>JAABUZ0100001345.1_pt1 | contig 47533 bp, 48 predicted proteins | sample 5562091 | NCBI WGS metagenome assembly JAABUZ01 (sample SAMN12813069, study PRJNA571459) | rock metagenome | isolation source: Antarctica rocks | place: Antarctica: Victoria Land, Linnaeus Terrace sud | collected 2015-12-21 | reverse complement strand
AGTTGCTGGCCGTCGCGGATGTTCCGTTCGAGCACGAGGTGGCGCTGAGGGACAAGGAGCACGAGCTGCACACCTTGACCGCGCAGCTGCATCTCGATGCGGACAGCCCGCAAGCACACGCGAGGGCCGAGGCCGCACGGGAACGGTTGGCGACCCAGGGGCGTGCACCGGGGTGGAGCCTGGCGCTGAACCCCACCCCCGCATTGCTCAAGGAGAGGGGGAGGGAAGCACCGGCCCCACCGAGACACGGGAGTTGGTCACCGCAGACGTGGCGGCGCCGGGTGCCGCGGCTGGTGCGCAGGAATTGTCGCCCGACTTGTCGGCGGCGCGGGACGCGGTGCGCCTGGCTGGGCTGTCGCACCCGCGCAGCGTGGAAGAGCAACTCGCGGACCGCCGGGGCGGCGGTGCTAGATGCAGCGCGGCACCCGGACCCGGGGTCTGGTGGAGTACCTGTTCGGTCCGGGGCGGGCGGAGGAGCACACCAACCAACGGATCGTGGCGGCGTGGGAACCGGCGTGGGAGGGGATCACCCACCCCGATGAGGTGCAGCGGGCGTTGCTCACCGCGGAGGTCGACGCCCCGGTGAAGCGGATGCCGGAGGTGGCCAAACCCGCTGAGCACGTTTATCACGTGTCGATCAGCAACCACGGGGAGGACCGCAACCTTTCCGACGAGGAGTGGGCCACGGTTGCCCGGGCGGTGGCCGACAAGCTGGGGCTGTCGGGCACCGACACCCAACCCGGGGCTCGGTGGTTCGCGGTGCACCATGGGGCTGCTTCGGGGGATCGGGACCACATCCATTTCGTGGCGACCCTGGTCCGGGAGGACGGGCGGGGTATTTACCTGAACAAGGACAAGCTGGCGTTGCGGGAGGTCGCGAAGGAGATGCAGGCCCGGTTCGGGCTGGAGGTGCGGACCCGGGAGCCCGGCGCCGGGGCGCGGGAGCTGTCCCGCCCGGAACTGGCCGCCACCCTCGAAGCGGGAGAGCAGCGGGACCAGCAGCCGGTCGCGCCGAGCAGGCACAGCGGCGAGCAGCAGCAGCCGAACCGGGGCGGTGAGGTTGGTGTGGCGCCCGAGCCAGTAGCGCCGGTGGAGGTTCCCCGTCGCCGGTTGGAGCGGGCGGTGCGGGCCGCGGCGTCGGCGGCGAGCACCGAGGCGCAGTGGTTGAGCAGGTTGGGTGAGCTGGGGGTGGAGGTGGCCCCGCGCTGGGCCCGGGGCGGGGACCGGGTCGTGGGATACCGGGTCGCCCTCGCCGACGCACCGACAGGGCAGTCCGGAAGCAAAGCGGTGTGGTTCGGCGGCGGGAAACTCGCCCACGACCTGACGCTGCCCGCGTTGCGCGCCGGGTGGACCCGCGACGGGGACCCGGTCACCGCGTGGCGCCGGGCGACGTCCCCCGCACCCGCACCCGCACCCGACCCGGCACCGGTGGTGGTCGGGCAGGGCCATCACCACACCGCGGCGCCCACCAGCACCCGACCCGGCCCCGAGGACCTCGGCACGAAGTTCACGGCCGCCGCGACCACGCTGCGCGGTGCGGGGGTCACCGCGCGCCTGGTGGGCGGTGACGGTGCGGAGGTGGCGCGCGCTGCCCGGGACACGGCGGGGCTGCTCGCGGCCTTCGCCGAACACGCACCCCCAGCGGATCAGCGGCGCCTGGTGGCGGCGTCGGCGCACCTTGCCCGGGCGGGTCAAGTCGCACACGGGCAGCCCCGCGGCGCCCGCAGCCCCCTGTCCACCGGCTTCGCCCAGGTCGCCGCGACCATCCTCACCGCGGCGTCCGGTGGCTCCGCCTCGACGGCGGTGCTGCTGGCGCAGGTGGCCCGGTTGACGCGGACCGTGGCCGAGCTGCACGCCGTGCAGCACCGCGTCGCCGCGGCCCGAGACACCGCCCGAGCCGCCGACCTCCTCGCGTCCTACACGGCCCCCACAGCACCCACCCCGCCAGCACCCACCCCGGTGGCGGTCCCACCGACACCGGTGCTCATGCCCAACCAGGAACAACTCGACGCGATGTTCGGCAACACCCTGGAGGAACGCAAAGCGGACGAGCTCGCCCGGCTCGCCCGTCTCGATCAGCTCGACGCGCCGGGCACCTACCGGGCGCCGCCCCCGACCCAGGAACAGGGCCGGGAACGCTGAGCACCCCGTCGGGCAACCGGCACCACCACCAGAAAGGACCAGCACCATGAGCGCACCCCACGATGAGACCCACGAGATGCACAGCGAGGTCGCCACCGTCGCCCGGGCGATGCTGTCCGCCGGTCTGGCCGTGGCCGACGCGCGGCGGCAACGGCAACTGCGCGCCGCCCGCGACGCGGAGCGGGCACTGACGCAGGCGCCGCGCACCGAACCCGCAGCGGAATGCGCCAGCGGCCCGCCCCCGGAGCGCGCCACCGCCCAGGCCAGCGCCGAGCAGCCCACACAACAACCTGGACGAGGCGGCACGCTCCCGGACCCCGGCGGGTTCAGCCGACGCGACATTCAGCAGCGGGCGGACACGATGGCCGCGACCCCGGGAAGTGCTGAGCACGACGCCCGGCTGCGGGACGTGGTGTCCGCGGCGGTTCCGGCCGCGGCCGAGGCGGTGCTCGCCGACCCGGCGTGGCCCGCCCTGCGCGCGGGTCTGCGCCACATCGAGAACAACGGCGGCGACCCGCGGGCGGAGCTGGCCGCGGCCGCGGACAGGCGGCCGCTGCGCGGTGTGGACAGCGCCGCCCGGGTGCTGCAGTGGCGCCTGGCCACCCGCAGCGCCGAGCAGGACCATGCCAACGGCGCAGCGGCGGTGCCGGGCGACACCAGGGACCGGGATGCGGGGTCGGTGCTGCGCGCCCTGGCCGAGGACCCGGTCGGTACCGCAGCGGCCTACGCCGACGCCGAGGCACACCGGGACACCAACCCGGCGGCGGCGCACGCATGGGACGAGGCGCTGCGCGCCGAGAGCATCGACCCCCAACGGGTCCGGGACGACGCCGCCGCCCACCGCGACACCGCGAGCACCGACCGACCCGGCACCGACCAGGACACCGAACAGGTCAGCGATCCCTCGAGGGACAGCTTCGCGGAGGACTACCTCTCAGCGTTGGCCCGGGCCGGCGTCGACCCCGACACCGCCCGGACCCAGCTCCGCGAAGGCGACACCACCGCCGAGCGCCCCACAGCGGCGGAGGAACCTGCCTCGCCGCGCACCATGTTCTCCGACGGGGCGGACGCGGCCCGCCTGGCGGACTTGTCGCATCCGCGCAGCGTCGCCGAACAACTCGCCACCCGCACACCCGGCGGGCAGGAAACACCAGCCGTTCGCGGACGCGAAAACGACCCGATCCGGCACCGCGACCGCTCACGGTGATCACGCAACACAGACCCGGGCACAGGGGGGGGGGGGTGCCAGGTCCAGGCGCCGAATAATCAACGGATATGACCTGTTGCGGCGGTCTGTCAAGGGCCGCCGCGGATCTAATGGCTGCCCGTAAGGAACGAGTGAGGAAGTGCCATCTGGCTCAGGCCGACCGGTTCTACTCGTCGGTCGTGCGCCGGGATGACGGGTCGCTGGGACGCCTGAAGTATCGGAAGTGCTTTCCGGGGTCTGCGGGTCGAAGTATCGGAAGACACCTCGGGAGTCTATCTTCTGATGCTGCTATATATCAGAAGATGACGTATCCGAAGATAAGGCTTCAAGGGATCTCGCCAGTCGGCGTAACTCGGTCATGCTCTGGCGTGCCAGCCGCTCGGCCTCGGCGATTGCTGCCTCGGCCTCACCGTGTTCGTGCGCCGCCGCAAGCGCGAGTCGAGCACTACCCAGCTGCAGCACTGTTGCCGCCAGGGTCTGCGCCACGGTGTCGTGCAGATCCAAAACCAGCTGCCGCCCGTCGTTGACCGTCACGCTTGGGTGGCTATCAGGTGTTTTCATGTCCGTCTGCGAGTCGAAGGGCGTCCGGGGATGCGCCGAGCTGGGTTCATGCGCGAGTCTGCGTAGTGCGCTCGGGAGGACGTCGCCGAGCACGGTTCCGATGATGGCGCCTTCGGCGATGGAGTCGACATCGGTGCGGTGACTGCCGGCGACGTGGGCGGCGGCGGCGCCGACGTAGCAGACGAGTAGTGCGACGAATTCGTCTTGACCGAGCCGGTGCAAGGTGGCGACGACGTCGATGAGGGTCTGCAGGGCGGGGTTGGTGGACTTGATGGTGCAGCCACGCTGCTGCAGGAGTTCGGTCACCCGCGCACGGGTGTTCCAACTACGGACGGTGGCTGGTCGGTACCCATCACGTCGATGGTGACTTCGCGTCACCGTCGGCGCTGGGTTGTGCCTGGTACCGCCCCGAGCGGGCCAGGCCGTCCGAGTCCCGGTCCTGCCTGATCTTCAGCGTCCGGATGGCGATGTGCCCGACGGCGACACCGGCGATCGCGACGACGACGGCCAGCCACGCCGGCGCGCCGAGGTCGAGGGCGGCGATGATGACGAAGCCGTCGAACAGGGCGATGAGGGTGAACCCGATGTGGTCGATGCGGTGGGCAAGCTGTTGGTGGCTGGTGGTCTCCTGCAGCCGGCGCGCCTGGGTGGCCCGCCAGACCATGTATCCGCCGAGCGCGAGGAGGCCCGTGAACACGGCATGCAAGATGGTGTTCAACCTGGACCAGTCGAGGGCGAGGGCCGCGGTGAGGAACACCACCAGCAAGACCAGCGACCAGAAGTACACCGTGAAGTAAGACCGCCGGGTCAGCGCGAGGCACCCAGCGGTGAAGGAGATGAGTCCGGCCGCGGCGTGCGCGGAGATGAGCACGGTATACACCATGATTTGGCCCCTGTTCAGCGACGGCGGGAAGCCGCAGCGATGGTGGGATCAGCGGGCGTGGACGTCATGTCGGTAGCCGAGCGGGTGGCGCGAGGCCACCAGACGCGGTCGCCGAGGTTGTAGGTGAGGGCGGGTAGGAGCAAGGGAGCGAACGAGGAAGGTGTCGATGAGCACGCCCAGCGCGACGACGATGCCGATCTCGATGAACTGGACCAGCGGCAGCACGGTGAGGACCGCGAACACGGCGGCCAGCACGACTCCGGCGCTGGTGATCAACCCCCGCAGCATCCCCGCGCCGGAGGGCTTTCTCGCGGACCCGGCTCATCAGGAAAACGTTGTAGTCCATACCCAGGGCGACGAGGAAGATGAAACCGAACAGCGGCACCGACGGGTCGGTGCCAGGCAGGGAAGACCCGCTGCTCGGTGAGGACCTGGGTGGATTCCGCGGTGGCCAGCTCCCCTGCGCACAGGTGGCGACCAGCAGTCCGGGGTATCCGACCAGCCGGAGGGTGTGCACCGCGTCAGCGGTCATTGGTATACCTCGGACAATCCACAGTGCTAGGTTGTGCTCAGAGCGTGTACCCGCCACAGTGGGATGTCAAGGCTTGGTGCCCTCAGATGCTGTGGCACAGAGCGGAGCTAACATGAGCGATCGACCGCTCAACGCGACCGCCGCCTCGCTCCTGGGCTTCCTGCATCACGGGCCACTCAGCGGCTGGGACCTCGTGGCCACCGCCCAGCCAATGATCGGCCAGTTCTGGAGCCTGACCCAAAGCCAGGTCTACCGCGAGCTAACCGCAATGGCTGGCGCCGGCCTCGTCGTCGTCAGCGCACCAGGCCCGCGCGACCGCAAGCCCTACACCATCACCGCCGCCGGCCGGGCCGCCTTCAGCGCCTGGATCGACCGCGAACCCGGCTCCGAAACCATCCGCTTCCCGCTGCTGCTCACCCTCGTCTTCGGGCGGCACCTGCCGCCCAACCGGCTGGCCGCCTTCCTCACTCATCACCGCGAGCTGCACGCCCGAACCCTCGCCGGCTACGAAGAACAACTGGCCGCAGCGCACGCCTCCGCCGAGCAGCCCAATCCCTACGCTCTGGCCTCCCTGGACTTCGGACTGACCTACGAACGCGCGGTCCTCGACTGGTTCGACCGACTACCCACGGCGATGACCACGCCCCCCACCGACGCTTCCCCCACCTCCGCCGGCAACGGAACCACGACGCCGACGCCCTCGAAGCTTCAACCAGGCAGCGAAGCCGAACCCGCTGACCCATTTCGATAGACCCAGCAAGCCCCTACGGCACAGTCTTAAGGTCTTCCAGACCAAACCAACCAGGATTAGCTGCTCCGGACCGTCCCGCAGCAAGGATCCCAGCGAGCGAGACGGAAGAGGCTGGACAAGCGACACTAACCCAGGCTAGGCCACCACTAACCCCGGTTCGTCCGCAGCACGTCCAGCTTCCAGCACGGTAACCAGGAGCAGCCATGGCCACGACGAGAATCGCTACCGGTGAAGAGACCATCACCACTCTGGTCACGTATTCATCTGACCCGCGAGACCCGCGACTCATCGACTTGCTCATCGAGGCAACCGAGCAGGTCATGCGGCATCAACCCGGATTCGTCTCCGCCAACATTGCAGGCTACCGCCGAGCACCGACAAGCAGTGCACGGATTGCCTGTTTATCAGGCGCTATGTCCAGATAAGCAGCCGTTGCCCCCACGTATTCGCACGCCCACCGCGGACATCGAGACCACCTTGGTCGACGCGGCCGAGGTCGTGCTGCTGCGCGACGGGCTTGACGCTATCACCGTGCGCGCCGTCGCCGCCGAAGCCGTTGTCGCCCCGATGGGCATCTACAACCACCTCGGCGGTAAGGACGGCCCTGATCGGCGCCTTGCTCATCCGCGGCTTCGACGCACTGCACACCGCCGTCGCGGGTTGTCACGGGACCGACCCGCTGGAACGGCTGCGCGCCTTCGGCATGTGCTACCGCGCGTTTGCCCTGGACAAACCGCAGTACTATGCGGTGATGTTCCAAGGCGCGCTGCCACGCACGCCCGAGTACCCCGTTGTGGCCAAGCACGCCGCCACAGCCTTCGGCGTGCTGGTAACCCACGTGTCCACCGCGATGGGCGCCGGACGAATTCTCAGCTCAGACCCACTCGAAGTAGCCCAGCAAATCTGGGCCAGCGTCCACGGCGCCGTCTCACTCGAGCTCGGCGGCCTTGTACTCACGTCGGAGGCCAAGGCTACCTACAACACCCTCCTCGACCACCTACTCCGTAGCCTGCACGAGTAACAATGTCCAACGGCCGCACAGGCCGCTGCAGCTGGCCGGGCCTGTGGCAACGAGGGCGAACGCGTCCTGACGTTCCTTGACGGGCTGACCTGCGAGAGCGAGCTAGCCTGCGAGAGCGAAGCAATTCGGGGGAGCTACGCGGCTGCGGCGTGGTGGGAGATTCAGGGAGTGACGGCGCCGATCGGTGTCTTGTGTCTCACTCATCCCGCGGCCCAGCAGCGCAAGGCCGCGCAGATCCGTGACTACCGCTGCCCCACCCACCCGCAACACCCTGCGGTGCGGCCGGTGAGGTGGCGGCTGAGCAGAACGGCGCCCCAGGGGCCGATCACCCAGCCGGGCCAGAAGCTGAGCAACTGCCCCTGGGTCAGTGACATCGCCACCCAGATGATCAGGCAGATCGCCCCGACCAGCAGCCAACTCGCCCACGGGCCACCGCGTCGCTGTGCGGCTCCGAGGACCGTCGCCATGGTCTGGGCCTCCCGCCGGTGGACGGGAGAGCGGGGCGAGGGGGGCCGCGATGCGGGCAGGTCGGCGAGTAGATCGTCGAGTTCACCACGGGTGGCCGCGGCGTAGGCGGCCGCGGCGCGCTGGTCGAACTCGTCCAGGCCCAGCCGACCCCAGCCCACCTGCTCACCGAGCCGGTCCACGACCTGCTCGCGATCGTGGTCGGACACGCGGACGGTCGGATCTGACGGCATGACGTTTCCTCTCGCCTCACGCCGTCGGTGTGACCTCAGTCGGTTGGGGAGTTGCCGAGCGGCGTTACGCCCTCCAGCGTGGACCTGGCACAGTGGCATGTCAAGGGACAGGACACAATGGCAGGACTGGGATTCGCTGTGCTCACGCGAAAGGGGAGGCTGCGATGCGGGATCGTCCGCTCAACGCCACTGCCGCGTCGCTGCTGGGTTTCCTGCACGACGAGCCGAAGACCGGATGGGACCTGTCGCCACCGCGCAGGCGGTGATCGGCGAGTTCTGGTCGCTGACCCGCTGCCAGGTCTACCGAGAACTCGCCGCGATGGCCCAGGACGGGCTGATCGACGCCGGCGAACCCGGCCGCCGCGACCGCAAGCCCTAGACCCTCACCGACGACGGCCGAGCCGCCTTCGCCGCCTGGATTGACCGCGAGCCCGCACCCGAGACCATCCGGTTCCCGCTGCTGCTCACCGTGGCCTTCGGCCGCGACCTCCCACCCGAGCGGCTCTCACCACCTTCCTGTCCCATCACCGCGGCGTCCACGCCACCAGGCTCGTGCAGTACGAACAGCAGCACGCCGCGGCCGAAACAGCCGCCCGCCTAGCCCGACCGGCCCGACTTCAGGCTCTAGCTGGCCGGCGATCTCGGCGGCCAGCTCGGGTGGCACGGCAACGTCTTCCGCGCCCTACAGATCATCTTCACTGTCAGATGACAACAGCAGCTGACATCGGCCGACGACCTTCTCGCGATCAGCGGACGGTGATCCCTAGCGTCTCGATCACCAGCTCCGCCGTCGACGTGGCGGAGGCCGGGTTCTGGCCGGTAACGACGCCATCGTCGACGACCGCGTGCGGCAGGAAGCTCGGCCCGACGTCGTGCCGTGCCCCGGCCTTCGCGAACGCGTCCGAAAGCAGGAAAGGGACGACGTTGGTCATCCCGATACTGCGCTCCTCCTCGTCGGTGAACCCGGCCACGGCGCGGCCGGCGAGCAGGTGGCTGCCGTCGCTGAGTACCACGTTGGCCAGTGCGCACGGGCCGTGACAGACCGCACCGATCACCGCGCCGCCCTCGTGCGCGTGGCGCACGAGTTCCGCGGTCCGCTGGTCGTTCGGCATGTCCCACGCCGCCCCGTGGCCGCCGGCGAAGAAGATCACCGCGTAGTCGTGCGGGTCGACCGCGGCGGCGACCACGGTCTGGCGCAGCCGCGTCGACATCTCGGGGTCGTCCAGGAACGCCCGTTGCACCGGGTCGGCGCGGTCGATCGCGTCCAGGGGAGGCATCCCACCGCGCACCGACATCAGCTGTACCTCGTGACCCGCGTCGGCGAAGACCCGCCAGGCGTGGGCGACCTCGGGTATGTAGGCGCCGGTGCTGCGGCCGGTGTCGCCGAGCTCGCCGTGGCTCGTCATCCCGATGAGAATCGGCTTGCTCACGAGAGGGTCACCGGCTCTCGGTCCGGCGGGCTGCCACCTCGGCCAGGTCGTCCACGTTTCCGGTCATGATCACGTCCAGCGCCGCCGTGACGTCCTCTGGGGGCCAGAGCCACCAGGCGATGCGTTGCAGTCGTTCGACGTCGGCGGCCGGGAAACGCTGGGCCACGACCCGGGCGGAGTTGCCGGCGACGACGGTATACGGCGCGACGTCCTCGGCGACCACCGCGCCCGCCGCGACGATCGCCCCGTCACCGATGGTCACGCCGGGCAGCACCGTGGCGCGGTAGCCGAGCCACACGTCGTTACCCACCCGGGTGTCACCCTTGCGCTTCCGGTCGCGAAACGATCTCATCCCGCTCACCCAGTCACCGCCCATGAGGGGGAACGGGTACGTCGACACCCCGTTGTGGCGATGATCGGCTCCGGCCATCAGGAAGGTGACACCGGTGGCGACGGCGCAGTACGAGCCGATGATCAGCCGTTCGGGGCCGTAGTGATAGAGCACGTTGCGGCGCTCGAAGTCGGTGACGCCGTCCGGATCGTCGTAATAGGTGAAGTCGCCGATCTCGGTGAACGGATGCTGGCACAGCGCCTTGAGGAACGCCACGCGCGGATGGCCGTGCACGTTGCCGTCGTGCGGCCCGTAGAGATGCGGGTAGAGGCGGTTGGTGTCAGAAACGGGCACGGTGTTCTCCAGTTCAGGCCGAGGTCCAGCGCATGGGTAGGTGCTTGATGCCGTTCTGGAAGTTCGAGCGCAGTCGTTCCGGCTCTCCGGCCGGCTCGATGTGCGACCAGCGGGCGATGACGGCTCGCAGCATCGCTCGCATCTGCTCGCGGGCTAGGAACGCCGCGATGCAGAAGTGCGGCCCGTGACCGAACGACACGTGGGGGTTGGGGTTGCGGGTGATGTCGAAGCGGTCCGGGTCGTCGAAGACCGACTCGTCGCGGTTGGCGGAGATGAAGAACGGCACCACCTTCTGCCCGGCGCGCACCGGGGTGCCGGCGATCTCGGTGTCCTGGGTGGCCGTACGCCGGAAGTGGATGACCGGCGTCCACCACCGCAGCATCTCCTCGACCGCGCTGGGCACGAGCTCGGGGCGCTGCCGCAGCAGCTGGAACTGATCCGGGTGCTCGAGCAGGGCGTGGAAGCCGCCGGGCAGCGCGTTGCGGACCGTCTCGTTGCCGGCGATCGAGAACAGCCAGAACAGGTTTTCGAATTCGACGAGGTCGATCCGCCCGCCGTCGTCGTCCGCCTCGCGCATGAGCGCCGACATGACGTCGTCGCCGGGGTGCTCGCGCTTGTACGTGCCCAGCTCGCGGGCGTAGGCGTACAGGTCGGCCATGCCGGCGCGCGTCCGCGGGTCGGGGACGCGGCCGTTGTCGTCGGGGACCGGTCGAGCGGCCACGGCGCGGCGCGCCATGTCCGTCGCCCCGTCGACGTCGAAGGCCGCGCTGCGCGAGGACTCGGTGTCGCGGAAGCCGATGACCCGGTTGCTCCAGTCGAACATCAGCCAGCGATCGGACTCCGGGACGCCGAGGATGTCGGCCAGGGTGAGCAGCGGTAGGTCAGCGGCCACGTCTCGGGCGAAGTCGGCGCTGCCGGCCTCGGTGATCTCCTCGACCAGGGTGGTGGCCCGACGCTGGATGGTGTCGACGAGCCGGTTGACCGACCTCGGGGTGAAAGCCTTGGTGACCAGGCCTCGCAGGCGGGCGTGTTGCGGCGGGTCCATGTTGATCATCATGCTGCGCAGCTCGTCGAGGATCGGCGGGAACGGCGCGTCGAACAACTGGGTGCCGCCGAGCTGGGACGAGAACAGCTGCGGCGTGCGCAGCACCTTCTCCACCTCGGCGTGTCGCAGCACCGCCCAGAACCCCTCGCCGGGCGGGAGCGGCAGGCCGGGAATCGCCTCCTCCGGCTCGTCGGCCCAGACCAGCGGCCCGCTCTCGCGCAGCCGGCGGAACGCGTCGTGGGGCACGGCCTGCTCGTAAGTGGCCGGGTCGGCGATGGCCGCGGTGTCGGGAAGGACGGTCTGGGTCATACCAACGCCTCCACGAGCTCGGCCGGCGCGATGTTGTGGTTGAACCGGAACACGTTGCGCGGGTCGTACTGCGCCTTGACCTGGGCCAGGCGTTCGATCGGGCCGTCCTTCCAGAACGCCTGGACGCGGTCGACGTCCTCGTCGTCGGTGACGAGGTTGAGGTACACGTCGCCTGTGCCGATCGCCCGCAGCTGGCTGCCGAACTCCTTGGCCCATGCGGTGCCGGCCGCGGTTTCGGCCGGATCGGTCCACTGGCCGAGGATGTGCACGAGCCAGCTCTCGTCGCGGTGTGCGAACGCGGTGGCATCGGAGGCGACCGTGGTCGGTCGGGCGTTGAACGGGATGACCTGCACGATCGAGTGCGCGGAGAACAGGCCGCCGTTGAGGTCGGAGATCGTGGCGATCGCCGTGTCGTCGAGATCCGGAAGGTACTCCCCGGTCCAGTAGTGCAGGTTGCCGTGCGGGTTCATCGCGTCGAGCACGCGCTGCAGCTCGACGTAGGGCATCGGCATGATCATGTCGACGAGCGGGGAACCGAAGTTGCGCAGCGGCGCCACCGCGGCCAGGCCATCCTCGACCGAGCCGCAGTAGCAGACGAAGACGCCGGTGATCGGCATCCCGTGCATCTGCTCGGGGATGTCCGGCCGGGGGGGCGTGTGCAGGAACAGCTGGTCGGCCGACAGCTCCTCCGGCGCATCGGCGATGAAGTCGCGCAGGAAGCGCATGACCTCCGGCGCCTGGTCGAGGGGGTAGGCGACGAGACCCGCGACGACGATCGGACCCACCGGGTGGGCCGCGAACTCGAACGACGTGACGACCCCGAAGTTGCCGCCCCCGCCGCGCAGCGCCCAGAGCAGATCGGGGTGGCTGTCCTCGGTGACACTGAGCAGCTCGCCGTCGGCGGTCACGACCTCGGCCGACAGCAGGTTGTCGCACGTCAGCCCGAACTTGCGCTGCAGCCGGCCGAGGCCGCCGCCGAGCGCCAGCCCTGCGATGCCGGTCATCGACACCTGGCCGGTCGGCACCGCGAGACCGTGGAGCTGCGAGGTCCGGTCGACGTCGGCCAACAGGGCACCCCCCTCGGCCCGCACGGTGCGACGGGCCGGGTCGACGTACACCCCGCGCATGTCCGACAGGTCCACCAGCAACCCGTCGTCGCAGGTTCCGTGGCCTGCCACGCTGTGCCCGCCACCCCGGATCGCCACCGGCAGGTCGGTCTCGCGGGCGTACTGCAGGGCTGCGACCACGTCCGCCGTGCCCCGGCACGATGCGATCGCCGCGGGCCGGCGGTCGATGAGGCCGTTGTAGACCTTCCGCCGCTCGTCGTAGCCAGGGTCCCCTGGCCGTAACAGTGAGCCGAGGAAGGCCGACTGCAGCCGCTCCCATGGGTCGTTCATAGTGACTCCATTCGGATGGTGAAGGTAGGTGCTACTGGATGCCCGTGAGCTGCGGGATGCTCTGCAACGACTCGTCGAGCTGGTCGTCGGACAGCTCGGAGTCGACGATCTCGCCGGACAGGTAGGCGTCATAGGCCGACAGGTCCAGCAGGCCGTGTCCGGTGACCAGGACGAGGATCGACTTCTCCTCGCCGGTCTCGGTGCAGCGGCGTGCCTCTGCCACCGCCGCGGCGATACCGTGCATGCTCTCGGGTGCGGCGACGATGCCCTCGGCCTGGGCGAACAGCATCCCGGCCTCGAAGCATTCGTGTTGGGCCCACGCGGCGGCCTCGATGAGGTTGCGGTTGTAGGCGTACGAGACGAGCGGGGCCATCCCGTGGTAGCGCAGGCCGCCAGCGTGGATCGGGTTGGGGATGAACTTGTGACCGACGGTGTACATCTTCATCAACGGCGTCATGCCCTCGCGGTCGCCGTGGTCGAAGGCGTACCGGCCGCGGGTGAGTGCGGGGCAGGCGTCCGGTTCGGCGGCGATGATCCGCACGTCCCGCCCGCCGTGCATCCGGTTGCGCAGGAACGGGAACCCTACCCCGCCGAGGCTCGATCCCCCGCCGACACAGCTGATCACGATGTCGGGGTAGTCCTCGGCGATGGCGAACTGCTTCAGCGCCTCTTCGCCGATCACGGTCTGGTGCAGCAGGACGTGGTTCACCGCGCTACCGAGCGCGTAGCCCGCCTCCGGGTCGGCGACGGCGACCTCGACCGCCTCGCTGACCGCAAGGCCGATACTGCCGTTGGAGTGCGGGTCGTCGGCCAGCGCCTTCGCCCCGACCTCCGTGACCGGCGACGGACTGCGGTGGACCGTCGCGCCGAAGGCCTTCATCAGCGTGCGGCGGTAGGGCTTCTGGTCGTAGGACGACCCGGCCCACCACACCTCGCAGTCGATGCCGAACTGCGCGCACGCGTAGGCGAGCGCCGTTCCCCACTGACCGGCACCGGTCTCGGTGGTTAGCCGCCGCGTGCCCCGCTGCGCGTTGTAGAAGGCCTGCGGGATGGCGGTGTTGAGCTTGTGCGAGCCGGTGGGGCTGACGCCCTCGTACTTGTAGTAGATACGGGCGGGGGTCTTCAGCAGCTGTTCGAGGGCGCGGGCGCGGAACATCGGGGTCGGGCGCCATTGGCGGTAGGCCCGGACGACCTCGTCAGGAATCTCGATGAAGGGCTCGGTCGAGGTCTCCTGCAACGTCAGGTCTCGCGGCGTCAGCGACGACATGTCGTCGTAGGACAGCGGCTGGTGTGTCTTCGCGTTCAGCGGGGGTGGCAGGCGCTCCGGCAGGTCGCCGGCGAGGTTGTACCACCGGCGCGGCATCTCGGACTCGGTCAGCAAGATCTTTACGTCGTCGTTCATGGCGTCCGCTCCTTGTTCGCGTGGTCTCTGGGGGTCTCGGGTGCACTCGGCCGCGTGCTGCTCATGAACCGCACGCGACGTCGTGCGCCGGGAGGCGACCGTCGAGCAGGTAGGTGTCGACGGCGCTGGTCATGCAGCTGTTGCCCAACCCCGAGGTGTAGGGCACGTGCGAGTCGACCGTCATGGTGACCAGTCGGGAGCCGTCGATGGCCCGCGCGGTCGCGGTGGCGTTGCTGATCGGCACCGCGGGGTCGCTGGTCGACGCCGTCACGAGGACGCCGGGCGATTGGCGGGTACCCAGCTGCACGTGGTCGCGGCCGCCCGTGATCGGCCAGAACGCGCACGGGTTGATGTTGGCGTTCACCGGCCCGAAGTCGGGGTAGGCCGCGGTGTAGGTGTGCAGGTCCTTCAGGTAGTCGATCGGGTTGCGCGACCACTCGCCGTCGGCGCAGCGGAACATCGTGTTGACGGCGGTGTGGTTGTCGGCGGGCACGCCGGTCACGCCGGGCGACGTGACCGGCTCGATCGGCAGCGGCACGGGCAGCGCAGGGGCGCCCCCGGCGACGGCGCTGAGGTCGGCGGCCGCGACGGGACGCAGTTGCTGCGAGAGCATGCCGAGCAGGGTCAGGTAGGCCAGGTCGTTGTAGGTCCAGGTGCGGCCGGTCGACTGGAACGGCGCCCTACGGTACAACCCCTTGATCGTCTGCTCGACGGCCGCCGCCGACGTGCCGAGGTGGAAGCCGGCGTCGTTGCCCGCGACGAAGGCGGCGAACTCCGCGAAGCCCGCCTCGAACGAGGGGGTGCGGCCGAGCTCGAAGCCGCGCCAGATGATGTCGAAGTTCGAGGGGCTGTCGAGTACGAAGCGGTCGACCCGATGCGGGTAGAGCGTGGCGTAGACCGCACCGAGCATGCCGGCGTAGGAACCGGCGACGTAGGAGATCTTCGGCGCCCCGAGCGCGGCGCGGATCCGGTCCATGTCGCGCGCGACGTTGTCGGTCGTGGCGTAGGGCAGCGCCCAGCGCGCGCTCCGGGCGCAGTCGAGCGCGTAGGACGCGGCCTGCCACGCGGTGCGCAGGAACGGCTGGTAGGTCGCCGACCGCACCCAGAAGGCCCCCGGCTCCTCGGTCGGCTGACCGCAGCTGACCGGCGTGCTGCGCTCGAGGAACCGCGGGTCGAAGCCGATCAGGTCGTAGTCGGCGAGGACACGCGGACCCAGGACCGAGCTCAGCTGCTCGGGTACCGGGACGCCGGGCATGCTCGGGCCGCCGCCGGTCGTCAGCAGGACCCCGCGGCGCGTGGCCGGGTTGCTGGCCGGCAGCCGCGAGATCCCGATGGAGATCTGCCGCCCGTCGGGATGGGTGTAGTCGAGGGGGACGGGCACCTGGGCGCATTGCAGGCGCGGGTCGGGGATGCCGACGCAGGGCGCCCACGTCAGCGGCGCCGGGCGCAGCGTCGCGGGGCTCGACGTGGCGGGGCTCGACGTGGCAGGTGCCGCCTCGGCTCCGGCGGGGACGGTGGCGCACAGGCCGGCGATCGTCGCGGCGGCGCAGATCGTGATCCAACGCCGACGGGCTGTCCCGTGCAGTTTTCGGTGACTCAACGTGTCCTCCAGGGTGGGAAGGGGCGGGTGGCGACCGGGGTGCGGCGGTGCTGCCGGCGACGGCCGGCGTGCGTGCGACGGGTCAGGCCAGGCTGACCGCCGTGGCCCGTTGGACCAGTGCCTGCATGGTGGCCGGCACGCCGGCGGCGAACGCGGGGCCGAAGCTGTCGCCGAAGAACTGGGCGGCCGGTCCGTGCATCGACAACCGCGAGACGATCCGCGTGCCGCCGTCGGCGCCGGGCTCGAGGATGTTCTCGGTGCGCATCGTGACGGTCTCGGCGATCGCGGTCTCCGAGACGTAACCGTTACCCGGATCCGCCGAAACCACGACGAACGGCAGCGGTTCCTGTCCGCGCGGGGTCAGCGTCCCCTGGGCCCCGGAGACGAACCGGCCGGCGACCTCCAGTCGTTCCACGGCGGGGTTCCAGTCCGCCCACGCGTCGGTGTCGGCGTAGACCGCCCACACGTCCTGCGGCGATGCCGGACACTCCACGACGTACTCGTAGCTCCACACAGCGTGCTCCCTACTGGTTACGGGTCTGGTTAGCGCCGGCGCCGGCCAGGACTTCCTGACGCAGGGCGGGGTCGAACGGGAGGATGAGCCGCACCTCGATGCGCCCGAAGCCGGGCGGCATGGGGTACAGCGACGCCAGTTCCTGCGCCTCATCGAGGTCGCGGCACTCGATCACGTAGAAGCCGCCGAGCGCCTCGTCGGTCGCCACCGCGGGCCCGGCCTCGACGTGCTGCGTGCCGGGAGCGGTGAAGCTGACCGTGCGCGCGGTGACCGCGGGCGACAGGGCCTGGCCGAGGACGACCGACGCGCGGGTTCGCAGGACGTCGCGCTCGTACCTCAGGTGCGCGTCGACGATCCGCTGGAAATTATCCGCGGACGGCTGCGGGCCGGTGCCGGTGTACGCGCGGCCGTAGAACAGCAGGATTGCATGCATGTCGAGTGACTCCACTTCACTGGATGGTGTAGCCGCCGTCGACCACGAGGTCGGCGCCGGTCATGAACGCGGCCGCGTCGGAGGCAAGAAACGCCACCGTGTCGGCGATCTCGGCAGCGCGCGCGACGCGCCCGAGCGGGGTGCGCGCCGCGAACTCCTCGACGAAGCCGGCCGGCAGCGCGTCGGTCATGGCGGTGTCGACCAGGCCCGGGAGGACGGCGTTGACGCGGATCTTCATCGGTGCGAGTTCGAGCGCGGCGGCCTTGGTCATCGCGCACACGGCGCCCTTCGCTGCGTGGTAGGCGAACGCGCCGTGCGAGCCGACCCGGGCGAAGACCGACGACACGTTGACGATGGCCCCGCCCCCGCCGGTACGCATCGCCGGTATCACCGCACGGATCCCGAGCCAGGTGCCGCGCTGGGCGACGTCGACGACGCTGGCCCACTCCTGGTCGGTCTGTTCGGCCAGCCCGGCGACCGACAGCACGCCGGCGTTGTTGACGAGGATGTCGGGGATCCCGAAGCGGCGGCGGGCGAGGCGGATCGCGGCGTCCCAGTCCTTGGGCTCGGTGACGTCCAGCCGCGTCCCGACGGCGCGCCCGGCACCCCCCGCGTCGTTGATCTCCTCGGCGATCTTCTCGGCGCCGGACAGGTCGACGTCGCCGACGAGCACGCCGGCGCCGAGCTCGGCGAACCGGGCCGCGATCGCCGCGCCGATGCCGCCGGCGCCGCCGGACACGAGGGCCACCCGCCGGGTGAGCGTCACCAGGGCCATGACGTCACGTCCCCCGGGTCCTCGGCCGCGCAGGGGTGCCACGCGAGCGCCGCGACGTAGCCCCCGGCGTGGGTGAGCGACACCGCCGGCACCGGATCCGGTCCGAGCAGGTCGGCCAGCGCGGCGTTCGCCAGCACCATCGGCGGCCGCTGGTGTCCCTGGCTGATCTCCAGGGCGTGCCACGGCGTGGCGCCGATGCCCGCCTCGCGCGCGACCGCCAGCTTGCCGGCCAGGCGTGCGGCCAGGTGTTCCTGGCCGCGCAGGTAGCCGCGGCAGGCCGTCAGCTCGGCCGCCGTCAGCCAGTCCGACCATGCCGGATGGTCCGCGTCGGGCAGCTCGGCCAAGGTGAGGAGATCGATCGCAGGCATGCCGGCCTCACGCCGTGACCGGGCCGACGACGACGCTGGCGTAGGTGCCACCCCAGTTCGCCGCGGTGACCACGCAGGGTCCCGGACGCCCGAGGCCGCCGGTCCGCATGTGGTCGGCGATCTCCGGGAGCGGGTCGCGCAGCCCCTCGACGCCGGGCGCCCAGCCGCTGTCGATCGTGTCGAGGGCGGAGACCATCGACAGCATCGGCGTCGTCCCGTGGACATGGCCCACCTGCCCGCTGATGTTGGCCAGCGCGACCTGTCCGGGCTCCCAGATCCGACTGACGGCACGCGCCTCGGCGATGTCGATCACCGCGGTGCCTCGTGCGTCGCCGTAGACGGCGACGACGTCCTCGACCCCGTAGGGCGAACCGACCAGCGAGCGGCGCATCGATTCCTGCCACGCCGTGCCCGACGGGTCGTTGCCGGCGACCCGGAAGGCATCGGACGTGATGGCCTGTCCGACCACCTCGCCCAGCGGAGTGGCGCCGCGGGCCTGGGCGTGCTCCAGCGACTCGACGACGAGCGCGACGCCCGCGGTCCCGAGCACGCAGCCGTCCCGCCCGACGTCGTACGGCCGGGCCGCGCTGCTGCTCAGCACGCCGAGCCGGTCGTATCCGTAGTGCAGCAGCGGGGTCAGCTCGTCCGCGCTGACCGCGAGCACGACGTCCGCCTCACCGGTGGCGACGAGGTCGGCTGCGTAACCGAGTGCGGTCAGCCCGGCCACGCAACCGGTGGCGACCGTCGACAGCGGGCCCTTGATCTGCAGGGCCAGGCACGCGTGTCCGGCGGCCGCGTTCATCACCGAGTTCGGGAACAGGCGCGGGTTGACCCGGTCCGGACCCGAGCGGCCGATCGTGTCGGTGAGCTTGCTGACCGTCTCGAGCGGGCCGGTGCAGGTCCCGAAGATCATGCCCGTGCGCTCACTGTCGGCGCGGGTGATGGTGAGATCGGCGTCCACCAGCGCCGACCGCGAGGCGGCCATCACGAGCAGGCCCAGCTGATCCATGCGGCGGGCGTACGCCGGATCGACGAAGCGGCGGTGATCCCGGCCGATGATCTCCGCGGCGAGCTTCGTCGTCGACAGGCTGGTGTCCAACTCGCGGGCCGGCCCCACCGCGGTGGCGCCGGACCGCAGCGCCTCCATAAAGGGTGCGCGTCCGGTGCCGAGGGGCGAGACGACGCCCGCACCGGTGATGACGACCCGCTGCCGCTGCATGGGACGTGGCGGCTCGGCCGGTCGCCGACCGAGCGCGAGCGTGCAGTTGTTGCCGCCGAAGGCGAACGAGTTCGACAGGACGACGTTCGTGGGGTGGGGCCGCGACGCGGGGACGACGTCCCGGGTCGGCGGCTTCGCCGGGTCCTGGTTGATCGTCGGCGGCAACTGCTGGTCACGCAGGGCCAGCGTGCACACCGCGGCCTCGATCGCCCCCGCGGCGCCGAGCGTGTGACCGACCTGGGACTTCGTGCTGCTGATCGGTGGCGCCGCGTCGGGTGTGTCGGCGAACAGGGTGTCGATGGCCGCCTGCTCGGCACTGTCGTTGGCCGGGGTCCCGGTGCCGTGGCCGTTGACGTAGTCGATGTCGGCCGGTGACAGGCCGGTCTGCTCGAGCACACGACGCATGGCCCGGAACGCGCCGGCGCCTGCCGGGTCCGGCGCGGTGGCGTGGTGGGCGTCGCTGGTGAGGGCGTACCCGAGGAAGTGGGCGAGTGGCATCGCGCCCCGTGCCAGCGCGTGGTCCTCGGTCTCGAGGACCAGGATCGCCGCGCCCTCACCGATGGTCACTCCGCTGCTGCGCGAGTACGGCGAGCACGGCTGCTGGTCGACAGCCTTGAGGCTGTCGAACCCGGCCAGCGACAGCAGGTCGAGCACGTCGACCCCACCGGCGAGCATCACGTCCGCGCGGCCGGAGCGGATCGTGTCGGCGGCGTACCCGATCGAGTTTGCGCCCGCGGCGCAGGCGTTCGAGATCACCACCTTCGGACCCTTGATCCCGAACGCGACACTGATCGCGTCGGCCGAGCTGTACAGCGGATAGATCAGCAGGTGGTGCCGGCGGGTAGCGTCGGGGCCCTGCTCGAGCAGCTCCCAGTGGAACTGCTCGCCCTCGGACAACCCGCCCACCGACGTGCCGATCGCCAGGCCGACACGGTAGGGGTCCATGCCATCCAGCGCGATCCCGGACTGCTCGATCGCCTCGCTCGTCGCGGACAGGGCGAGGCGGGTAGCGCGATCGAGCCGGCCGCGTGGGCGGCGGATCGGACTGCCCGGGTCGTCGAGCTCACCGGAGTAGTGGCACGTCAGCGACGACACGTCCAGGTGCTGCGTCACGCGGATGCCGGCCGTCCCGGCGCGCACCGCCGACCACACCTGTTCGGTTCCGTCGCCGAGCGCGCACCGGATGCCGAGTCCGGTGATGACGACGCGTGGCTGCGTGCCAGGGGTCAGGTCGGTCATCTAGACCCCATCCCCGGGTCGTGCGCCGGCCGCCGGCTTGATCATCGGGCGGCCGAGACTGGTGGCCTTGCGGAACGGCGCCGAGACGGTCCGCACCTCGACGTCCGAGCCGGCGAGACTCAGCTCCAGACCCGACACCGCGATCGCCCTATCGACGTCGGCGACGCCGATCACACAGTCGAGGCCGGGAGAGTAGAGGGCGTGCCGCACTCGGCCGACCGGCGTCTCGGACGCGCACAGGGCGGTGCCGGCGTCGGGCACGTCGGTCGCGGCGTCCATACGCCAGCACACCAGCGACGAGCTCTGCTCGTTCTGGATTCGGTTGAGCAAAGCGAGCTTGCCCGGGAACTCGTGGCCGAAGTCCACCATCCACTGCAGCCCGACGGTGAACGGTGTCGCGTCCGGCTCGGGTGCTTCCCGGGTCAAGTTGGGGAACCGCATCTCCAGCCGGCAGACCTCGAGGGCATCGGCGTCGACCTGGACCGCGCCCGCAGCCAGGAGCCCGGCGACGAAGCCCTCGGCCGCCGCCGCGGGTACGTGGAACTTGAACCCGTACTCCCCGCTGATGCCGGTGCGGCTGACGAGCAGCGGCTGACCCTCGTAGGTCTCGATCACGAAGCTTGGATAGGCCATCGAGTCGACCCGCAGGCTCAGGTACTGCTGCGCGATGGCCGGCGAGAGCGGGCCCTCGAGGCCGATCACGCGCACGTCGACGACTTCCTCGACGACGACGTCAGGGTCGTCGGCCGTACCAGCGCGCAGCAGGTCGATCGAGGCCGCCGCGCGGTCGGCGTCGACCTCGAGCAGGAAGGTTCCGCCCTGGCAGTAGACGAGGAGCTCGGCCACCAGGTCGCCCGATTCGTTGATCAGCAGTGCGGACAGGATCTGCCCCTCCAGCAGGAAGTCCACGCTGCGGGAGCAGGCGCGACTCAGCAAGGCGGTGCTGCCAGGGCCGGAGACACGCACGATCGTCGTGGTGTTGTGATCCACCAGGGCGCACTCATTGCGGATGATGTGATAGCCGTCGTCGACGGCGGGGATAGTGGCGGTCATGGACATTCCTCTCTAGTCAAGGGAGATGGGCGGTCGTCGGCTCACCGCGAGCCGGGCGGTGACGGCGATCTCGCCGTCGATGGACACCTGCCCGGTCACCGAGATGAGATTGCCGACGCGCGCGCCGCTGGTGACCCGGACGACCAGTTGGTCTCCCGGGAACGCGGGCCGGAGAAATTTGGCGTTGCGCACTTCGGCCAGGTAGCCGACCCGGTCGGCGACGGTCCCGGCGCCGTCGGCCTGCTCGGCCTGCTCGGCCTCCGCGCCATAGACGACTGCGGCCAGCTGCGCGATGCATTCGATCAGCAGGACGCCGGGGTACAGCATGCGTCCGGGGAAGTGGCCGGCCAGGACGCCGTCGGACGAGGAGATGTTCTTGAGCGCCGTCGCGCTGACGCCGGGTTCCAGAGCCACGACGCGGTCGAGCAGCAGAAACGGGTAGCGGTGCGGCAGCATCCGCATGACCTCGTCCGCGGTGCGTACGGCGTTGCGGGGCCGCCAGGGATCGGCGGCGGGAGCGTCGTCCGGACTGGTGTCTGCGATGAGAGTGGTCATCACGGTCGAGCGGCTGTCTCGATGTGGTCGACGAGCCGGTTGAGCGACAGCAGGCACTCGGTGTCGTCGTCGGTGATCGTGACGCCGAGCTCCTCCTGCACGGCGACCGCGAGCTCCAGGGTGTCGATGGAGTCGAGTTCGAGACCCCGGCCGAACAGCGGCTGGTCGTCACCGATCATCCCGGGATCGCACTCGAGGTCGAGCCGGTTGACGAGCAGCTTCTTGACGGTGAGGCACAGCTCCTGGCGTGTGGCGGCCCGGTCGCGGACCTCGTCGAGCGTCATGGTCATGGTGTTGTCACTCCTCTTCGATGGGTCAACAGGTCAATCCACCGTCGACGACGATGGACGTGCCGGTTACGTAGGAAGCGCTGTCGGAGAGCAGGAACCCGACCGCACTCGCCACCTCCTCGGGGCGTCCGATGCGGCGCATCGGCGCGAGCTGGATGCGCTGCTCCAGCTGGTCGGGGGGCATCGCGTGCGTCATCTCCGTCTCGACGAAGCCGGGGACGACCGCGTTGACGCGGGTCCCGTACTGGCCGAGTTCCTTGGCGAGCACCCGCACGAGCGCGATCAGCCCGGCCTTCGCAGCGGCGTAGTTCGCCTGGCCGGCCGGAGCGGCCGAGCCGCTCGTGGAGCCGATGGCGACCACCGACCCGGAACGCCGGGCCATCATCAGACGCCCCGCGGCGCGGCACGTGAAGAACGCGCCGTCGAGGTCGGTGTCGAGCACGTGGCGCCACTTGCGGTCGCTCATCATCAGGGCGTAGCCGTCGTCGGTGACGCCGGCGTTGCTGACGAGCATGTCCAGCTGGTCGTGCTCGCGGCGGATCGTCGCGAACATCCGGTTGACGTCGTCGGCCTGCGAGACGTCGCCCTGCAGCAGCTCGGCGTCGGGCTGGATGTCGCGCACCTCCTTGAGCGCGCGCGTCGCGGTGTCCTCGTCGCTGCGGTAGTTCATGAGCACGGTGGCACCCCGCGCGGCGAGCTCGCGGCTGACGGCGAGTCCCAGACCGCGGGTGCCGCCGGTCACCAGGGCCGTGCGGCCCTTCATCTCGGTGTCAGACACGGTCGCCCACCGCCGTCAGGGTCGGGACGAGCGTGGGCAGGGTGAGCAGGTCCTCGGCGTGCACCCGGTTGACGGCACGGGCGTTGTCCCGGCACAGACCGGTGAGCACGTGGCCCGGGCCGACCTCGGCGACGTGCTCCACTCCCAGAGCGACCAGCCGCTCGACCGTGCGCTTCCACTCGACGGGAAGCAGCACCTGCTCCATGAGCACCTTCCGGTGCTCCTCCGGGTCGTCGACCAGATCGCCGGTCGCGCTCGAGACGAAAGGGATCATCGGGCGGCGCATGTCGATCTCGCGCAACACCCCGCGCAGGAGGTCGGCGGCCGGCTGCATGAGCGGCGAGTGGTACGCGCCGCCGACGGGCAGGCGGCAGGCGCGCAGGGCGCCGGCCACTCGGGCCGCGTCGATCACCCGGGTAACCGCGATCTCGGAGCCGGAGATCACCAGCTGACTGCCGGAGTTGATGTTGGCGATCGACACGTGCTCCCCGTAGTGCGAGGCGAGGCGGCACAGGCCCTCGAGCCGGGTGATGTCGAGACCGGCTACGGCGGCCATCGCCCCGGGTCGAGTCGCGGCCGCCGCCGCCATCGCGGTGCCCCGCGCGTCGACGAGTCGCAGCGCGTCGTCCCAGTCGACGACGCCCGCGGCGGCGAGGGCAGAGTATTCGCCCAGGCTGTGGCCGGCGACGACGGCCGGGCGCCATCCGCGCAGCCGCAACTCCTCCAGCAGGGCGGTACTCGTGACGAAGACCGCGAGCTGGGCGATCCGCGGGTCGGCCAGCGCGTCGGCGTCGCCCGAGGTCATCAGCTCCGTGAGCGCTACGCCCGTGGCGCGCTCGGCGCGGTCGACCAGTGTCCGGGTCGACGGCGAGCAGCGGTGCAGCGTGCGCACCATCCCGGGGTGCTGGCTGCCCTGGCCGGGGAAGACGAACGCGATCGCGCCGGCGGCGTCGCCGAGCTGGGCGAGACGAGCGCTGCCCGACGCCGCCCTCACGACCGCGCCCCCGTCGCCGCGACCCCGGTGCCCGGCGGGTCGACGTCGTCGGGCGTCGCCAGCGCCCAGGCGAGCGACACCTGCGGGCTGATCGGCCGGCACCCGGACCACATGCGGATACGCCGGTCGCGCGCCCAGCGCTGCAGTGGACCACGCAGCCGGACGGCCACCGGTGCGGCGCCGGCGCGCGGGAGGTGCGGCAGGACGATGTCGTGGAACCCGGCGCCCGCCGGGAGGCCTCGCACGACTTTGATCACGCTCTCCTTGGCGGCAAAGAGGGCGCCGAAGGCGGTGCCGTCGGTGTCGGTCGCCTCGGCGACGTCCACCAGGTCCCGCTCGTCGCGCGTCAGGACGCGCGAGACGAACGGCTCACCGCCGCGGCGGACGGCGAGGGAGAGCCGCTCGAGATCGACAAGATCGACACCGCCACTGACGATGCGGGTGTCGGGCAACCGCCACGATGAGTGACCGGTCGGCGGCGCGCCGTCCGTGTCGCGGACCGGATGCGGCGCCGACCGGTTCGGCTCGCCTGGCGCGGCTTGCCCGCAAAGGCTGCTGGGATTCGTTGGCACGGCATCACGATCGCCGACGCTGTCAAACCCCGGATACCCCTAGCCGCCCGTAACGACCCCCTATTCGCCCGCTTCACGCCCCTTTGGTTGTGTATTCAATCAGCGCCGCGAGTTCCGCATTCCTTTTCGGCAACCACCATTTCCCCTGAAGCTCCTTGCTCAAAGAAACAACCCGGGAAGTCTTCCGCCGCAAAGGAACCCAGGGACACACTCCTGCTGGGCGGGGGTTCCTCTGGGCTCCTAGTTGCGGCCTCGCGGGGTTCGAAAAGCTCTGCCGCACAACCGAAACGGTTCGCCCGTTGATCGGGAGCACCCTCGACCACAACGTGACCAACGCCCGGTCTGAGGCCACCAACACCCACATCCGCGCCCTAACGAAACGGGCCTACGGTTAACGCAGCCCGAAGTCCACGGGAACGTCAGAAGATCCCGTTGTGCACGCCGCAGAAATGGCACTACTGTTTCGCACTTAGAACTTTGCCTGCTTCCTTCATTGTCCTTACGGAATGAGACCTCATGGTCGCTCTAGGACCGCACGCCGTTCTGGCGCGCCTGCGCGAATGGCTGACACGCGATGACTTCCGCCAGGGGCAGCTGGTGTTGCTGACCGGCGGCGTAGGCTCCGGCAAGACGGCCGCGCTGCGCAACTTCGTCGAGTACGCGACCAGCCTCGGCGTTCTCGCGCTTGCGGCTACAGCGTCGGGTGACGAGTGGGATCTTCCGTTCGGGGTCGCCGAGCAGCTGTTCAACCACCCCGACATCCCGCACCAGATCGCGGCACGGATCGATGCGCAGGCGCAGGATCTGCAGTCGCCGGTCCCGCCGGTGGCCCGGCTGAGCGACCTGGCAAGTTCGCGTCCGCTGCACGAGCTGTGCACCTCGCTGCGGGACTTGGTCCGGCAGCAGCCGGTGGTGATCGCGATCGACGACGCCCAGCTCACCGACGAGGCGTCGCTGACCCTCATCCTCGCGATCCAGCGGTGCCTGGCGTCACACCGCCTGCTCATCGTCCTGGCCGGCCAGCACTGGTCGGGGCTCGCGCAGCCGACGTTCCTGTCCGAGGCGGTGCGGCTACCCCACGAACGCCTGTTCCTGGCGCCGATGTCGCCGCAGGCCATCGAGACCATGCTTGCGCCGTCGCCGACGTCGCTCGACCACGCCCACCGCGCTGCCCTGGTCCATCGCCGCACCGGTGGGAGCCCGATGCTGGTGCGGGCACTGATCGAGGACGACGAGTGGGACGAGGAGGTCCTCGGCGGCGGTGGCGCCGAGTCACCCGCCGTGATGGGCCCGATCTTCCAGGAAGCGGTGGTGAGCTGCCTGCGCCGGTCCGGTCCCGAGGCTTCCGACGTCGCCCGCGGGATCGCGTTGCTGGGTCCCGACGCCACGCTCGCATCGCTGAGTCGCCTGCTGAACATGCCAGAGCCGAACGTGGGGCGTCAGCTACGAGTTCTCGACCGCGCCGGACTGGTCGTCGGATACGCCTTCCGGCATCCCTCGGTGGCGGCGGTGGTACTCGGGACCGCGGTGACCGTACCGCTCAGCGCGCTGTCGGTGGGCGACCTGCTATTGAGTCTCGCCGACCACAGGTCGGCAGCCGTCGAAGAGGTCGCCGACGGCAGCCGGCCCGCTATCGACCGGTTCAGCCAGTTGCTCTACGACGCCGCCTACGTTCCACACGCCGGGGCCGAGCGCGCGTCCGGCGTGCAGGACAAGAGCCACACCTACGTTCTGCTACTGCGCGCGCTGGCAACCGGCGATCCCGGCCAGCGAGAGGAACACCTGAAGGATCTCGTGGTGCACCTGCTCGCCTCGGGCGCGCGCGGTGAGCTGGCGTTGACTCCGACCGAGCTGCGGCGGGGGTGGCTCACCTGTCAGCGCACGGCCGAGCAGACCGCCGGCGCCAAGCGCGCGGCCGAGGCGCAGGTCGACGCGTCGGGTGCGGCTCTTCTCGCCGTTGCCGAGTCGCTGGCCGGGCCCGAGGCCGGTGTCGCGGGCGACGGTCGGGCCGCGGAGCTCAGCGAGGCCGAGCACCGTGTCGCCGAACTGGCGGCGCATGGGCTGAGCAACCGCGAGATCAGCCGACGGCTGTGGATCACGATCAGCACCGTCGAGCAACACCTGACGCGGATCTACCGCAAGCTCGGCGTGATCGGCCGCGCCAACATCGCCGCGGCCGATCACGCCCCTAAGGCAGAGATCGACGCGACGACCCCCCCGGCCGACAGCGCCGACGTGGACGACGGCGTCGACAGGCGCCACCGTCCCCCAGCTAGGGGTCCTGGAGGCTCCTTAGGGGTCCACGTCGCTGGTCAGCGAAAGGCGACCGTGCCTTTAATGAGCCGTTGACCCACCGTCCTCGTTGATCCCCGACTAGGAGCGACATAGTGCTAGTCGAATCCTCTTTGCGCAGCGACCTTGACGACGGAAACGTGCTCATCGTCGGCGACGCCGAACCCACGGTAAACGCCGGCACGAGCGCGAACGTCGCGGAGCTACGCGCGATCAAGCGGCGCGCCGAGAGCGGCTCACCCGTAAAGACCGAACAGCAACACCGCAAGGGCAAGCTCACCGTCCGCGAACGGCTGAACCTGCTCTTCGACCCCGGGACGTTTCGCGAGATCGATCAGCTGCGGCGTCACCGTGCCAGCGGTTTCGGCCTCGACACCGACCGGCCGCACACCGACGGCGTGGTGACCGGATGGGGGCTGGTCGACGGGCGCACCGTGTTCGTGTACGCCCACGACTTCCGGATCTTCGGCGGCTCGCTCGGCGAGTCGCACGCGAAGAAGATCCACAAGGTCATGGACATGGCCGAACGGACCGGGGCGCCGATCGTCAGCCTGAGCGACGGCGCGGGCGCGCGCATCCAGGAGGGCGTGTGCGCGCTCGCCGGGTACGGCGAGATCTTCGAGCGCAATGTCCGCTCCTCCGGGGTCATTCCCCAGATCAGCGTCATGCTCGGGCCCTGTGCCGGCGGCGCGAGCTACTCACCGGCGCTCACCGACTTCGTGTTCATGGTCCGGGGCATCGCGCAGATGTACGTCACCGGGCCGGACGTCATCTACGCGGTGACGGGCGAGCGCATCTCGCACGAGGGCCTCGGTGGGGTCGACGTGCACGCCGGGGCGTCGGGGGTGGCGACGTTCGTGGCCGAGGACGAGGACGGCTGCTTCGCCGACGTGCGCTACCTGCTGTCCCTGCTGCCCTCGAACAACCTGACCCTCGCACCCACCATCACGCCGGTCGACCGGCCGGACCGGCGTACCAACTCGCTGCGCACGCTCGTCCCGTCGGACACCCGGCAGGTCTACGACATGCGCGACGTCATCGCCGAGATCGTCGACGACGGCGAGTTTCTGGAGGTGCACGAGAGCTGGGCGACGAGCCTGATCTGTGCCCTCACCCGCCTCGACGGGCACGTGGTGGGCCTGGTCGCCAACCAGCCGCTGTGCCGGGCCGGCACGCTCGACATCCACAGCTCGGAGAAGGGCGCGCGCTTCGTGCAGATGTGCGACTCCTTCAACATCCCGCTGGTGACGCTGGTGGACGTGCCGGGTTTCATGCCCGGCAGCGACCAGGAGCACCGGGGCATCATCAGGCACGGCGCGAAGCTGCTGTACGCGTACTGCAACGCGACCGTCCCGCGGATCCAAATGATTTTGCGCAAGGCTTACGGCGGCGCCTACATCGTCATGGACTCGCGGTCGATCGGTGCCGACCTGGCCTACGCGTGGCCGATCAACGAGATCGCCGTGATGGGCGCCGAGGGCGCCGCCAGCATCGTGTTCCGGCACGAGATCAATGCCTCGCCCCATCCCGAGGAGACGCGCGCGCAGCGGGTGAAGGACTACCGCAATGAACTCATGCACCCCTACTACGCCGCCGAGCGGGGTCTCGTCGACGACGTGATCGATCCGGCCGACACCCGCGCCGTCCTCATCGACGGCCTCGCGATGTTGCGCAGCAAGAGCACCTCCCTGCCGCACCGCAAGCACGGAAACCCGCCGCAGTGAGTCACGGGGACGCGGCGCGCACGGTGCGCGTCGAGGGCGGCGCGAGCGCCGACGAGATCGCGGCGGTGGTGCTCGTCCTGATGGCGTCGGTCCGAGCCGGCGGCACCGCCCGCGTGTCGGCGACGCCGCGCTGGGCCATGCGCGAGTTCGGACTAGCCAGCGTCGCCCGGGTCGTGCGCAACGGGGTGGCCGAACCCTGATCGGGTCACCGGCTTAGGGGGCATACGTGCGGCCTAGGGGTAGCCGCGCCCCGTGGCCGGCTGATGAAGTCAAGACCGCCTGGCCACGACGGCGGCACCGCCCGCCGGGGCTAATTCGAGACAAGATCGACAGACAGGAGAGTCCGATGCCGAGATGGGTCGAGACGTTCACCCGGGTGCGCTGGGGCGAATGCGATCTGCAGGGCCACGCCTACTACGGGAGCTACATCCCGTGGTGCGACCTCGGCCGCGAGACGCTGGGTCTGGCGCTCGGCATCGACTACGTCAAGTACACGCTCATGACCGCCGAGTTCAAGATCCGTTACCACCGGCCAGCGAATTACCTGGACGATCTGCGGATCCGCTGCTGGGCGACCACGCCGACGGCACGCCTGGACGTCCACTACCAGATCTTCCGGAAGCTCGGCGGCCAGCTGCTCGCCGAGGCCAACTCCACCCACGCCCTCGTCGGGGCGAACGGGTTGAAGATGGTCGCGCCCAAGGAGTTCCACGAGAAGTTCGAGGCGTTCCTGGCCGGTGGTGAACCGCGTCAGGCGGCAGCCGTCCCGAAGGGCGCCGTACCGGCCTGACCACGTGCGACGAAGGAGGCCACCGTGTGCGGTATCGCAGGATGGGTGGACTGGGAGCGGGACCTGTGCCGGGAACGGGCAACCGTCGAGGCGATGACCGCGACCATGGCCTGCCGTGGTCCTGACGACGATGGGACATGGATCTCGCGGCACGCCGCGCTCGGGCATCGCCGGCTGGCGGTGATCGACCCTGCCGGCGGTGCGCAGCCGATGACCGGCTCGCGTCCGGGAGCGTCGGACGAGGTCGTGCTGACCTTTAACGGCGAGATCTACAACTTCGTGGAGCTGCGGACCGAGTTGCGCGGTCGCGGCCATCGCTTCACCACGTCGTCGGACACCGAGGTGCTGCTGCACTCCTACCTCGAATGGGGGAGCAGGTGCGTCGAGCGGCTCAACGGGATCTTCGCCTTCGGGATCTGGGACGGCTCCGTACGCCGCCTGGTACTGGCGCGCGACCCGCTCGGTGTCAAGCCGCTCTACTACGCGCCGACGGCGAACGGGGTGGTGTTCGGCTCCGAGCCGAAGGCGCTGTTCGCCAACCCGCTGGTCGAGGCGGCGATCGACGAAGAGGGCCTCGCGTTGCTCTTCGCGATGTTCGGCACGCACGAGCCGGGGGCGAGCCCGCTGCACGGCATCCACGAGGTCAAGCCGGGGGGCATCGTCACGGTCGAGCCGCACCGGATCGACGAGTCGATCTATTGGCGGCTGCAGGCGCGCCCGCACGAGGACGACGAGCAGCAGACCGTGGACACCGTGCGCGAGCTGCTGGCCGACGCGGTGCGCCGCCAGCTCGTCGCCGACGTGCCGGTCTGCACCCTCGTCTCGGGCGGTCTGGACTCGAGCGTCATCACGGCCCTCGCGGCCGAGCACTCGGGTGCGCAGCCGGTGCGGACGTTCTCGGTCGACTTCGACGGCAGCGAGCGCGACTTCGTGGCCACCGATGTGCGGCCCGACCTTGACGCGCCGTACGTCCGCGAGCTCGTCGCCCACCTCGGGACCAACCACACCGAGGTCGTCCTCGACTCGCCCGATCTCATCGCCGCGCAACGAGCCGCCACCCGGGCCCGCGACCTGCCGAGCCTCGGCGACCTTGATGCCTCGCTGAACCTGCTGTTCGCCGCGATCAAGGGCCGGTCCACCGTCGCCCTGTCCGGTGAGTCGGCCGACGAACTTTTCGGCGGGTACCAGTGGTTCCACGACGAGCGGGCGGTGGGCCGCGACACCTTTCCCTGGGCCCCGCCCGGTGCCGGACTTGGCGAGGTCCTGTCGCCGTCGTTGCAACGTTCGGTCCGCCCGGCGGAGTACCTCGCCGACCGGTACGCCGGCGCGCTGGCCACCGCGCCACGCCTGGCGTCCGAGACCGGGGCGCAGCGGCGCCAGCGCGAGGTCTCGTACCTCGCGCTCACCCGCTTCCTGCCGGTCCTGCTCGATCGCAAGGACCGGATGAGCATGGCCGTGGGCCTCGAGGTGCGCGTCCCGTTCTGCGACCACCGTCTCGTCGAGTACGTCTGGAACGTGCCGTGGCGGCTCAAGTGCCTGGACGACACGCCGAAGGGCCTACTGCGCCGAGCGGCCACCGACCTGCTGCCGCCGCACCTGCTCCAACGGCGCAAGAGCATCTTTCCGGCGCCGGCAGCCCCCGACTACGACCGCGCACTGCGCGAATCGACGCGCGCGCTGCTCTACGACGGCTCGCGCGTCGGCGCCCTCATCGACCCCGAGCGGGTCATCGCGATCACCGACGGCACGACCGCCAAGCCAGCCTGGCAGCAGCGCATGGCGATGGCCTACCTGCTCCAGGTGGACCACTGGCTACGCACCTATCGCGTGCGTTTGCTAGCCGCTGGGTGAATTCTTTGGTCATACCTTGCATAATTAACTTAGAAGGGCAACTCTATGGAGGTGGGCACCGAACTAAGCCGTGATCTGAACCGCCTGACCGCGCGGATCGACCTCGCCGGGGACCGGCTGCTCGCCGACGAGTACGGACTGTCCTACCGACACTTTGTGACCCTGTTGCTCGTCGGCCAGCTCACCGCGCCGATGCAACGAGCGCTGGCCGAGGCGATGGGGGTGAGCGAGCCGTCAATCAGCCGCATGACGAAGGTGCTGCGACACGCGGGACTGCTCGACGCCAGCACGACGGGCCTGAGCGGTGGCAATCGCCGCCAACTCGGTCTCACGCCGGCCGGCAAGGACGTGGTGGAGCAGTGCCGCGGCGTTCTCGAGTTGAGGTTGGTCGATCTCGCCGCGCGCAGTCGGGTGCCGTACGCCGTGTACCTGCGGCAGACACGGCAACTGCTGCAGGCCTGCTTCCCAGCGAGCGAGGTGGCGCAGTGAGCGCGTGGACCCCGCTCGTGGCGACGCACGCGGCGGCGGCGACGACAAGTTTATTCCTCGGCGGATACCAGCTGCTGCGCCGCACCAAGGGCGACCGGGTGCACGTCCTGCTCGGGTGGGTGTGGGTCGCGGCCATGACGTACGTGGCCACGAGCTCGTTCGCCATCCGAGAGATCCGCAACGGCCAGCTGAGCCTCTTGCACGTGCTGTCGATCGTGACGCTGATCAGCATGGCGCTCGCCATCGTCGCGATCAGACGGGGCAACGTGGCCCGCCATCGCGGGGCAATGCGCGGCAGCTGGTTCGGGCTGATTGGTGCCTTCATCGGCGCCGTCGCGGTACCCAAGCGTCGCATTCCCACCTTGGCGGTGACCGACCCCCTCGGGGCGACCCTGGTCGCCGTCACGATCGTCGCGCTGACCTTCGGCCTGATCTGGCTCGCGCACGGTTTCGACCGTCACTTCGCATCGACGCCCGACCTCGGCACCCATCGACGCCGCACCATCGAGACACCGGCCCCCACCAGCGGAACCGTCGGCGCGGCCCCCGCCGTCGACGCGTGAGAAGGGAAACAACTGTGATCGCCAAAGTGCTGACCGGACGACGGGCCACGTGGATCGTGCTCGCGTTCTCGGTGATCGCCCTGGTCCTGCTGGCACCGGTGACCGGCAAGCTCAAGTCCGTCCAGAACAACGACGCGATCAACTACCTACCACGCGGGGCGCAGTCAACCCAGGTGCAGCAGATTCTGGCCGAGCTGCCCGGCGGCAACACCGCCGACGCCGTCGTCGTCTACGCCCGGACGGGCGGCCTGAGTGGGCCGGACCTCGCCCGGGTCGCCGCCGCCCGGACCGCTGTCGCCAACGGCGTCGACCTCGCCGCTCCCCTCGGCCCCCTCGTCGGGTCAACCGACCACGCCGCGGCACTGTTCCGCGTCCCGTTGAGCAGTGCGGCCGACGCGCTGCCCGACAAGGTCAGCCGCATCCGCGACCTGACGGCCTCCACCGGCGATCTCGCGGTGGCCGTCACCGGACCCGGCGCGGCGAAGGTCGACTCGACCAATCAGTTCGCGGGCGTGGATCTGACACTGTTGCTCGCGGCCGCCGCGGTCGTGGCCCTGCTGCTGCTGCTCATCTACCGCAGCCCCATCCTGTGGTTGCTGCCCCTCGTGTCCGGCGGGCTGGCCGTCGTCGTCGCGATGTCGGCGACGTATGCGCTCGCCCGCTGGGGCGGCCTCACGGTCACCGCCCTGTCCTCGGGCATCCTCTACGTCCTCGTGTTCGGCGTCGGGACCGACTACGCGCTGCTGCTGGTGTCGCGCTACCGCGAACAGCTGCGCCGCCACGACGATCACCGTCACGCCATGGCGCAGGCGCTGCGCAGCGCCGTGCCACCAATCATCGCCTCCGCCGCGACCGTCGTGCTCAGCCTGTGCTGCCTGCTGTTCGCCTCGGTCAACTCCGACCGCGGACTGGGCCCGGTGCTCGCGGCCGGCGTGGCCGCCGCGCTGCTCGTCAGCCTGACCACGCTGCCCGCGTTGCTGCTGCTCGCCGGGCGCCGCGTGTTCTGGCCGGCCGTCCCGCCCGTCGGCTCACCCGAGACGGGCGCCCGGGCATGGCACCGTCTCGGGGCCGCCCTGAGCCGCCGACCGCGCCGAGCCTGGCTCGGCACCACCGCGCTGCTCGGCCTGGCCGCGATCGGGCTGACCACCCTGCAGCTGGGTCTGCCCGCCGACAAGAGCTTCACCACCACCGTCGACTCCATCAGCGGCCAGCAGATGATCGACGCACACTTCCCATCCGGGTCCAGCTCACCGACCCTCGTCCTGGTCCATCCCACCACCGCCGCCGACACCCGGTCGGCCGCCGCCGCGACCGCGGGCGTCGCCGCCGTGACGACGAGCAACGAGTCCGCACAGTGGAGCGAGCTGGCGGTCGTCCTGACCTCGGCACCGGACAGTCACGCCGCAACGGCGACCATCGACCGGCTGCGCAGCCGGGTGGCCGCCGTGCCCGGGGCCGACGCCCTCGTGGGCGGCCCGACCGCGATCGCGCTCGACACCGACCGCGGAGCCGCGCACGACCGGACCATCGTCTTCCCGCTCGTGCTGCTGGTCGTGCTTGCCGTCCTCGGCCTGCTGCTGCGGTCCCTGCTCGCCCCCGTCCTGCTCACCGCGACCGTCGTGGCCTCCTTCGCGGCCTCCTTCGGACTGAGTGCCCTGATCTTCCGCTACGTCCTGGGCTTCGCCGGCACCGACCAGGGGGTGCCGCTGTACGCGTTCATCTTCCTCGTCGCTCTCGGCGTCGACTACAACATCTTCCTGATGAGCCGGGCGCGCGAGGAAGCCCAGCGCCACGGCCTGGCCGAGGGCACCCGTCGCAGCCTGGCCCTCACCGGCACCGTCATCACCTCCGCCGGGGTTGTGCTGGCCGCCACCTTCGGTGTCCTCGCGCTGCTCCCAATCGTGATCATGATCGAGGTTGGGATCAGCGTCGCCCTCGGGATCCTGCTCGACACGCTGGTCGTGCGCTCGATCCTGGTCCCCGCGCTCAGCCTGGACATCGGCCGCTGGATGTGGTGGCCCGCCCGGCTCGGCCACGACACGGACACCGCCGGGCCGGCAACGGCAGAACTGGTCGAGGACGGTTCCCCGGTGCCCGCCCGTGACGGGGACCCCGTCCGGCAGGCCGCCGGGACCGCGCCGGGCTCACCCGTGAGCCCGGCGACCACGGAAGTCCGCTGACATGACGAGCGCGCACCACGAGGGACAGTGGCACGTCGAGGTCGACGCCGCCGCGTGCACCGGATCCGGGCTGTGCGTGGGATGCGCCCCCAACCACTTCGAGATCGGTGTTGACCACCGGTCGCACGCGAAGCGGGCGGTCGTCGCCGCCGACGACGACATCGCCGACGCGGCCGAATGCTGCCCGATGGAGGCGATCCACGTCGTGTCGCTCGACAGCGGGCGTCGTCTGTACCCGCCCGAGGACGAATGGTCGCCGGCCGGTTCAGTGACCGCCGGTCGCGGTGGAGCCCACCGATGAGACCGACGGTCATGCTCGTCGTCGGGGTACGAGGCATCGCGGTGGCACATCTGTGCGGCTCGCTCGACGGCTGGGCCGACGTCGTGGTGGCGACCACGCGGGAGACACTGTCGCGGCGTCCCGATGGTCCGGACATCGCGCGCCGGGACGGTGTCCTTGTGTCCGAGGGCCAGCGGGGCCTCGTCGCGTCGGCCGTCCGCTACGCCTCGCATGGTCGCGTCGACGGGGTCGTCACCGTCAGCGAGGACGTGATCACCCCCACCGCGCAGATTGCCGCGCAGATCGACCTGCCGGGCCTGCCCCCGGCGGCCATGCCCGCCCTGTGCGACAAGATCGAGCAGCGGCGCGCGCTGCGTGCGGCTGGGGTCCCGGTGCCCACGTTCGCCCGCGTGACCAGCGCCGATCCGGTGGAGGTCGAGCGCGCGCTCGAGGTGGTGGACCTGCCGGCCGTGCTCAAGCCGACCCGGGCGAGCGGCGGGGCGCTGACCTACCCGTGCCCGACCCCGCAGCGGGTGCGCGAGGCGCTGGGGGAGGCCTTCAGCCAACGGGCCGGGGCGCGGGGCGCGGTCGCGGCCGACTCGACGTACGTCCTGGAGAGCCTGCTGGTCGGCGTGCCCCGGCACCCGGTCAGGGGGTTCGCGCCGTATGTGAGCGTCGAAACCCTCGCCGAAAACGGTACCTACCACCACCTGGCCGTCACCGACCGGTTCCCGCTCGCGCCGCCCGCGCTCGAGACGGGCATGATGCTGCCGAGCTGCCTGGCCGACGCCGACCAGGACGAGGTGCGCGACACCGCGTCGGTCGCGTTGAGCGCCCTCGATTTCACGCATGGGGTCGCGCACACCGAGGTGATGCTCACCGCCGACGGGCCGCGCGTCATCGAGGTCAACGCGCGTGTCGGAGGAGCGCTGCCGTACCTGTTCCCGATGGTGGGCAGCGTCGACGTCGTCGAGCAGGCGGCACGACTGGCCCTGGGCCTGCCTGTCGCCCAGCGCGCCGACTTCACCGGCCACGCGGTGTTCCTTGGACCGCGGCACCGCATCGGCGCGACGCTCGAGGCGGTCGACGGCGTCGCGGACCTCATGGCGCTGCCCGGTGTGCAGGCCGCCATGCCCGTCGAGGTCGCCCGCTCGGGCCGACGCGTCATCGGCTTCGACAACAGCCTGATCGCCGCGGTGCTCGCCACAGTGCCGGACCCGGCGGCCGCGGTCGCGCTGTGGCGGCGCGTGATGAACACCGTGCGCCCGCGCTACATCGAGCCGGCGGACGCCCCGGAAACGGTCTCCGCGGCCGCCCTGTCCGTTCCGCCCCAGAGCGGATCCTCCCGCCTCTCCCAGGAGTTGTCATGACAGCAACGCACGTCGGATCCGGTTACCGCCTAGGTTTCACCACGCTGCGCAACGAGACGATCGTCGATGACCTGCCGGTCACCGGTGAGCTCCCGCCCTGGCTCACCGGGACGCTGGTGCGCAACGGCCCGGCGGACTTCGACGGCGGCCGCCGTCCGTTCCGGCACTGGTTCGACGGGCAGGCCATGTTGCACCGGTTCTCCTTCGCCGAAGGCCGTGTCGGGTACGCCAACGCCTTCCTCGACACGCCGAGCCTGCGGTCGCTGCGCGATCGCGGCCGGATCGGCTACTCGGAGTTCGCCACCGATCCCTGCGCCGGGCTGTTCGGCCGGTTCTTCAGTCGCTTCCACCGGCACGGCACGCCGAACAACGCCGTCAACGTCGCCGAACTCGACGGTGAGCCCTTCGCCCTGGGTGAGGTCCCGGTGCGTGTCTGGTTCGACCGCGACACGCTGCGCACCGTCGGCGTCGAGGGGTACGACGACGCGCTCGACGGTGCGCTGACCACGGCCCATCCGCATCTCGACCGGTCCAGCGGCGACCTCGTCAACTTCGTGCTGAAGTTCTCGCGATCCAGCGAGTTCTGTGTGTATCGCCAGTCCGGATCCCACGGCGCCCGTCGACTCGTCGGCAAGGTCGCGACGGAGCGGCCCGGGTACATGCACAGCTTCGGCATCACCACCAACTACGTCGTTCTCGCCATGTACCCGCTCGTGGTCAACCCGCTGTCGTTCCTGATCAAGGGCCGCCCGTTCATCGAGAACTACCGGTGGACGCCGGAGCTCGGCACCGTCTTCCACGTGCTCCGCCTCAGTGACGGCGAGCTAGTCGGCAGCTACCGGACCGAACCCTGCTTCGCCTTCCACCACATCAACGCGCGCGAGGAGGACGGTGCGCTGCTCGTCGACCTGTGCGCCTTCTCCGACGCGAAGATCATCGACGCCCTGTACCTGGATCGGCTGCGCGACGGGCAGCGGGTGCCCCGCGGCATCCCGACCCGCTTCCGGATCGATCTCGCCGGCGGGTCGGTGGAGCAGCGTCCGCTGTCCACGGCCTCGCTCGAGCTCCCGCGCATCGACTACCGGCGAAACGGTCTGGCCTACCGCTACGCCTTCGGCGTCGGGTCGCGCGACGAGGCGGACGACGACTTCCTCAACCAGCTGGTACGCGTTGACGTCGAGTCGGGTGACACGGCGTACTGGTCCCAGCCGGGGTGCTACCCCGGTGAGCCGGTGTTCGTCGCGGAGCCGGGGACCGAAGACGAGGACCGCGGCGTGCTGCTGTCGGTCGTGCTGGATGCCGAGGCGGGGCACTCCATGCTCGTCATTCTCGACGCCGGCACGTTCACCGAACTCGCCCGGGCCGAGGTGCCGCACGTGGTGCCCTTCGGCTTCCACGGTCAGTTCAGCTCGGCCCACTGACCCCCCTTCCCCCAGCAGATCGGAGCCCACGTCGTGTCTAGCCTGCCTGTCGCCTGCCCGGCGGTCGAACACTGGCGCTACCCGTTCGCCGTCGACGACCCATTCCTGTTGCCCTCGGAGTTCGAGGTCCTGCGCCGCGAGCAACCGATAGCGAGGGTGCGGATGGCCAGCAGCGGCGACCCGGTCTACCTGGTCACCCGCTACGAGGACGTGCGCGCGGTCCTGTCCGATCAGCGGTTCAGCCGCAATCTCGCGCGGCCGGACACCGCGCGGATGATCGACGGCGTCCGGCAGCCGAGCAGCCCCTTCGCCGATCCGCCGGTGCACACGCGCTGGCGCCGACTCGTCTCGCGCGCGTTCACCGCCCGGCGGGTCGAGGCGATGCGCCCGAGAGTCGCGCAGATCGTCGACGGCCTGCTGGACGCGATCGAGCAGGCCGGACCACCTGCCGACATGATGGAGCAGCTCGCCTTCCCGCTTCCGATCGCCGTGGTCTGCACGGTGCTGGGCATCGAACCCGACCGCCACCGCCAGGTTCGCGACTTCGCCCGCATCGCCCTGTCGACCGACGCCGACACCAGCGGCGAGGACCGGATAAGTTCGTACGAGGGCATGGTCGGGCACGTCACCGACCTGATCCAGGCGAAGCGCGAGGAGCAGGACGACGATCTGCTCAGCTGGTTGATCGCCGTCCACGACGACGACGGCGACGCGCTGTCCGATCAGGAGCTGCTCGCCACCACGATGACCCTGCTCATCGGCGGGTACGAGAACACCGCTCACCAGATCGGCAAGAGCATCCAGACCTTGCTCGCCCATCCGCAGCACCTCGGCGCGCTGCGCGAGGAGCCGGTCGGCATGGCGGGCCGCATGGTCGAGGAGACCCTTCGCTACAGCGGGGCGATCGACAGCGGGTACGGCTCGCCCCGGTACGCGACCGAGGACGTCGAGGTCGGGGGTGTGGTCATCCCGCGCGGGGCCACGGTCCTCGTCATCAGGGCGTCCGCGAACCGGGACCCCGACCAGTTCGCCGATCCCGACCGCTTCGACCCGAGCCGGGACCCCGGTCAGCACCTCACCTTCGGGATCGGTCCGCACTTCTGCCTCGGTGCGCCGCTCGCCCGGCTGGAGATGGAGACCGCCTTCGTCGCGCTGGCACGGCGCTTCCCAACACTGCGGCTGGGGGTGCCGGCCGACGACGTGGTCTGGGCGTTCCGGCTCACTGCCGCCGGGCCGGCCGCCCTGCCGGTCACCTGGTAGCGCCGGCCATGGCTGTCGACAACTCGACGCCGGCCCCGGGGCCGGCCGCGACGACGGAAGTGGCCCCGGCCACGGTGACCCCTGCGGGCCAACTGGGGGCGAACCCGTTGCGCTGGCGCGTCCTCGCCGTCCTGTCGCTGATGCAGTTCCTCATCGTCACCGACAACACGATCGTCAACGTCGCGCTCCCCGCGATCCGCCGGGATCTGCACTTCGCGGCCAGCGGGCTGGCGTGGGTGGTCGACGGGTACATGCTCGCCGCAGGCGGACTGCTGCTGCTCGGCGGGCGGATCGGCGACCGGGTCGGTTACCGACGCATGTTCCTCGCCGGCACCTGGACGTTCGGGTTGGCCTCGGTCGCGAGCGGCGTGTCGATCAGCCCGACGATGCTGGTGATCAGCCGCTTCGCCCAAGGAGTCGGCGAGGCGATGGCCGCACCCGCGGCACTCGCGCTCATCGCCGTGCTGTTCACCGGAGCCGACCGGGCGAAGGCACTTGGCGTCTGGGGTGGGCTCGCCGGACTCGGCGCCACGGTCGGTGTGCTGCTGTCCGGGGTGCTAGTCGAATGGGCGAGCTGGCGCTGGGTCTTCCTGATCAACATTCCCTTCGTGGCGTGCGCGATCGTGGCGCTCCCGCGCGTGATCGGCCCCGACGACCGGCGTCGGTGGGCGAAAGCACGGGTCGACGTCGCCGGTGCCATCCTGATCACTGCCGGTCTGACGCTCGCCGTCGCCGGGTTGTTGCGCGTCGCCGCGCACGGGTGGGGCGACGCCGGGACCCTCAGCATGTTCGCGGTGGCGGTGGGGTGCCTCGCGGCCTTCGCGCTAGTCGAGAGCCGGACGGTGCAGCCGCTCGTGCCGTTCGGTTTCCTACGACACCGCACGCGGGTGGCGGCCAACGTCGTCTCGGCGCTGCTCGGCGGTGCGATGGCCGGGATGTTCGTGTTGCTGACGCTGTATCAGCAGTCGGTGGTGCACTACTCGCCGCTGCGCACCGGGTTGGCGTACCTGCCCTTCTGCCTGGCGTTCGTACCCGGGTTCGCCGTCGCCGCCGTGACCATGAAGCGGTGGGGGACGCGGGTCACCCTGGTGGCCGCCTTCGTGATGTGCGTCGCGGGAATGGTGCTGATGTCGCGGATCACCGCCACCAGCGACTACGTCGGCGTCATGCTGCCTGCCATGGTCGTCCTCGCGGTCGGGCTGGGCATGGCGTTCCCGGCCGCGCAGAACGCCGCTCTCGCCGAGACCACCGAGGAATCGACCGGCCTCGCCTCGGGCGTACAGACGACGGCGCAGGCGCTGGGCGCCGCGCTGGGAGTCGCCGCGTTGGTCACCGTCGCGGCCGCCCACACGCCTGCGCCGGAGCTCGCAGCGTCGATCGTGCACGGCGACCGCGTGGCCTTCCTGACCGCGGCCGGCATGTACCTACTGGCGGCCCTGATCGCGGGCGTCGCCGTGCGCGAGCCACACGATCCGGAGCAGGAGCCGGCCGCCGACGTCTTGTCCCGCACCACCGCCGATGGTCCGGCGGCGACCGCACCGACCGGCGCCGACGCCGCCGTATCATTCCTGCATGGCCCGCATGACCGGTGATCTCGGGTTCGAACTGCACCGGTTGACCGCCCAGCTCGACAGGGCCGCCGACCGCATCCTCGACGCCGCCCTTGGGCTCTCGTACCGGCGCTTCCTGACCCTGCTGCTCGTCGGTGAACTGCAGGACCCGACCCAGCGTGCGTTGGCCGAGGCGCTCGGGACCAGCGAACCCTCCGTCAGCCGGATGACCGCGGTGCTCGCCGAGGCCGGCTACCTCGACGTCACCCCGTCCCCGCAGGGCGGCAACCGGCGTCGGCTGAGCCTCACCCCGTCGGGGAAGGAGGCCGTCGAGCGCAGTCGCGACCTGCTCGAAGGCCGCTTCGCCCGGATCGTCGAGCGAAGCGGCGTGCCCTACCTCGACTACAGCCAGCACACGCGGGCGCTGCTCGACGTGCTGGCCGAGGACGCCGGCCCAGCACCTCGGCGCGACTGAACAGCACGATCCGGGCCGCACGGCGGTGCGGCACGGGCGGGAGGACAGCTCGGTCACGCCTCGTATGAGTGCTTGCCTTGGACCGCATGCCGCTCGACGCCGGCGTCGGCGTCGGCGTTCATCATCGCGGTCATCACCTGCAGCCCGGTCCCAACGGCCATCGCGAGCGGCCCCCTCCTGCACCTCGCCGGCCGGCTCGGCCATCGCCACCGCTTCTGGCAGCACCGGTGTCAGCGTCGCGGTCGACAGCGTTCTTCTCGTAGTCCTTCTTCACAGCGGTCCGCAGAGCGGGACAATCTGGGTGCCGGGGTCCAGCCGCAACAGGTCATATCCGTTGATTTTTCGGCGCCTGGACCCGGCACCCCCAGGGGTCAACTCCGCTGCGGACCCCACCACTCCGGTGGGGCAGGGGTGGATTTCAGTGGGGCCGGGATGCCGCCGTGGTGATCGGGTTTGCACAGGTGCAGCGGCCCTTCCTCACCGTTCATCAGCACCCCCAGCTGCGGGCCGCAGTGATCACGCCACCACGTGCCCATCGCGGTGCCCCCATCCAGGCGCAGCGCCTCCCACGCCTCCCACAGGGCCATCAGCCGGGCGATGGCCTCAGCGTGCATCCACCACTGCGGACACCACGTCAGCCCCCGACCCCCGGCGACGAGCTTGCGGGTGATGGTGGGGGCCAGGAACCCGACCACGAACGCCTCGACGTTGGGGTACACCGGGGACGGGCGGGGTGACTTCGCGGCGGGGGCCTGGGGGGTTGGGTCCGCGGCCGGTGCGGGGGGCGTGCTCACGCCACCGGAGGCAGCAGGGGGTTGCGTCCCCGGGGGGCCGTCTTCGCCACCAGAACACCGCCACCGTCCTGATCGGTGGTGCTGTCCTCGGTGGGGAAGTCGTGGGCTGCTCGGAGGCGCTCCACCCGGCGATCCGCCGGTTCCCACCGGGACAGCGACGCCCTCACCGCGGCGGCGTGCGGACCTTCCATCCACGGCACCAGCCGCAGCATCCCGGCCTTGTTCCCCGAGGACAGCAGCACCGCACGGCCGCGGGGCAGGCCCATCAGCTCGGCCACATCCAGGATCGGTTCACTGGACCAGGACTGCGACCTCGACGCCCCGCCCCGACCCGTGCTTTGGGACCAGCGGGACACGTCGCGGACACCGATGAGGTTGGACAGCTCCCGCAACCACGGCTCGTCGGACACCCCACCGCCGTAAATTTTCAGGTTCGCCGCCGACCACAGCTTGCGCAGCCCGTTCTCCCCCCACACCTCATAGCCCTGCACCGCGGACTGCAGGATCGTCATCACGACGATGCCGCGAGAGCCGAAGTGGCTGTAGAGGTTCGGCAGCTCCGCCAGTTTGCACACGTTCGCGGCCTCATCCAGCACCACCGTCAGCGGGGTCCCCAGCCGGCGACCGGGCAGGGTCGCCGCCAGCCGGGACGCGGCGTCGAAGACCTGCCCGATGAGGGCGGTCGTCAACGCCGACGCCGACTCCGGGCCTTCCATCGACAACGCGTACAGGGTGTCCGTGCCGGCGGCGAAGGCGGTGGGGGAGAACTCCGGCACATCGTGGGTAGCCTCGGCTTCGGTCACCTCAAGCTCGTCGCCGAGCTGGGTGAACACCCGCCGCCGGGGTGGGGTGACCCACCTGGCGTAGGCCGGTTCGTCGAGGACTTCTAGGAACCGGCGGGCCCCGTCGTAGAGACCGTCTTTCTGGGCGGGCCGCAGGTTGGTGGTGGCCATGACCCGGGCGGCGGCCATCGGGTTGCCGTGCGCGGCCAGCAACCGGGCCGGGGTCAGGTCGGTGTCGTCATAGAGCCACTCCAGCACGTGCAGCACGTCACCGCCGCCGAGGGAGGCGGCCAGCAGGTAGGTGGCGAGCAGGCCCTGGGCGCCACCGTCGAAGTAGGCGTCGGTGCGGGCGGAGGAATCCCGGGAGTTGGACACAAAATACGCGGCGAGGCCCTTCGCCGGGGCCAGCGACGTCACCGGAGCCAGCGGGTTCCACCACCACGACGCCACCCGGCTGGTCTCCGCGATGCCTTGGGGGTCGAACAGCCACACGGTGCCCTTCCCGCTGCGCATCCCCCGGGTCGCGTCGTGCACATCGGCCTTGTTCGAGGTCACCGCGACCGCGCCGGGTGCCGCGGTGACCGCGGGGATCGCCGCCGCCGTGGACTTCCCGGTGCGGGGACCGGCGACGAGCACGGAGCAGTCCTCCCAGCCCTGGCGGATCGTCACCGACCCCGGCACCGTCTTCCCGATCGGCAACCCGTGATCGTCCGGGCCGTTCAGCGTTACCCCGGGACGCAACCGGGCCGCGGACCGTTTCACATCACCGGGGCTCACCCCGCCCAGCTGGGAGTGCGGAGCCAGGCCCCGGGCCACCGCGTCGACCCGGGTGCGGCGCGGTCGCCGCACCCACACCACCACGACCACCACGACCACCACGACCAGCACGAACAGCACGGCCAACGTCGCCGTGACCACCACGGTGGACATCCCACCCGGCCACGGCCGGGCACCGGTGACCAGGTCGGCGACCAACTGCGCGGGGTTGCCCGGTGGGGCCTGGCGGGCGGCGGCGTACCCGGCGTCGACCGCCACCCACACCAACCCCACCACCGCCAACAACACCAACAGGGCGGCGACCAGCAAGCCCCAACCCCGATCGGGGTTGGATGAGGGTGCACCGTTGCGGCTCATCACAGTGATCCCTCCGCGACGACGCCCGCGGCACGGCTTGCGGCCCCACCTCGGCCCGCACCCCCACCGCACCGGCAGGCGGCGCGGTCGGTACCCCGGACCAGTTCCGGGTTCATGAGGGCACCGCCTGGTGGCCGACGCGGTGGCGGGCTTCGGCTTGTTCCCAGCCTTTGTTGGTGTTGTTCACCGCTTTCTCTACCTCGGTCAGCACCACCTCGAACGGGGTTCCCGGTTTCTTCCCCGTTTTCAGCAGGAACTTGCCCATCCCCGGCGGTGGGGGCGGTTCACCGTTCACGTCGACCGCACCGTCGTCCTCGGCGGTGTGACCCGATTCCACCGACCACTCCGCGATCATCCCGGTCTCCGCCGTCGGCATCGCGAACACCTTGCGGAGGTTGCCCATCTCCCCGTCGGCCAACCCGCCGAGGAACACCATCTCCGAGCGCTCCACGAAGCCCCACGCCTTCTTCGTGGCCTCCGCATCAGCCAGCTCCAAGTCGTCCATGGTGTGGGTGATCAGAATCTGCCCGAGGACTTTCTGCCGGTTCAGCCGGGTGATCTCATCGACCCGGTCGACCATCTCCACCGAGGCTTTCAGCGTGCGCCACAGCTCGTCCATGATCATCAGGTAGACGGTTTGTTCCCGCAGGCCGGCGTCGGCCAGCTCCTTCGCCGCGGACACGGCGGATTGGCCGTAGGACCAGCACACCAGCTGCACCCCGGCCTGCAAGATCTGCTCGGCGGTGTCGATCCCGGACACGTCGAAGACCACCGCCCGGTCCAGCAGCATCGGCACCGTCGTCGCCTTGGTGAAGGTGTCCCCGAACCGGCCGTCCTCACCCAACGCCATCAGCGAGGCCAGCAGGTCCTCGGCGGTGTCGTCGTAGCGGGAGTCCTCACCGCGGTCCAGCGACATGGCCCGCACCCGGGGGTGGCGGGCGGCGATGATCGCCACCACGTCGGCGATCAACGGTGCCGTGTGCTGCGTGTAGGCCACCCGCAGGGCGGCGGACAGCATGGACCCTTCCCGGTCCTTCAGCGGACCGCCGCGGACCAGCTCGCACAACCCGGTGAGCACGTTCAACGCCCGCCCCACCTGCTCGGCCTCCACCCGGCGGCGGGTGGCCGGGGGAAGGCGGTGCAGCTCGGTGGCCAACGGGCCCGGGTCCAGGGGGTTGACGTGCCCGCGTTCGCGGCCGATCTCGATGACTTGGCCGCCCAGGGCCCGCACCAGGTCGGGGTAGTCCGGTTTCAGGTCCGACAGGATCAGCGGGATGATCCCGAACCCGGCGGACACGTTCACGATCCGCCGCACCAGGGTGGACTTCCCCAACCCCGGGCGGCCGAGGACGAACGCCGAGGGGTTCAGGATGCGCCGGGACAAAAACCACATGATCGGGTCCCCGCACACCGTGGCCCCGGTCAGCTGGTGCTTGCCCAACGGCACCCCGTCGGTGGGGGTGCCCGACCCGGCGGAAAAGGGCCACAGCCCGCACACCTGCACGGTGGTGCCCCGGTACTCCGGGGGGGCCTCCACCCACGGCACATGCCCCCCACCGGGGCGGCGCCACCCCCGCACCCCGGGCCGGGCGGCCCGCGCTTCCCGCGCCGCGGCGTAGGCCAGGCGTTTCGCGGCGCGGCGCTCGCTGTGGGTCGGTGCGATCACCGCGACGGCCGCGTCGTGGGGGGTGTGCAACCGGGGTGGGGCCATCTCCTGCCCCTCACGGCGGCGGCGGAACGGGGCCAACAAAGTGCTCATCGGGAATCTCCTACCGGATTCGGCTCACCCGCGGACAGCCCGCCGGGGTGCAAGGGGTTGAAGGTGAGGTGGGTGTAACCCAGGTCAAAGACCTGCCCACCCAGGTGCGCCACCATCTCCCGGTACTCGTCGGGGAGCAGACCGGGGTGCACCGTGATCTCGGGCTGGGGGCGGCTCACAGCGTGTCCCGCGCCCACTCGGGCAACGCCAGGTGCGCCGGTAACACCAACCCCAGTGGCAGCCCGGCGGCGAAGGACGCCGCCTGGTTGTAGCGGGCGAGGCGCAGCCGCAGCTTCGTCGGCGCGGTCAGCATCGAGATGGTGGACGCCGCCCGCGCCAGCATCGCCTCCTCGGTGACGGTGGCGGTCACGATGATCCCGAACCGCACCAACCCCGCCCCTTGGGCTTCCTCCTGCGCCGCTTTCTCCGCCGCGGCCAGCATCGTCGTGTCGTGGGCTTGGGGGCGGGTACGGGCGGAGGCCTGGGTGCGGGCGTCGCGGACGTCGCGTTCCACCATCCGCCGCGCCGTCTCCGCGGACTGCGGCCGGTAGATCACCGTCACCCGTTTCCGGGCGATGTCGGGGTGCGGGGCCAACAGCGACTTCAGCGAGTGGTCGTAGAACACCCCCGGGGGGGCGTCGCGCATCTGCCACACCATGGAGAACGCCCCGTCGTGGGCGTAGTGCTCGGGCAGGTCGTGGGCGAACGCCGGGCCGGCCTCCGACCACGCCAACCCCGTGCCGCCCTGGCCGCGTTGTTCCTCCACCAGCTGCGCCACCGACGGGTCGTAGCAAACCCGGACGGCGTCGGTGAGGTCCGCACCCGACATCATCCGCACCGTCGTCCCGGCCCCCGTGCTCCGCAGCCCTTGGCGCAAACCCGGCAGCCGGCGGCCCAAATCGGCCAGCATGTCCTGCTGGCTGCGTTTGTCCTCCCCGGGGCGGGGCCGGGAGGAGAACGCCATTGCAATCCGGGTCGTTGTCGTGGAGGACGCCGCCGGATACTTCGTGGTGATCTCCTCCAGGGTGGCCGTGGAGAACTCCGGTGCGCTGTCCTGGGTGTGGCGTTTCACCATCCGCACCAACCGGGTGCCGGGGTCGGGGGCTGTTTCGATGGTCACCGCCGCCGCCAGGATGTCGGGTTGCTGACCCAGATGGGCGAGCCACCCACCCCAGTGCGCCACCGCCGAGTCGGTCACCGACTGGTCCACCAGGTCGTTGCCGGTGGCCTCGGACTGCATGACCGCGCTGTAGTGATCCACCCCCGGGGTGTGCACCACCCCGTAGGGGTCGCCGTAGGCGTCGACCGCTCCCACCAGCTCGGATTGGGCGAGCAACCCCGGCAGCCGGGTCCGCCCGTCCGGGGTCTGCCCCGTTGCCCCCGCCACCACCAGGGTGCGGCCCGCTTTCGCCGACCACCCGAACACGGTCCTGCCGAGCAGCCGTTGATACCCGCTGTGCCCGTCGGGGCCGTGGGCGATCATCGGGGTCAGCATCAGCACCGACACCACCAGCGTGGTCGCGGCGGCGATCAACCCGAAGCCCATCAGCATGATGACCACGATCACCGCGGCCACCCCCACGAGGATGCTCGCCGCCATCCCCATCCCCAACACACCCGGGCGCCGCGGCGCCCGCAGATTGCCGTACGTGACCCGCTCCACCGGTTGCTGTGTCGTCATGATCTAGCTCCCTTCCGTGTGGGCCGCCCCGGACGGGCCACCCTCGTTGTCCTCCACCGACCCCGCCGCGGCATCACCGGCCTGCTGCGCCGCCGACCACGCCGCCCCCGCCGGCTTCCACGTCGGACGGGCACCACCACCCCCACCGGAACCGGCCGGGGTCACACCACCACCCGAGCCCTGTGTCGGTGTCGCCCCCGACGGGCCCCCGCCACCAGAACCGCTCCCACCGCTACCGCCGGAGCCATTCGAGCCGCCACCATTCGAGCCGCCACCATTCGAGCCGGAACCGTTCCCGCCGGCACCATTCGCGCCGGAACCGGTCCCGGCCGGGGTCACACCACCACCGGAGCCCTGCGTTTGCGCCGCCCCCGACGGGGACCCACCGCCAGAACCGGACCCACCGCTACCGCCGGAGCCATTCGAGCCGCCACCGCCACCAGCACCCGAACCCGACCCGCCCGCGGTGCCGTTCGATCCGGACGGCGGCACCGCCCCGCTCCCAGACCCGCCACCCTCACCGGTGCCGCCGCCACCCGCGGGCGCGCCCGCGGGTGGCGGCTCCGAGGTTCCACCGGTGTCCCCGCCACCGCCTCCACCGGACGGGCTGTCACCACCACCAGCCGGCGCACCACCACCCCCACCACCGGTGGGGCCACCACCGCCACCACCACCCGCGGGTTCG
>JAABUZ0100001344.1_pt1 | contig 47543 bp, 45 predicted proteins | sample 5562091 | NCBI WGS metagenome assembly JAABUZ01 (sample SAMN12813069, study PRJNA571459) | rock metagenome | isolation source: Antarctica rocks | place: Antarctica: Victoria Land, Linnaeus Terrace sud | collected 2015-12-21 | reverse complement strand
CAACAGATCCTCGGCCAACCCGCGAGAAATCTCTTCCCGGTCAGCCATGGTCAACATCCTGCGCACGACGGGGCATCCTTCCCCACCGAACCCCAAGATCAAATGCTACGACCGCCTGAGCCCAAGGTGATCTCCGGCGACCGTGTCGCGGGCCGCTTCGTCTACCGCGGCACCCACACAGGAGAGTTGATGGGCATCCCCGCCAGCGGCAACGCGGTGGAGATGCGCTCGATCGACATCTGGCGCGTCGCGGACGGCATGTTTGTCGAGCACTGGGACGAGCTGAACCTCCTGCAGATGCTCCAGCAGATGGGCGCGTTGCCGCCGCTGGGCGCCAGCCCGGAGGCCCAGTCGTGACACTGCTCGCTCAGCTCGCCGCGCTTGTCGCGATCGTGAGCACCGGCGTGGTCTACGGCACGGACGCGTTTTGCGCACTCGTCCAACGACCCGCCCTGGCCCGCGTCGATGACGCCACCCTCACCGCGATCATGGGCAACGTGCACCGCTATGGCGACCGGCGGATGCCCGCCCCCGGGATCCTCGGCATCATCGCCGCCGCCGCCGCATCAGTAATTGCGGCGGTGGCCGGCCATCCTGCCGAGTCCGTGACCGCGGGAGTCGCGTTCCTCCTGCTGGTGGGCTGGGTGGTGCTCTACCTGCGCATCAGCGCGCCAATCAACCGCACACTCACCACGGCTGCCGACGCCCACCAGACACCGGCGAACGCCCGCGCACTGCAACGCGACTGGGACCGCATCATCGTCCCCCGCGCCGTCCTGCAAGGCCTAGCCGTCGCCGCGCTGAGCGTGAGCCTCATCAGCTGACCGGGCTCGGTCGTCACCGTCTACCCCCGCAAACACATCCCGAAAGGTCTACCAGGAACATGTACCAACTCCGGATCTACACCCTGCGCACAGCCGAAGCACTCGAGGACTACGCGACCACGCACTGGCCCCGCCACATCCCCAGCCTTCGGGCATTCGGGGTCACCACCCACGGCATCTGGACCGACCACAACGCCGACGCACACCGACTGCTCGCCCTGATCTCCTACCCCGAAGGAGCAGACCCGGCCGAAGTCACCACCGCGTACATGGCCAGCCCCGAGTTCACAGCAGACATGGACGGGTTCGACGCCAGCAACATCATCAACGTCGAGGAACTTCTCCTCGACCCGACCGCCGCTTCACCGCTGTCCTGAATCTCCTTCGACCAGGCCCCGGCGATTCATACGCGTGTCCGCAGAGCGGGTGGCCGGACGACGCGCCCACGGCTACACCCTCAACTGCGAAGAGCCATTAATAGGGCCAGTCCTGCAGACTTGGCCGAAATTGTCCGCGAGATCGGCTCTAGCACGGACGCTGGGCATGACGGAGTCTAGACATCTGCTCTTAACGTCTGCTCACTCTGATCTGAGCAATAGAATTGCCCGCCAGTTGCATCGGCGACCGAGGTTAGATCGGCAACGCCCGGCGTGTCGGGCGAGCACTGTGTGGTTGCGTCAGTATCCGGATCACTAAATTTGATACTGAAAGTGTGCACAGAAGTAGCGCCTTGGCGCACAGGACCCAATAGAGACGGCAGTTCAGACCCTAACGGTCTCAAGTTGTTCTCTTCCCGTCGTGACGAATCAATCCCTTTCCCTTGACGTAGACGATGTTGCCGGTGATCGCCGCGATTGGCACCAGGTGGATTTTTCCGTCTCCATCTACCGGGACGCCCTCAAGATCGAGGTCACGTTCCCGCACCGCGAGCGCTTCGCCAATCCTGACCCCAGTACCGAGCATGAACACTGTCAGGTCGTGGAGGTCACGGCGGCTGGCGGCGCCGTCGGTGGTGAGGAAGTGCAACCAGCCGCGACGTTCTTCCGGAGTCAACGCCCGCGGCTTGCTCGGCTTGCCTCTGATTCGGCTGAGTTCGCGTACCGGGTTCGCGGCGATGGCCTCGTGAAGCACCGCCTGTTGCAGCACGCCGGACACCACGGTCCGTACGCCGCGTCGGGTCTCCGCAGCGAAGCCCTGTTCGGCGAGCCGAGTGAAAAAAGCATCCATCCGTCCCGGGGTGCACTCGGAGAGTTGCAGCTGGCCGATAGCAGGCAGCACGATGGAGTTGAGGCGCTGGCGGTAGCGGTTCCGCGGTCGTGTCGGCGAGCTCACGGTCGTTCACCCATGCGTCGACCTTCTTCACCCACAACGCCGAGGCTCGCTCGAAGCGGTGGTGCGGGCGCAGCGGCTCCACCGTGCCGCCCCGCATGTGGCCGAGTGCATCGTGCAACCGGGTTCGCGCGATCGTCTTGGACTTCCCGTGCCGCTCGATCTTGCGGGTCGTGCCGTCGTTGTCCCGGTACCAGCATCTGGCGACGAACTTGTCGCCGTACGCCGTGACTGTGATGTTGCCCGGGGTGCCGAGCGCGAGCGGAGGACGGGCCTTCTGGGTCTCCGGTAGAGGAGAGGAATAAGTGGTGGGTTTCCGGTGGCTTCGATCATGTAACCACCGACAGCCAGCCCGAGCGTAGCGTCTGAGCAGCTAGTACGGTGCCCTCGGTGGGACTCGAACCCACACTGGACGGATTTTGAGTCCGCTGCCTCTGCCGATTGGGCTACGAGGGCATGACCTGCCGCGCGGGTCGGTGGCGCCGCGTCGGCGAGGTCATCGTCACCGACGGACGGCGAGCCTAGCCCGGTAGGGTCTCCTGAATCGAGCCGGCCTGCGTACAGCACTCTGCCCCGCAGCCCCTCGTGCGATGCCGCTTCGGTTGCCGTGGTGTCGCGGTCGGTGCCCGTGGCCCCGCGAGGAGGAGCCCCATGACCCAGCCGGTCGACGAGATGACCGCTCCCGAGACGACCGTCGATCCCGTCGCGCACGAGGGTCTCCGGGTCCTGGTCGCCGAGGACGAGGCGCTCATCCGCATGGATCTGTGCGAGATGCTGTACGAGGAGGGCTACGTCGTCGTCGGCGAGGCGGGCGACGGTGCGGAGGCGATCCGCCTGACGCGCGAGGTGCGGCCCGGGCTCGTGATCCTGGACATCAAGATGCCGGGGACCGACGGGCTCGAGGCGGCGTCGACGATCGCGGGGGAGCGGCTCGCGCCGGTCGTCATGCTCACCGCGTTCAGCCAGCGCGAGCTGGTCGAGCAGGCGCGCGACGCGGGGGCGATGGCCTACCTCGTCAAGCCCTTCAGCAAGGAGGACGTCGTCCCCGCCATCGAGCTGGCCGCGTCGCGGTTCGCCGAGATCGCGGCGCTGGAGGCCGAGGTCGCCGGGCTCACCGAGCGGCTCGAGACTCGCAAGGCCGTCGAACGAGCCAAGGGCCTGCTGATGTCGCGCAAGAAGATGACCGAGCCCGACGCGTTCCGGTGGGTGCAGCGAACCGCGATGGACCGCCGCACGACGATGAAGGCCGTCGCCGACGCCGTCATCGAGACGTTCGGCTGAGCGGACCCGCGGGCGTCAGAGGTCCGGCGTGCGCGAGCGGAACACCGTCGTCAGCTTGGCCGTGCACACGCGGCGCCCCTGCTCGTCGGTCACCACGATCTCGAAGGTGCCGATCGTGCGGCCCACCGACAGCGGTGTGCACACGCCGGTGACCGAGCCGCCCAGGGCGGACCGGTGGTGGGTGCAGGAGAGCTCAAGGCCGACGGGGAAGCGGTCGGGCAGGCCGTGCAGGGCGGCGGCGGTTGATCCGAGCGTCTCGGCGAGCACGCCGTTCGCGCCCCCGTGCAGCAGGCCGAAGGGCTGCCGGTTCCCGGTCACCGGCATCGTCCCCACCACCCGCTGCGGGTCCCACTCGGTGATCTCGATACCCATCCGGGCGGCGAGCTGCTCGTCGGGGTACTTCACCTCGAGGTCACGGACCGCGGCGGACTCCGGAGCGCGAGGCGGGGAGGACGTCATCGGGTCAGCGTAGGGGCGTGCCCCCTCCGGCGGCGGGACGAGACCGTCGGGGGCCACGCCTAGACTCGCGACGTGGCCATCAGCACTGCCGAGAAGAAGGCCGCCGCGGCGGCCACGTCCCCGGGGGGCCCGCGGCTGCTCCTGCTCGACGGGCACTCCTTGGCCTACCGCGCGTTCTTCGCACTACCCGCGGAGAACTTCACGACGACGACGGGGCAGACCACCAACGCGGTCTACGGCTTCACCTCGATGCTCATCAACCTCCTGCGCGACGAGGCGCCGACGCACGTCTGTGTCGCCTTCGACGTGTCGCGGCAGTCGTTCCGATCCGAGACCTACGCGGCTTACAAGGGCAACCGCAACGCGACACCCGACGAGTTCCGCGGCCAGATCGACCTCATCAAGGACATCCTGGCCACGCTCGCCATCCCCATCGTGGCGGTGGAGGGCTTCGAGGCCGACGACCTCATCGCGACGCTGACCACGCAGGCCCAGGCCGCCGGTATGGCCGTCTCGATCTGCACCGGCGACCGCGACGCCTTCCAGCTCGTCGCGCCCGACGTCACCGTCCTCTATCCGCGCAAGGGCGTGTCCGATCTGGCGCGGTACACCCCGGAGGCGGTGCTCGAGCGCTACACGCTCACCCCCGAGCAGTACCCCGACTTCGCGGCGCTGCGCGGCGACCCGTCGGACAACCTGCCGTCCATCCCCGGGGTGGGGGAGAAGACCGCCCAGAAGTGGATCCGGGAGTACGGGTCGCTCGACGCCCTGATCGACCACGTCGACGAGGTGCGCGGCAAGGTCGGCGACGCCCTGCGGGAGCACCTGTCCTCGGTGGTGCTCAACCGGCAGCTCACCGAGCTCGTGCGCGACGTCGAGATGGAGTACGTCCCGGCCGACCTCGCGGTCCGCCCGTGGGACCGCGACGCGGTGCACCAGCTCTTCGACGAGCTCGAGTTCCGCGTGCTGCGCGACCGCCTCTTCTCGACCCTGACTGCCGCCGAGCCCGAGGCCGAGGAGGGCTTCGACGTGCACGGCGCCGCCCTCGCCCTGGACTCCGTGGCCGACTGGCTCGCGGCGCACGCCCGCGACGGTCGCCGTGTCGGGCTCTCCTTCCGCGGACGGTGGGGCCAGGGCACCGGCGACCTCGAGGGTGTGACGCTCGCCGCGGCCGACGGCGAGTCGGCCTACGTCGACGCCCGCATCCTGTCCGAGGCCGACGAGAGCGCACTCGCCGCGTGGATCGCCGACGCCGAGGTACCGAAGGCCGGCCACGAGGTCAAGGGCCCCAGTCATGCGGTGCGGGCGCGGGGCTGGCGGCTCGAGGGTGTCACCAGTGACACCGGGCTCGCGGCCTACCTCGCCCGACCCGGCCAGCGCAGCTTCGACCTCGCCGACCTCGCGCTGCGCTACCTGCGTCGCGAGCTGCGGGTGGAGGGCGCCGCCGATCCGGCCGATGCCCCCGCGGGCGACCAGCTCACCCTCGACGGCGGCGAGGAGGAGGCCGACGCCGCGCTGGCGCAGGCCGAGATGCTCCGCGCCCGCGCCGTCGCCGACCTCGCCGACGCCCTCGACACCGATCTGTCCGAGCACGGCGGCACCGCCCTTCTGGCCGACCTCGAGCTGCCGCTGCTCGGGGTCCTTGCCGATCTCGAGGCGGCCGGGGTCGCGGTCGACATCTCCGCGCTGCACGAGCTCGAGTCGCAGTTCGGGGCCCGGGTGGGCAGCGCGGCGCAGTCCGCCTACGACGTCATCGGCAAGGAGATCAATCTCGGGTCGCCCAAGCAGCTGCAGGTCGTGCTGTTCGACGAGCTGGAGATGCCGAGGACCAAGCGCACCAAGACGGGCTACACCACCGACGCCGACGCGCTGCAGACGCTCAACGAGTCCAACCCGCATCCGTTCCTCGAGCACCTGCTGACCCACCGCGACGCGAGCCGGCTCAAGGTCACCGTCGAGGGCCTGCTCAAGTCGATCACGGACGACGGCCGTATCCACACCACGTTCAACCAGACCATCGCGGCGACGGGCCGGCTCTCCTCCACCGACCCGAACCTGCAGAACATCCCGGTGCGCACCGAGGAGGGCCGGCGTATTCGCGACACGTTCGTCGTCGGCTCCGACTCCGCGGACGGCGCGTTCGCCGAGCTCATGACCGCTGACTACTCGCAGATCGAGATGCGGATCATGGCGCACCTGTCCGTCGACACCGAGCTCATGGAGGCCTTCCGCTCCGGCCACGACTTCCACTCCGCGACCGCGGCGCGCGTATTCGGGGTGCCCGAGACCGACGTGAGCCCCGCGCAGCGGGCGAAGATCAAGGCAATGAACTACGGGCTGGCCTACGGCCTGTCCGCGTACGGCCTCTCCGCCCAGCTCCGTACCTCCACGGATGAGGCGAAGGCGCTGATGGAGGACTACTTCAGCCGGTTCGGCGGCGTGCGGGACTACCTGCACCAGGTCGTCGACCAGGCCCGTAAGGACGGCTACACCTCCTCCATCCTCGGGCGGCGGCGGTATCTGCCCGATCTCACCAGCGACAACCGCCAGCGGCGCGAGATGGCCGAGCGCATGGCGCTCAACGCCCCGATCCAGGGCAGCGCGGCCGACATCGTCAAGGTGGCCATGCTCGGAGTACACGCCGCGCTGCGCGCCGAGGGGCTGCGCTCGCGGATGCTGCTGCAGGTCCACGACGAGCTCGTCCTCGAGGTCGCGCCCGGCGAACGAGAACAGGTGACCGAGCTGGTGCGCCGCGAGATGGGGGCCGCGTTCCCACTCGATGTCCCGCTGGAGGTGTCGGTGGGGTTCGGGCGGTCGTGGGATGTCGCCGCGCACTGAGCCGCCTGATCAGGAGCGGACGGCGGAGGCCGGGCGCGTCTCCCACAGCGTCCAGAGCGGGCGGTAGCCCACGCGCGGCCAGAACACCGACGACAGCGGGTTCGGTGGGTTGTAGTAGAGGTAGGTGCCGCGTACGGGCTTCGGGCGAGGGTGCTGCAGGACCGGCATCGCCGCAGCGACCATCGCCCGGCCCACGCCGGTCCCGCGCGCGTCGGCGGCCACGGACGCGCAGTTGACGTAGCCCCACGGTCCCGGTGGGAGCAGCCCGCCGAGCCACGACCCGGGCGTCGCCTCCGTGTGGCCGCACTCGAGGACGCCGACCACGACGCCGTCGCGCTCGGCGACCCAGGTCGGCTCCCCGCGGCCGAGCCGGTCGCGCATCGTCGTCCGCTTCACCTCGGCGGCCTCGGGACGCAGCACCGAGCCCCCCACCTGGCTGGAGTAGGCGAGCTCGGCGAGCGCGAGGCGCAGGCACTCGTCGAGGTCGTCGGGTCCGGCGGCGCGCACCCGCAGGACCGGGTCCTCGGGCGGTGGCGCCACGGGAACCACCGGCCGGACGGCGAGGACGGCGAGCGGGACCAGCCCGCGGTCGAGGAACACCCGGGTGGCCGCGACGTCGCGGCTGGGCCAGGAGACCACCGCCGCGGAGTCCGGGTCTCGGGTGTGCGACGAGAAACGAGCCCGCCAGGCGGAGACCAGCGCGGCGGCACCCGCGGCGCCCGACGTTCCCAGCACCGGATAGAGCTCGGTGACGTGCGCGGCCGACCACAACAGCGGGCCGCTGCCCGCCGGCCAGGAGTACTCGTTGACGACGCCCGCGGCGTCGCCCCCCGCCGAGCCCACGAGCACGATGTCGCCCGGTGGTGGAGCGGGCGCCTCGGGCAGGCCCGGATCGAGGGCGGCGAAGCGCCGGCGCTGCTGGGTGAGGAGCTCGGCGAGGCGGATCTCGGGGATGGGCGCGTGGGCCGGGCCCGCCGCCGGGGCCCGGGAGCGACCGATCACGGCCGTCGGCACCGGAAGATCGCGGTGCCGGGGAAGAGCGCGCCGCGCAGCGGCGACCATTGTCCCCACACCGCGTCGAGGTGCTCGGGCCACTCCGGCTCCACCACGCCCTCGAGCACGAACCCCGCACCGACGATCTCGGCGACGCGATCGCCCAGGGTGCGGTGGTGCTCGACGTAGACCGCGCGACCGGTCGCGTCGACCTCGGCGTACGGCGTCCGGTCGAAGTAACTCTGGGATACCGTCAGGCCGTCCTGGCCGGGGTCATCGGGGAACATCCAGCGCATCGGGTGGTTCACCGCGAACACCCACGCGCCGCCCGGGCGCAGCACCCGGGCCACCTCGGCCATGACCGCCGCGCTGTCGGCGACGAAGGGAACCGCCCCGAAGGCGGAGCAGGCGAGGTCGAACACGGCGCCGGCGAACGGCAGCGCCACGGCGTCGGCCTGGAGGACGGGCACGCCGGTACCGCTGCGGCGCGACGCCGCGCGGGCCTGCGCGAGCATCCCGCCCGAGAGGTCGACGCCGACGGCGTGGGCCCCGGCGCGGCGCAGCCACCGGGCGCACCCGGCGGCTCCGCAGCCGATCTCCAGGACGCGGGCCCCGACGAGGTCGGAGGGGGCGCCCAGCAGGCGCGCCTCGCCCTCGTGCAGCCCCTCCGGGCACCAGACGAACCCGGCGTCGCCGAGGAAGGCCCCGTGCTCGGCCTGGTAGTCCACGGCGTCGGCGTCCCACCAGGCCCGACTGGCCGAGGCCGACTCCCCGGCCGAGACCTGCCGTTTGACGACGCCGACGGCGCCGAGCACGCTGTCGGCGCTGGGCGGCATGGCCCTCATCCTGGCACGGCGGCGGGGGGTCGGACGTCCGCTCGGACGGGGCCCACCGACCCGAGCCGTGGTGCGTGTCGCGCCCCGTTTGGCGGGGCCGCACGACGACGGATACGATGGAAATCCACGTCAGTGGTCTCGCCCCGTCCCGCGTCCGGTGCCGCAAGGCCGACGCAGATCCGGGCAGGACGCCCTGGGTCCGTCCCCGAGCGTCCTCGGACGGACGCGATCGAGACGACGACCGCCCTCGTGGGTGTCCCAGTACGCCCCACTCTGCCATCCCTTCCGGAGCCGACCACCGTATGTCCATCGACACCCGCACCGCCCCGAGCAGCCCCCAGGTCGCTGTCAACGACATCGGGTCGGAAGAGGACTTCCTCGCTGCCATCGACGAGACGATCAAGTACTTCAACGATGGCGACATCGTCGAGGGAACCATCGTCAAGGTCGACCGAGACGAGGTCCTGCTCGACATCGGCTACAAGACCGAGGGCGTCATCCCCTCGCGTGAGTTGTCGATCAAGCATGATGTCGACCCCAACGAGGTCGTCGCCGTCGGCGACGAGGTCGAAGCCCTCGTCCTCCAGAAGGAGGACAAGGAGGGTCGGCTGATCCTGTCCAAGAAGCGCGCACAGTACGAGCGCGCCTGGGGCACGATCGAGCAGCTCAAGGAGAACGACGAGCCGGTCAAGGGCACCGTCATCGAGGTCGTCAAGGGTGGGCTGATCCTCGACATCGGCCTCCGTGGCTTCCTCCCGGCGTCACTGGTCGAGATGCGCCGGGTCCGTGACCTCCAGCCCTACGTGGGCAAGGAGATCGAAGCCAAGATCATCGAGCTGGACAAGAACCGCAACAACGTGGTCCTCTCCCGCCGCGCGTGGCTGGAGCAGACCCAGTCGGCGGTCCGCAGCGAGTTCCTCAACCAGCTCGCCAAGGGCCAGATCCGGTCCGGCCAGGTCTCGTCGATCGTCAACTTCGGTGCCTTCGTCGACCTCGGCGGGGTCGACGGCCTGGTCCACGTCTCCGAGCTCTCCTGGAAGCACATCGACCACCCGAGCGAGGTCGTCGAGGTGGGCCAGGAGGTCAAGGTCGAGGTGCTCGACGTCGACCTCGACCGCGAGCGGGTCTCGCTGTCACTCAAGGCGACGCAGGAGGACCCCTGGCGCCAGTTCGCCCGCACCCACCAGATCGGGCAGATCGTGCCCGGCAAGACGACGAAGCTGGTGCCGTTCGGCGCCTTCGTCCGCGTCGACGAGGGCATCGAGGGCCTGGTCCACATCTCCGAGCTGGCCGAGCGCCACGTGGAGGTGCCCGAGCAGGTCGTCCAGGTCGGGACGGACGTGATGGTCAAGGTCATCGACATCGACCTCGACCGTCGCCGCATCTCGCTCTCGCTGAAGCAGGCCAACGAGGGCATGACCGTCGACACCGAGTTCGATCCGGCGCTCTACGGCATGGCCGCGGAGTACGACGATACCGGCAACTACATCTACCCGGAGGGCTTCGACCCCGACTCCGGCGACTGGCGCGAGGGCTTCGAGTCCCAGCGTGAGGAGTGGGAGCGCCAGTACGCGGGGGCCCACGTCCGCTACGAGCAGCACATCGCCCAGCTCAAGCGGACCGCGGAGCAGGACGCCGAGGCCGAGTCGGCCGCGCCGGCGAACTATTCCTCGGGTGGCCCGTCCGACGAGGCGGCGGAGCCCGCGGGCCCGGCCGCGGCTGCGCCCGAGGACGACGGTGACCCGGGCCAGGGCCCGCCGTCGGCCAGCGGTGGTGGGGCACTCGCGAGCGACGCCCAGCTCGCGGCACTGCGCGAGAAGCTCTCGGGCGGCTGAGCCGAGGCGCATCGACCGACCACGGGCCCCACCCTCGCGGGATCGGGGCCCGTCGTCGTGCGTGGGGGTGTGTGCGCTCAGGCGGCGGTGAACGCGGTCTGGGCGTCCCGGGGCAGCAGGTGGCGCGACCGGGCGAGCAGGCGTTCGAAGAGTCCGCGGCGGGCGACCGAGGGTCGGGTCAGGGCGGCGTCGACGGCGGCATGACTGCGGCACCAGACCAAGCCGGCAGTCCCCTTCCGGTGGCGACCCCGCGTCCTCCGCGTCACCGTCTTCTCCCCTCGTCCGGAGTGACAGGAATCTACCCCTGTGGTGCGTGGGGCAGAAGAGGTCGGCGGCTGTCGGCGCGTCCGTGGGACGTCGGGCAGACTCGTCGGCGTGCTGCGCGTGGGTCTGACGGGCGGGATCGGGTCGGGCAAGTCGACCGTGGCGGCCACCCTCGCCGAGCTCGGCGCCCTGGTGATCGACGCGGACGCGATCTCCCGAGAAGTGGTCGCGCCGGGCACCGAGGGCCTCGCCGCGGTGGTGGACGCCTTCGGGGAGGAGCTCCTCGACGCGGACGGGGCGCTGGACCGGTCCGCCCTGGCCTCCGTCGTCTTCCACGACGACGAGGCCCGGCGACAGCTCAACGCCATCCTGCATCCCCGCATCGGCGCCCGCACCGCCGAGATGGTCGCCGACGCCACGGACGACGCGATCGTCGTCCACGACGTCCCGCTCCTGGTGGAGAACGCGATGGGCGCCGCATTCGCCCTCGTCGTGGTGGTCGACGCCCCGGTCGACGTGCGGGTGCGGCGCCTGGCCGACTCCCGCGGGATGAGCCACGAGGACGCCCGCGCCCGGATGGCGGCCCAGGCCGACGACGAGGCGCGCCGCGACGCGGCGGACGTGTGGATCGACAACGGCGGGCCCGCCGGCGATGCCCGCGAGGCAGTGGCCCGGCTGTGGAACGACCGCCTCGTCCCCTTCGAGGCCCACGTGCGGGCCGCGCGCGTGGCGCCGACGCCCGAGACCGTGGTCGACGCCGACCCCGAGTGGCCTCGCCAGGCCCGCCGACTCGCGGCGCGCGTCGCGGTGGCCGGGTCGTCGTGGGTGGAGCGCGTCGAGCACGTCGGGCCCACGGCCGATCCGGACCGCCCCGCCCCCGACGTAATCGACCTGCTCGTCCGCACCTCCGGCCCCCCCGACCCCGAGGCGCTCACCCTCGCGGGCTTCCCGCCGGTCGGACCGGTCCGCCAGGGTCGGTACGGCAGCGCCGACCCCGGGCGTCCCGCCCGCCTGCAGCTGCGCTCGACATGAGCGGGCGCGGCAGCTCCGGAGCGGGTGTGGCCCTCGTGCACGGCTCAGGGCCACTCCAGGCGGACGCCGAGTCCGACGAGCCAGGCGTCGAGATCATGGTCGTGCGCAGCGAGTCCCGCGTAGGTACGGGTGCTGGTGCGGAAGGCGCGCTCCGCCGCGTCCGGCGGGAGCAGGCCCGCCGCGACGGCCGCGACGTACTCATCGACGTCGACGACGTCGGTGTGCGAGCCGGTGTGCACGACGAGGTCGAGGTAGTGGTCCTCGGTGTACCAGACGTCGCCGACGCGGGTCACGTCGCCGACGTCGACGTAGTGGCCCTGGTCGCGTCGGTGGCCCGGGCGGAACACAAAGTCGGTGATCCGGATGCCCAGCGCCGGCAGGAGCCACGAGTGCTGGTGGAGCAGGGTCGGGTGGTCGACCATCGGCCGGCTGAGGAAGAGACCCGCGTCCGTCTCGCGATAGACGTCGACCGCGCGCGCCACGCCCTTGGGGTCGGTGTTGGTGCCGGCGGCGACGTCGAACGTCTCGACCTTCGGCGCGTGCAGGCCCACGGCGTCGCAGCGTAGTCGTCGGGCCCGGCCGATCTGTCCGTGCCGAGCCACGCTGTCGGGGGGTGCGGTTAACCTCGATCCATGGCCTTCGCGACCGAGGTTCCCGGCTCCGCCCGCGACTCCGCCGTGCTCGACGACGAGAACCCCGAGGGCCTCCCGGAGGATGCGCTCGCCGATTCGGACTTCCGGCCCGTCGGCGAGATCGAGCGGACGGGACGGCCGTTCGAGGTCGTCAGCGCGTACCAGCCCGCGGGCGACCAGCCCGGCGCCATCGACGAGCTCGAGCGGCGGGTGAAGTCCGGGGAACACGACGTGGTCCTGCTGGGCGCCACCGGAACGGGCAAGTCCGCGACGGCGGCCTGGCTGATCGAGCGGGTGCAGCGCCCGACGCTGCTCATGGCCCCGAACAAGACGCTCGCCGCGCAGTTGGCCAACGAGCTGCGCGAACTGCTGCCGAACAACTCGGTCGAGTACTTCGTCTCCTACTACGACTACTACCAGCCCGAGGCGTACATCGCGCAGACCGACACCTACATCGAGAAGGACTCCTCGGTGAACGAGGACGTCGAACGTCTGCGGCACTCGGCGACGTCGAACCTGCTCTCGCGCCGGGACGTCGTCGTGGTCGCCTCGGTGTCGTGCATCTACGGCCTGGGCACGCCGCAGTCCTATCTCGACCGGTCGGTGACGCTCTCCGTGGGGGAGGACATCGACCGCGACCAGCTGCTGCGCGCCCTTGTCGACGTGCAGTACACCCGCAACGACCTGGCCTTCGCACGCGGCACGTTCCGCGTCCGCGGCGACACGGTGGAGATCATCCCGGCGTACGAGGAGCTCGCGATCCGGATCGAGTTCTTCGGCGACGAGATCGAGTCGCTCTACTACCTCAACCCGCTCACCGGTGACGTCGTGCGCGAGGTGGAGGGCGTCCGCATCTTCCCGGCCACCCACTACGTGGCCGGTCCGGAGCGGATGGAGCGGGCGGTCCGCGACATCGAGTCCGAGCTGGAGGAGCGCCTCGCCGAGCTGGAGCGCCAGGGCAAGCTCCTCGAGGCGCAGCGGCTGCGCATGCGCACCACCTACGACGTCGAGATGATGCGCCAGGTCGGGTTCTGCAGCGGGATCGAGAACTACTCGCGCCACATCGATGGCCGCGGTCCGAACACCGCGCCGGCCACGCTCATCGACTACTTCCCGCGCGATTTCCTGCTCATCATCGACGAGTCGCACGTGACGGTGCCGCAGATCGGCGGCATGTACGAGGGCGACATGTCCCGCAAGCGCAACCTCGTCGAGTTCGGGTTCCGGCTGCCCTCGGCCACCGACAACCGGCCGCTGACCTGGGAGGAGTTCGCCGACCGCATCGGCCAGACGGTGTACCTGTCGGCGACGCCGGGGTCGTACGAGATGCGGGCCGCGGGAGGGGAGTTCGTCGAGCAGGTCATCCGCCCGACGGGCCTGGTCGACCCGGAGATCGTGGTCAAGCCGACGAAGGGCCAGATCGACGACCTCATCGCCGAGATTCGCCTCCGCGTCGAGCGCAACGAGCGGGTGCTGGTGACGACGCTGACGAAGAAGATGTCCGAGGACCTCACGGACTACCTGCTCGAGCTCGGCATCAAGGTCCGCTATCTGCACTCCGAGGTCGACACACTGCGCCGGGTCGAGCTGCTACGGCAGCTGCGCTCCGGGGACTACGACGTGCTGGTCGGCATCAACCTGCTGCGCGAGGGACTCGACCTCCCGGAGGTGTCGCTCGTCGCGATCCTCGACGCGGACAAGGAGGGCTTCCTGCGCAGCGGCACCTCGCTGATCCAGACCATCGGGCGCGCGGCCCGCAACGTCTCCGGCCAGGTGCACATGTACGCCGACACCATCACCGACTCCATGCGGCACGCCATCGAGGAGACCACCCGGCGGCGCGAGAAGCAGGTGGCTTACAATCTCGAGCGAGGTGTTGACCCGCAGCCGCTGCGCAAGAACATCGCCGACATCCTCGATCGCGTCTACCGGGAGGCCGAGGACACCGAGACCTCGGTCGAGGTCGGCGGATCCGGGCGCAACAGCTCGCGCGGTCGTCGGGCCGCGGGCGAGGCCGGCGGGCGCGGTAGCTCCGGGATCGTGGAGCACCGCAACACCGCGGGGATGGCGCGGGCCGAGCTCGCCGACCTCATCCAGCAACTCACCGACCAGATGCTCGGCGCCGCCCGCGACCTGCAGTTCGAGCTGGCCGGACGGCTGCGCGACGAGATCGCGGACCTGAAGAAGGAGATGCGCGGGATGGACGCCGCGGGCGTGAGCTAGCCCGAGTTCCGGACCCACCGGCCACCGACCGCTACGTCAGCCACCCGCCCCCGTCCCCTCCCCGTAGGACGATGCTTGGGCGGGACGCCCACCGGCGGCGAGGAGCCGCCCGGCCGTCGACCTCCGCGCTTGACCGGCAGGTGCTGCTGAGCTCACCGAAGGCCGGAAGGGCCCGGTCCCGCTGCGGACCGGTCGATCCCTCTGCGGAACATGTCCGGCTCGCCAAGGAGGTCCGAAGCGGTCTACAGCTCAGCTGCGCGCTTCAGGAAGAGCGCCCGCTCCCGAGCGTTGCCGGTGAGCGATGCCGCCTGTTCGAACTCGGCATGCGCCTCAGCGGCCCGACCCAGCCGGGCCATCAGGTCCCCGCGCACGGCCGCCAACTGCGGGTAGCCGTTCAGGGCGCCTGCGGAACGGACCCGGTCGGCGATGGCCAGGCCCTGCGCTGGGCCGGTTGCCATGGCCACGGCGACCGCGCGGTTCAGCTCGACCACCGGCGAGGGCCATAGCCGGCTCAGGACGCTGTCTAGGGAGGCGATCTCAGCCCAGTCGGTGTCCGCGGTCGTCGCGGCGCGGGCGTGGCAGGCGGCGAGGCCGGCCTGGACGGTGTAGGGCCCGATCGGGGATCGAGGGACTGGGCGTAGGTCAGCGAGGCGAGGCCGCGCCGGACGAGCAGCTGGTCCCACCGTCGCCGGTCCTGGTCGGCGAGCAGCACCGGCTCGCCACCGGCGCCGCAGCCCCGGCCGGTGGCCTGGTCGTCGCGACACCTGGCCGGCCCACGGCTCCGCAAGAGGAAGGCCGGCGTTCGGCTACCGGGTCGTGAAGGGGACGGATCAGGTGAGGTCCGCGGGGGTGAACTGCTTGGGCTCGACGAGGACCAGCCAGTTCCCGGTGTTGTCGCGCATGACGGCCTCGACGCCGTAGGGCCGGTCCGCAGGCTCCTGCAGGAACGTCACGCCCTTTGCGCTGAGCTCCTCGTAGGTCTTGTGGCAATCATCAACGCGCAAGCCGAGCCCGCCCATCTGACCCTTGCCAAGTTGACGACGAATGAAGGCGGCGGCCTCAGCGTCGAGCGGCGGGCCGGGTGTCATCAGAGTGACCTCGAGCTCCGGCTGGTTGGGAAGCGACACCGTGACCCAGCGAAAGTTCTCACCCATCGTGGCGTCGGTGTTGAGCTCGAAGCCCAGAACGTCGACGTAGAAATCCCGAGCCTGGTCCTGGTCGAGGCAGTACACGGTGGTCAACGAGACGTTAGTGATCATGCCGGGACCGTACGGCGCACTGGCCGGACGCGCTTCTCTCAAAATGCTCAATCCGGAGGGCGGCCCACGGGGCCCGCCGTACCGTTCGGGTCCAGCACCCCGCGCATGAACAGGTAACACCCGGGAACGTGCGCGGCGCCCCGAGCGGCCCACCGGTCGCGGTAGGCGGTGGGACTTTCCCCTACTAGCTGCGCGAACCGAGAGGAGAACGATCCGAGGCTGGCGAACCCCACCAGCGTGCACACCTCCGTCACGGTCGTGTTGGCGCTACGCAGCAGGTCCTGAGCGCGTTCGATGCGGCGACGCGTGAGGTAGCGGATCGGGGTCTCGCCGTAGGTCGCCTCGAAGCTGCGGGCAAAGTGGTACTTGGAGATGCCTGCGACATCGGCAAGTGCGTCGAGGTCCAGCGCCATCGGGTAACGACGGTCGATGTGGTCGCGCGCCCGGCGAAGGTGAACAAGCAACTCCGCGGGCACCGTCCTCCGAGCCGCCGCCACGCTCACGACATGAGGCTATCCGCGGGTCGCCGGTCTGGGCCCGCGTGGAGATGCCGGCGCGAACGGTGTCGTGGAGGTAGGCCTCGGGGCGCTACCCCGGGGCCGCGCGCGAGCACCGTCACGTCGCGATGAGCAGGGCCTGTCGGTACGTCGTGGTGTCGGTGAGGGATCGCAGCATCGCGTCGGCCAGGTCGGCGCGAGGCAGGGTCCACCCCGCAGGCAGTGCGCGGCCCACGGATGTCCGGTACCGACCCGTGGCGGGGCGGTCGAGGAGGCGGGGCGGACGGAAGACAGTCCAGTCCATGTCGCTCGCTGCGAGGTGTCCTTCCATCGCGCGCATGTCGTCGTAGACGCCCAACACCCGCTCGAGCAGCGGGTGGACGACCCACCGCTCGATCCGGCCCTTCTCCTCGGGCGGTCCGGCCGGTGCCGCTGAGACACACACCAGTCGACGCACGCCGGTGTCGCTCATGGCCGCGATGGCGGCGGCGGCTCCCCGGGACTGCACCGACGTGTCGTCGCCCCGGCGGTGGCCGAGAGCGGAGAGCACTCCGTGGGTGCCGTCCACCGCCCCGACCAGCGACGAGGGCTCGAGGGGGTCGCCGTGCACCACGGTCAACCCTGGCTGTGGGGGGAGGTCGTCGGGCCGGCGGGCGACCGCCCGCACCACGTGTCCGGCGCCGAGCGCCTGGCGGACCAATTCGCGCCCGGTGCCACCGGTCGCGCCGATGACGGTGAGCAGCATGGCGCCTCCTCTCCGTGGTAGTGAATGCTCACTCACCCTAGGTGAGTGATCACTCACCCGGCAAGCTGTAGGTCATGACGACCCGGGACGCGATCCTCGACGGGGCGTGGCGCGTGATGCGGACGCGAGGCCTCGCCGGCACGACGACCAAGGAGATCGCCCGTGCCGCGGGCTACTCGGAGGCGACGCTGTACAAGCTCTTCTCCGACAAGGTGGATCTTTTCCTCAGCGTGCTCTCCGAACGCCTGCCCCGGGTCGGGGTGGTCACTCATGGGGTCGCCGACCTCGCCGGCACCGGCGCGGTCGCCGCGAACCTCGAGCGCATTGTCTCCGAGACGTGCCGCTTCTACGCGGCGTCGTTCCCGCTGGCCATGTCGTTGTTCTCCGACCCCGCTCTCCTGGCCCGTCATCGGGCGGGCGTCCGGGAGCTGGGAGCCGGACCGGAGGTCGTCGTCGAGGCCGTCCGCGCGTATCTGCGGGCCGAGCAGTCCCTGGCGCGGGTCGGTCCGCGGGCACCTGTCGATGCGGCGGCCATGAGCCTCGTCGGCGCCTGCTTCCATCGCGCGTTCCTGCTGCGTTTCGCCGACACGGGAGCGGCCGACCGGCCCGAACCGGACGGCCTCGCCGACGACGACCGACCCGAGGAGGACGACGGGCAGGACCCCACCGCCGGCGCGTTCGCCGCCGGGGTCGTGGCATCGGTCCTGCCGGCGTTGGTTCCCTGACCCCGAGGCACCGGCCCGATCACGCCCCCGTAGGGGAGGGCAGCCCGAGCGTGGTCGGCGGCGGAAGCAGCACGTCGGACCCGACCCGGACGAACAGCGGGATGCGGTCACGGGGAGCGTCGACCGTGGTCCAGCCGGGTCCGGTGACGCTCCCGCCCGTCCAGTACGCCCGCCAGACGCCGGGAGGGACGTAGACGGAGCGGGCCGCGACCCCGGGTGCGAGGACCGGGGCGACCAGCACGTCGGTCCCCAGCAGGTACTCGTCGCCGACGCTCCACGCCGACGAGCTCGTGGGGTCGACCAGCCAGACCGGCCGCATGAGCGGGAGCCCCGTGTCGTGGGCCTCGACGGCGAGGCGCGTCAGGAGGGGCACCAGGGCGTGATGCAGCAGGGCGTAGGCGCGGAAGAGGGCGACGGTCTCGTCGTCGGTCTGCACGCCGAGGGGGTCGCGCTGGGCCCCGAGCATGTCCCGCATGACGGGGGAGAAGGCGCCGAGCTGCACCCAGCGGCTCCAGAGCTCCCGGTCGCGCCCGGTAGTCCCGTCAGCCCCATCGTAGAAGCCGGCGATGTCCGGGCCCCAGTACGGCCATCCCGACACGCTGCCGTTCATCATTCCGGCGAGGACCGCGGGCAGTCCCGTAGCCGGGTCCCAGTCGCGGGTCTGGTCGCCGGTGAAGCGGCCGGTGACCTGCGCCTGCGTCCCGTCGTAGCCCGAGCGGGCGAAGAGCACGGTGTCGCGCATCGGCGCGACGGCCTGCCGCGCCGCGCTCGCGTAGAGCACGGGGTAGACGTTGCGGGCCACGGTCCCCGGCATCCCGTTCGCGTACCGCCCATCGATCGGGGCGCTCTCGCCGTAGTCCTGCATCGCCCCGTCGAACCCGAGGACGGCGATCGCGTGCCGCACCCGGTCCTGCCACCACACGGTGGCGGCGGGGTTGGTGAAGTCGATGTAGGCGCGGCGGTCGGCGAGCATCCAGGGCTCGGTGTGGACGGTGCCGTCCGGTCCGCGCACCAGGTAGCCGAGCGCGGCGGCCTCGTCGTACCCCGGGCGGCCGGGGACGACGAACGGGCTGAGGTATCCCAGGGCACGGACACCCCGCGCGTGCAGGGCCGCCACCAGTGCGCGCGGGTCCGCGTAGGTACCGAGTCCGACGGGACCGTAGATCGGCCACCACCACCCGAAGCCGGACGCGGCGTCCACCGCGTCGTAGATCCATACCGCGTCGACGGGCACACCGGCGGCACGGAGGCGGTCGAGGTCGGCGAGCACGCGGTCCGGCCCGCCGATGAGGCTCTTCCACACGCCCAGTCCCCAGGGCGGCGCCACGGGTGGGCGCCCGACGAGCGCGCTGCGCGCGGAGAGCACGGCGCCCGGGCCCGGGCCGGTGAGGACGTGGACGACGACGTGGTCGGCGGCCACCCGGATCGTCACCGCTCCGGGCGCGCGCAAGTCGACCGAGGCGTCGGCCGCACCGTCCCACTGCAGGCCGTAACCGCGGCTGGAGAGCAGGAACGGCGCGGGCGCGTAGCTGGCGCCGGTGTCCGCCCCCATCCCGTCGTCGGAGCGGTTGTGCAGCAGCCGCCCGTTGAGGAGCGGGGAGCCGAAGCGTTCCCCCATGCCGAAGAAGAGCTCCCCGGGCCGCAGCGGCAGGCTCAGCGCCACCCCGCCGGCCGGGGCGTCGAGGAGGAGTGTGGTCACCCCGGGGGCCGTCGCGGGCAGCGCCCGGGCCTGCGTGTCGTCGAGGAGCGTGACCACGCCCGCGGGGTCGGGAACGGCCGCCCAGGGAGCCGTCGGCCCGTGGACACCGGCGGCCGACACCGTGGCGATGAGCAGGGCGACAAGAGCGAGGACGCCCACGATCCCCGAGAGCCGGCCGGAACGCTCCCGCCGAAGCGCCGCGGACGCGGGGAGGCCCGTGACGGGGCGTACGTCGAGGATGGTCATCTCCCGCCGCGCGGCTCGCCGGTGACAGCCGGACAACCCCCTCACCGAGAATGCACGGCGCCGGCCCCCGACACCAGCGCCCGGATGGCAGGCTCAGGAGGCGGCGGCGCACACTTCCGCGGCCCGGCTACCCGCCCGGCGCCGACTTGTCGCGGCAATCAGGTGCTCTGCCGCCGACTTGTCGTTCGGATTCATAACGACAAGTGGGGCGCGCGGCACCTGGTTCCCGCGACAAGTGACCCCGACCGGGGCCGCCACGCCCGCGCCACGGTACTGAACCCTCACCTGCCCCGCCGGTGAGCTCCCGGATGGCCTCCGGATGGGACCGGGAAGGGGGAGGCGCTCGAGCAGTACTCCCGGTTGATCGCGCTCGGACGGGTGCAGACACCGGAGGACGTCGCGTCGTTCGTGTCCTACCTCGCGAGCCACGACGCCGACTAGATGACCGGCCAGGCCCCGATCATCGACGGCGGCATCGTCATGGTGTGAACCCGGGTGGAGGACAAGGGGGTGGTCTGCGTAACATCGTTCACATGAGCGCGCGACTCCTCGAGGCAGTAGCACCGCGCGTCGGGTGAGCCAGGGCCCGGCGCGCAGCACCATCCGCCGCCGGAGCCTGGTCCGGGTCCCCGTTGATCCCGTGGATCCCCCCAGGAGAAGCCCCGTGACCACCCTCGAGACCGCCCCCGCACCCTCCGCGCCCGCTCCGATCGGGGCCGGGCCGGGTCGCCGGACCTCGCGCCTGCCCCGCCCGTACACGATCGTCACCATCGGCGGGATCGTCGGCGTCATGGACCTCGCCTCCGCGCTGTGCACCCTCGGCTACCGCGTCCCCGACTTCTCGGTCGACGTCCGCGAAGGCGTCTCCTGCTCCTGCGTCAGCTGTACGGTGGCGTTGACGACCGGCGAGTCCGCCGACTTCGTGGCCCGCGTCCGCACCTTCCCCGGAGTGGTCAGCGTCGAGCCCGACTGACCCCACCCGATCCGGAGGTCCCCGTGCCCGACGAGCGTCCCGGCTTCTCCGGCCTCACCGGACTCGATGACCTCGTGGCGCGGCTGGTCGACTTCGACCGCGGCCTCCTCTTCGGCCGGGGCACCGGCGAGAAGGACGCCCCGGACGACGAGGACGCCGCCGCCGGCCCGTCCCGCCCGACCCGGCGTTCCGGGAACACGACGTACCTCGACCGCTACGGTCACGACCTCACCGCCGCCGCCCGCGCCGGGCGCCTCGACCCCGTCCTCGAGCGCGACGCCGAGATCGGGCAGGTCGTGGAGATCCTCGCGCGTCGCACCAAGAACAACCCGGTCTTGCTCGGTGAGCCCGGCGTGGGCAAGACGGCGATCGCGGAGGGCATCGCCGCGCGGGTGGCGGCGGACGAGGTCCCCGACTCCCTGGTCGGCTGCCGACTTGTCGCGCTCGACCTCGCCGGCATGGTTGCGGGCACCAAGTACCGCGGGGAGTTCGAGCAGCGGCTGCACCACGTGATCGACGAGGTGACCGCCGACGGCACGATCGTGCTGTTCGTCGACGAGCTCCACCTCCTCGTCGGCGGCGGGGCGGGCAGCGCGGACAACGGCGGCTCGACCATGGACGCCGCGTCGATCCTCAAGCCCGCCCTGGCCCGCGGGAGCCTCCGACTGCTCGGGGCGACCACCACCGCCGAGTACCGCCGCTACGTCGAGCCCGACGCCGCGTTCGCGCGCCGACTCACCCCGATCACCGTCGCCGAGCCCAGCGTCGAGCAGACCGCGGTCGTGCTCGACGGGCTCGCGCCCCGCTACGAGACCTTCCACCGGGTCCGGCTCCCTGACGCCGTCCGCCGTGCGGCCGTCGAGCTGACCGCCCGCCACGTCCGGGACCGCTTCCTGCCCGACAAGGCCGTCGACGCCATGGACCGCGCGGCCGCCCGGGTCCGGATGCGCGCGACCGGGGCGGGCTTCGTCGACGTGACCGTGGCCGATGTGGCCGCGGTGGTCGCCGAGAGCACGGGACTCCCGCTCGCGCACCTCACCGCGGACGACCGGGTCCGCCTGCTCGATCTCGCCGCCACCCTGCGGCGGCGGGTGGTGGGGCAGGACGACGCCGTGGACGCGGTGGCCGACGCCGTGCTCGCCGGGCGGGCGGGGCTCTCCGATCCGGGGCGTCCGCTCGGCTCCTTCCTCTTCGTCGGGCCGACCGGGGTCGGGAAGACCGAGCTCGCCCGCGCGCTGGCGGAGGCGCTCTACGGCTCCGACGACGCCGTCGTCCGGTTCGACATGGCCGAGTTCGCCGAGGCTCACACGGTCACCCGCCTCACGGGTGCCCCGCCCGGCTACGTCGGCCACGACCGGCCCGGCGAGCTCACCGAGGCCGTGCGCCGCAACCCCTCCTGTGTCGTGCTGTTCGACGAGGTGGAGAAGGCGCATCGGGACGTGGTGGCGACGCTGCTCGGCATCCTCGACGCCGGTCGGCTCACCGACTCCCGCGGGTACACCGCGTCGTTCGCCGACGCCGTCGTGATCATGACGAGCAACCTCGCGGCCTCGGAGCTCGCCGCCGCTGGGGAGGACGCGGCCGACCTCGAGGCGCGCCGTCCCGCGGTCTTGGCGGTGCTGCGGAGGACGCTGCGCCCGGAGATGCTCGGCCGGGTCGACGACGTCGTGCTCTTCCGTGCCCTCGGTCCGGCGCGGCTGCGCGAGGTGGTGCGGCTGCTCCTCGCCGGCACGCGCGGCCGCCTCGCCGCGCGGGGCGTCACCCTCGCGCTGGACGAGAACGAGGACGCCGTCCTGGACGCCCTCGTGGCCAGAGCCGGGACCGGCTCGGGTGCGCGGCCGTTGCGTCGGGTGGTGCGTCAGGAGGTCGAGCGCCCCCTGGCCCGCCGCGTCATCGCCGGCGAGCACGGCGCCTACCTGCGCGTCGCCCTCGGGGTCTCCCCGGACGGGTCGCTCACGCTCACCTGAGCGTCCCCGTCGCTCGGTCGGCCGGGCTCAGCTGGTGATGTCCTTGCGCCGGAACCACCACACGGCGGTGGCGCCGAAGGCGACCGCCCACACCAGGGCCGACAGCACGCCGCGGGCCATCTCGGTGCCGTCGACGTCGAGGGTGAGCAGGTCCGACCACGCGAACACGTAGTGCGTGGGCAGGAACTCGCGCACCGAGCCGAGGGCGTCCACGGTGTCGAGGATCTGCGAGACGATCGAGACCAGGACCGCACCACCCACCGCCCCGAGCGGAGCGTCGGTGACCACCGAGAGCAGTGTCGCCACCCCGGCCACCCATCCGAGGTGGACCGCGAGGTAGGCCACCGCGAGGCCCAGGCGCACCACCGCGGTGCCGTAGGGCAGCGACTCCCCGGTGGGGGAGGCGAAGTCGTTGTCGCCATAGACCAGGGTCCCGAGCGCGAGCGCGACCAGGGGCAGGACCACCAGCGTCGTCAACGAGAGCAGGCCCGCCACGATCGCCTTCTGGCGCAGCAGGCGCACGCGGGGGACGGGGATCGCGAGCAGGTACCGCAACGACGACCACGACGCCTCGCTCGCCACCGTGTCGCCGAAGAACAGCGCGACCACGACGACGAACAGGAAGCTCGCCGAGGAGAACAGCGCGAACACCGTGAAGTTGGGCCCGCTGGTCTGCGCGAGATCGGTGAGCGAGACCCCCGCCTGCCCCGGCGGGGAGTCGCCGCCGACGCTGAAGGCGATCCAGAGGATGACCGGTAGGAGCGCGAAGAGCCCCAGGGTGACCAGGGTGCGGCGTCGGCGGAGTTGGCGGACCAGTTCGACGCGCACCGGGAGCGTCCGCCCCGGCCTGCTGACGCGGGGCCCGAGCGGGCCCGCGCCGGGGAGCGCCCGCCCGCCCGTTCCTGCCGTCATGCCGGCTCCTCCTCTCCGATGAGGGCGAGGAACGCGTCCTCCAGGCGGCGACGCGGCCCGACGCCGACGACGTCTACCCCGGCCTCGACGATCGCCCGCACCACCGCGCCGCGGTCGGTGTCGTGCAGGTCCACCACCAGGACGTCCTCGTCGTCGGGGTCGGGCTCCACGCCCACGTCCGTCCCGGCCAGCGACTCCAGCGCCCGGTCGCGGGCCCCCGGGGTCCCCGACACCGTCACCGCGATCCGGCCGCCGGCCACCAGCTCGGCCACCTCCCCGGAGGCGACGACCCGCCCGCGGTTCATGACCACCACGTGGCTGCAGGTCTGCTCGACCTCGGCGAGCTGGTGGCTCGAGACCAGCACGGTCCGCCCGTGCTCGCCACCGAGGGCGTAGGAGCGCAGCACATCGCGCATCGCGTGCATCTGCGGCGGGTCGAGCCCGTTGGTGGGCTCGTCGAGCACGAGCAGGTCGGGCAGCCCGAGCATCGCCTGGGCGATGGCCAGGCGCTGGCGCATGCCATGGGAGTAGGTGCGGACGGTGCGGTCGATCGCGGTCCCGAGGCCCGCGATCGCCAGCGCCTCGTCCAGCCGCGCCTCGGCGAGGGGGTGCCCGGTCACGGCCCAGTAGAGCTCGAGGTTCGCGCGCCCGGACAGGTGCGGCAGGAACCCGGCCCCCTCGACGAACGAACCGATCCGCCCCAGCACCGGCGCGCCGGGCACGACGCGGACCCCGAACACGCGTAGCTCGCCCGCCGACGGCCGGACGAGACCCATGAGCATGCGCAGCGTCGTCGTCTTGCCCGCCCCGTTCGGGCCGAGCAGGCCGAGGACCTGGCCGCGCTCGACGCGGAAGGAGACGTCCTGGACGGCGCGCACCCCCGACGGGAACGCCTTGGCCACCCCGCGCACCACCAACGGGACCTCCCGCAGCTCCGGGTCGACGGCGAGGTCGCCCCCCGGTTCGGTGTCGCGACGGCGCCGGCGCGCGGCGACGACCCGGCCGACGAGGACCGCGATGCCGACCCCGACGAGCAGGACGAGCGCCGCCACGAGCGGAGCGAGGGGCACCGACGTGCCGCCGCGCACCTCGCCGGGGACGCCCGGCACCGCGATCACCGGGTCGGCGAGCCCGATCCGATACACGGCGGGGGCCACCGACGGGGAGAAGGCCTGGTCCGTGGTGGTCACGGCGATCTCGAGGCGGTGACCCTCGGCGACGGTGGCGACGACCCCCGGGAGGGTCACCGTCACCGTCGTCGCGGTGCCGTCGGCCGCGAGCGGGATGCGCGTCGGCGCGACGGCGTTGCCCAGCAGCGTCCGGGCCCCGCCCGGGGCGCCCCCGGCCACGTCGTAGACCTTGCCGAACAGCACGGCCTCGCCCGTCGTGGGCTGACCGGGGACCGCGGCGACGGACAGGCGGACCTGCGGTGAGCCCGAGACCACCGTGCGTGCGGACACGGGGTCGGTCCGAAAGGTGGCCGCCTGGCCGGGGAGGTCGGTGGCGAGCCGGCCCGCCAGGGAGGAGATCCCACCGCCGCCACTGCCACCTCCGCCGCCCCCGCCGCTGGAGGAGGAGCCGTCGTCGCCCCCGCCGGCGCCGGCGAGCCCGCCGAGCCCGGGAAGACTGGAGAGCGACGACGGGTTCCCCCCGGCCGGGGCGAGCACCTGCTGGGTCTCGCCCCGCAGCGCCAACATGGACCGGGGCGGGGGATCGGTTCCGGATGCGGGCAGGCCGGGATAGGCGGGCGCGGTGACGGTGCGCTGGGTCGGGGCGCTGCGGGCACGGACGCCCGAGGGCAGCGTGAAGGTGAATTCGGTGCCGGGGTCGGCGGCCCCCCGAAGGTAGTGGTCGAGCCATGCGTCCATCCGCGCCCGGGTGTTGGCGTCGGGGGACCCCCCGTCGTGCCCGCCGGCGAACCACGCGACGGCGACACGCCCACCCCCGGCGGCGATGCCGCGGGCCGTGGCGTCGGCCTGGTCGAGCCCGAAGAGGGTGTCCTGCTCGCCCTGCACCAGCAGCGTCGGCGCGGTGATGCGGCCGGCGATCGACGCGGGAGAGCTGCGGGCGAGCAGCGCGGCGAGACCCGGGGGCACGCGCCCGGTCTGCGCGGCCTCGACGTAGCCCGCGCACACCTCGGGAGTGAAGCGCCCGCACACGTCCGGTCCGGAGCCCGCCGCGGCGGCGTCCCCCCCGTCCCTGCCCGCCGCGGACCCGACGGACCCCGTGCCGAAGAAGACGCCGGCCCAGCCGCGCTTGAACACCCCGTTCGGCGAGCCCGCGCCGATGGCGGGCGTGGCGCCGCCGGGCGGGGCGACGGTGGCCGCGTTGGGGAAGAGCGACTGCCCCAGGTCGTTCCAGGTGATGACGGGGACGGTGGCGTCGACGCGGCGGTCGTAGCCCGCGAGCAGCAGCGCGAGCGCGCCGCCGTAGGAGGCGCCGGTGACGCCGACCCGCGGGTCCCCCGGACCGTCGAGGACGACCTCGGGGCGGGCGGCGAGCCAGTCGACCAGCTGGGAGGCGTCGGCGACCTCGTAGTCGGGGGAGTCGAGGGCGATCTGCCCCGAACTGTCGCCGAAGCCGCGCGCGGTCCAGGCCAGGGCGACGTACCCGCGCGCGGCCAGCGACCGGCCCTCGGCGTCGACGGACTCCTTGGTGCCCCCGAACCCGTGCGCGAGCATCACCGCCGGCCCCCGGCCGGCGGGTAGGTAGAGCCGCGCGTCGAGGGTCTGCGGCTGGTCGCGGGCCGGGCCGTCTCGGACGGGGATGCGGACGTCCACCGTCCGCGGCCCACGGATGGTCAGCGCCTCGGCGGGGACGACGCCGAGTGAGAGGGGGCGCACCGTGAGCAAGGCCGCGACGGCCAACCCCACGAGGACCGTGGAGATGACCACCGCGAGGCGGGCACTCCCCGATCGCTGCATCCGTCGAACCCTAGGCGCGCCGCGTGACGGTGGCGTGCGGAGCGCCTCCGGGGAGGCGGCACCACCCGCCCGGGCACCCTCGGGAGGGGGCACATCTCACACCGAAGGGGACCTCACGGCGGGACCACGACGCGGCACGTGGACTGGAGGTGCTGGCACCCTCGGACGCGGGGCCGAGGATGGAGGGTGGGTGAGCGCGACGCGCATCGGTTGGTTCGGGGGAATCCGGGCGATCCGCCTGCGGCGGTGGTCGCTCGTCACCGTCCTCGCGGTGCTCGCGGTCGGCGCGCCCTCCGCGGTGGCGGCCTGGCCGGTCGCCCCCCTCGCGGCCGTCGATCCCGCGGCCCTGCGCGACCGGATCGCGGCGTCGGACTCGCTGCCCTGGTCCGGCTACGCCGAGAGCGGCGCCGGGCTCGGCCTGCCCCGCCTCGGCGCCCTGTCCGACGTGACGTCCCTGCTCGGCGGCACCACACGGATGCGCGCCTGGTACGCGGCGCCGGATCGGGCGCGCGTCGACCAGCTCTCGGTCTCTGGCGAGCGGGACCGCTACACCACCCCCGAGGGCCAGGCCGTGTGGGACTACGGCGCCAACCTGCTCACGCTGGTGCGCCGCGACCCTGAGGTCCGCCTGCCGCGGTCCGACGACCTGCTGCCCCCGCAGCTCGCCCGCCGCCTCCTCTCCGGCACCGCTCCGGGCGACCCGGTGACGGCTCTGCCCGCTCGTCGCCTGGCCGGGGTCGACGCCGCGGGAGTGCGGGTCGGCGTCACCGACCCGCGGACCACCGTGGGCGCGCTCGACGTGTGGGCCGACCCGATCACGGGGCTGCCGCTGGCCGTCGAGGTGACGAGCAAGGGGGCCCTCGCCCCGGCCCTCGTCACGCGTTTCCTCTCGCTGACCCAGGGGCCCCCCGACCCGGCTGCGCTGGTACCCCGCCGCGGGCCGGGCGCGGGCCTGACCCGCAGCCCGTCCTCGGACCTGTTCGGGGTGCTCGGGCGCGGGGATCCCCGCCTCGTGCCGCTCGTGGTCGACGGGGTCTCCCGTGAACGTCCCCAGCGCGGGTTCGCCGCGATCGGCCGGTACGGCACGACGCTGGCGCAGCTCGTCGTGGTCCCGCTGCCGCTACCGATCTCCGAGACCCTGCTGCAGGGCCTGGACCGGGCGGGCAGCCGCGCCCGCGTGCTCGACGTCGGCACCGAGGACGGCCGCGCCGGGGCGGTCGAGTCGCCACTGCTCTCGATCGCCGTCGTCCGCGAGCGTGACCGGGCGTGGGCCGTGGCCGGGCTCGTCGCCCCCGACGTCCTCGACCGGGCGGCCCGTGACGTCGCCGCGTCCGTGGCGTCCGCGGGGAGTCGCCGATGACCGGCCCGCCGTTGGTGATCGAGACCCGGCGCCTGACGAAGAAGTACGGCCCCCACACCGCGGTCGACGACGTCGACCTGCACGTCGCCGAGGGCGACCGGTACGGCTTCCTCGGGCCCAACGGCTCGGGCAAGACGACGCTCGTGCGGATGCTGCTCGGTCTCGTCTTCGCCACCCGCGGCGAGATCGAGGTCCTGGGCCACCCCGTGCCCCGGCAGGTGGGCCGGGTGCTCCCCGACATCGGGGCCCTGGTCGAGGGTCCGGCGGCCTATCCGCACCTGTCCGGCCGGGCCAATCTCCGGATCCAGGACGCCTCCGGGCCGGGTGGGCGACACGGGGGACGCCAGGGGCGGCGCGAGCGGGTCGACGACGCCCTCGAACGCGTCGGCCTGGCCGGGATCGACAAGCGTCCCGTGCGTACCTACTCCCTCGGCATGCGCCAGCGGCTCGGGCTGGCCGGGGCGCTGCTGCACCAGCCCCGGCTGCTGGTGCTCGACGAGCCCACCAACGGCCTCGACCCCCACGGCATCCGGGAGGTGCGGGACCTGCTCATCGAGCTGAACGACGCCGGCACGACCGTCTTCCTCTCCAGCCATCTGCTCTCCGAGGTCGAGGCGCTCTGCACCGACGTCGGCCTCGTCGACCGCGGGCGCCTCGTGCTCGAGGAGCCCCTCGACGCGGTCCGGCACGACACCGGCCGGGTCGTCGTGCACACCCCCGACGTGGAGCGCGCTGTCGCCCTTCTCGGGTCCGCTGTCGTCGCCCGCAGCGCCGACCGTCTCGTCGTCGGGGCCGATGCCGCGAGGGGCGGGCCGTCGGCCCTTGCCCGCCAACTGGTGGCCCACGACGTTCGGCTCAACGCGCTGACCGCCGAGCGTCGCAGCCTCGAGGACGTGGTGGTCGAGATGACCGGCCCCGGCACGGACCGCACGTGAGCGCGGGGGAGAGGTCGTGAGCATGATCGCGGTGGAGCTGGGCAAGCTCTTCGGTCGCACCCGGACGTGGGTGTCGATCGGGTTGCTGTGCCTGCTGCCCGCCCTCGTCGCCGTCTTCCTGGCCAGCACCCGGATCACGCCGCCGCCCGGGCAGGGAGCGGCGTTCCTCGCCGCGGTGCTGCAGTCGGGCTCGCTCTACCCCGCCGCGGCGCTGGCGCTGGTCCTGCCGCTGTTCCTGCCCGTGGCGGTCGCTGTGGTCGCGGGTGACACGGTGGCCGGCGAGTCGGCGCAAGGGACGCTGCGCTACCTGCTCGTGCGCCCCGTGGGCCGCACGACGCTGCTGGTCGCCAAGCTCGCCTCGGTGGTGGCCTTCGTGCTGGTCACCGTGGCCGCCGTCGCGGCGTCGTCGTTCGTGGTCGGGGTGTCGCTGTTCGGGGCGGGCGACCCGGTGGCCGTGGTGAACGCGATCCCGGTCGTTTCCGCCGACGACGGGGCGACCGGGACGGGAGCCTCCGGCAGCTCGGGGACCTCCCCGGGCGCGACGCCGTCCGGCGGCTCAGGCTCCGCGAGCAGCTCCGGCAGCTCCGGCAGCTCCGGCGCGGAGGCGGACTTGTCCGGCCCGGCCGCCGGGACGTCGGGGGTCGGCGGGACGCCCGGCCTCGGGGCCGCCGACCAGCGGGAGCGGGCCGCGGACTCGGTGTCGTCGCTGTCGGGCGAGGCGCTCTCGCCGGCCGACCTCGCCGCCCGCCTGCTCGGCGCGATGGGTTACATCACGATCTCCATGCTCGGGGTGGCCGCGATCGCGATCGCGCTGTCCACGGTCACCTCGTCCTCGCTGGGGGCGACCCTCGGCGCGCTCGCCGCCCTCATCAGCAGCCAGGTCCTCGTGACCCTCGACGCCGCGGCGTCGGTGACCCCGTACCTGCCGACCCGCTACTGGCTGGCCTGGATCGACTTCTTCCGCGACCCGATCTTCCTGCGCGACATCCGCTCGGGGGTGGTGCTGCAGGTGGTGTACGTCGTGGTGCTCATGGCCGTGGCCTGGGCGAACTTCACCACGAAGGACGTCGCGCAGTGACAGGACCGCGGGCCCGCCCGGGCTGAGTTGCTCGGAGATACTCAGCGGGCTAGCGTCTCGGGCGTGCTCCAAGGAACGGGTCGGACCCGGGCCACCGCAACCCTCGTGGTCGTCTCGGCCGCGGTGTTCCTGTCGAGCCTCGACCTGTTCATCGTCAACATCGCCTTCCCGGCGATCCGCGCCGACTTCCCCGGCACCCGGCTCACCGGCCTGTCCTGGGTCCTCAACGGCTACACCGTCGTGTTCGCGGCGTTCCTGGCGCTCGCGGGGCGTCTCGGCGACCGCTACGGGCACCGTCGGGTGTTCCTCGCGGGCCTGGGCGTCTTCACCGGCGCGTCGGCGGTCTGCGCCGCCGCGCCCACCCTGACGGCGCTCGTCGCCGCGCGGGCGGTGCAGGCGCTCGGCGCGGCACTGGTGATGCCGACCTCGCTCGCGCTCCTGTTGGGTGCCTTCCCCGCCGAGGGCCGTGCCCGCGCCGTCGGCGTCTGGGCCTCGATCGGGGCGATGGCGGCCGCGCTCGGCCCGCCGCTGGGCGGGCTGCTCGTCGAGCTCTCCTGGCACTGGATCTTCCTGGTCAACGTGCCCGTAGGCCTCCTGGCGCTGGTCGCCGGCAGCCGTGTGCTCGGCCGGGCCGACCGCGTCGCCACCGGTCGGCCCGACGTCCTCGGCGCCGTCGCGCTCGTCGTCGCCATCGGGTCCCTCGCCTTCGCCCTCACCCGCGCACCCGACAAGGGCTGGGTCTCCGTAGACGTCCTCGGCGGCGGCCTGGTGACCCTGGCCGGTCTCGCCCTCGTGGTCGTGCGCTCGGTGCGCCACCCGGTTCCCGCCCTCGACCTCGCCGTGCTCCGGGTCCCGGCGATGACCGCGGCCGGGCTGATAATGACCCTGTTCTCCACCGCATTCGCGGGGATGCTCGTGGTCAACGTCCTGTTCCTCACCGGGACGTGGCAGTACTCGGTGCTGCGCGCAGGCCTCGCCCTCGTGCCGGGGCCGCTCGTCGTCGTGGTCGTCGCGCGGGTGGCGGGGTGGCTCGTCGCCCGGTTCGGGGCGGGCACCGTCGCCGGTCTCGGGGCGGCGGCGTTCGGGCTGGGGTCCCTGTCGTGGCTGCTGCGGCTCGGGCCCGAGCGCGAGTACCTGGCCGGGCTGTTGCCCGGCCAGCTCCTCACCGGCCTGGGTGTCGGGCTCGTGCTCCCGACGCTCTCGGCGGTCGTCGGCTCGTCGCTGCCCGCCCCGCAGTGGGGCTCCGGTTCCTCGCTGATCAATACCGCCCGCCAGGTCGGCGCGGTGCTCGGCGTCGCGCTGGTGGTGTCGGTGATGGGCTCGGGGACCACCGGCTCCGGCGGCGACCTCGCGCTCCTGCGCCACGGGTGGGTCCTGGTGGTGGTCGCGGCGGCGGCGGGCGCCCTCGTCGCGGGCGGGCTCGCGCTCCACGAACGCCGTGCCCGCCCCGCTCCGACGGCCGCCGGTCCCGTCGGCGCGGCCGTGGAGCAGCCGTGACGGTCCCGGAGGACTACACCGACCACGTCTCCGCCGCCTGCTCGGTCGCGCGCACCGCGGCGATCCTCGGCGACCCCTGGTCGGTCCTGCTGGTGCGCGACCTGCGCACCGGCGTCCACCGCTTCGACGACCTCGCCGCGCACCTCGGGATCGCGCGCACCGTCCTGACCCGGCGGCTCACCCACCTCGTCGAGCACGGGATCGTGGAACGGGTCGACTACCGCGACCCCGGCTGCCGGACCCGCGCCGGATACCGGCTCACCGAGCGCGGGCTCGACCTCGGCGGCGTGCTCGGCGCACTCATGCAGTTCGGCGACCGCCACCTCGACGAGGGCGCGGGGCCCCCGATGATCCGCCGCCACCACGGCTGCGGGGCCCGGGTGCACCAGATCGCGGTCTGCGAGGTGGGCCACCGCGTCGACCGCGACGAGGACGTCGACCTCGAACCCGGGCCCGGAGCCCGTCGCACATCACCGCGAGGAGAACCGACGTGACCGACCGGACCCGTACGCACTCCTGGGACGACCCGAGCGCCCTCACCGCGGCCGCACCGTCGCTCGACGGCCTGTCCTTCCTGCGCGAGATCGCCGCGGGCCGGCTCCCTCCACCGCCGATCATGTCCACCGTCGGCGCTGAGGTGGAGTCGGTGGAGCACGGGCGGGTCGTCTTCGCGCTCGAGCCCGCTGAGTTCCACTACAACCCGATCGGCTCGGTCCACGGCGGCGTGTACGCCTTCCTGCTCGACTCCGCGGCGGCCTGCGCGGTGCACTCGACGCTGCCCGCCGGTGTGGGCTACACCAGCCTCGACCTGTCGGTGCGGTTCCTGCGCCGCATCTCCGTCGACACCGGCCGGGTCCGGTGCACCGGCAGCGTGGTGCACAGCGGGTCGCGGACGTGCCTCGCCCGCGCGGAGATCACCGACGCCGCGGGCCGGCTGCTCGGCGAGGCCACCTCCTCCTGCCTACTGCTGCGCTGAGCCGCGCCGCGGGTCAGTTCCCCTCGCGCGTCAAGGGACGGCCGAGTCCCTCGGCCTGCAGCTGCCCGCACGCCGACGGTGCGGGCGCGGGCAGCGGGTCGGTGCCGAGCGCGCGGAGCACCAGGCCGAGCGAGAGACCGGACGTGGGCAGCCTGCTGTGCCCGACGACGAGGCCGCGGCACACCGACTGCAGGCGCAGCGAGGCGATCCCGGGCAGTGCCGCCGAGTCGGGCGGGGTCACGGTCTCGTCGTTGTCGGTCCAGAGCGAGAGCCAGGGGATCGTCGGACGGGGACGCTCGTCGAGCCCGGTGAGCAGCGCGCTGCCGGGCGCGAGCTGCTGGCAGGCCCGCGGGCAGGCCCCAGGCACGAGTGCGCCGCCCGCGGCGGCGAGCTCGGCGCCCTGCAGCGGGGACCCGAGCGTGACCAGGCGCCGGACCGCGGGTGCGGTCCGTCCCGACTCGAGGTAGAGCCACGTCGCCACGCCGCCCGCTGAGTAACCGACGAGATCGACCGAGGAGGCCCCGGTGCGCAGGAGGTTCCGGACCTCGTCGTCGATCGCTGCGGCCTGGGCCGCCAGGTCGCCGGTGCCACCGTCGGGCAGCGCGACGACGGCGGCGGGACGTCCGGCGAGCCGCAGGCGCTGGGCCAGGTCCTGCAGCGACGAGGCGTTTCCGCCGTACCCGGGGACGAGGAGCACGGGACCGGGGCGGGCGGGGTCCGCCACCGGGGGTACCGCGTACTCCCGGGCGACGGAGACCCCGACGACCGTGGTGAGGGCGACGAGGACCGCGACGAGCCCGAGCACGAAGAGCCGGCGCCGCGGGGCGAGGCCGCCCAGGGGGGCCCGCTCGGGCCAGCGGGGCGCGCCGGTCCTCGCTCGCGCATCCACGCACCCAGTGTGCCCGTCGTGGTGCGTGGCGGGGCTACGGTCGAGCGCCGTGGCTTCCGACCGCGCCCCCGTGACCGACCCCGCCCGCTCCGGCCCCGACCCCGTGGCCGGCCTGACCCGGCTCCTCGAACCTCTGCACTCGATGATCTACTTCGCGCCCGAGCCCGGCGAGGAGCTCGCCGAGCTGGGTATCGAGAAGCAGCGCTCGCAGTACTTCGCCCAGCGCGCCGCGGCGATGGGCGCGGTGGGGCCCGGGGTCGTCGCGGCCACCTTCTACAACTTCAACCCCGCGCTCGTGGCGCGCTCGGTGCCCGACGTGTGGTCGCGGGCGGCACCGGCCACGGTGGTGAACGCCCGGCTGCGCGCTGCCGACCGCGCGCTGCGGCGCCTGCTCGGCGACGCCATCGACTCGCGCGACCTGGCCGAGGCCGCGGACCTCGCCCGCCGGGCGACCGAGGGCGCCACCCCGGAGGACCGCCCGCTCTACGCCGCGCACGCCGACCTGCCGTTCCCCGACGAGCCGCACCTGCAGCTGTGGCACGCGGTGACCCTGCTGCGCGAGTACCGCGGCGACGCGCACCTGCACGCGCTGCTCGCCGCCGGGCTCTCCGGGATCGAGGCGCTGGTGACCCACACGGCGACCGGCCGTGGCTTCCGCGTCGAGTTCGCGCAGGCCAGCCGCGGGTGGTCGCCCGAGCAGTGGGGTGCGGCCGTCGGGGGGCTCACGGCCCGCGGGGTGCTGGACGCTGGCGGCGCCCTCACCCCGGACGGCGTGCGTCTGCGCGAATCGGTCGAGACCGAGACCTCCCGGACAAGTCGCGCCCCGTGGGAGCATCTGGGCGACGCGGCGTGCGGACGTCTGGCCGACCTGGCCAGGCCCCTCGTGTCGAGGCTGTCGGAGAACGGCGCGTTCCCCGACGCAGTGTTTGCCCCCGGCTCGGATCGGGCGCGTCGCCCGAAGGAGGACGCATGAGCACTCCCACCGTGGCCGGTCTCTACCGCTACCCGGTCAAGTCGATGCTGGGGGAGGCCGTCGAGCGCTCGTTCCTCGGCCCGCAGGGGCTCCTCGGGGATCGCGCCTTCGCGGTCGTCGACGCCTCCGACGCCACGGTCGCCACCGCGAAGGTGCCGGCCAAGTGGTCGCGGCTGCTGGAGTTCCGCGCGGCGTACACGGCCGAGCCGGAGCCCGGGAGGCCGTTGCCGCCCGTCGACGTCCACTTCCCCGACGGTTCGACCCTGCGTAGCGACGACGAGCGCATCCACGCCGCCCTCTCCGACCTGCTCGGGCGCGAGGTGCGCCTGTCCGCTGACCCCGTCGAGGGCAACGAGTTCGAGGAGGTGTGGCCCGAGATCGAGGGCATCGCCCCGCAGCAGTTCATCGACTCCACCACCGTCGGCTACGAGGTCGAGGGGGAGGCCCGCAGCAAGATGGGCCTGGGCATGCTCGTCGAGAACGCCACGTTCTTCGACCTCGCCACCCTGCACCTGCTCACGACGGCGACCCTGGCGCGCCTCTCCGAGCTCGCGCCCGACTCCGCGTTCGACGTCCGCCGGTACCGCCCCAACGTCCTCGTCGAGGGCACCGACGACGGGTTCGCCGAGGACGACTGGGTGGGTCACACCGTCTCCCTGGGCGACGGGGCCGCGATGTCGGTGTCGATGCTAACGATGCGCTGCATCATGACGACGCTGGCCCAGGACGACCTACCGGTCGACCGTGACGTCCTGCGCACCGTCGCCAAGCACCACCGTCGCGACATCCCCGACCTGGGCACCTGGGCGTGCGCCGGCGTCTACGGCGCGACCGCGGCGTCGGGGACCGTCCAGGTCGGCGACCCCGTGACCGTCGCCTGACCCGCCCGATCGCCGCCTCGCGGTTAACCGGTGAGTTGACGGACGATCTGGCCGAGCTGATCGACGTAGCGCTCCAGGAACTCGGGGGAGTCGGCAGGGGCCCCGCTGATGCGCTCGGTGACGTGGGGCATCGAGACCGGAGCGACGGCGGCGGCGAACAGCACGATCAGCACCGTCGCCGGGTTGAGCTCCTGAGCGATCTGGCCTCGCTCCTGACGCTCGCGGATGCCGTCGACCATCGTCGAGAAGAACGTGCCGGCCTCGGAGTCCTCGCCGCGGCCCTCAGGGCCGGCGAGGCCCTCCCACACCAGCAGCCGGGCCCACGAGCGATTCTCGACGCTGGCTCGGACGAAGTGACCGACGACCTGGTCGAGGGGCACGTCGAGCTCGCTGAGCGGGCCGGCATGTGTCTGCCAGCGGCGCGCGAGCGCCTGGTACAACCCAGCCTTCCCGTCGAAGTAGTAGGAGATCAGCTGCGGGTTGACCCTCGCTCGGCGGGCGATCGCCACCGTCCGCGCGCCGGCGAACCCGTGCTCTCCGAACTCGACGAGAGCCGCGTCGAGGATCGAGGTCTTGGTGCGCTGGGCATCCCGTTGTCGCTCCCCGTCCACCGGAGCCCGTCGTGCTGCCACGAGCTCAGGCTAGCAAGTCGCCCAAGGTTGTCATCTATACAAATAACATGATCATTCAGTTAGTTGACATCGCAGGGCGTGGGCCGCACGCTTCGTGCCATGACGCCTCGTGAGGTTCCCCAGGTCCTGATCGTCGGTGCCGGGATCGGAGGGCTGTGCCTCGCCCATGGCCTTCGGGCGGCCGACATCCCCTGTCGGGTCGTCGAACGCACCCACACCCCCACCGACTGGGTGCAGGGCTATCGCATCCACATCGACCCGCACGGCAGCACCGCCTTGCACCGGTGCCTGAGCCCGGCCGCGTGGCAGGCGTTCCTCGGCGCGGTTTCGGACGAGGCAAGCGGCTTCGCGTTCCGAACCGAGCAGCTCGCCCCCCTCCTCGAGATCGCCGACGCCGGCGGCGGCCCCGAGCCGAGCCGGCGGCACCACGGCATCAGCCGCGTCGCGCTGCGCGAAACCCTATTGACCGGCCTCGACGGCATCGTGGAGTTCGGCCGCGGCTTCGAGCGCTACGAGCTCGGGACCGACGGCCGGGTCACTGCCCATTTCTCCGACGACACGAGCGCCACCGCCGACCTAATCGTCGGGGCCGACGGCGCCAACTCCCGCGTCCGCACCCAGCTCCTCCCACACGCCGGCCGCGCCGACACCGGCGTCGTCGCCATCGCCGGCAAACACCGGCTCGACCGCGAACACCCGACGCTGGCCCCCGCACTCACTCGCGGAGCGGTCAGCGTGCTGCCGTCACGGCGGGGCTTCCTGTTCAGCGCGGTCTGGCTGGGCGATCGCACCCGAGTCGCGCCCCCTGTGGACGCGCCAACCGGGTTCTTGTTCGACACCACCACCGACTACGTGTTCTGGGCGTACGCCGACGCGGCAGCCGCATTCCCACCGCTGAAGACTCTCAGCGAGCTCTCCGGCTCCCGGCTCCAGGAGATCGTCGGCGACAAGATCGCCGGCTGGTCACCACACCTGCGCGCGCTGGTCAGCGGGTCCGAGCCCGAGACGGTCAACGCCCTGCGGGTCCGCAGCGCCGACCCCGTCCGACCGTGGACCACCGGCCCGGTGACCCTGCTCGGGGACGCGATCCACAACATGACCCCGATGGCCGGGATCGGCGCCAACACCGCCCTGCGTGACGCCGACCTCCTCCGTCGCGTCCTGATCAACACCCCCGCCGACCCGGCGGCACTCCGGCGCGCGATCAGCGGGTACGAGCACGAGATGCTCGGGTACGGCTTCGCCGCCGTCGCCGATTCACTGCGCAATGCCCGCCTCGCCGGGTCGGAAAGCCGACTGCAGCGTGCCACGATCCGAACCCTGTTCCGGGTCATCGATCACATCCCGGCCGCCAAGCGGCGAATGTTCGCGCCGCCGACCTAACTGGTGTCCCCCCAGCCCGAGGTCCTCGCCGCTACCGAGGGGCTTCCACAACAAGCACACCGCCCGCGTCGTTGCCGACACCGGTGGCACCTGAACCGCTCCGCCCCCGGCGAGCACAGCGGAATGTCTGGCACCACAGAAGGGTCGCGGGCGGACCCTCACCACCCCCATCCTGCTGCGATGACGACCCGCTTGCGCTACCTACCCCTGCGCTGCACCGGCAGCCGCCTTCTACAACGACGTCCTCGGCCTGGAGACCACGCAGCGGCGACCGGACGAGTTCATCCAGCTCGACGTCGGCGGCGCCGAACTCTGCGTAGACCTCGCCCACGACGAGGCCGCCACGCCCGCCGCGATCCTCGCCGTCGACGACCTCGCCGAGCTCATCGACCGACTCGCGGACCACGGCAGCACTCCCGACGACGGGAGCCTCGACAAGGGCTGGGTCCAGATCACCGATCCCGACGGCAACCACCTCGTCTTCGAGGCTGCGTCCCGACCCGCTGATCCCTCGACGAACCCGACTGGCTGATTCCAACACCAGCCGGTGATAGGCCATCACCCCGGACCGAATACTCAGGATGACCGATACGAGACCCTGCCAGTCAGCTAGCCCAACGGAGTGGCGTTCGCGGCCTGGCCGCCGGAGGGCCCGACGCCGGAACGGAGCGGGAAACACGGGCAGGGTGGCGGACGCCATCGAGCCAGTGCCGGGTCGCCTACATCACGGTCGGTAACCTGGGGAGCGACACCATCTCCTCTCGGCAGGAAACCCACCACGTGACCACGACCGCACCCGAGCGGCCCGGGTCCGCCGATCACGCCATGCGCACCGACCTGCGCAACATCGCGATCGTCGCCCACGTCGACCACGGCAAGACCACCCTCGTCGACGCCATGTTGCGCCAGTCCGGCGCCTTCTCCTCGCACGCCGCGCTCGTCGATCGAGTCATGGACTCCGGCGACCTCGAACGAGAGAAGGGCATCACGATCCTCGCGAAGAACACCGCGGTGCATCGCGACGGCGTGACCATCAACGTCATCGACACGCCCGGCCACGTCGACTTCGGCGGCGAGGTCGAGCGTGGCCTCTCGATGGTCGACGGCGTGGTGCTCCTCGTCGACGCCAGCGAGGGCCCGCTCCCGCAGACGCGGTTCGTGCTGCGCAAGACCCTCGCGGCGAAGCTCCCGGTCATCCTCGTGGTCAACAAGACCGACCGTGCGGACGCCCGGTGCGCCGAGGTCGTGAACGAGTCGCTGGAGCTGCTGCTCGAGCTCGCGACCGACCTCGGCCTCGAGGACGACGTCGTGGCCGGCCTCCTGGACCTCCCCGTCGTCTACGCCTCGGCGCGGGCCGGCAAAGCCTCGCTGGAGCGCCCGGCCGACGGCACGGTGCCCGACGCCCCGGACCTCACCCCGCTCTTCGAGACCCTGATGACGCAGGTCCCGGCGCCGGCCGACGACCCGAACGGTGTCCTCCAGGCCCACGTCACCAACCTCGACGCCTCGGCCTACCTGGGGCGCATCGCGCTGTGCCGCGTGCGCTCGGGCCGGATCCGGCGCGGTCAGCAGGTCGGGTGGTGCCGGGAGAACGGCCAGGTCGTCCGGGTCAAGGTCACCGAGCTGCTGCGCACCGAGGGGCTCGAGCGCGTCTCGGCCGAGTACGCCGACGCGGGCGACATCGTCGCCGTCGCCGGGATCGCCGAGGTCACGATCGGCGACACGCTCGCCGACCCCGACGACCCGCAGCCGCTGCCCCGCATCACTATCGACGAGCCGGCCATCTCCATGACGGTGGGCACCAACACCTCGCCGATGGCGGGCCGGGGTGGGGGGGACGGAACCAAGCCGGGCACGAAGCTCACCGCGCGGCTCGTCAAGAGCCGCCTCGATTCCGAGCTCGTCGGCAACGTCTCGCTGCGCGTCCTGCCCACCGCGCGCCCCGACACGTGGGAGGTCCAGGGCCGCGGCGAGCTGGCGCTGGCGATCCTCGTCGAGCAGATGCGCCGCGAGGGCTTCGAGCTCACCGTGGGCAAGCCCGAGGTGGTCACCCGCGAGGTCGACGGCAAGGTCCAGGAGCCGTTCGAGCGCCTGTCGGTCGACGTCCCCGACGTGCACCTCGGCGCCGTCACCCAGCTCCTTGCCGGCCGCAAGGGCGAGATGCTCGAGATGTCGCACTCCGCGTCGGGGCAGGTCCGTATGGAGTACCGCGTGCCTTCGCGCGGGCTGATCGGCTTCCGTACCGACTTCCTCACCGAGACCCGCGGCACCGGTATCGCCAACCAGATCTTCGACGGCTACGGCCCCTGGGTGGGGGAGCTGCGCGCCCGGCTGACGGGGTCGCTCATCGCCGACCGCGCCGGTGCTGTGACGGGACACGCGGTCGGCTTGCTCTCCGACCGGGGCGATCTCTTCGTCGGCCCGACGACGCCGGTGTACTCCGGCATGGTGATCGGCGAGAACTCCCGCGCCGACGACATGGAGGTCAACATCGTTCGCGAGAAGAAGCTCACCAACATGCGGCAGTCGAGCCAGGACGTGTTGGAGCGGCTCGCGCCTCCGCGGCTGCTCACCCTCGAGCAGGCGCTGGAGTTCTGCTCCGAGGACGAGTGCGTCGAGGTGACGCCGGCCGCGGTGCGGATCCGCAAGGTCGAGCTCGACTCCCACCTCCGCAACCGGCAGCGGGCGCGGGCCAAGGCCCGCACCTGAGCACGGTGGCCACGCTGAGGGCGACGTCGGCGGCTCCCGGGCAGGGCGGACTCACCGGGTGGGCGACCGAGCTCATGGCGACGTTCGGCGCCCCCGGGGCCGGGGTCATCGTCGCGCTGGAGAACGTCTTCCCGCCGATCCCCAGCGAGATCATCCTGCCGCTGGCCGGTTTCGCGGCGGGGCGCGGCGAGTTCTCGGTCTTCTCCGCGATCGCCTGGACCACCGCGGGCTCCGTGGTCGGAGCGGTCGCGCTCTATCTCGTGGGGAGCGGGCCGAGGGCTGGTTCGACCGGCACGGGCGGGCGTCGGTGTTCCTCGGGCGGATGATCTCCGGCGTCCGCAGCTTCGTCTCGATCCCCGCCGGTCAGCGGCGCATGCCGTGGTACGAGTTCGCCCTGCTCACCGCGCTGGGCAGCCTCGTCTGGAACTCCGCGTTCGTCTACGGGGGCTACGCGCTCGGCACCCGGTGGGATCGTGTGCAGGGCTACGCCGGGGTGTTCCAGATCGTCGTCCTCGTGCTGCTCGCGGCGCTCGTGGTCTACGCACTCCTCCGGCGCTACCGGCGCGGCTGGTCGAGGTGATGGAGCTGGTCGGCCAGCAGGGCGCGCACGGCGCGCCCAGCTTCGAGGTCGGTGACCGACGACGGTCGTGTGTGAACGGACCGGGCCCTGGGCACACCGAGGACGACACTCATGGCCCGCCACCCGGGTGCGCCATGAGTGACATGAGGCGGTTCTGATGATCAAGGCACTGCTGGGGTTGCTGACCGGGGCCGTCGCCACCTTCGTGCTCGCCGCCCTCGATCACATACTCGCGGCCGCCGTCGTCGCGGTGGTTACCGTGGCGGTGGTCGTGACGCTGCTCGTGTTCGCCCGTCGCGGCATTCGCCGGGCGACCCGCGCGCTGCGGGGCGGCAGCAACCACCGACCAGCCCGCCCGCCCCGACGCCCTCGCGTCCATTGATCGGCGGGTGATTCGCAACCACCGAGGTCGATCGAGCGCCCACCGGCCACCCCGGCCAGCACGAGACGGCAGCCGCATCACTCACTGGGCGGGGTTGGTGGCGGAGTCGTTCCTGGTCCCTTGGTGGTGCGCGCCCGGGCGGTGTCGCGTTCATCGCGGGCAGTGTCGCGTTGCCGACGGGCGTGATCGCGTTCGGCGAGGGCGGTGTCGCGTTCGTCTTGCAGGGCGACGATGGCGGCGGCCGCGGCCAGGGTGTGCCCGTCGTCGAACAGGACGCGCAGCCGAGCGGCGTGAGCGAGTTGGCGCCGCGAGTAGCGGCGCTGGCCACCCGCCGAGCGGGCTGGGTGCAGTACGCCGGCGACGTCAAGGCTGCGCAGGAAAGCCGGCTGGACCTCCAGGAGCTCGGCGGCCTGACCCATGCTCAGCACCGGGTAGTCCTCGTCGTCGAGCCGGGCCGTGGGCCCTGATCCGGCGCCGGTGGCGTCGGCGGCGGAGTCGGTGCGGGCGATGGTGTGCTCCTGTTCTCCCCGACGAGGGGGATCGGCCGGGGGTGCCCTGGTGGGAGCCGGGGCGTAGCTCCCGGTCCCACCCGGGCGCTTCATCGAAGTGGCCTGCCCGGCCCCGGAGCTCAGGTGCCGGCCTGGTCGCCGGAGTGGGCGCGGCCGGTCAGCGCGCTCCGCTCGTGCGCTGAGGTGCCGTGGGTGACGGTGACCTGGCGGGGCTTGGCCTTCTCCGCGACCGGGATACTCAAGGTGAGCACCCCATCGGTGTAGGTGGCCTCGAGGCGTTCGAGGTCGAGGTCGTCCCCGAGCATCAGCTGGCGGCTGTAGGTACCGCGGGGCCGCTCCGTGACCAGCCACTCGACGTCCTGGGTGTTCTCCTGCTGGCTGGTCGGCGCGGAGCGCAGTGCCCGGACGGTGAGGGTGTTGCCCTCGACGCTGACATCGATCGACCCGGGATCGATCCCGGGAAGGTCGAATGCGGCCAGGAAGTGGTCCCCCGAGCGGACCACGTCCATCGGCATCCCCGACCATGCCCGACCACGCCGACCGGGCTCGGAGGCCCGATCGAACAACCGCCACAGCTCGCCACCCGCGAACGGGTCGTAGTTCAGCAGCACGGTGATCATCCCCTTCTCGTGTATCGCACTGCCCAACCTGACACCTAAGTTGTAGTTGCGAACACAGGTTCTGTCAAGACCTCGCTGCAACTTCCATCGCCCGCCGGCACGTGGCCGAGCCAGAGCCTCATCGCCCTACCTGCCTACGCGGTGACCTCGGCCTGGTCCTCGGAGGCCCACTCGATGTGATAGACGCCGTCGCGGTCGACGCGACGATAGGTGTGGGCCCCGAAGAAGTCGCGCTGGCCCTGGATGAGCGCGGCCGGCAGGCGGTCGGCGCGCAGACCGTCGTAGTAGGCCAGCGCCGAGGAGAATCCCGGCGTCGGGATTCCGAGCTGGGCCGCCGTCGCCACCACCCGCCGCCACGAGTCCTGGGCCCCGCCGAGCGCCTCGACGAACGCGGGGTCGGTGAGCAGGGTCGTCAGCTGCGGGTCGCGCCCGTAGGCGTCCTTGAGCTCGTCGAGGAAGCGGGCCCGGATGATGCAGCCGCCGCGCCAGATCGAGGCGACCGCACCGAGGTCGATCGACCAGTCGTACTCCTGCGCGCCCGCCTGGATCTGATTGAAGCCCTGGGCGTAGGCCACGATCTTCGAGGCGTAGAGGGCCTGCTCGATGTCCTCGGCGAAGCCCTCGGCGCCCGCCCCGTCGAGCTGGGCGCCGGACACGCCGGGCAGGTCGGCGGCGGCGTCGCGCAGGTCGCGGTGGCCCGAGAGCGAGCGGGCGAACACGGCCTCGGCGATGCCGGTCACCGGCACCCCGAGCTCGAGCGCGCCCTGCACCGTCCAGCGTCCAGTGCCCTTCTGCTCGGCCTCGTCGGCGACGACGTCGACGAACGGCTTGCCGGAGTCGGTGTCGACGTGCGCGAGCACCTGCGCGGTGATCTCGATGAGGTAGGAGTCGAGACGGCCCCGGTTCCACGACCGGAACGTCTCGGCGATGGCGGCGGGCTCCACACCGAGGCCCTTGCGCAGCAGGTCGTACGCCTCGGCGATGAGCTGCATGTCGGCGTACTCGATGCCGTTGTGCACCATCTTCACGAAGTGGCCCGCGCCGTCGGCCCCGATGTGGGTGCAGCACGGCTCGCCGTTCACCTTCGCGGAGATGTCCTCGAGCAGGGGCCCCAGCGAGTCGTAGGCCTCCTTCGGTCCGCCGGGCATGATGCTCGGGCCGTTGAGCGCCCCTTCCTCGCCGCCGGAGACCCCCATCCCGACGAAGTTGAGGCCCTTGTCGCTCAGAGCCTTCTCGCGTCGACGGGTGTCCATGAAGTGGGCGTTGCCCGCGTCGATGACCACGTCGCCCTCGTCGAGCAGCGGCGTGAACTCGTCGATCACCGCGTCGGTCGCCGGGCCCGCCGGAACCATGAGCACGATCCGCCGGGGACGCTCCAGCGCGTCGACGAAGTCCCGGGCGGAGTCCGCGCCGATGAACGTGCCCTCGTCGGAGAAGTTCTCCACGAGATCGCGGGTCTTCTGCGTCGTCCGGTTGTGCACGGCGACGACGTGTCCGTGCCGCGCGAGGTTCCGGGCGATGTTGCGCCCCATGGTGGCCAGCCCGCTGACGCCGATCTCGGCTTTCTCGCTCACGGCGGCCAGGATGCCCCGCTCGGCGGCGCCCAGAACCCCTCCGGGGGTGACGATCCTGCGACGTCGCCCCCGGGGAGCGCCCGGCCACCGGGACGACGGTGCGGGGTCCCACGACCTACCCTGACGTGGTGGCCCTGCTCTCCCGCACCGACCTGCGCGACGCCGTGCCCGCTCCCGCCGCCTTGCGGGCGATGCTGCCTCGCGCGGCCGAGGACATCGACGCCGTCGCCGCGCGGGTCCGGCCGGTCGTCGACGCGGTGCGCGAGAGCGGTGTCGACGCCGTGCTGGAGCTCTCCGAGCGTTTCGACCGCTGCCGCCCGGAGACGGTCCGGGTGCCGGGGGACGCGCTGCACGCGGCCCTCGACACCGTCGACCCGCGGGTGCGGGCCGCGCTGGAGACGAGCATCGAGCGGGTGCGGCTCGTGCACGCCGATCAGCGGCGCATCGATACGACCACCCGCGTCGTGCCCGGTGGCACCGTCACCGAGCGGTGGGTACCCGTCGCGCGTGTCGGGCTCTACGCCCCCGGTGGGCTTGCGGTCTACCCGTCGAGCGTGGTCATGAACGTCGTTCCGGCCCAGACGGCGGGGGTCGAGGGCCTCGTCGTGTGTTCGCCGCCGCAGGCCGAGTTCGGTGGGCGCCCGCACCTGCTCATCCTCGCCGCGGCCGCGCTGCTCGGCGTCGACGAGGTGTGGGCGGTGGGCGGCGCGCAGGCCGTCGCCCTGCTGGCCTACGGCGGCATCGACACCGACGGCTCGCCCCTGGAGCCGGTGGACACGGTCACCGGTCCGGGCAACGTCTACGTCACCGCGGCCAAGCGGCTGCTGCGCGGACGGATCGGGATCGACTCGGAGGCCGGCACCACCGAGATCGCCGTGCTGGCCGACGACACCGCCGACCCGGTCCACGTCGCCGCCGACCTCATCAGCCAGGCCGAGCACGACCCGTCCGCGGCGTCGGTCCTGGTCACGACGAGCCCGGAGCTCGCCGACGCCGTCGACGCCGAGCTCACCTCCCAGGTCGCCACGACCAAGCACGACGAGCGGATCACCGCCGCCCTCTGCGGACCGCAGTCCGGGACGATCCTCGTCGCCGATCTCGACGCGGGCCTGGCCGTGGTCGACGCCTACGCCGCCGAGCACCTGGAGATCCAGACGCGGGACGCCGCGGCGGTGGGCGCGCGGGTGCGCAACGCGGGCGCGGTCTTCGTTGGAGCGCACAGCCCGGTCTCGCTGGGCGACTACTGCGCTGGGTCCAACCACGTGCTGCCCACGGCAGGGTGCGCGCGGCATTCCGGGGGCCTCTCCGTGCAGACGTTCCTGCGCGGCATCCACGTCGTCGAGTACTCCGCCGAGGCCCTCGCCGAGGTGGCCGAGCGCGTCGTCGCCCTCGCCGAGGCCGAGGACCTCCCGGCCCACGGGCAGGCCGTCACGGCCCGTTTCGGGCAGCGTCGCGGCGTCGGGACGGCCCGGTGAGCAGCGCCGTGACCTCGGGGCCCCCGGGCACGGGGGTCGAGCTGGCCGACCTCCCGCTCGCCGAGCACCTGCGCGGGCGCCGCCCCTACGGCGCCCCGCAGCTCGACGTCCCGGTCGCGCTCAACACCAATGAGAACCCGTTCCCGCCGCCCGCGGCGCTCGTCGCCGACGTCGCCGCCGCCACCCGCGACGCGGCGGCGTCGCTGCACCGCTATCCCGACCGCGACCACACCGCACTGCGCGCCGAGCTGGCGTCCTACCTCACCCGCGTCACCGGAGTGCGGCTCACCAGTGAGAACCTGTGGGCGGCCAACGGCTCCAACGAGGTCCTCCAGCAGCTACTGCAGGCGTTCGGGGGACCGGGCCGGCTCGCACTGGGCTTCGAGCCGTCCTACTCGATGCACCCGATCCTCGCCGCCGGCACCCGCACCGACTGGGTGCCCGCCCCGCGCCGGGACGACTTCTCCCTCGACGCCTCCGCGGCCGTCGACGTGATCGGCGAGCGGCGCCCCGACGTCCTGTTCGTGACGACGCCCAACAACCCGACCGGGCAGTCGATCGCGCTCGGCGAGCTCGCCGCGATCGCTGCCGCCGCGCCGGGGCTGGTCGTGGTGGACGAGGCGTACGCGGAGTTCTCGTCGGGGCCGTCGGCGGTGGAGCTGCTCGAGACGCACGGGCACAAGCTCGTCGTCAGCCGCACGATGTCGAAGGCGTTCGCCTTCGCCGGGGGGCGGTTGGGCTACCTCGCCGCCGCACCCGCCGTCGTCGACGCGCTCATGCTCGTCCGCCTGCCCTATCACCTCTCGGCGCTCACCCAGGCCGCCGCGCTCGCCGCGCTGCGGCACGCCGACGAGACCCTCGCCCTGGTCGCGACCCTGTCGGCCGAGCGCGACCGCGTCGCGGCGGCGCTCGCGGCCGTGGGCGCCGACGTGGTGCCCTCGACGGCGAACTTCCTGCTGTTCGGCGGGTTCCCGGCGCGTTTCCCGGACGCCCACGCGGCCTGGCAGGCCTACCTCGACGCGGGTGTGCTGATCCGCGACGTCGGCATCCCCGGGTACCTCCGCGTCACCGTCGGCACCCCGGCCGAGAACGACCGGTTCCTCGAGGTGAGCTCAGCGCTGGTGCGGTCCTGACGATCCACGCGCCAGGTCGACGATGCGTCGCCAGGCGGGGTATCGCCGGGCACAGCTCCTGGGAAACGGTCTGGCCGTGCTCATCGACTGCGGCCTGACCGGACTGGCGCCACGTACTGAAGGTGACGAGGGGAGTTCACTCCGCCCTACCCAGCAGACATGATTGCGCTGGTCGCGTCACTGGGGGACCCGAACTGGCAAGTCGAGATCGAGGCAATAGCGGTCGTGCCCTTGACGAACGAGGCCCAGTCAGAGACGTGGCATGGCGATACGGCCGCCGTCTTCGGCACGGCTCCCGATTCAGGTTGACCGACTCGAATCACCACCCGGAGGAGCCCTATGCACCCCGACCTCATCGATGACGAGCCGCCCACCGTGCTCAGCGAGTCCGCCCTCAGCAACGCCTTCCTCGGCAGGATCGTGGAGGTGTGCATCGTGACCGAGGACCACCGGGCCACTATGGCCGGCCTCGTGCGGCTCGGGATCGGGCCGTTCCGCGTCTACACCTTCGACAGCGCGAACCTGGCCGCACCGACCTACCGCGGCGAGCACAGCCCCTTCAGCCTGAAGGTCTGCTTCGCCACCAACAACGCCCTGACGTGGGAGATCATGCAACCGCTGGCCGGGCGCACGATCATGCGGGAGTTCCTCGACACCCACGGCGAAGGCATCCACCACGTCGCGTTCGACTGCGACGGCGCCCCTTGGGACCAGCGCCTCGCCACCTTCGCCGCGCGCGGCTTCGAGCCCACCCAGTCCGGGCGCTGGCTCGACCAGAACTCCTTCTCCTTCTTCGACACCGAGGCAGCCACCACCACCTGCTTCGAGACTTACCACTTCCCCGACGGCTTCGAGTTCCCAGACCCGGAGGAGTGGTACCCCGAGCCGCCCCCACAACCGCAATCCGCAAGAGCGACCACCGCTTGAGCTCAGTCACACATCCGGCTAGAGGGTAGGACGTCGGTGGTCCCCGAGCGCGTCGGTGCTCAGCAGGGCGCGCAGAGCGGCCGAAAACCACTCGAACGCCGGAACAGTCGACGGGAACGCCGGCCAGGGTGCAGACGGCGCGCTGCACCCGCAGCGAGCGAACCTGGCTGTCGATCGCGGCCGTGGGCAGCCGCGACCTCGCCGATTTCTCGCCGCTGGGAGAGCACCGCGCGCACGTCGTCGAGCCCCATCCCGAGATCGCGTAGGGCTCGCACGAGATCGAGCCGGGCGACCGCGACCGCGTCGTAACGCCGGTAGCCGGCCTCGGTCCGTTCCGATGGCGGCAGTACACCCACGTCGGACCAGAACCGGATGGTGCGCGCGGGCACGCCTGAGCGCCGGGCGAGAGCGCCGATCGTGAGGAGGACCGGAGTCGGCCGGGTGAGTAGCCGGGGGGAATCTCACCCCCCGGCTCTCGCAGAACCGTACGTGACAGTCTCCCGTCATACGGCTCCCACAGGTCGGCCTTGAGTGACA
>JAABUZ0100001342.1_pt1 | contig 47675 bp, 45 predicted proteins | sample 5562091 | NCBI WGS metagenome assembly JAABUZ01 (sample SAMN12813069, study PRJNA571459) | rock metagenome | isolation source: Antarctica rocks | place: Antarctica: Victoria Land, Linnaeus Terrace sud | collected 2015-12-21 | reverse complement strand
GCGCACGTGGGGGTCCGGATCGGCGCACATCGCCTCGATGCGCGCCAGCGCGGGCGTGTAGCCTAGCTCGTCGAGCTCGTCCACGGCGTTCCAGCGCACGATGTAGTGCGGGTCCGTAAGCGCGTCGAGCAGCAATGCTGGCGCCCGGTCGGGCACTATCCGCCGCGCGAAGCGCAGCACCGCGCCACGCACCAGTTCCCGAGAGTCTGCGCCGAGTACCAGGATCCGCTCGGTCAACCCGCAGCCGCCCAGTCCTGCGAGTCCGTCGATCGCCCTGGCGACGACAGCCTCGTCCGGGTGCTCGAGACATTCGATCAGCAGGTCTGCGTTGCCGCGGTCGCGCTCGCCAAGCCAGGTGATCGCCAGCAGGATCGCAGTCAAGCGCTCCGGATCGGCACCGGCGACCTCCCCCCGCAAGAAGCGGGCGCCCTCGTCGGGGGCCTGCTTGCGGATCGCGATCGCCACCTCGTCATACCAGAGGTCTGGGTCCTCCGGCGATGGAGCACAAAACCTGCCCTCCAACTCGGCCAGCGAGAGCGAGTCCAGCTCGGGATACGTGCCGTTCACTTGACGGACTTGCAGATTTCCCGGATCTTATTGAGGTTCTTACCCTTGAGCGGCCCACCGGGGAACGTTAGACCCCCGGGGAGATCCGCGGAGGTGATCGTCCCGTCGTTGCGCTTCTTGTCGAGCTTCTCCTTTGTCCTGGGGTCGAGCGGCCGGTGCTTGACCTTCTCGAAGGTGCTGGCGTACTTCGTCAGCGCCTTGATTGCGGCCATGCATTCCTGCGGGGTCGGCTGCGTCCTGGTCGGCTTCTTCTTCTTCGGCTTGTTCGAGTGCTTGGCGAGCGCTGTGAGGTGGGTGCTTGCCGCTGTGAGCGCTGGGTAGAGCTTGGTGATCGTGGCGAGCGCGACCTTGTTGGGTCCTTCGCATTCGCTGACGACCTTGTTGTCACGGAGGATGAAGGTCTTGAGCTTGTTGAGGGCGCTTCGCGCGTCGTTGATCTTCGTGAACAGGGGCCGGTTTGGGCCGGCGTGTGCGCGTGAGACCAGGCCGAGCACGTTCGCTGTGAGTGCGAAGGTCGGCTTGGCCCGCACGTACAGGGGACCCTGCTCGCAGCTCAGATCGCCGTTGTCGAGCCCGATCGAGATCAGGAACCCGAGGACTCCGGCCTTGGTAGCGAACTTGCCCACCAAGCGCAGCGCGGAGCGCAACGCGCCCGCCTCAGCCGCCTGCAACGTGATTCGCTCTGCGTCCGCAACCACGGTCTTGCCCAAGGCGTCGAGGCCGAGACCGCGGCGAATCTCATCGGCGCTCGGGCCCTTCGTGGCCGCAAACGCGCGACGGCGGGAGCTGCGGGTGCCGTAGCGATTTTCCGCGATCACGCGGTAGCTGTGCGACCCGGCACCGACGCGCACCGACGCCCTGGTCGCACACCCGGTGCTCATCCGGCGACGGTCGACCATCAGCGCGTAGCGCGCCGCGCGCGCCGCCGGACGCCAGCGGAATTTGACGAGGCCCGGTCGGACGCGCGCCCTCGCGCGAGGGGAGAGCAGCAACGGACGGGCGGGCGGGCGCCTACCCGCCGAACCGGCCGGCATGTGACTCGTGGCGCAGAACCCGGTCCTGCCGCCACCAACCGGCGGCCGGTGCGACGGGCCTGGGGTCGGAGATGGAGTCGGCGTCGGGGTCGGAGTGGGGGCTTGTGTTGGGACGGTGATCGTGTCGTTGATCAATGTGACGGCGCCGTTGCGGGCTAGCGCTCGCCCGTTCAGCGTGACGCCGGAGTCGATCGAGATCGACGTCAGGGCGAGGATGCTGCCGGCAAAGGTAGAGGACGTTCCGAGCGTCGCGGAGCTCCCGATCTGCCAGAACACGTTGCCTGGCTGCGCGCGGCCGATGAGGTTCACGTGGCTTGTGACCGCTGTCGTCAGCGCGGAGCCGACCCGGATCACGAACACGGCGTTAGGGTCGCCCTGGCCGTCGAGCGTGAGCGTGCCGGTCAGCCCGAGCGCGGGTGTCGCTCCGGTCTTGTAGACCCCCGGGGCGAGCGTCCTGCCACCGACATCCGCGGGCAGCGCCTGCGGCGGCTGACGTGAAGCGGCGTCGTTGTAGGCGGCCGTGAGGTCACCCTGGGCGTGCATCGCGACCGGATCGCCCGCGTGGACCGTCCCGGTCACCCTGCCGGGCGGAAACCCGGTCAGCGAGGTTCCCGGCCACACCCCAAGGTCACCGTTGAGCGTGGTGGGCCCCGTGCTCGTGACCGTCGAGCCCGCCAGCGCCGCATAGCTGCTCGCCGCCCCGAGGGACACCGGCAGCTGACCAGCGAGCGCGTCACCCGCGAAGAGCGCCAACGTCAGCGCGCAGCCGAGGGCCAGCAGCCCCACGCGCCACGCCCCGGCCCGAACCCTTCCGGCCCCAGTTTCGCCATACGAGGACGGTGGCTGGCTGAACGTATCGGCAAGCATGGTGAGATCTCCTCAGGTGGATGCGAGAAGATCTGCGAAGGTCCGCTCACGCTGGACCGCCTGAACGACTAGCGGCCCGCCCAACCCTACACGATCGCTGGCCGCCTTGGCGTGACCCTCTTGTGATCGACGCCCAGGAAACCGCAAGCCGCGGCCAGGTCACGTTTTGGTGCATTAACGTGACTCTATGAGCGGGTCCGGATGGACCCTCGTCGGAAGATCATCCTCGCCCTCGGGGCGGATGATCCAGGGGCGGACTGCTTGACTGGGACGGCGACGCCGGGTCCCGGAAGCGGCGGGTCCCACGGAGTTAGTTGACGCTACGAGGTCATAGGTCAGACCGCCGAGTTCAGATCAGACGATGTTGAATCCGGTCACTGGGTCGACGACGCTCTCGTTCAGCGCGAAATCGGCGGCAGCGTCCACGCCACCAGCTGGGTGTCGCTGGCCTCAACGCTGCTGGGCAACGACAGGTCTTGACGGCTCGCCAACGCGTAGATGGTCACGTCATAGCTACCGGCCTGCAGCGTTCGTACAGTGCCGTCACAGACGATCGGGAGTTGCTCGCGGGCCTTCAGCGTCACCACGATGGAGCATGCGGTCCGGTTGACCACCACGAACACCTGTGCTCTCTCTCTCGCGGCTGTCTTGTTCGTGAGCAGCGTAGTGGCGAGGACTTCGACAGGTCCTTTCCGGTCGAGCGATAGCCGGGCGTGTGCGACGACGAACGGCATTGGGTGCAGCGTCGAGCACTTAGGGAAACGGGGATCCGAGCTGCAGCCGACGCCGAAGCCGATGTCCCTCGCGCGATTATGCGAGGCAGCCGCTGAGGCGTATGGGAACGCCAGCTGAGGCGGTCCGACGCTGCCCGGGGCGAGGACGCCAGTCGCCGCCGCCCCAACTCCGCCAAGCGCCATGAACAGCGCGAGCGTGGAAACGATGTTTGCGTAGCTCAGGCTGCCGATCAGGTGGCGACGCGCGCCGCGCGACGGGGGCGAGCTTGCCGCTCGTCCCCGCACCAGCCGGGTAGGACCGATCTTCCTCATTTCGCTTTCGCTTTCGCGTTGCATCCGCCAGGACCGCCGAAGTGGAACCCGCCGACCGCCGGCATAAACCTACCAGCGACGTATCGGCTGCCCCCAGGGCCTCCCTTAGAGTCAGAGTAATAGTCGGTCGGGTTCAGGAACGAGGCTGGCAAGCTGGTTGACAGCTTCGGCACCTTGTTGAACAACTTGGCCTGGTTCACCGCCGTGGAGCGCGCGGACGTTCCCAGCTTGCCGTTGCCCATCTGAACGGCGAGGCACGCCTTGGGTCCTTCCACTTCACCACCCGCTTGCGCGAGCGTGAAGTGCTTGATCGGGTGCTTCTTCCAGGACTTGTCGTGCTGGCCGATGTAGCCATACCAGTAGCCGCCGTAGTAGAACCACCAGCGGCGCTTGTATAGCTCCACCACATAGCTCCCGGTGCCAGTTGACGAGATCCGCTGGCCCGCGACGACCGGCGACCCCTTGACCCCGTGAAGCCCGCAGGCGTCGTAGCAGTCGACCTTCTTGCTGTTGCCCGTGTAGTTGTCGCCCGTGTGGTACTCGAACAGATGTGGCTTCGAGTCAACGAATAATGCTGCGCCCGGCGAGACGATCCAGCCCGTCTCGAGCGAGGAGACCTTGTCCTGGTTCTTGCCATACGGTTGGATGGCCCATAGCTGCGTGATGCTGTGTGCCCCGTGCCCGCCGGCTACCGACGGGTCTGCATTGCTGAACCGAGCGAGCATCCCGATATCGCTGACATTGTACTTCTCCTCGATCTCATGACAGTAGTACTGTCCTTTTCTGCGCTTCGGACAGGCTCTGGTCGAACCGGTGGTGCAGTTTTGGACGCCGCCGCCTGCGACCTTGGGGCAGGACGCCGCCTTTTTGGGTGCGTAGATCGCTTTCGCCTGCGGAGCTTCGCTGGACGGACACAGCGCGGTCACGTTCACGAGGTGCGTCTCGATCCGATCGAGCGAGGCAAAGCTCGGTAGCGGCGGCGGCGTCGGCTCATTCGCCGGGGCTGGTACGCACTTGAACGCCGTCCCGATCGACGCGCCACTCACCGGTTTTGTCGGAAACGCAGGCGGAGTCGGAGTCGGAGTCGGGGTTGGAGTCGGGGTTGGAGTCGGCGTTGGGGTGGGGGTCGGAGTCGGCGTTGGGTTGGGAGTCGGGGCCTGGGTTGGGACGTTGATCGTGTCGTCGATCAGCGTGACGGCGCCGTTGCGCGCCAGCGCCCGCCCGTCAAGCGTGACGCCGGAGTCGATCGAGATCGATGTCAGGGCGAGGATCGTGCCGGAGAAGAACGAGGATGTTCCGAGCGTCGCGGAGCTGCCGATCTGCCAGAACACGTTGCTTGGCTTGGCGCCGTTGATCAGCGCGACGACGCTTCCGGCGTTGGTGGTCAGCGCGGAGCCGACCTGGATCACGAACACGGCGTTGGGGTCGCCCTGCCCGTCGAGCGTCACACGGCCGGTCAGCGCGAGCGCGGCCCCGCTCTTGTAGACGCCCGGGGTGAGCGTCCTGCCGCCGAGATCGGCGGGCAGCGCCTGGGACGGTTGGCGTGAGGCGGCGTCGTTGTACGCGGCCGTGAGATCGGCCTGCGCCCGGGCCGCGGTCGGGTCGGTCGCGTGAATCGTGCCGTTCACGTTGCCCGGCGGAAAGCCCGTCAGCGACGATCCCGGACTTACCCCGAGGTCACCGCCCAGCGTCGTGGGGCCGGTGTTGGTGACCGTCTGACCCCCGAGCACCGCGAAGCTGCCCGCCGACCCGAGGGAAACCGGCGCCTGACCCGCGAGCGCGTCACCCACCGCCAGCGCCAACGCCAGCGCGCAGCCGAGGGCCGGCAGGCCCACACGCCACGCCCTCGCTCGAAGGCTTCCGACTCCAGTTCCGCGTTGCGAGTGCAGCAGCCGGCTGAACCTATCGGCAAGCATGGTCGAGATCTCCCCAGGTTGGTGCGAGAAGTTCCGCGAAGGTCTGCTCGCGCTGAACCGCATGAACGGTAAGCGGCTCATCCGACCCTACACGATCGCCGGTCGCCTTGGCGTGATCTCTTGTGATCGACATCCAAGAGAACCGCTGGGCGGCGCCGAGACGCCGAGGTCACGTTCTCGTGCATTAACGTGACTGTATGCGGGGGTCCGGACGGACTCTGAGCGCAAACGTGACTCTACGCCGCGAGAGCGCCCCGGTGCGCGCACCTACGGCTGATCAGCCCGGGTTCGGTCATGCTGCCTCAGACTCGCACTTACTTGGAGGTTGGGGAAGCTGGGCAAGCCGTGGTTCGGCCGTCAATTCGGCGGGCTCGTCGAGGGTCGGGAGGCGCAGGAACTGCCGCAGCTTCCCGAGGATGCGGCCGACTCGGGGCCGCGGCTCCCCCACATCGCGAGTATTTCGTTGTACGCCTTGACCGAGCCGGCCAGTTGCCGGCCCAGCTTCAGGAATTGGTCGCGGAGGGCGCATAGGGCGCCGTCCAGTTCGCGAAGCATGAGCATCTGCTCGGCGACCTCGGCCTCGCGGCGGCGCTCCTGATCCAGCTCGCGCAGCAGCCCAATCACAGCCCCCAGGGAGGCTGGCGTCGTTACCCATAGCCGCCGCTCAGCGCAGAAGCGGTGAAAATCGAACCCCTTGACGGCCGCGAGTGCATCGAAGATGCCTTCCTCCGGGAAGAACGCCAGGGTGAATCCGCCCGGGCTGCGCAGCAGCTCCCCATACCGCCGGGTGCCTAGATCATCAAGTTGCGCTTTCGCCTTTCGCCCGCGCTGCTCAAGATCATCGTCGCTGCCCGCGAGCGACCGCTTCACGTCGATCGCCACCCGCGTTTCGCCCAGCCGCAAGACGAAGTCGACTCTCAGCGTGGCGTCCGAGTGTGGATCTCGCAGCGTCACCTGCTCCTGGAAGTCCTGACCCCGCCGTAACCGGAGCATCGACAACAGGTTTGCAAGCGACACCTCGCCAAGGGCACCAGCGCCTTGGCTGGCGGTCGGTCGCCGGGCAAGCGCCGTAGCTCGTGCAGGCCCTCAGAACGGCTTAGGATGCGCCGCCCGCGAGCGAATCGCGGATCGCAGACCGTACGGCGGCCCGCTCGGGCCGCTGACGACGAGCGGCGGCGATCCCCGCCGAGCGCCAGGCAGCCCCTGAGCGCGCCTCAGCGCGAGCACGGGCACCGCTGACGCGGCGCACAACCAGGCACCAGCCGGCGCGACGCTCGCAGCGGACCAGCTCGTAGGCCGGGTCGATCGCGACGAGCGTGCGACCGGCGCGATCGAGTGCGCGCCGGGCATCTTTCGCTCGGCTGTAGCGCCCAACACCAAGCGACTCAAGCGCCGGCCGTCCGAGTCCGATTGCGCACTCCTCGCAGCCATCGAAAGAGCGCGACGGCCAGCGGCCCCACGCTTCCAGGGTCGCCCACAGGCGTGCTGGCAGCCCCGACCCGAGCGCGCGCAACAGATCGAGGTCTAGCCATGTCGTCCGCCCGGCGAGGACTTGCTGTGCGCTCCACCGGCCGATCTCCACGCGCAGCGACGAGGTGCCGCGCAGCGCGCCCCACTCGGCGGGCTGCCGGAGGTCGAGGTGTGTAGTCGCGCTCCACACGTCGCCGAGCAGGCCGAGGAGCCCGCGGGCGACCCGTGTGGCCGCTACGTCGGGGTCCGCCTCGATTTGCTCGACGACGACTGTCGTGGCGTGCAGGCGAGCCAGGGATCGGTACAGCTTCGCGTAGGTCGTGCCGCCGTCGACGGCGAGCACCATGTCGGCCAGCGTGTAGGCGGTCGTGTGTACCGTGCGGAGGTCGGCGTCGGCGAGCGTCGGCTCGTCAGCGGCCGCGTCCGGCACCTGCACGCGCAGCAGCGTGCAGAGCGCAGCCCACACCCGTAGGTCGAGCATCGAGAGGCGTCGGCTTGCGCCGACCCACCCGGCACCGAGCAGGCAGCGGGCGACGAACGCCTCAGCGCCCGGCTCTCCTCGGACGACGGGTTCCCACACGGGGCCGAGCACCGGCTGCTCACCAGCCTCGACTAGGGGCCTCTCCCGGTAGGCCCGGACTAACCCCGCCGGCCTCTCGGAGTCCGGTTCCAATAACCTGCGGGCGCGGCCATGCGCGCTCTTCTGCTCTCCTGGGAGTACCCGCCGGTGATCGAGGGGGGCCTCGGCCGGCACGTGCGACAGCTCTCCGAGCATCTCGCGGACGACGGGCTGGAGGTGCACGTTCTGACCCGCGGCGGCGGCAGCCTACCGGCCCAGGAGGAGCGCCACGGCGTCATCGTCCATCGTGTCGGGGAGCCGCCCTTTCCCACCGACCTCAGCGCCTTCATCAAGTGGGTGGGCGCGATGAACCGGGACATGCGGGCGCTCGGCCTTCGGTTGTGCGAGCGGTTGGACTTCGACCTCATCCACTCCCACGACTGGCTCGTTGCCGGCGCCGCCAAGTCGCTGGCCCGCCGGATCGCCCGGCCGTGGGTCGTGACCGTGCACGCCACCGAGTACGGCCGCCACCAGGGGTGGGTGCGAAAGCGGCCCCAGTCCCAGATCCACGCCGCCGAGCGTCGGATGGTGCACGACGCCGATGCGGTGCTGACCTGCTCACGCTTCATGCGCACGCACGTGGCGGAGGTGTTCGGAGTTCCGGCCGGGTCGATCACGACCATCCCCAACGGGCTCGATCCCCGGGACCTGGAGCCGGGGGTGCAGGACCTCGACGCGCTGCGGGCGCGCTACGCATCCCCTGCGGACCGGCTCGTGCTGATGGTTGGCCGCCTGGTCTACGAGAAGGGCTTCCACCTGGCCCTCGAAGCTCTGGCGCCGGTGATCGAGCGGCTCGGCGACGTCCGCTTCGTGGTAGCCGGCAGCGGCCTAGCCGAGGCCGAGCTCAAGCGCCAGGCTCAGCAGCTCGGTCTCGGCGAGCACGGCACCTTCCTCGGGTGGGTCGGAGACGACATGCTGCACTCGCTCTACCGGGTCGCGAATCTGTGCATCGTCCCCTCCATCTACGAGCCCTTCGGCCTGGTGGCGTTGGAGGCCATGGCCTCCGGCTGCCTGTGCGTGGTCGCCGACACCGGTGGCCTGCGTGAGGTCGTGCCGGGCGACGGAACTGTCGGCCTGCGCTTTCCCCCACGTGACGCCGGTGCGCTGGAGGCGGTGCTGGAGGGGATCTTCACCGACGACGCGGCGCGCGCCCAGCTCGTGGCCGAGGCTCGTGAGCACGTGCTCCAGTTCGACTGGGGCGAGGTGGCGCGCCAGACCGCACGGGTATACCGGCGCAGTGTGCGCTCCGGGGCGCGTGCGGCTAGGACGGCGCCGGCGGGCCTCACCAGCGCCTGAGCCGCCTACGGAGCTCAGCGCTCAGCGCTTCAGGAACTCGTCGATCATGTCCTCTATGCGCCGGGCGGCAGGATGCTGCCGCGCTCCGGCCAACCGCCCGGCCAGCTCCTCGGCGGCGTCGTCGAGGATCTTGGAGAAGCTGTCATCGGTCTTCACGTACCCGAGCTCCCCATCGCTGGCCCGCCGCCGGTCCTCGGCGGATCGGGCGGCGTCGGCCGCCTCCCGCGCCCGACGGTGCGCCCCCTCGCGAGCGCGCCGAGCGTCGTTCAGCTCCCGCTCCAGCTCGGCGAGGCGCTCCGCCACCGCCGGATCAGGCTTGCGCGGGGTTTCCGCGCGGGTACCGGCGCCTTCCCGCAGCCGCCGGATCGACGCGTAGGCCTCCTGCACCTCCTCAAAGCGGCGAGTCGACTCCGGCGAGCCGCCGTTGTGATCGGGATGGTGGCGCTGCACCTCACGCCGGTACGCCGCGCGCACCTCCTCGTCGGTGGCGCTCTCGCTGATCTCCAGCGCGCGGTAGGGATCGGAGGGCATCGCCCTGCAGAGTAGAAGGACGTGGCGTATCTGACTCCACATATCCGAGAGCAGGATGCTCCACGTCCCGAGCACGCCCCCCACAACGACCGAGGGCCCGGCGAAATGCCGGGCCCTCGGTGCTGCAACCTGGAGCTCGGGGGGCGCCGCGCGGCCCTGGCCGCGCGGATGTAGGGGGGCGAAGCCCCCCTACATCATCCCCGACATGTCAGGCATGCCGCCGCCGCCGCCGCCGGCGCCGTCCTTCTCAGGCACTTCGGCGACGATCGCCTCGGTGGTGAGGATGTTCTTGGCGATCGAGGCCGCATTCTGCAGCGCCGAGCGCGTCACCATGGCGGGATCGATGATCCCCTCGGCAACGAGGTCGACCATGTCGCCGTTGGCGGCGTTCAGGCCGTGACCCTTCTTGGCGTTGCGGACGTCGTTGACGACGACCGAGCCCTCCAGACCGGCGTTGTCGGCGATCTGACGGAGCGGCTCCTCCAGCGCGCGGTGCACGATCCACGCACCCGTGCGCTCGTCGGCCTCGTCGATGACGTCGATCTGCAGCTCCTTCTGAGCCACCAGCAGCGCGACACCGCCGCCCGGCACGATGCCCTCCTCCAGCGCCGCCCGAGTCGCCTGCAGGGCGTCCTCGACGCGATGCTTCTTCTCCTTCATCTCCGTCTCGGTGGCCGCGCCGACCTTGACCACCGCGACACCACCGGAGAGCTTGGCCAGGCGCTCCTGGAGCTTCTCACGGTCGAAGTCCGAGTCGGTGTTCTCGATCTCGTTCTTGATCTGGTTGATCCGACCCTTGATCGCGTCGCTCTCACCGTTGCCGTCGACGATCGTGGTCGTGTCCTTGGCCACCACCACGCGACGGGCGCGCCCGAGCTGGGAGAGCTGCGTGTTCTCCAGCTTGAGGCCCATCTCCTCGGTGATCACCTCGCCACCGGTCAGGATCGCGATGTCCTCGAGCATGCGCTTGCGGCGGTCGCCGAAGCCGGGGGCCTTGACCGCGACGCCGGTGAAGGTGCCGCGGAGCTTGTTGACCACCAGAGTCGCCAGGGACTCGCCCTCGACGTCCTCGGAGATGATCAGCAGTGGCTTGCCGGACTGGATCGTCTGCTCCAGCACCGGCAGGATGTCCCGCACCGAGCCGATCTTCTGGTTGGCGATGAGGATGTAGGGATCCTCCAGGGTCGCCTCCATCCGATCCTGGTCGGTGACCATGTACGGGGAGATGTAGCCCTTGTCGAACTGCATGCCCTCGGTGAACTCGAGGTCCATGCCGAAGGTCTGACCCTCCTCGACGTTGACCACGCCGTCCTTGCCGACCTTGTCGATGGCATCGGCGATCACGTCACCGATGTCGTCATCACCGGCCGAGATCGTCGCCACCCGGGCGATCTGCTCCTTGCCGGAGATCTCCACCGCCTGCGACTCGATGCTCTTGACGACCTGGTCGACCGCACGCTCGATGCCGCGCTTGAGCGCCAGCGGGTTAGCGCCGGCAGCCACGTTCTTCAGACCCTGGCGGACGATCGCCTGGGCCAGCACCGTGGCGGTGGTGGTGCCGTCGCCGGCGACGTCGTTGGTCGCCGTGGCGACCTCGCGGACGAGCTGGGCGCCCTGGTTCTGGAAGACGTCCTCGACCTCTATCTCCCTCGCGATCGTGACCCCGTCGTTGGTGATCGTCGGCGCGCCGAACTTCTTGTCGAGCACGACATAGCGGCCCTTGGGACCGAGGGTTACCTTGACGGCGTTGGCCACCGCATCGACGCCCTGCTCGAGCGCCTTGCGGGCCTCCGCCTCGTACTTCAGTGTCTTGAATGCCATATCTGTCAGTTCTCCTAAAGGGTCTACTGGACCTTGGCCAGCACGTCGGACTCGCGGAGGACGAGAAGCTCCTCGCCGTCCACCTTGATCTCCGTGCCGCCGTACTTGCTGTAGAGGACCTCGTCCCCTTCGGCCACGTCAAGCGGAGTGCGCTTGCCCGTGTCCTCGTTGACCTTGCCATCGCCAACCGCGAGGACCTTGCCCTTCTGGGGCTTCTCCTTTGCGGTATCGGGCAGGAGGATGCCACTAGCGGTGGTCTCCTCCTCCTCGATGGCCCGCACGATCAAACGATCGCCAAGGGGCTTGAGCTTCATCTGTTGAAACCTCCGAATAGAGAGATGCTGTGTTTTCGCTGGTCTTGGCACTCGGTGCAGCAGAGTGCCAGCAGCCGAGACTATAGCTTGCGCCCGCGGAGAATCAAGCCCGATCCTGGCACTCTCTGCCCAGGAGTGCCAAGCCCCCCCCCGGGGACCGACGCTAGTTCTGTGCGCCCCCGAGACCGTGCATCCGATCACGGATCTCGGGCGGGTTCTCGATGATCTGCGAGAAGCGGACCACCGTCACGGTGTCCTGCACCGAGACGGCGCGGCCGTAGATCTGCTCCAGGAAGTGGAGCATCTCATCGACCCGGCGGAACTCGGGGTTGTCGTGCTCGATGTCCCGCGGGGAGAGGTCTCGCACGCGCTTGACCTCCACCTGATCGATGACCGCGTAGAAGATCTTCTCCCGCGGCGAGTGCTGATAGCCGATCGTGACCAGCACGCAGTCGTTCTTACGGTACTTGTGGGACTTGTCGCCCAAGCGGATGGTCGCGGTCTTGCGACCGCGCCGGAGCTGGTCGGCGAACACCGACGAGTAGAAGTTGAGCACGCGCACGAGCGCCCAGCCTACCGATCCCCGCCGATTCTCGACATCGCGCGTTGCGCCATCTCCCGCTCCCCGGAGTAGGTCAGCTCACGGGCCGCATCCGCCAGGGGCATCCACCGTGCCTCCTCTATCTCGTGGTCGTGATCGGCGAGGTTCCCGGCGCGGAAGCGGAACAGGTAGAAGGCCACCCGCTTGGCGATCTGGCGCCCATCGCGCTCATAGCTGTAGCGCACCTCACCGAGCTTCTCCACCAGCTCGGCCTCAACCCCGGTCTCCTCGCGGACCTCGCGCGCCGCGGCAGCCTCGGCGCTCTCCGAGCCGTCGGGATGCCCCTTGGGCAGGCCCAGGACCCGCCGCCCCTGGGCATCGCGCCGCGTGGGCACGATCACGATCACCTGTCCGTCGCGCACGACCACGCCGCCCGCGGAGAGCTCCTCCATGCCGGGCAAGCTAGTACACGTAGCGCTCCAGCGCCGGCGGATCGTGGACCACGAGCTTTCCCCGGCCCTGCGTGATGATCCCGGCGCGCTCGAGCACGGCCAGGAAGCGGCTGGCCGACTCACGCGAGGATCCCGCCAGCTGGGCCAGGTCGGATTGGGTGGAGGTGATGAGCACGTCCCGCTCCCCCGCGCCCTGCTCGCGCGCTGCGCTCACCAGCTGCGAGAGCACCGTCGCCACGCGGCTCTGCACGGTCTGAAATGACTGACGGGTGAGCCGCGCGTTGGTCTCCCGCAGCCGCCGCCCGAGCGCGACGACGAGCTTGATGGCGATATCCGGGTGGCGGCCCAGGAGCCGGCGCATGTCACCGCCGAGGATCGCCATGACCTCGGTCTCCTCCAGCGCCTCCACCGTCGCCGATCGCTTCTCGTCGTCGAACATCGCCAGCTCGCCGAAGATGTCGCTGGGGCCGAAGTGGGCGAGTGTCAGCGACCGCCCGTCGACGTGCTCCCGAACGGCACGCGCGTGGCCTGATCGCACGATGTAACAGGTGTCGCTCCCATCTCCCTCGCGGAAGACGACCTCGCCGGCGGCCAGCCGGCGCGGCACGACCACCTCGGCGACCCGGGCCAGGTCCTCATCGCCCAGCGTCTCGAACGCAGGGACGCGATGTAGCAGCGCGACCGTCTCCGCAGCGGTGGCCACGGGGCAGGGATACCACAACTCAGGCCAGGTCGAGCGCCCGCTCACGCCGGCGGCGGCGCAAGAGGACCACCGAGAGCCACAGCAGCCCCCCCAACCCGACCAGCGGAAGCAGCAGCGCCGCTACCAGCACCGCCACGCCGGCGACCACCTTCAGCACCCGGGCGGCGTCGTGAAGCGCGCGGCCGATCGTGAAGCCGTGACCGCCGATCGGCGCCGGCGTGGCGGCGGAGATGACCACGTCCACCGAGCTGAGGCTCACCCGCCCGTTCAGCGCGTTCAGGTCCCCCTGGGCCCGCGTGATGGCAGCCTCGGCGTCGCGCAGTTGCGCCCGCACGCTGCCGATCTGCACCGCCGTGGTCGCACTCGCCAGCTGCTTGAGCAGCGCGGTACGCAGGGCGCGGGCGTCTCCCAGGCGTCGGCCGGCGTCGACCACCTGCCCGGTGACGTCCTGCACGGCGTCGGTACGGGTGGCGACGTGGGCGTAGGGCAGCTGCGAGAGCCGCGCCATCAAGCTGGACAAGTGATCGCTGGGCACGCGCAGCTCGATCTGTGCGGACCCACCCGGCCCGCCGGTCTGCGTCACGGTGGAGCTCGTCACGAATCCTTGCGCGCTGCCGACGGCGCTGAACAGCTCCTGGGCCACGTCGTCGATCCGGTCTGGGGCCGTGCTCAGCTGCAGCTGCGCGCTCTGCACCAGCTTGCGTCCTGGCTGCTGGGGCCCGAGCACCGCGGAGCCGGCAACCGCCGAGCCCGCCGCCGACCCGGCCGTCGCCGAGGCCGGTCGCGCCGGCGCCCCCTGGGCACTCGATGTCGTGCGCGAGGCGGCCTCGGCGGACACCGCCTGCTGCGACATGGGAGGCGTGTGGTGGCCGCTGCTGATGAGGATCGCCACCGTCACGGCAGCGACGCCCGCTACCAGCGCGCCGCCGGCCACGGGCAGCGCGAGGCGGGGCCGCCACCGGCGTGGCCGCCCACCCGCCTTCCGCGGAACGACCATCCGCTCGTCGCCGTCCGCGGCGTCCGTGCTGGCGGTGCCGGCGCTCACGCGACGGCTCGCCGCGCCGTCCAGTCGCCGCGCCGCCCCCGCGTCCATCGCGGGACGTTCGGCCATCAGCAGCAGCGCCAGCTCCGCCGTCTCCGCGTGACGCGGATCGCCCGGCTCGCCGGCCAGGGCCGCCTCGATCGCCGCCAGCTCCGCCGCCACCACGGGGTCTGCCGGCTGCTCACGCCGTTTCATCGCACGCCTTTCTCAGCTTGCCCATGGTTCGGTACAGAAGGGTCCCCGCGGCCGTCTCGCTCACGCCCAGCACCCGCGCCAGCTCCCGGTTGCTGAGGCCGGCGTGGAACTTCAGCGCGATCAGCTCGCGCTCGCGTGCCGGCAGCCTCGCCAGGGCGCTCGCCACCGCGGTGCGACGGAGGGCGACCTCCACGCCGTCCTCCACCGCCGGCTGCTCATCGCGGGGCTCGGCCACCAGCGTCGCCGTTCGCCGCCGGCGGCGCAGCTCGTCGAGCGCAGCGTTCCGCGCGATCCCGAACAGCCAGGCCCGCTCCTCCCCGCGCCGCCGATCGAACGTCCGGCGACGCCGGTAGGCCCGCTCGAAGGTCAACGCGGTGACGTCCTCGGCGGCCGCGCCGTCGCGCAGCAGGGTCATGGCGTAGGCATACACGTCATCACGCGCGGAGCGGTACAGCTGCTCGAATCGCTCCCAGGCTCTCTCGGTGGCCGGCACCGCTTCCTGAATCACACCCTGACTACGTACCTGCGCACGATCCGTCACAAGCTCGGTATGTTCCTGCCGCGATGAACACCACGCGCCGCTCGCTCCCGCTCATCCTCACCGTCCTCTCCCTGCTGCTGGTCGCGGCGCCCGCGCCGGCCCGCACGCGTGCCGCCTCACCCTCTCCCGCGCAGGTCCGCAGGGCCGTCGCCGCCGCCGAGCACTCCCGCGATCTGTGGGCGACGGTCAACATCTGCGGCAGCGCCAGCTATCCCGACGTGATTGGGATCCGCGGGCAGATGCCCGCCCTCGGCTTCCCGGCCACGCTGCGGATGCTCTTTCAGATCGACTACTGGGACTACCGCCAGAGCCGCTTCCGGCCGCTGACCGGCGTGGCTCAGCTCGTCGCGCTCAAGGATGCGACAGGCGGCACTTACCAGGCCGGGGTCCGCTTCAAGTTCCGCCCCCACACCGGGCTGCTGCGCGGCCGGGTGCGCTTCGAGTGGCGTATGCGCGGTCGGGCGGTCGGCAGCGCCGAGCGGCTCACCCGCCAGGGCCACGGCAGCGCCCGCTACAGCAACCCGAGCGGCTTCAGCGACTGGAAGTGCGTGATCCAGTGAGGGCGGCTGCATCGCTCAGGCCGGCGAACAGCCGGGGGTCGTTGCTGATCGCCCCGGTGACGCCCATCGCCTGGAACTCCTGCAGGCGCACCGCCTCGTCCACGGTCCACACGTAGAGCTCGCCACCGGCGCGGCGCACCCGAGCAATCAGTCGCGGGGTGACCAGCCGCCAATGGGCCATCAGGGCGTCGACCTCCCGGGCGGCGATGGCGCGCGCGGCGCGGCGCGGCAGCAGCTCCCGCAGCGCCACCAGCCCTGGCAGTGCGGCCATCGCCGTGGCCCGGGAGCGGAAAGGATCGCGGCGGAGCTTGGGCACCGACCAGCCCAACCGCACGGCGGGCTCGGTGGCCCGGATCAGCGCCAGGCTCGAGCGGTACTGGCTGGAGATCAGCGCCCGCTCCAGCATCCGGTGCGCTCGCAGGGCCTCCAGCACCTGCAGCTCGTAACCCGGGTGCTTCAAGTCGACGTCGAGCTCGATCCCCATGAACGGCTCACACGAAAGGTGCGCCAGCCCCTGATCCAGCGTGGCAGGATCCCGGCTCGCCGCGTCGTGCAGATCGTGGGCCAGTACCAGCCGTCCCGGTCCGGCCTCCTGCAGGACGTCGAACTCGATCATGTCCACGCCGGCGGCCAGGGCCGCATCGAAGCTGGCCGGGGTGTTGCCGGGAACGATCAGATCGGCACCCTTGTGGCCCACGCGCAACATCAGCGCTGGCACCCCGGGCACCAGGGGGTGGTGCGGTTGTCCTCCCATTGGCCGCCGCTGCGGATGCGCGTCCCGCAGCGCGGGCACGGCTGGCCCTGGCGTCCGTAGACGCGCTTCTGGATCGCCGATGGTCCCTCCCGGGCCGAGCAGTCCATCCGCGGGCGCACCCGCTTCACGATCTCCAGGACCTCGGCATCGCTGACCGAGGCGGCACTCCGCCACGGATCGATCTGCGCCTCCCAGCAGCCCTCGGCCTTCCACATGTTCCCGATGCCGGCCACCGTGCGCTGGTCCAGCAGGGCGTCACCGATCGGCCGCGTAGGATCGTCGCCGCGCAGGCGGCGCAGGAACTCCGAGGCGTCGAACTGGTCAGCCAGGACGTCGGGGCCGAGCGAACCCAGGCGCTGGTCAAACCGGGCGCGCGAGTCGGTCAGGAGCTCCAGCGTCGAGCCATCGAACTCCACGACCTCCACGTCCCCCACGCGCAGCACCACCCAGGCCCGCCGGGGTGAGCGGCTCCAGCGGCGGCCCGGCCGGTAGACGCCCCAGGACCCGACCATCCCCAGATGGGAGTGGAACGTCAGATCGTGCTCGAAGCGGAGAAACAGATGCTTGCCGTGGGTGTCGACGCTCCGCACCCGGTGCCCGGTCAAGCGCTCGGACCACCGGTCCCGGGCGAAGCGCCCGTGGGTGCGAACCTCCTGGGGCACCTGTCCCTCCAGCACCGGACGGATGCGGTTGGCGTGCCAGCGAATCGTGTCCCCTTCGGGCATCAGGCTCAGGCGCTCAGCGTCAGCCGCCGCGGACCTTCCTGAAAACCATGGGCGATCAGCGCCGCCCCCAGTGGCGAGGACAGCGCCGGCGCGCCGTCGACCTTCTCCAGCGCCAGGCGCTTGACCCGACGACGCCGAACCTCCTCCACCAGGCCACCCAGCGCCGGCTCCAGGCGCGGATCGGCCGGGTCCACCAGCGTCTGCAGCGCTCGCCCGCCGCGCTCCAGGTACAGGATCGGCTCACCGCCGGCCAGCACCAGGTAGGCGCCCGCCACCCGCGCCAGCCGCCGGCGCCCGGGGGCATCGGTGAGCGCCGGCCACGGCAGCACCGCCCCGTAGGGCTGGGCCGGATCGACTGCCGCCAGCACCACGGGCGCCTCGTCGCGGTCGCGCTGGGCTCGCAGCCGCTCGACCGCGCCCGGCAGCGCGAACTGAGCCGCCCCCAGGCCCTCGACGAAGTACCCCCGGCGCGCGATCCCGAGTGTCTCGAGCTCGGTGAGCTCGGAGTAGATCGCCGAGAATCCTCCGGAGACGCCCTCGGCCAGCACCCCCTCACGGGTGAGGATGCCGTAGCGCTCCAGCAGCAGCTCCGCCAGGGCTCGTCGCCGCCCGGCCGGATCGACCGCCGAGCGCAGCAGCGGAGCCGTCAGCGACCAGCGCCCCTGGACCTGGGCCGACTGACCACCGCGGCGGCGGGAGGCAAACCGCCCCGCTCGTGGAGCGGCCCGCCGCAACTGGTCCCGCTGCGCCCGGGCCAGCGTCAACCGGGGGGCGCGCAGCGGCGCAAGAGCGTCGTTCGTGGCCTCCCCCGCCCAGACCAGGTCCCACAGCGCCTCCTGCAGCTCCTCCGGTGAGAGGGCGACGTCCACGAGCAGGTCGGTGAAGAAGCAGGCCCCTGCCGCCAGTCTTTCCCTGAGCGCCGCGTGGGCGTCGGTCTCGGTGGCCCCGCCTCGCGCGGAGGGCGGTCCCAGCAGCGGCAGATCCTCACGGAAGTAGAGCGCCACGCGACCCGAGCTCCGCCCCAGGGCACCCGCGCCGATCCACACCACCTCCCCGCTGGCGCACAGCTCGTCCATCCACGAGGGGGAGTAGGCGCCCGTGCGCCGCGGCAGCACGTCACGCTCCCACACCTCCGCCGGGAGCGCCAGGCCCTGGAGCGGCACGAGCGTCTCCCGCAGGCGGTCGATGCCCGCGCCGGCGGCGGGGTGGCGATCGACGCCCTGCCAGCCGGGCAGGAAGCGGGCCAGCGCGCGCTGGTCCGCGGGCTCGATCTCCTTGCGCAGCACCGCCAGGGAGGCGCGACGCAGCCGGCGCAGCACCTCCGGGTGGCACCATTCCCGCTCGGTGCCTCCGGGGCGGAGCTCCCCGCGCAGCAGATCCCCAGCGCGCTCGAGCTCGCCCAGCGCCGCGCCCGGGTCGATGCCATAGCGGGCTTGCAGCTCGGCGGTGGTGAAAGGGCCGTGGGTGGCGGCGTAGCGCCGGGCCACGCTCACCAGCGCGCCGGGCACGTCCTCCAGGAACGCCGCCGGCAGACCGCCCGGCGGCACCGCTCCGAGCGCGTCGCGGAACAGGCCGGCGTCGGCGGCATCGACAAAGCGCGCCTCGCCGCCGAGCCGGACCCTGATGGCGCGCCGCTCGGCGACCAGGTCCCCCAGCATCGCCGTGACGTCGAGCCCTGCCAGCACCCGCTCTTCAGCTTCCTCAAGGCTCAGGTCGCCGAGCGTGCGCAGCACGTCGTGCAGCGTGTCCCGGGTGGTGGCGCGGCGGTGCTCGGAGCGGAACTGCAGGTCGTCCTCCACCTGCTCCAGGGCACCGGGATCGATCAGGTCACGGAGCTCCTCCTGGCCCAGCAGCTCGCGCAGCAGATCCCGGTCCAGCGATAGCGCCGCCGCCCGCCGTTCGGCGTTGGGCGTGTCGCCCTCGTACATGTAGGTGGCGACGTAATCGAACAGCAGCGAGGAGGCAAACGGCGAGGCGGTGGCCGTCTCCACCTCCACCAGGGAGATCTCGCGCCGGTGCAGCTGACGCAGCAGCTCGACGAGGCCGGGAAGGTCGAGCACGTCGCGCAGGCACTCGCGGTAGGTCTCCAGGATGATCGGGAACTCCCCGTAGCGCTTGGCCACCTCCAGCAGCGACTGCGCCTTGAGCCGCTGCTGCCACAGGGGCGTGCGCCGGCCCGGTCGTGCCCGCGGGATCAGCAGGGCTCGCCCGGCGTTCTCCCGGAAGCGCGCCCCGAACAGAGCGCTGGCCGAGAGCTCGGCCACGACCGCGTCCTGCACCTCCTCGGGATCGAGCAGCACCAGCTCCGTGAGGCGGGCGGGATCGAATCCCTCGGCCTCGGGCAGGTGGACGATGATCCCGTCGTCGGACCAGATGGCGTCTGACTCCAGCCCCAGCTCGTCCCGGATGCGGGCGCTCAGGGCCAGGCCCCAGGCGGCATGCACGCGACCCCCGAACGGGCTGAGGACGCACAACCGCCAGTCACCGATCTCGTCCCGGAAGCGCTCGACCACGATCGCGCGGTCGGAGGGCACCACCCGCGTGGCCTGCTGCTGCTCGCCCAGGAACTCCAGCAGGTTGCGCGCGGCGCGCTCGTCGAGGTCGTAGCCGGCCTCGCGCAGCGCCTCTGGTGTCTGGTTCACGGCCCAGCGGGAAAAGGCGCCGATGGCCTCTCCGAGCTCTCGGGGACGGCCGACGCTGTCGCCCTTCCAGAACGGCACCGCGCCCGGCAGTCCCGGCGCCGGGGTGACGATCACGCGGTCACGTCCGATCTCCTCGATCCGCCAGGTGGTGGCGCCCAGCAGGAACGTCTGACCCGGCCGCGCCTCGTAGACCATCTCCTCGTCGAGCTCGCCGACGCGACGACCGTCGGGCAGGGTCACCGCGTACATGCCGCGGTCGGGGATCGTGCCGGCGTTGGTCACCGCCAGCTGGCGCGCGCCGCGCCGGGGCCGGATCGTGCCCGCCACGCGGTCCCAGACGATCCGCGGGCGCAGCTCGGCGAAAGACGAACTGGGGTAGCGCCCGTCGAGCATGTCGAGCACGTTCTCCAGCTGGGGTCGGCTCAGCTCGGCGAACGAGTGGGTGCGGGTCACGAGCGCGTAAAGGTCGTCGACCGCCACCGGGCGCTCCTCGCCGGCGGCCGCGACGATGGCCACGATCTGCTGGGCCAGCACGTCGAGCGGGTTGCGCGGCACCACGGTGGTCTCGATCGCGCCCTGGCGCATGCGCCGGGCGACGACCGCGCATTCGAGCAGATCGGCGCGGAACTTGGGAAAGATCCGCCCGCGGCTGACGTCCCCCACGTTGTGGCCCGAGCGGCCGATCCGCTGCAGCCCGCGGGCCACCGACTTGGGCGACTCGACCTGGATCACCAGGTCCACGGCGCCCATGTCGATCCCGAGCTCCAGGCTGGAGGTCGCCACCAGGCAGGGGAGCTCGCCGGCTTTCAGCATCTCCTCCACCACCAGCCGCTCCTCGCGGGCCAGCGAGCCGTGGTGGGCCCGCGCGATGTCTCGCTGCGCCAGGTCGTTCAGGCGCAGCGCCAGGCGCTCGGCGCCACGGCGATTGTTGACGAACACGATCGTCGAGCGGTGGGCATCGATCAGCTTCAGGAGCTCGGGGTAGATCGCCGGCCAGATGGAGCGGCGGGTGGCCTCGCCGCCGGCCAGCGGATCCAGCGGGGGGGACGAAGGGCTGTCGAGCTCCACCATCGACTCCACCGGCACGTGGATCTCCAGGTCGAGCTGCTTGCGCACGCCGGTGTCGACGATCCGGCAGGTGCGGTGCGGCCCGACCATGTAGCGGCCCACCTCCTCCAGCGGATTCTGCGTGGCCGACAGGCCGATCCGCTGGACCTCCCCGCCGGCCGCCAGCGACAGGCGCTCCAGGGTCAGGGCCAGGTGCGAGCCTCGCTTGGTGGCGGCGACGGCGTGGATCTCGTCGACGATGCACCAGCGGGTGCTCCCGAACAGCTCCTGCGCGCGGCCGGTCAGCATCAGGTACAGCGACTCTGGGGTGGTGATGAGGATGTCGGGCGGCGTGCGCAGCATCGCCTGACGCTCGCGCTGCGGCGTGTCCCCGGTGCGCACCGCCACCTCCAGCTCCGCACCGATCCCACGCAGCGGTGCCCGCAGGTTGCGGTCGATGTCGTAGGAGAGCGCCTTGAGCGGGGAGACGTAGACGAGGCTGATCCCCTCGGGTCGAGGGGCCTCGTCGGGCTCCGCGGCACGCTCGCTCGCGAGGCGGTCGATCGCCCACAAGAAGGCGGCCAGCGTCTTGCCCGAGCCGGTGGGGGCCGAGATGAGGACGTGCTCGCCGGAGGCGATAGCAGGCCAGGCCTGCTCCTGCGCCGCCGTCGGTGCAGCGAAGGCGGCGGTGAACCACTCCCGCGTGCTCGGGGCGAAGGCAGCAAGCGAGTCCACCGGCTGAGCGTAGCCGGAGGGGCCTCAGTCCTCCGCGCGCTCGGGCGTCATGAACGCCACGGCGGTGGAGAGCCCGGCGAGGTCCTCGACGATCACGACCAGCCCCCAGAATCGCGCCGGACCGGGCGGCTGCTGGGAGGTCTCCACCAGCTCCAGGATCGCCGGACCGAGGCGGCGGAACCCCTGCCGGACGGAGCCCGCCTCTACCCCTGATCGCCTTTTGCCAGCTCCCGCGCCCGAGCGAAGACGGCGTCCAGCATCGGCTCGGTCAGCCGGCCCGTGAACGTGTTCTGCTGGCTGACGTGGTAGCAGCCGAGCACCGCGTAGCCGCCGGCTGAGGTCTCGGCGCCGTGGCCGAACCGGGGGCGGGGCCGGGGGGAGTCCAGCACCCGCTGGGCGCAGTCCCACGCAAAGCCGCCTAGGCACACGATCACACGCGCGCTGCGCAGCAGCGCGAGCTCCCGGACGAAGTAGGGCAGGCAGTTGTCCCGCTCGGCCGGCAGCGGCCGGTTCACCGGCGGCGCGCAGCGCACCGCGGCCGTCACCCACGCGTCGGTCAGCCTCAGTCCGTCGCCGCGGGAGACCGACTCCGGCTGGTTGGCGAAGCCCGCTCGCCACAGCGCAGCGAACAACCAGTCGCCCGAGCGATCTCCGGTGAAGATCCGCCCGGTCCGGTTGCCACCGTGCGCCGCCGGGGCCAGGCCCAGCACCACCACCGCAGCGGCGGGATCGCCGAAGCCGGGTAGCGGACGGCCCCAGTAATCCTCGCCGGCAAACGACGCCCGCTTGGCCCGCGCCACCTCCTCACGCCAGCTCACCAGCCGCGGGCAGCGCCGGCAGGACACCACCTCGCGCTCCAGCGAGGCCAGCCGGCTCAACGGTCCGCGAGCATGCCAGTGAGCAGGCGGTCGATCACCGGCGCCAGCTCCAGCACGTCGGCCGGGTCGCCGAGGCGGACCTGCCTGGACACCAGCTCGATGATCGCCCCGACGACGGCGAACGCATCCAGCGGCGAGGCGAACCGCCCGATCAGGCCCCGACCCCCAGTCGCGGCGTTCTCGGCCTCCAGCAGCTCGGCGAAGCGCTGCACGATCTGATCACGGCGCCGGGCGGCGTTCGGCCCGGCGCCGATGATCTCGACCAGCAGGGTCTGCGCGTACTCGGGATGGGAGGCCACCGCGCTCAGGAACGCGCGCGTGGCGGCGTTCATCCGCGCGGCGGCATCGCGGGGACCCGCGCCGCGCGCCGCTTCGGTCATCGTCCGGGCGATCGCCAGGGCGGCGGTGTCGAACAGCGCCACGATGCACTCCTCCTTGTTGGTGAAGTGCTCGTAGAAGGTGGCCTTGGACATCGCCGCCCGGCGGCTGATCGAGTCCGAGCTCGCCCCGGCGTAGCCGCGCTGGGCGAACTCCGCGGCCGCGGCCTGGAGCAGACGCTCGCGCTGGAGGGGTAGCCGGACCTCGGGCGGCGGCGCGTGCCGACCGCGAGCCACCGGTTGCGCGGAGGGAATCGCCGGCATCAGGCGCGGAGTGCGCGCCCGTAGTGGCGCTCGTAGTAATCGCGGTAGGCGCCGGTGCGGATCGGCTCCCACCACCACGCGTTCTTCCGGTACCAGCTCACTGTGCGAGCCAAGCCCTCGGAGAACCGCACCTGCGGCGACCAGCCGAGCTCGCGCAGCTTCTCGGAGGAGAGCGAGTACCGGCGATCGTGTCCGGGACGATCGGTGACGTACTCGATCAGGGACTCATCGGCACCGGCCAGCTCCAGTATCCGCCGCACGACGTCGATGTTCTCGCACTCGTCCGGGCCACCGCAGTTGTAGACCTCGCCGGGCGCGCCATGGCGCAGCGCGTGGCCGATGCCCCGGCCGAAGTCCTCCACGAACAGCCAGTTGCGCACCTGCCGCCCGTCGCCGTAGACCGGCAGGTGATCGCCGGCCAGCGCATTCAGGATCATCAGGGGAATCAGCTTCTCGGGGTACTGATAGGGACCGTAGTTGTTGGAGCCGCGGCAGATCACCGTCTCCAGCCCATACGTGTGGAAGTAGCTGGAGACGAGCAGGTCGGCGCCGGTCTTGGTGGCGCTGTAGGGGCTCGAGGGCGCCAGCGGCGAGGACTCGGTGAACGACCCCTGCTCGATCGAGCCGTAGACCTCGTCGGTGGAGACCTGGAGGTAGCGCAGCCCGCCGATGCGGGCCGCCTCCAGCAGGACATGCGTCCCCTGCATGTTGGTGACGATGAACGCCTCCGGACCCGAGATCGACCGGTCGACATGGGTCTCGGCGGCGAAGTTGACGATCGCGTCGCAGCCGACGACGGCCTGCGCAACCGCTTCGGGGTCCTCGATCGCGCCCTGGAGGAAGCGGATGTCCTGCTCCACCTCGTGGAGGTTCTCCCGGCGCCCGGCGTAGGTGAGCTTGTCGAGCACCGTGACCTCGTCTCCGTGCTCGCGCACGCGCAGGCGCACGAACGTGGACCCGATGAATCCCGCCCCGCCGCAGACCAGCAGCCTCATGTCGCGCTCACCGACAAGCTCATGTACTCCGTCAGTCCCGTGCGCCAGTCTGGCAGCCGCGGGGCCAGCGCACCCCGCTCGCTGCCCAGGACGCTGGAGGCCGGCCGCGGCGCCGGGCGGGGGAAGTCGGCCGTGGTGACCGCCCGGACCTCGCAGTCGATTCCGGCCTGCCGCACGATCTCCCGGGCAAAGTCGTACCACGAGCACGAGCCCGCAGCGGCCGCGTGCACAACGCCGGCCGGGGGCCGCTCGACGAGGTCCATCAGCGCGGAGGCCAGATGGCCGGTGAAGGTGGGGCACCCGAGCTGGTCCGCCACCACGCTCAACTCGTCGCGCTCGCGCGCCAGGCGCATGATCGTGGCCGGAAAGCAGGGTCCGCCGGCGCCGAAGAGCCACGCGGTGCGCACGATCGTGTGCGCCTGTGGCGCAGCCTCGGCCACGGCTCGCTCCCCCGCCAGCTTGGAGTGGCCGTACTGCGACTGCGGCGCCACCGGATCGGACTCCACGTAGGGCCGGCTTCCCCGTCCGTCGAAGACGTAGTCGGTGGAGACGTGAAGCGTCCACGCGCCGGCGCTCGCCGCGGCGCTGGCCACGTGGCCGGCGCCCGCGCCGTTGACCGCGTGCGCGCCCTCGGGATCGGACTCGGCCCCGTCGACGTCGGTGTAGGCGGCGCAGTTGACCACCAGCTCCGGGCGCTCGGCGTCGAGCGCCCGCGCCACCGCGGCACCGTCGGTGATGTCGAGCTCGCCACGGGGGCAGGCGATGACCTCGTGCCCGCGTTCCCGCGCGCTGGTGCACACATCCTGACCGAGCATGCCGGCCGCCCCTGTGACCATCAGCCGCATCCGCGTGAAGGGTAGTGCCGCCGGCTCGGAGGCGTGTCGCGGAGCGTCATACTGTGGCCGTGCGCCTTTGCCCGACAGCCGCCTTGCTCGCGGTGCTGGTGATGGTCCTGGCCGGATGCGGCGCTCGCGGTCAGACCCACTCCGCACCCCGCCATGCAGCGTTCTTGGTCACCTCCGCGCCCTCGGCGCATCCGCAGGCCGTCGAGCCGGTGGCGGGAACCGCCGGCGCCAGGGGTGGCGGGTCGGCCTCGAATGGCGGTGGAGGCGCGGGCGCCCCCGACGTGGCCAATGCCACTGCGGGGGGCGTGGCCGCCATCAGCGTGGGATCCGCCAGCGGCTCCCTGCCCCAGCCCACCTCCGACGCCCAGATCCGCCGGGAGCTGGCCGCCAGCGGCGTCAACGCCAGGGCCGGCCGGGCCACGCTCACACCCAGCGGGCTGGCTGTCCCCCCGGTGAATGCCCCACCGGTGATTCAGGCGATGATCGCCGCGGGCAACCAGATCGCCCACCTGCCCTACCGCTTCGGGGGCGGCCACGGAACGTTCTCCGACACCGCTTACGACTGCTCGGGGTCGCTGAGCTTCGTGTTCGCGGCGGCCAGAGTCCTGAACACGACCGTGAACTCGGGGCAGCTGATGGGCATGGGACAGGGCGGCCCCGGCAAGTGGGTGACGATCTTCGCCAACAGCGGCCACACGTTCATGTACGTCGCCGGTCTGCGCTTCGACACCGTCGCGCTGGCCCAGACGGGCACGCGCTGGTCGGACCGCGCGGCCAACGAGCCCGACTTGGCCTCGTTCGTGGTCCGGCACCCGCCCGGTCTGTAGCACCGAGCGGTTCGAGCTTGTCCAGTGGGCAAGGGGGACTCTGACAACCCTGGCCGTGTGGCCATTCCGTTCGTGGCCGGCCCGGAAGACACTTCCTAGGACTTACTTCCGTCGCTAGGAGATGCCGAAATGGCCGTTGCACCGAAGCTTGAACCGAAGCTCAGCGAGCAGGAGATCGCGAGCCTCATGGAGATTCCGCACCCCTCCCGGGACAAGGGAGAGTCACTGTACGGCAGCACCAAGGTGTTTCCGGACTACCAGGCGGAGGGCAACGAGACCTACTTCGGCCTCGTCCACGGCATAACCAATGAGTCGTCGGTGAGCCTGGTCGCGGTCTTGATGGGCTTGCGCGCCCTGCGCAAGGGCTTTGACTCCGCGCTGTACTTCTACGGCATCGGGGCGCTCAACTGCGTGCAGACGCGCGGCTTTCCCACCGTCGGCGAGGAGCTCTTCCCGGGCATGCGCAACGAGAACGGCCAGATCGAGAAGTTCATCTGGACCTGAGGCTCCGTAGCGAGCTGGCGGTCAAAGGCCTGCGCGCGGCGCCGCCGCTGCGGCGTCGCGCTGGGGCCGGGCCCAGCGACGACGGTCACTGGCGGCTGCGCGATGGTGGCGCGGCGACCCTGCCCCTGGCCGGTCGGTCGCCGTTTGCGATCGACGCGAGCGGGCAGCTCACCCGCGAGGGCGTAGTCGTCGAGGACGCGGAGTTCGAGCCCGTAGCACGGCCGCGCTTCTACGATCTTCAAACCGAGGACGGCCTCGCCTACGAGCAGCTCGCGCGGCTGCACGGGACCGGGGTGCTGGCCACGACCGTGGTGCAGACCTGCATCCGCTACGCCAGCGAATCGACGCGGTGTCGCTTCTGCACCATCGAGGAGTCGCTGCGAGCGGGGGCCACCACCCAGGTCAAACGCCCGGAACGGCTCGCTGAGGTCGCCGAGGCCGCCTGGCGACTCGACGGCGTGACGCAGATGGTGATGACGACCGGCACCTCCAACGGCGCCGACCGTGGAGCCAAGCACCTCAGCCGGTGCGTGGCCGCCGTGCGGGGTGCGGTACCGCTGCTCCCGGTCCAGGTGCAGATCGAGCCCCCGGAGCAGCTGGACTGGATCGATCGGCTGCGAGCCGCCGGCGCCGCGGCGATCGGCATCCACGTCGAGGCCCTGGACGAACGCGTCCGCGCACGCTGGACGCCGGGCAAGGCCACCGTTTCCCTGGAGCGCTACGAGCAGGCGTGGCGCCGGGCCGTCGCGGTGTTCGGGCCCAACCGGGTCTCGACCTACCTGCTGGTGGGACTGGGCGAGGATCCGGACGAGCTGATCGCCGGCGCGCGGAGGCTGATAGCGATGGGCGTCTACCCGTTCGTGGTGCCCTACCGGCCGCTCGACGGCTCCCTGGCCAGCCGGGACGGGATCCCGGCGCCGTCGCCGGAGCTCCTGGAGCACGTCACGCGCCGGGTGGCGGGCGCGCTGAACGCTGCGGGCATGCGCGGAAGCGACCAGACTGCCGGCTGTGCCGCCTGTGGCGCCTGCTCGGCGCTGCCGCAGGCTGGAGGCTGAGCTTGCTCGACATCGTGCAGCGCCTCGGCGGCCCCGCCGCCCGTCACAACATTACCGCCGCCTCGTGGCTGATCGTGGAAATCGGCGACGATCCCCCCCGCCTCGCCGGCTACCACGCCTTGCGCCGGCGCGAGTTCGTCGAGCTCCAGGGCCTGTTCCACGGCGATGATCGGGACGCCGCCGACCTGGATCCGCGCACGTGCACGCTGGCGGCGATGGCCTCGGACGGCCGCCTGCTCGGAGGCGTGAGGGTCCATCCGGCCGGGCCCGGGGCGGCCGAGATCGGCTGGTGGCGGGGAAGCCGTCTGGTCGTCGGCGCCGAGGCCAACGGGCGCCGGGGGGAGATCGGAGCGGCGCTGGTGCGGGCGGCGTGTGCTCGCGCTCTGGATCTTGGCGCCCTGCGCTTCGAGGCGCACGTCCAGCTGCGCCAGACCCGGTACTTCGAACGCCTGGGCTGGAGCCCGGCGGGCGAGGTCGCGGTGGCAGGCCAGACCCACCGGCGGATGCGCTTCGACTTGGGGCGCTTCGATGCGCTGGTGGGGGCGACCAAGGAGCCGCTGGGTGAGCTGCTCGGTCAGCTGCTTCCGCACGATCGTTGGCGTGGCGACGACGCGGTCCCAGTCCCCGGTTCCGATGTCGTGTCCTGTGTGGATGCGATCACACCCTCGATGGTGGAGCGCGATCCCGAGTGGGCGGGGTGGTGCGGAATGCTCGTCACCGCCCACGACCTGGCCGCGATGGGGGCCCGGCCGATCGGGGCGCTCGACGCGCTGGCGGCTGCGGACGCCGCCCACGCCAGTCGCGTCGTGGAGGGCATCCGCCGCGGCGCCGAGGCCTTCGACCTGCCTCTCCTCGGCGGCCACACGCAGCTCGGCGTGCCAGCGGGGCTCGCGGTGACCGGCCTCGGCCAGAGCTCTGCGCCCGTCCCCTCGGGCGGCGGCCGGTCCGGCGACGCGGTGACGCTGACCGCCGATCTGGCCGGCGGCTGGCGGCCTGGCTACGCCGGTCGGCAATGGGACTCCACCTCGTGGCGGACGCGCGAGGAGCTGGCGCCGATGCTGGCCGCGGTGCGCCGGGCACGTCCGCGCGCGGCCAAGGACGTCTCCATGGCCGGTGTCATCGGAACCCTGAGCATGCTCGCCGAGGCCTCGGGGTGCGGCGCTGAGCTTGACGTCGTATCGATCCCACATCCGCCGGCCGCGCTGCTCGCCGACTGGCTCACGTGCTTCCCGGGCTTCGCCGTGCTCAGCACCGATGCTCCCGACGGGCTGCCGCTCCCGGCGGGGGAGGCAACCTCAATGGAGTGCGGTGAGCTCACCGACCGGCCCGGTGTGCGACTGCGCTGGCCCGACGGCGAGGTGACGACGGTGCTGGCGGAGAGCGCCGTCTCAGGCCTCGGTGCTGCCGCGCGCGGATGAGCTCTTGAATCCGACCGACCCCACCGACGAAATGAGGCAGTCGTGACCGAGATCACGATCGCGGCCGCGGCCGCGCCGTTCGACCGTGACATGAACCAGTGCTTTGCCACCATCGAGCGCTGCGTCGCCGAGGCTCGCGCCGCCGGGGTGGATCTGCTCGTGCTGCCGGAGGCAGCGCTCGGCGGCTACGTAGAGACGCTCTCCGGGGATACGGATCCGCCTCCGGTGCTGTCCGCCGATGGGCCCGAGCTGCGGCGGGTGGGCGAGCTGGCCGGGGAGATGGTGGTGTGCGTCGGCTTCTGCGAGGACGGCGGTGAGGGCATCCGCTACAACGCCGCCGCCTGTGTGAGCCACGGCGAAGTGCTGGGGCTCCATCGCAAGACCCATCTGCCGCTCGAGGAGGATCGCATGACGACCACCGGAGACGAGCTGGCCGCCTTCGACACGCCGGTGGGTCGCATCGGAATGCTGATCTGCTACGAGAAGGCCTTCCCCGAGGCGGCGCGGACGGTGGCGCTCGACGGCGCGCAGGTGCTGTGCATCCTCTCGGCGTGGCCGTGCAGCGCCACCGGCGCGGCGTCGCAGCTGACCGAGGATCGCCAATGGCGGCGCGCAGAGCTGTGGGACCGCGCTCGCGCCGCCGAGAACTCGTTCGTGGTCGCCTCCGCCAACCAATCCGGCAGCTTCGGCAAGCTCCGCTTCCTGGGTGGGGCGCGGGTGGTCGGCCCCGGCGGCGACCCCCTAGCCGAAACCGGGCCAGAACCTGATCTGGCGCTCACCACGCTCGACTTGGAGGAGACGCTGGAGCATGCCCGCCGGGCGGGGGCGCTGTCGCCGATCCGAGATCTTCGTCCAGAGCTCTACAGCTCCGCCCAGCCGGTCCCGTTCGCGTAGCGATGCCGGAAGTAGAGCTCACGGTTCGCTGGGCCGACGGCCACGCGCAGAGCGCCCGCTCTCCGTCCCGGGCGATCGAGCGCTGGCTCGTCGAAGGGGCCGTGTACCCGTGCGACGAGTTGGCCCAGCGCGTCCAGCAGGGAGCCGAGGCAGCCTCGCAGCGTGTGCGTGTGCGTGTGCGTGTGCGTGTGCGTGTGCGTGAGCGTTACGGACACGCCTGTGGCGCCGCCGCCCAGCTCAGCCGGGAGCTGTTGGCCGGAGCGGCTCGTCACGGTGTCGCTGCTGACGCGCCCGCGCGGGTCGAGCGCCTGCGGCGCATCGTCGGGCCGGCCCTCGGTCCCGGGCCGGCCCGGCTTCTGGCGCACGTTGACGTGGCCGTGATCGGCGGTGGGCAGGCTGGCCTGACCACGAGCTGGTACCTGCGCCAGCACGATGTAGAGCACCTGGTGCTGGAGCGTGACCGCGTCGCCAGCTCGTGGCTGCGTCAACGCTGGGACAGCTTCTGCCTGGTGACCCCGAACTGGCAGTGCCGCCTCCCCGGCCATGGTTATGCCGGTGCGGAGCCGGACGGCTTCATGGTCAAGGAGGAGATCATCGACTACCTGGAGGCGTTCGCCGGCTCGTTCGCCGTGCCGCTGTACGAGGGCGTCACGGTGGACACGGTGGACACGGTCGCCCAGGATGGCGGCTCGGGATTCGTGCTGAGCACTGCTCGCGGAGAAGTGCATGCCGACCAGGTCGTGCTGGCCGTGGGTGGCTACCACTCCCCGAGGTGGTCCCCGTTGGCCGCCCAGCTGCCGCCGACGGTCACCCAACTGCACTCCTCGACCTACCGCAACCCCTCCTCGCTGCCCGACGGCGCCGTGCTCGTCGTCGGCACCGGCCAGTCCGGGGCCCAGATCGCAGAGGACCTGCAGGTCGCCGGACGCGACGTTCACCTCAGCGTCGGCTCTGCCCCGCGAGTGGCACGCTTCTATCGCGGGCGCGATTGCGTGGCCTGGCTGGAGGACATCGGCCATTACGACCTTCCGGTGGACGAGCATCCCGAAGGGCCCGAGGTGGCCCGGCGCGAGCCCAACCACTACGTGACCGGTCGCGACGGGGGTCACGACATTGACCTGCGGGCGCATGCGCTGGACGGCCTGAAGCTCCATGGTCGGCTCCAACAGGTGCGCGGCGAGACCCTTTCCTTCTCCGGGGATCTGCGGGAGAACCTCGACCATGCCGACGCCACCGCCGAGCGCATCAAGGACACGATCGACCAGTGGATCGAAGCGCAGGGGATCGACGCGCCGCCGGAACCTCGCTACGAACCAGTCTGGGAGCCGGATGGCGACGGCTCCGCCGAGCTCGATCTGGCGGCTGCCGGCGTGCGCTCGATTGTCTGGGCGACCGGCTTTCGCAGCGACTGGTCGTGGGTCGAGGCTCCAGGCTTCACCCGTGACGGCTATCCGTGTCACGCGCGAGGTGTCTGTGAGGTTCCCGGCCTCTACGTGCTCGGCCTGCCGTGGCTCTACACGTGGGGCTCGGCCCGCTTCGCCGGCGTGGCGCGTGATGCCGAGCACGTGGCCGAGCGGATCGCGGAGCTCGCCCGGATTCCAGAGGCCGTCTCGGGGAAGTCGAGCACCAGACGCGCGACCCGCTCGGGGGCCTCGACCTGGGGACAGTGACCAACGCCGCGCAGCAGTTCGAGCCGCGCGCCGGGGACCTCCTGAAGCACCCGCTCGGCGCCCTGGTGGAAGACGAGGCGATCACGATCGCCCCAAACCAGCAGCACGGGAACCTCGATCCGCTCCAGCATGTAGGGGTCGCGGAGCTCCCCGATCAGCCGCCGGGCGGTCTCCAGGTAGCCGGCGACGGTGGCCCGGTCCCGGTGGTGCGAGGTGAAGGCAGAGATGACGCCGCGATCGATCGAGCGCGGGGAGCCGAAGGCCAGCTGCAGGTACAGGCGCGCCACCGCGGCCCGCAGGACCGCGCTCGGCACGGGAGCCGGGAGCGAGAGCAGCGTGCGCAGCACCGGGTCCCGCTGAACGAGGAACAGCAGCCGCGACATCTGCAGGCCGGCGGGCGCCACCGCCACCACTCCGGCAAGCCGCGCGCCCTGACGCTCGGCCAGGCGCAGCGCCAGGCACCCCCCCAGCGAGTTGCCCACCGCCAGCGCCGGCTGGTGTGAGCGCCCGGCGGCGTAGCGCAGCACCGCCGCTCCGAAGTCATCGAGCTGCGGGAGGATGGCCTCCGGGCCGAGCCGGTCGGCACCGCCGAAGCCGGGCAGATCGACCGCCCGCCCTGCGACCAGCGCGTGAGAGCAGCGCCAGCAGCTGCCGCCAGGTGTCCGCACTGTCGGCGTAGCCCTGGAACATCACGACCTGCGCGCCGTCCCCTTCCAGCTCCAGGACCCGGCTCTCGTAGCCGGCGAAGCGCCGGCGGTGCTCGAACAGCGGCTGAATCACCGTGCCGCCGCTGCCGAGGATTGCTGCATCGCGTCCCCGAGCCTAAACCACGTTGGGGCTGTGAGCGCTCCCTCGCTGGGTACCGACCAGGTGCCGTCCGGCCGTCGCTATATCTTCGCAAAACGATGGAAGTGCGGGAATTTGTCGACGAGCAGGGCACTCGCGAGGAGCCGCCAGACGGCCCCGCGCGCAGCGCCGTGCAGATGGAGTGCGACCTGCGGGAGCTGATTGGCACCGTCCAGAACCCCCACCTGCAGCGGGTCCTGGCGCAGGTGTTCGGCGAAGGCACCGCAACCTGGAGGCACCTGCGGATCGCGCCGGCGGCCAAGCGCTACCACCAGGCGTACCGCCACGGATTGCTCGAGCACTGCCTGACGGTGGCTCAGGCCGTCGGCGCCATCTCGGCCACCTTCCCCGGGATCAACCGGGACCTCGCCGTCACCGGTGCGCTTCTGCACGACGTGGGCAAGCTCGAGGCCTACGAGCTGCACGGCGAGGCGATCTCGATGACCGATCACGGCCGTCTCTTCGGCGAGATTCCGCTCGGGTACTACCGCGTGCGCCGGGCGATCGAGGGCCTGGAGGGATTCCCGCCCGAGATCGAGCGAGGCCTGCTGCACATCATCCTCAGCCATCACGGCTCGCTGGAGCACGGCAGTCCGGTCGTGCCCTGCACCCGGGAGGCGACGCTGGTGCACATGGTCGACAACCTCGGTGGCAGGCTTGGCAGCTTCGACCGCCTGGAGAAGCAGCTGCAGAGCGACGAGCGGTGGTCGGCCTACGACAGGGGGATAGGCGGCGGCGCTTACTTTGCCGCCCCGACCCGCGAGGCCGGACGCGAAGCCGCCTAGCACCGGTGTGGCGGCTCTGGTGCACCGTGTGCCAATTCTGCGCAAATAGCGGCACCGCTTCCTGACCCCCTTCCGGGGCTGAGCGGCCCGTCACTAAAGTGGCGGGCCGTGGCCAAGGACACCGAGAAGCTGATCCGCCAGCTGTCGCTGATCTCCTATCTAATGGCGGAGCGGCGACCGGTCACCGCGCCGGAGATCCGCCGGGACGTGGAGGGCTACAGCGTCATGAACGAGGACGCCTTCGCCCGGCGCTTCTATGCCGACCGCTCCGAGCTGGAGTCCCTCGGGATCGTGCTGAGCGTGGAGAAGCCCGCCGACGGCCAGGTGGAGCAGGAGAACTACTCGCTGCCCCCGGAGAACTTCCACCTGCCCGCGGTGGAGTTCACCGACGGCGAGCTGGCCGCATTGCGCACGGCGCTGCAGCTGCTCGACGGCGAGTTCGCCTATGCCGAGCCGCTGCGACTGGCCCTGCAGCAGATCTCCTGGGGCCGGCCCAGCCCGCTGGCGCTTCCCGAGCAGCACACGGTGGCGCTCGGCATCACCGGCTCCGCCGGCGGACACGAGGTCTCTCAGCGCCTGGCGAAGATCGAGACCGCGATCTTCCGCCGCAAGACGGTCGTCTTCGACTACTACACGATGGAGCGCGGCGAGGTCGGCGCGCGCCGGGTCGACCCCTACCAGCTGCTCCTCCAGGGCGGCCAGTTCTATCTCGTGGGGCGCTCGCACGAGCGTGACGCCAACCGGGTCTTCCGGCTCTCGCGCATCCGCGGCAAGGTCGGCTACGCGACCAAGGCCGAGCACGACTTCCAGCGACCCTCCGACTTCGATCCCCGGCTCTATGCCAACCGCATCGACTGGCAATTCGGGGAGCCGATCGGCACCGGGGAGGTCTGGGTCAGCAGCCGCATCGCCTGGCAGATCGAGCGCCATTTCGGGCGCTATGGAGAATTTAGAGCCGGGGAGCAGGAGCACGGGAGCCTGTTTCTCACCGCTTACGCCAACGCGCGGCAGCTAGTCGCGTGGGTGCTCGGCCTGGGCGAGCACGCGCGTGTTTCCGGCCCCCCGGAGCTGGTCGACGAGCTCCGGGAACGGGCGGCGCTGCTGATCGAGCGCCACAGCGGGGAGCCGGATCTCGTGGCGGAGATGGCACCGGCCACGGCCACGCCCACCCCCACGCCCGCGCCCGCGGCTACGAGCAACGGCGACGCCAGCCACCACGGCGTGCCCGGCGACCTCGACGCCCAGCAGGCCGATGTGGCCATCCGGCCGGAGCGCTTCGCCCGGCTGGTGACGCTGGCCAGCATCCTGATCCAGGCCGGCCGCGCCGCGCGCAAGCTCGACGCCCAGACCATCTGCGGGGAGCTGAACATCTCCGAAGCGGAGCTGCGCGAGGACATCTCCGTGCTGAACGTCGTCAACTTCGGCGCCGGCACCTACGTCCTCTACGCCGAGATCGGTCCCGACGGCATGATCGAGGTCGACCCCGAACCCTACGGCGACGCGTTCGCGCGGCCGGCCCGCCTGCTGCCGGTGGAGGCCAAGGCGCTGATCGCCGCCATCGACCTGATCGGCGAGCACATTCCGGAGGGCTCGCTGACCTCGGTGCGCGAGAAGGTCGTCGCGGCACTGGGTGAGGATCCCGTCCACGACGGCCTCCAGGTGGCCTCCGGTGCCGGGGACGACGCCGAGATCGCGGCCGTCGTCTCCCGCGCGATCGCCAGCCGCCGAATGCTCTCCTTTGAGTACTACAAGGAGAACGAGGACGAGTTCACCACCCGGGTGGTGGAGCCCTACGCGTTGATCAACGGTCGCGAGGGGTGGTATGTGGGAAGCTTTGACCCCGCCCGGGACAGCGTCCGCCACTTCCGCCTGGACCGGATCAAGTCGGCGTCGGTGACCGACGAGCGCTTCAAGCCCCGGGCCGACGTCGACCCCGCCGCTGACGTCGAGGGCTGGCCGCGCACCGGCGAGGTCCCGGCCTCCCGCCGTGCCGTCGTCTGGATCTCCCCCGAGCGCGCGCGCTGGGCGCGCGAGGAGCGCACCGTGGTGGCCGAGCTCTCCGACGGAGCGGTGGTGGTGGAGCTGGGGTTCGCGGGGGTGGATTGGCTCGTGCGGGAGGTCCTCAAGGAGGCCGGAGACGCCGTCGTGCTGGAGCCCGAGGATGCCCGCAGCGCCGTGCTGGCGGCCGCCCAGGCGCTGCCTGCCGCCGCCGGCGTCGGCGTCCGGTGAGCCGTCGCGACCAGATCGCCATGCCGCCGGCCGAGGTGGCCGACTTCCTGGAGGAGCAGCGAGTGGTGATCTGCGCCAGCAACGGGGTGCGGGGATGGCCGCACCTGATGCCGCTGTGGTACTTGATGCGCGGCGAGGAGCTGTGGGCCTGGACCTACGCCCGCCCGGTCGGCGAGCTCGGCGGGGAGCTGCTGGCGCGCTACGGGGGTGTCGGCCAGACCCCGGAGGCCCGTGAGGCGATCCGGGCACAGGCGGCCAAGCGGGTGGCCCTCCAGTTCCGCCCGGAGCGGACCGCGAGCTGGGATCACCGCAAGCTTGACGAGCTTTACTGACCCGGACCCTGTTCGCGCGTTCGCCTGGTTACCCTCCCACCGGTGCAAGAGCTGAAGGGGCTGATCCTGTCAGGGGGCAAGGGCACGCGCCTGCGCCCCATCACCCACACCAGCGCCAAGCAGCTCGTGCCGGTGGCCAACAAGCCGGTGCTGTTCTACGGCATCGAGGCGATGGCCGCCGCCGGCATCAGGCAGGTGGGGATCATCATCGCGCCGGAGACCGGCGAGGAGATCCGTGCCGCCGCGGGCGACGGCTCCCGCTTCGGCGTCGAGCTCACCTACATCGTGCAGGACGAGCCGCTGGGCCTGGCGCACGCGGTCCTGACTGCGGAGCCGTTCCTGGACCAGGCGCCGTTCGTGATGTACCTCGGCGACAATCTGCTCCAGGGAGGCATCGTCGATCTGGTGGAGGCCTTCAAGGCCCACGAGCCCGACGCGCTGATCCTGCTGACCCCGGTCTCCAACCCCGAGCACTACGGCGTGGCGGAGCTGGACGGCGACCAGGTCGTGAGGCTGGTGGAGAAGCCGCCCGAGCCGCAGACCAACCTGGCCCTGGTGGGGGTCTACATGTTCACGCCCGCGGTGCACGACGCCGCCCGGGGCATCTCGCCCTCGGCCCGCGGGGAGCTGGAGATCACCGACGCGATCCAGCATCTGGTCGACCAGGGCCTGCGCGTGGAGCCGCATGTCGTACGCGGCTGGTGGAAGGACACCGGTCGCCTGGAGGACATGCTGGCCGCCAACCGGCTCGTGCTGGACACGATCGAGGGCCACAGCGACGGTGAGCTGATCGACTCCCAGGTCGATGGCCGCGTAGTGATCGCTGCGGGCGCGCGACTGGAGCGCTCGGCGGTGCGCGGGCCGGCGATCATCGGCGCCGGGGCGCAGCTGACCGACTGCTACCTGGGGCCCTACACGGCGATCGGCGACGGGTGCCAGATCCAGAACGCCGAGGTGGAGCACTCGATCCTGTTGGCCGGGGCCAGTGTCCGTGACCTGGCCGGGCGGATGGAGTCCTCGCTCCTGGGTCGCAACGTCAAGATCGGCCGCGACCATCGCCAGCCGCGGGCCTTCCGCTTCCTCGTCGGCGACAACTCCGAGATCAGCATCCTCTGAGTCCCTGTCGACCGGAGGTTTCGCCCGCGCCCAGCCGGTGAGACTGAACCCCATGACACAGACATCGCAGTCAAGCCCGACCGAGCAGGATCCGAGCGACCTGCCCCACGAGTCCCCCCGCGAGACGGCGGAGCGCGGCAGCGACGATCGTCGCGGCACCGTCAACCCCGCCGACAACCCCGCTCCAAGCAGTCCCGAGCCCGACAAGGACGCGCTGCGCAAGGGCGAGGAGAACCTCGACAGAGTCTAGCTCTACTGAAGAACGACCCTCTCATTAAATGAGAGCGCCCCGCCGCCGGCGGGATATGAGGCCGGAGTTACGGGGCGCGCTCGGGAGGAGAGGGTGTTGCAAGGGACATCATGCCCGCTGGATCTTTAGATGTCCAAGATGAGCTTCGGATCAAGCCTATAAGCTCCCCTTATGGATCTGCGACAGCTGCGCTACCTGGTGGCGCTCGCCGAGGAGCGTCACTTCACGCGCGCGGCGGCGCGTGAGCACATCGCCCAGCCGGCGCTCTCCCAGCAGATCAGGCGCCTGGAGGACGAAGTGGGGCTGGCGCTCGTCGAGCGCACCACCCGCCACGTCGCGATCACCCGCGCCGGCCAGCTGCTCGTGGCCCGCGCCCGCAGGATCCTAGCCGAGCTCGACGCGGCCCAGAGCGAGCTGCAGGGTGTGCGAGGGCTGCAGACCGGTCACGTGGCCGTGGGGGCCATGCACACGATGGGGCCGGTCGACGTATCGCTGGCGCTGGCCATCTTCCACGAGCGCCACCCCGGCGTGGAGCTGACGGTGCGGGAGATGTCCAGCGAGGAGCTGGCCGGGATGCTGCGCGTGGACGAGCTCGACCTCGCCTTTCTGTCGGTCACCGAGCGGATTGAGAGCCATGGCCTCGGGCTGCACCAGCTCGTCTCCGAGGAGCTGGTCGTGGTCCTGCCCCTGGGCCACCCACTGGCGGGGCGCCGGCGAGTGCGGATGGCCGAGCTCAGCGGCGAGCAGTTCATCAGCTACCGGGAGGGGGCCAGGCTGCGAGAGCTGCTTCGCTCCGCCGGCCTGCAGGCCGGCTTCGAGCCGCAGATCAAGCTTGAGTCCAACGAGAGCCAGCGCATCCGACGCTTGGTGGCTCGGAGAATGGGGGTGGCGATCCTGCCACGCTCGGACGCCGTCACTCCGGGGGCCGAGGTGGCGGTGGTCAAGCTCGTGCACCCCTCGTTGCATCGTGACATCACCCTGGCCTGGCGCGAGGAGCGGCGCCTGCCGCCGGCGGCCGCCGAGTTCCTGGAGCTGGCCAGGACCACCTTCGCCGAGCGCGAGGCCGAGCCCGCTTGAGGCGGATTATACCCGCGCGGTGTCGCGCCGGAACGCCAGACGTTCTCCGACGGCAGCAGGTAGCCGATGAACAACCCGAACGCGGCGAACAGCGGCGACCCGATCCACACGCACAGCGCGGTGATGATCCACACGTGCGCCGGCATCGACGGCTTGCCCGTGATCGCGCCGACGATGTAGACGGCCAGGAGCGCAGCCAGCCCGAGCACCAACGAGGTCAGCATCTTGGTCACGATGTAGGCGGTCGCGCTGAGCGGTGTCAAGCGCAGCTGCCGGCTCCAGCCCGCGGCGCGTTCGATCGAGACCATCGCGCCGCGCGTTACTCGGCGACCGCGGGGATCTCGGCCGCGCAGCGGCGCTGGAGCGAGCACTTCCAAGCCGGCCCGCCGGCGTGGAACGGCGTGTTTGCCGGGATCCTGCACGACTTCCCCGAGCGCGAGCGCGCGCGCCGAGACGCCTTTCGCCGCACTGCTCGCCTGGCCGGCTACGGGCTGCTGCGTCCGGGGCTGCTGATCTGCCCCGATGACCACTGGGCGCAACTGGCGGGCCGGTTCGCCGCCGAGGAGCGCGATGGGCGCCTGCTGCGTGTCGGCCGCGGCAAGCTGGGTACCGTGGCGCCACGCGCTGGCCGGCGTCGTCCGTCGCCGCGGCGGTCGATAAGTGGGCGCGTCGTGCAGGCGGATCCACCCTACGGTCGTGGCGTCGGGCAGCGTGAGAAACGTGTTGTGGTCGCCGGGGAGGGCGGCCGCGCCCTCCCTCCGCAGCCGACGCGCGGCCTGGGACGGGATGTCAAACACGCGCGTCATCGGCCCTGAGCGTCCCGGAGCCAGCGGTCCGGTCACTCCACCGTCGAAGAAGATCTCCTTCCCAGCATCGGGGCTGAAGCGCCGCGCGCCGACCACCAGCTGGGTGTCCAGCAGTGAGATCGGCTGCGCCGAACGATTCAAGACGTTGAAGCGCACGACCACGAACGCGCCGCGCGAGCGCATCGTCCGGCCACCGACGATATGGATGCTCGAACCGATCTGGACCATGAGACCGCTCGCGGTCAGACCGCCCAGCACCAGCGGTGCCCGCGCGCCGCCGACCACCAACGTCTGGCCGCGCAGGCGGCAGGTGCCCACGCTGGTCGAAGCCGCAACGATCCCCCGGCGCGCACAGGCCACCTCCTGCGGTGCGAGCGCAGGCGCCGGACTGCCCGAGGGGGCTGTCGCCGCCTGGAGAATCTGCACCAGCCGCGCCCACCGCTCGTCAGTCGCTCGCTGGCGCCCGGCCTGCCCCAGCAGCACGACATTGGCGAACGCCTTATCGGCCTCCCAGGTGACCGGGCTGGAGCTGTCGTACTTCCAGTAGATCCCATCAGCCGTGGGGCGTGGCGCCGGGCCGGATCGGTGCTCGGTCAGCGTCAAGGGCACCGACCCCTGCTTCATCACGTAGATCGAGAACCCGCCGTAGCGACCATAGGTGCGGGTGAGCGCGCTCTGAGGCAGGTTCAGCGCGTCGAAGTAGGGATTACGGCTGATCGTGAGCCGCTCGCCGGTCAGGCGCCGGAACACCGACGCCACCTGGTCGGCGCTCACCCGCACAGAACGTAGGACCGCTGTAGGACGGTGCTGCTGCACGCGGCGCTTGTGACCGCTTCCGCCACATCCGCTCAGCCCGATCAACGCAAAGCAGACGAGCGCTATGGAGCGCACCAGGTCAGGCTCCGCCCAGCAGCGACAGCAGCCCGCTCGGCGTCTCGCTGCGACCGACGTGCACCCGCGGCATCGTCAGCGGCGCGCTCGTGCTCTCGGTGGTGCCTCCCGCGGTCGTGTAGGCCATGGTGAAGCCGGCCGCGCGCACGGCGGCGAGCACGTGGTCGTTGTAGGTACCGAAGGGATAGGCGAAGAAGTAGACGGGGTGGCCGAGCACCCGCTGAAGGACCCGGCGCGAGCCGGCGGTCTCCATACGCAGTTCCTCGGCGCTCAGCAGCCGCAGGTCGACGTGATGGGCGGTGTGATCGCCGATGTCCATGCCGGCGCTCTCCAGCGTCCGGATCTGATCGGCGCTGAGAAAGCCCGGCTCGGTCATCCGCCCGGTGATGACGAAGAACGTCGCCACCATGTGCAAGCGCTTCAGGGCCGGGAGGATGCGCGTGACGTCATCGACGTAGCCGTCGTCGACCGAGATCAGGACCCGCCGGCGCGGCAGGGTCCTGTGGCGGTAGAGGGCATCGAACAGCTGCGCCTGGGTGATCGCGTGGTAGCCGGCGCTGTGCAGCGCGCTCATCTCGGCGACGAAGTTCGCCGGGTCGACCTTGAGGTCGGGCAGGCCCACGGCGCTGAGCGGCGCGACCCGGTGATAGGTCAGCACCGGTACGTGCACGCTCTGCGGCGGCGCGCCCGCCGGGGGAATCAGGGCGGGCACGGAGACCGCCCGGGTGTCCGCCCCGCCGAGACCGGCGCTCCTGCGATGAGGGGAGGTCTTGGCGCCCGCGCTGCTGCCGGCCCCCCCGCCGGCGCCTGAACCCGAGCCGGCGCCGCCGCCCGAGCCGCAGCCCGCCGCAAGCAGGAGCACGACGAGCGCGAGAACCACGGGCACGAGCAATGCCCTCGAGCGGTGCGGGGACTGTCCGGGGTTGCCTCGCACGCGGCCGAAGGCTAGCGGGTGCCTTGGCCTAGCCTCCGGGTGATGAGACAGGCTCCCCCCGAGGTGCGCGAGCGCCTCCTCCAGGCCTGGCGGGGCGAGATCGTCGCCGGCTCCGTCTACGATCTGATCGCCCGGCGGATGCCCGAGCGGGAAGCCGACATCCTTCGGCGGATGGCCCAGGCCGAGAGCGGCCACCGCACCCGCCTGGAGGCCCGGATGGGAGAGCTGGGGATGGAGGTGCCCGACGCCGCCGGCGTGCGTCTGCCGCTGTGGTTGCGCCTGCAGGCGAGGATCGCGCCCATCGACCGGCTCCTGGCCGCCCGGGAGGCAGCCGAGGACGAAGAGGTCGACGAGCTGTACAGGCGCTCTACCGGAGACGCCGTCACCGACCGGCTGCTGCGCAAGATTCGCAAGGAGGAGCGCTCGCACTCGCTGGCTGTAAAGGACATCCGCTCCGATGGCGGTCCCGGCAGCCGGCCCCCTGAGGACCCGAGCGGGCCCGCGGGCAGCCCCGCGGTGCTGAGCGCACCGGGCCCGCAGACGCGTCTGGATCGGATCCTGGGGCGGGAGAAGTGGCACCGCACCGGCGGTGGCTGGATCTCCGGCGCCATCTACGGCGCCAACGACGGCTTGGGCGCGGTGTTCGGGATCGTGGCCGGCGTCTCCGGCGCCACCGGGGGCTCCAGCTCGGTGCTCACTGCCGGGCTGGCGGCCGCGATCGCCTCAGCCCTGTCGATGGCCACCGGCGCCTTTCTGGCGGAGCGCTCCGAGGCCGAGGTCCACGCTGCCAACGTGGAGCGTGAGCGGCAGGAGATCGCCGAGCACCCCGAGGAGGAGAGGGAGGAGCTGTCCCTCTTCTACCAGCTGAAGGGGATCGACGAGAAGACCGCCAACGAGCTGGCCGAGCGGATGTCCCAGCACCCCGACGCGATGCTGGAGGCGCTCGCGGTGGAGGAGTTCGGAGCCGCGGCCGCCGGGGACCAGGGTAACCCGCGTGAGGCCGCGCTGGCCGCGGGGGTCTCCACCGGCCTTGGCGCGATCGTGCCCGTGATCCCGTTCATGCTCACCACCGGCACCGTGGCGATCGTCGCCGCGGCAGTGGTCTCGCTGGTGGCGCACTTCCTCGTCGGCGCGGCGAAGTCGCTGGTGACGCTGCGCAGCTGGTGGTCATCTGGGCTGGAGATGACCCTGGCCGGCGTGATCGTCGGCGGCGCCACCTACCTGGTGGGTCTGGCGCTGCCCACCTAAGCCCGCTCCGTGGAGGGACCTCCAAGCTCCGCGAGCGCGCGGCGCAGCGAGGCCACTTCGGCCTCCAGTGTCGCCACCCGTCGCTCCAGCTCGCCATCCGCCGGCTCCGGTGCGTACGCGCGCGGCTCGGGGGCGTGCGAGGCCGGCTCCGGCTCCGCTGGTGGGAAGCTCCCGGGGGGCCGCAGCGGCAAAGTCTCCTCGGCGCCGCCCGCGTCCTCGTCGCCCAGCAGGTGGACGATGCGATCCTCCTTTTGGCCCGGCCGGCGACCCAGGCGCTGGACGTAGCCGCGTTCCGAGAGCGCCTCCAGCACCCGCTCCACCTCGCCCAGCGACCCCAGGTTGGTCATCCGCTCGCTGCGGCCCTTGAGCTCGCCGGGGGTCTGGGCCCCGCGGAGCAGCAGCACCGCCAGCAGCGCCAGCCCCTCCCGACCGAGTCCGAGGCCCTCCTCGGCCAGGTGGCGATACTTGACCGACCGGCTGCTGTGACCGCTGGCCAGGCGCGCGAGCCCGTAGCGGCAGAGCCGCTGCGCCGCCTCTCTCACCACCGCCTCGTCGTAGTCGGTGACGGGATCGCGGTTGGTCGACTGGTTGCAGGCCAACCGCAACGCGTTCAACGACAGCGGATACCCGTCGGGGGTGGTGAAGCGCTTCTCGATCAGGCAACCGAGAACGCGCTGCTCGGGACCGGTGAGTGCCGTCAGATGCACCGCGGCGGACGGACCCTCAGCACTGGATGCCCTCGGCGGTGGAGGCTTCCCGCTCCAGCTCCGCCAAGGTGATACCCGGTCGCTCCTTACGGCACTGCGCCAGCGCCCGCTGGGCCTCCTGCGCCGCTCCCGGCGTCGGTGAGGCGCCCCCCGAAGGGGGCGGGGAGCTGGGTTGGGCCGTGGTGGTGGCCGCGGGGGGTGTCGCGGATGACGCCGCACTCGAGGGGACCGTGGCCGTGCTGCTGCCCGTCGAGGACGAAGTCCCACTGGTGGGGACGGTGCGCTGAGCGGCGCTCGTCGCAGTCGTCGAGGCAGTGGTCGGAGCCGGGACCCTGCTGGAGCTGGAGCTGGAGCTGGAGCTGCTGCGCGACGAGGTGTGGCTGCTGCCTCCGCACCCCGCCAGGGCGAGGGCGCCGACCAGCGCGCTGATGACTAGCTTCTTCAAGTGCAATGCCTCCTGTACGCCTGTGTCGAAGAGGACAGGATGGCGCATGTGGGGCGCTGGTGGGCTCTTCGACGGTTCCTTCACCAGAACGTCACACGAGATCACCCCGTTGTTATCCGCGCCGCGACCCGCAGGGTCGATGCTGACGGCCATGACAAAGAGAAGCCGTGCCGACATGCACGTTCATTCGACGGCGTCGGAGCTGTCGAAGCTCGGGGTGCAGCGCACCCTGCAGCTACCGGAGTGCGCCACGCCCCCCGAGGAGGTCTACGCGCTGGCCAAGCGCCAGGGGATGGACTTCGTGACGATCACCGACCACGACACGATCGACGGGGCGCTTAAGTTGGCGGAGCTCCCCGACACCTTCATCTCCGAGGAGCTGACGGTCGCCTTCAAGGGTGAGCCGCAGGCCGTGCACGTCCTCTGCTACGGGATCACCCCGGAGGATCACGAGTGGCTGCAAGCGCACAACGACGACGTCGAGGCCTGCGCCGAGTACCTCCACGCCCGGGAGCTCACGACCGCCCTGGCTCATCCGTTCTACGCCGTGGGGGCGCCGCTGACCCCGCGCCACCGGCGGCGCCTGGCGCAGCTGTTCCCGATCTGGGAGACGCGCAACGGCTCGCGCGCCAAGGAGCTCAACCTACCGGCGTTCGTCTACATCGAGACCCACGGGGGAACGGGTATCGGGGGCTCGGACGATCACGCCGGCATCGACATCGGGCGCACGTTCACCGAGACCCCGCCGGCGGCCACCCCGCAGGAGCTCCTGGCCCACGTCCGCGCCGGTGCGGCCACGTCGCACGGCGATCAGGGCGGGGCCGCCAAGTGGACCCATGCGGCGATGGCGCTGGCGATCCGCTCTCTGCCCCACGGCAGCGAGGTGGCCCGTCCGAGCCCCGCTGCGGTCCTGCAGATCGTCGAGCGGCTGATGCGCGAGGGCGAGGCGCGTCACGGCGTGGCCACGCGCGACCTCGGTCCCGACGACGCCTTGGGGCTGCTGCGGGCGTGGCTGGATGAGATCGACCTCGGCACCGACGAGCGAACGTTGCTGAGAATGCTCCAGGACGGAGAGCTGAGCCACTCCGACCTGTGGCGGCGGGCGCGCCGCGCCCACGAGCGCAAGCTGGCGCGGGTGGCTAACGCAGCGGCGCAGGCGCTGGACGGGGACGGGGGGCTCGACCTGCCGGGCGCGGCCGCCGGGCTGTTCGATGCCTGCCTGCCCGCCATCCCCTACGCGGCCGCCGGCGCCTTCCTGCACCGTGAGAAGCGCCGGCTCACGCGCAGCGATGGCGAGCGCCCGCGAGTGGCGATCGTCGCCGACGGCGTGCAGGCGGTGCACGGGGTCACCCGCACGCTGGAGCAGATCCGCGATCGCGGTGTACCCGGCTACGAGGTCGAGGTGCTGGGCACCGATGCCGGCGTCGACCGGCGCCTGAGCGCGGTCGCCGAGCTGGAGGTGCCCTTCTACGCCGGGCTGCGCATCGGCGTCCCCAGCCTGCCGGCAATGGTCGACGCGCTCAGCGAGGGCCGCTATGACCTGGTGCACGTCTGCGCCCCGGGACCTGCCGGGATCGGCGCGGCGATGCTGGCGCGGCTGCTGGAGCTGCCGCTCGTGGGCAGCTACCACACCGAGCTGGCGGCCTACACGGCCCTGCGCAGCGGCCAGGTGGAGCTGGAGACGCTCGCCAATACGGCGCTGGCCATCTTCTACGGGGCCTGTGAGACGGTGCTCTCCCCCAGCCCGGCCAGCGACGGCCGGCTGCGGGGGCTGGGAATCCAGCCGGGGCGCATCGCGCGCTGGGACCGCGGCGTCGACCTTCGGCGGTTCTCGCCCGCCCATCGCCGGCCGGGGCTGCTGCCGGGGGACAGGAATGTCCTCTACTGCGGGCGGCTGACCCGCGAGAAGGGAATTGATCTGCTCGCCGACGCGTTTCTCACCGCGCGCGCCCAGGACCCGCGGCTCCATCTGGTGCTGGCCGGGGGCGGCCCGGAGGAGGAGGCGCTCCGAGAACGGCTGGGGGAGTGCGCCACGTTCCTGGGCTGGCTGGAGGCCGAGCAGCTGGCCCCGGTGTACGCCAGCGCTGACGCTTTTCTCTTCGCCAGCCGGACCGACACCTTCGGGCAGGTCGTGCTGGAGGCTCAAGCCAGCGGGCTGCCGGTGGCGGCCGTTGCCGAGGGAGGCCCGGCGACGTTGATCGAGCACGGCGAGAGCGGCCTGCTCGCCCCCGCGCAACCGCAGCCGCTGGCGGAGTCGCTGCTGGCGCTGATGCAGTCGCCGCGGTTGCGTGAGCGGGTGCGTCGGGGTGGTCTGGCGGCGGCGGAGGCCTGCAGCTGGCAACGGTCGCTGGGGCGGCTGGCGGCCGGCTACGGGCGGGCGCTTCCCGTCAGCGCCGGCGCGCGGGCGAGCCTCAGGGTGGCTCTCTAGAGACAGCCTCCAAGCCAGGATCCCGCCGGCGGCGATAGGCTGGCGCCCATGGCTCCCGGCCGGATCGACCTCCGCCATGCTGTGGTGGCGGTCACCGGCGCCGCGCGGGGCATCGGCCTGGCTACCGCCGAGCTGTTCCTGCAGGAGGGGGCGAGGGTCTGCCTGGCCGACATCGACGGAGAGGTGGTGGCCGACGTGGCTCGGACGATGAGCCCGCGCGCCCATCCCTTCCAGGTCGACGTCGCCGCCGAGGGGATGGTCGGGCCGATCGACGTGCGGGAATCGACGCCGCTCAGCGCACGGTCGTCGCCCAGCACCAGGCGGACCAGCTGCGCCGAGGCCACAAAGGCGGCAAAGGAGGGTCAACAACGCCGGTGTGATGCCCACCGGCCGCTTCCTCGACGAGTCCATGACGACCACCGAGACGGTGTTCGGCGTCGCCGGACCGGCGAACGGCATGCGGCTGGTGCTCCCGGGGATGATCGATCGTGGCCGCGGTCACATCGTCAACGTCGCGTCGCTGCCGGCCCGGACCGAGCTGCCGGGGCTGGCCAGCTACACCGCCTCCAAGCACGCCGTGGCCGGCCTGACCGGCGCCGTCCGGGGCGAGCTGCGGGGTACCAGCGTGACTCTGACCACCGTTGTGCCGGGGATTGTCAACACCGAGCTGAGCTCGGGCATCGCGATCCCGCTGGCCCGGCTTGTGCGCGGCTGGACTATCAGGAGCGGATCGCCAGGCAGTGGGACGGTCCGCACCGATGAGCCCCGCCGGAAGCCGAACCGGGTTCCGCAAGCGCAGGAAGAGTGGCCACGGGGCCGACTCGGCTTCGGACCGGCTGCTGCTGCTGATCGCCGCCGAGCGCGCGGTGCGGTCCATCCTGCTCATCGCGGCCGGGATCGTGGCCGTGGTCCACCTGAACGCCGACTGGGGGCGAACGCTCAGCCATCTCGCCCGTGACGTCGGCCTCGACCCCCGCCAGAACGCAATCGGCCACCTGATCTCCCGCGCCGGTGCGCTCAGCGCCAAGAAAAAGGCGGAGTATGGAGCGGTCGCGATCGCCTACGGGCTGCTGGAGGGCGTCGAGGCCTACGGACTGTGGCGCCGCCGACTCTGGGCGGAGTACCTCACGATCGTCGCCACGGCGCTGCTGCTGATCCCCGAGGTCGACACGCTGCTCAAGAAGGTGACGGTGCTGAAGGCCGCCGGCTTTGTGCTGAACCTGGTGATCGTCATCTTCCTCATCATCCGCGTGCGCCGCAAGGGTCGCCGGCAGGGACAGGGCTGAAGCGCAGCGCCAGCTCCCGCAGGACCCACTTCGGCGGTGGCGAATCCCGGCGGGATGAGCACCAAGGCTTTCCGGGCGCTGGAGGAGCAGTTGCACGCGCCGGCTCCAGCGGGCCTGGCGCATCTGGAGGATCGGCATCTGGAGGATCTGGCCGGTTCGATCCGCAAAGCGCGCCATCGCCAGGCCGCAGAGCTGGCCAGCGCCGGCGAGAAGGCCTTTGCGCTCGTGCCGCGACTGCTGCGCGGGCCGGTGCGCAAGGTGCTCGGCTGATGAGCGAGCAGCTGCAGGCCCGCGCCGAGATCCTCAAGCTGGCGCGGCTGCTGGAGCGTGATCCGGAGAGCCTCGACTACCTCACGGGATCCCGGTCGCCGATCTCCGCAGCCTGCGCGAGCAGAGCAGGTCACCGAGGTGCTCTTCAGCGCCCACAACCAGCTTCTCTCCCGCCTGGCCAGGGCCAGCAGGCTGCTGGCCACGCCGTTGGTGGCCACGATCGGGGAGCGGGCCTTCGGGCCGTTGCTCTCCGCCCGGCTGGCGGCCCTGCTCGACCCGGTGCGGGCGGTGGAGATGGCGGGCAGGATGCCCGTGCGCTTCCTAGGCCGACGTCGCGGTCCAGCTCGATCCGCGCAGGGCCAGCGGGGTCATCGCGGGGATGCCGCCGCAAGCGATCGCGCGGATCACGCGAGAGTTGCTGGCCCGCGGCGAGTACGTGATCGACGCGGCGTCGCGCGAGGACCTCTGGCCGGAGGTTCTCGACCTCCTCAGTCATCTGGACACCGAGCAGACGCGCCGCTTTGCGGAGTTGCCCTCAAACCAGGCTGAAGGGGTGCTGGAGCGGATCGTGAGCGTCGCCCGCGAGGGCCAGCTTTGGCCCCACCTGCTGCCGCTGATTCCGTTCCTGCCCGAGCCCGGGAGGGGGCGGGTCGACGAGATCCTCGGCGGGCTTGACCTCTCCGCGGAGGAGCGGGAGCGCCTGGGGGCGGCGCCGAGCTGACCGCGACTTCCCGTGCCCAGGACGGTTATAGGCAGCTATGCGTCACGGCCCAAGGCTCCCGCGTGTCACCATGAGTGAGATGCACTTGAGGATCCGGATCATCGTCGCGTGCGCGGCTGCGCTGGCCATGGCGGTCTGGCTGGCGCCTGCCGCACCAGC
>JAABUZ0100001341.1_pt1 | contig 47694 bp, 51 predicted proteins | sample 5562091 | NCBI WGS metagenome assembly JAABUZ01 (sample SAMN12813069, study PRJNA571459) | rock metagenome | isolation source: Antarctica rocks | place: Antarctica: Victoria Land, Linnaeus Terrace sud | collected 2015-12-21 | reverse complement strand
GACACAGCCCACGACCCGTGGTAGGGTATTGAAAGGCTGCGAGGCCGAGGCCTGCCCGTCCTGCGGCGCCGTGTGACACAGCCCACGACCCGTGGTAGGGTATTGAAAGGCCACCCAGGCAGCCGTAGCCAAAGAAGTCAACAAGAGTGTGACACAGCCCACGACCCGTGGTAGGGTATTGAAAGGGACTCAAGCGCAAGGATCTGTGCGGCATCCCCTGGCGTGACACAGCCCACGACCCGTGGTAGGGTATTGAAAGATGAACTCGGTACGGTCCTCGGCCGTCACCGCCCCCGTGACACAGCCCACGACCCGTGGTAGGGTATTGAAAGTTGACCTGAACAACGCTACCACGCCCACCGACGGCGAGGGGTGACACAGCCCACGACCCGTGGTAGGGTATTGAAAGGCTTCAGGATCTCCCTTGTGACGGTCCATCCATTCCGCGTGACACAGCCCACGACCCGTGGTAGGGTATTGAAAGGTCAGCATGAGATAGTCGAGGTAGCTGTCAACGGTCTCGTGACACAGCCCACGACCCGTGGTAGGGTATTGAAAGGACGAAGGTCTTGACGCACTCCAAAAAAGCGGCGCGAGTGACACAGCCCACGACCCGTGGTAGGGTATTGAAAGCGTACGGAACCCTCAGACCCACGATGCCCAGCCAGCAAGTGACACAGCCCACGACCCGTGGTAGGTGTTCATCAAGCACCTGCTGACGCACGCCGATTACGACAAGGGCACGTGGAAGGAGTAACGGACATGGCCGCGACGACGACCGCCTACCGACCGCTCGACGGCGACATCGAGGAGTACCTGACGCTGGTGCGGGCCTTCCCGCTGGTCCGCATCCAGGACGACGCGCACCTGGACGCGGCGCTAGCCGTGTTCGGACCGCTGTTCGAGAAGCGCCCACAGACATCCGCCGAGCGCGCGTACCTCGACGTGCTGACCGGCCTCATCGAGGCCTATGAGGACGCCACTGTGCATATCCCGCCCGCGACGGGCCTGGACACGCTGCGCTACCTCATGACGGAGCACGGGACGACCCAGGCCCAACTCGCGCCCATCTTCGGCAGCCAATCCGTCGTCTCCGAGGTCCTGGCCGGCAAGAACGGACGGCGCCTCACCGTCGACCAGATCAAGGGCCTGGCCGCCTATTACCACGTCGTGCCTGCCACGTTCATCGATTAGGTAGCGGCCTCGCATTGATTGAGGAGTGATACGTGACACAGCCCCCGACTCAGGGTATTGAAAGGGCTGACGTAGAGGGATACGTATCGAGGAAGAGAGGGCTAATGCCGCGCAAGGTTCGGCAGTTGAAAGCGGACTTGAGACGGGCTGGGTTCGTGTCGGACCTCAAGCGCGGCAAGGGCAGCCATTCGGTCTGGCTGCATCCTCTCGCGCCCCGGAACGAGGTGACGCTCTCCGGACATGACGGCGACGATGCGCAGCCCTACCAGGAACGAGAGGTCCGCCGCGCACTGGATGCCCTGATGGATACATAATAAGGAGGCAATCGTGAGTACGCAGGATATGACCGTACCCAGCGAGGTGGGGCGCTACTCTTTGGTCATCGAGTGGAGCGATGAGGACGGTCTGTACATTGTGACAGTCCCGGAGTTACCGGGCTGCCGGACACATGGCAAGACGCAGGTCGAGGCCGTCGAGATGGGACGCGACGCCATCGAGACCTGGCTGGACGCCAATCGCGCGTGGGAACGTCCCATCCCCGCGCCCCACCTCTTCGCCGATCGCGTGCGCGAGGAGGACGCGACTGCCCATCGGCGTGGAGAAGATGCGACGACCGGGGCGACGGCGGGGGCATCACTGTAGAGCGCGATTGATGTAGAATAAAGAACAACGCAAGTGCATAATATCGTGTGTTCTGGCAGAGAATAGGCGACTATGATCCTCGTCTACTCCAACCATGCCCGGCAGCGCATGACCAGGCGTCGTATCACCGAGTCCGACGTTGAACTGGCCATAAGCAACGCCGATATAGAGCACAGCGATCGGGATGGCAACCCGTGCTACGTCAAGACGGTGCGCGGGAAGAGAATCAGGGTGGTCATCGCACGGGGGTCGAATCCCTCGAAAGTTATCACTGTGATCGACTTAGACGAGTGATCAGGGGGAAAGCACATGAGACTCGACTATGACGAGAGCGTCAACGCGTTGTACATCGAATTGCGCGATGCGCCCTACGCCTACGGGAAAGTCCTGGACGATGATCGGAACATCGACTACGGCGCCGATGGCCAGCCCATTGGCGTCGAGTTGCTCAACGTGCACCTGGGCGTCAACCTCGACGACATTCCCGAGCGCGACGCGGTAAGCCGCCTGCTCGAAGATCACCACATCAAGGTGTTTGCCTGACAGGCAGCCTCGGCGGATCGACGTGGGCTTGCGGTCGTTACAGTAGCCAATAGCAAAAGGGCGGGGCCATCCACTACTGGTGGATGGCCCCGCCCTTGACATGCCGAGCGATGTCGAAGACTATTGCCGGTCGTGTAGCTGGGGCAGCGGGCGGTCCCACTCGCCCTCGAAGACGATGTCCTGGAGGGGATTGCGGGTGCGCGGCGCCAGTTCGCGCTCGCGTAGGGGATCGGGCAGGGTCGCGGCGTCGCCGGCGTAGCCCAGGGCGATCGCGGCGACCGGCTCGTACCCCTCGGGGATGCGCAGGTCGGCGCGCGCTTTCTCGCCGTCGAATCCGCCCATCTGATGCATGGCGAGGTCGTGCGCGGTGGCCTGGGTGCTCAGGTTGCCCACGGCCAAGCCCACGTCGTACAGGGAGCGCATGGTGGGCTGGCCGTCCGGCCCCTGGTAGAGCTGGGCCACCACCAGCATCAGCACGGGGGCCTGCCGCGCCCAGGCGGCATTCCGCTCGTTCAGGACGCCGAGCAGGCGCGCATAGGCCTCGGGGTCATCCTTGGTGGCCACGATGAAGCGCCACGGCTGCCGGTTGTTGGCGGAGGGGGCCCAGCGCGCCGCCTCCAGGACACTGCGCAGCGTCGCGGGGTCGACCGACCGCTCGTCAAAGGCGCGCGGACTCCAGCGGTGTTGCAGGTACGGATGGATGGGATGGTGCGTGTCGGCTAGCTTCTCGATGGGCCGAATCGTGGTCGCGGTCGTCATGAGGGATAAGGTCTCCAGGATGTCCGCCATCAGCGGACGGATATAATGGTCGCGTGCCATGTAGCGGCGTCGCGATAGTCTACTTTCTTACTACACTATACATTGTATAGTAAAAAGAGCGGAGAGGCAAGCCGTCCTGCCCTGCGACGTGGGTCAGCTGGCCGCGCCGGCGTCCGCCTCGGTCGCGTAGAACAGTTCCCCCGGCTCGAGCTGGCACACGTCGGTCACGAACTCCAGCACGTCCGGCACGGAGTCCGCGACGGTCAGTTCCACGGGAGGGTGGCCGCGCGGGCGTGGGCGGGTGCTCAGCGCCTCGGTCTCGCTGGCCCAGCCCGACTGGAGCCACATGGCGTAGGGCACAAAGGTGTGCGGGCCGCGCGGCGCGGGAGAGCGACGGGCGTTGCCGGTGTTGATCGGCGTCAGCGTCACCCGCCCGGCGTGCCGCGCCAGCAGCCGCTCGGCGTCGATCGTCAGCACGACCTGCGGCAGCTCCACGTAGGCGCGCCGCATGCGGTTCAGCCGCTCGCTGTCGAGCCAGAAGAAGACCCGCTCGTTGAGCAAGGCGTACCACGCGGCGGGCGTGACCCCACGCAGGCAGCGCTCCAGCGCCGCGGGCGGCATTGGCTTCTGGTCGCGCACCACGGCCCCGTCCGGCAGCGCCACGCGCCCGGGCCTCCACTGGTCCTCGAACCGCTCCCGCTCGGCTCCATGCAGCCCGGCGCGCTCGAGCAGAGCGCGCGTGCTGAGCAGGCCGTGCCGCTCGATGGAGGGCCAGTTGTCCGCCTCGGCCAGGTGATAGAGGTAGCGCGGCAACTGCATGTCCATAGGTACAATCTTCTCCGGGCGCTACCGACAGCGCAAGGCCATCTGGTGCAGCATGCTCTCGTCGGCGCGGCCCATGCCCCAGAAGGCGCGCTGCGCGTCCGCCCCGGCGGCCAGGTAGGCGCGACGGATATGCCACGGCATGGGGTCCCAGACCCCCACTTCGCGCAGGTAACCCTGCCCACCCTGGCGATAGACGAGCAGCTTGCTGACGGCCCGGCCCAGGAAGTGGCCGGCGTGCGTGGTGAGGTCCAGCCCCAGCAGCGGGGTGGCGCCGGGCGGGACCGCGGGCGACTCGTCGGCCCCGTAGCGCGCCAGGGACTCGTTGGCCTCCTCCACATAGGCCCGCAACTCCCGCTCGTCCGACCGGTCGGCCAGGCGGGTCACCGTCACGTAGCCGCGCGTGGACAGCGGCGCGCGCGGTACGACGCGCGCCACGACGTCGATCTCGAAGGTCTGGCCCAGCAGACCACGCTTGCGGACCGGGGTGAACCGCCCCAGCTCCGACGCATAATCCGGCCAGGTCTCCGGTCGCGCAACCAGCCGCGGCAAGGCATCGGGCCGGGGGACCACGACGGGGTCGTAGGTGTGCCAGGTCTGTTGCGCGAGCGGCGCGACCGGGGGCGTGAGCGCGTGCAACGCGCCCGCGCGCAGGCGCGCCGCCGGGTCGTAGGCGTCGCGCTCCTCCGGCGACGGGAAGGCAAGCCCCCAGGCGCGCCGCGCGTCGTCGGCGTAGGCGGAGGGGAACCAGTCCCCGTGGAGGCGCGCCGCGCCCTCAAGCAGTTGCTCCCGGTTGAGGGTCCCGCGCGCCGAGCCCACGGCGACGAGGCGGTCGTGCCCGAACGCGCGGTGGAAGGGCACGACATCGGCGGCGCGCAGGCGGCGGTAGCCGCCGCGCTGCCAGCGCGTGGCCAGGATAGCGTAGGCCAGGCGCAGGTCGCCGACCCGGCGCTCGTCCGGAGGCCGCTGATAGTAGGCCGCGTTGAGGAAGTCCGTGACCCAGGCCGCCGCTCCGGGCGCGGCGATCGACAGGCCGCTCATGCGCGCGAAGCGGACCGCCGGTGAGCGTGCCAGAGAGCGCAGCCCCAGGCCGGCCGCCGTCCCTAGCGCGCCCACGGCGGCAACGTCGTCGATCATGCTTTGCATCTGGCGCACACCCCTCTCCGCGATCACTCCGCGCCCCGCAAGGCACGGAGACATCTTCTACCGTCCAATCTAACGGTCGCGGATGAAGATGGTACAGGGTCAAATGCAAAGAGTCGATGACGGCTGTACGTCCAGCGGCGTCCCTGGTCCCCTGGGCCTACCCGAACGACCCCGCGCTACTCCGGCGCGCCGGTGGCGACCCAGCGCGCGAAGACCTCCACCTTCTCCTTTGGCCACGCCCCGTCGCACGGCATCGTCCCCGCGCGCAAGCGGTTCAGGATCGCCGGGGCGTGCGCCGATACGTCCTTGTACGCCCAGAGATCGAAGGCCCACGTCATCGACTGGCGGTCCGTCTGACGGAACAGCGGCTTGATGTGCGCATCGAAGTGCAGCGGCTCGTCCGCGGCGGGCAAGGTCATTGTCTCCTCCTTCGATGGTTGGGGGGCCAGCGCTGAGACCCGGCCCCATGGCGTGGCGTTGCAGACCCAGTCCCAGCGCGGTATGGGCATGTTCATCGGTGGGTGCGCGCCGGGCGCCGAGTTCTCCACCGCCAGGCGTGAGCCCCATTCGATGTAGGCGGCGAACGCGGCGCGGAACTCCGGGTCGGCGGGCAGCCCCGCCTCCCCCGCGGATTGCGTCATCAGGCTCGCCCAGCGCGCCCGCTGCTCCTCGCTCAGGCCGGCCCCGACGTGCTCCGAGACCATGCGCCGGTAGCCGCCCTGGGACGTGCCGCCGCCGTAGCGCGTGGAATAGACCGGTGGCCCCCCAAAGACTTCGCCCAACCACGCCGCCACGCGCTCCGGGTGGTCGGGCGACATGTGGGCGAAGAGGGGCTCGAGCAGCGGGTCCTGCGGCACGTACTTGCCGTAGAACAGGCGCGTCATGCGCGTGAGCGCCGGCAGCCCGCCCGCCCACTCGAACAGGGTCGGCTGGTGGTCCGCAGGCGTCTCCGGGTCGTGGAAATTGACGTACCAGTGCATGCCGCTGCAAAAGGGCTTGTTCTGGGAGTGGCCGCAGCGGCACAGGCTATAGTGCTCCCGCGAGGCGCCGGCGTTGCGCGGCTCGTCGTCGCCCTGCCCGTCCCGCAACGCGACGCCGCCGGTGACGCGGTACGGACCGTCCTTGGAGACCTCGATGGCGGCCGGGCGCTGCTGGTCGACCCCATCACGGATCTCCACGCCGTCGAGCGCGTAGCTGAGCGCGCCGGAGGGGCAGGCGCGCACGGCGCGCACGATGTCGTCCATGCGCGCGCCGTTGGGGACGACGAAGGGGTCCTCGCCGAGGTGGAACACCGTCTTGACGCGGTCGGTGCAGAAGCCGGAGTGGGCGCAGGTCCTGCGGTTGTCCAGGACCGTCATCTGCGTGCCGGCGTAGCTATCGCGCCGATCGGGGACGCGCTGGGGGTCTTTGCGGCCGGTAAAGTCGACGCGCGCGTGCGTGCCGTCGCAGAACGGCTTGAGCGCCGATTGGCCGCAGCGGCAGAGGGCCATCCGCGGCCGGGTCGGGATCGACTCCCCGAGCCAGGTCGTCAGCGTGTCCGCGTTGGACACCAGGTAGGGGCCGTTGACCGACGCCTGGATGAGGCATTCCAGGCCGGCCTGCGCGTCGCGTAGCGTCGCAAGCCGGGCTGGAGCGCCGTTGGGACCGTCCACGGGCGCGAGGCGGCAGCCCAGGTCCTGCAGGGCGGCCGTGGCCTCCCGAACCTCGGCCGGCAGGCTCGCCGTCGCGGGCGTGGCGCACAGCGCCGTCGCCGTCGTGGCCAGCCGCCACAGCCGCTGGTCAATCGAGGCAAGTTCCGACGCGCCGGGCGAGGAAGCGTCGTTTCTCGCGACATCCCCAAAAGGCGGACCGGCGCACAGATCTGGGCGGGACGCGTCGCCGAGGGGCATCCGCGCCAGCGCGTCGCCCAGCGGGCGGATCACGGAGTCGAGCAGCCGCGGAGCGACGCCGCCGAGGGCGTCGCGGTCGGCGTCCGACGCACTGGCGGGGGCGGGGCCGAGGGTCTGCCGGAGGACGAGCAGGAAGGTGTCGTAGGCCTCGACGAACAGGGCCGCCACCGCGCGCGTCGAGGGGTCGACGATGGCGCCGCCCGCGCCGCCCGCACCGCCCGCGCCGCCCGCGCCCATGGCGTCCTCCCGTGACCGTAACGTCGGATCGGCCGCCACGGGCCGCATGGGCTCGAACGGCGCGCCCGCCTTCTGGGCGTCCGCCAGGGCCGCCGCGTACTCCGCCCCGAGCGAGGCGCCGACACCCGTTCCCGTGGCCGCATCGCCCGGTTCCGCCGTCTTCGCATCGCCCGTCTTCGCGTCCCTTGTTGCGTCAGGCGCGTCGAGGGCAGTAAGGGCGGCGAGCGCCGAGGCCTGGTCGGTCACGGCGACGAGCGGCCCCCCGAGGTCGAGCGTGCGATCCGTCACGCGCCCTCCCGCGCCGACGACCAGTCCCGCCGCGGGCAATGCGCCGATCGCAGCGGTGATGGCAGCGTACAGGTCCGCCATCGTCAGCGGCGCGGCCCCCGACCGCGCATCCGACGCCAGCTCCAGGACGCCGCGCTCGCCCGCCGCCAGGTGGTCGCCGACCGACGGCGAGAAGGGGACGAGCATGGGTCCGTCTCCGCCCGACCCCGTCGTGGCAGGCTGTGGGAACACCGGGCGGGCCAGGTGCGGCGTCCCGCCCAGCGCGGCTGTCAGGTTCGCCAGTTGCGCTACGCGACGCAGACGGTCGCGGGCGGACAGCAGAAGGCTCCGCTTCCATCCGCGGACCGTATCCGCCTGTGCGTCGGTCAGGCCGCCCTCGCCGGCGTCGTTCTTGAGCGAGGCGGCCGCGAATAGCAGGGCGCAAGCAAGACCGTGTTCGTGGTCGGCCGCGCGGGCAAGCAGGCCCATCAGGTCCTCACGCGTGGACGTTGTGGGGTTACGTACGGGCGAGATAGACGCGTCGGGCATCGGTCATCTCCTCTGTTTCTCCGTCGTCAGCAGGACGGGGCACGACGAACGGGGCTCAGGCAACAATTGCTTCAATTAGAGCAATCACGTGGATAGGATAGCAGATGGCGCGCGCGGCGTACACTGGAAAGATGGGTAGGGATGACACGGCAAACGCCGACGACGGGCAGCGCGTGCGCGACGATAGCGACCACGTGGACCGCGTGCGCGAGGCGTGGGCGCGCGAGTGGCCGGCGCTTGACACGTCGCCCGTGGCGGTCGTCGGCCGCATCGGGCGGCTTGGCGCCTACCTCGACGCGGGCCTGGAGCGCGCCTTCCGCTCGTACGGCCTCTCGCGCGCGGGCTGGGACGTGCTCGCGGCGTTGCGCCGGGGCGGCCCGCCCTACCGCCTGCCGCAGAAAGACCTGATGGGCGAGTTGTTGCGCGCGTCGGGGACGGTGAGCTTTCGCATCGACCGGCTGGAGCGCGCGGGCTGGGTGCGCCGCGAACCGGACCCGACGGACGGCCGCAACGTCTTCGTCGCCCTGACCGAGGCGGGCCACCGCCTCGTCGACGACGTGGCGCCTGCTCACCTGGCGAACGAGGAGCGGCTGCTCGCCACCCTCGCGCCAGCCGAGCGTGCGACGCTTGCGGACCTGCTGCGCACCCTCCTGCGCGGCTTCGAGGCGCCGGCCGACGAGCCCATGCCGGGACCATGACGCCTTTGGGCGCGACCCATGCGCGACCAAAGGCGTGACCCGCCGTTAATCGCGTCACTTGGCGTACACTCTGGATATTGGATATAGGAGGATCGGTCGGCATGCCGGAGTTTGACCTTGAGGCCCGCCCGCCCGCGTCGTCGTTGGTCGAGAGGATCTGGCGGGGACACAGTGAGGGCGGCGGCTCATTCGTCTCGCGCGCGGCGAGCCAATGGGAAATGGTCGTGACGCGCCAGAGAGACCAGGCTACCCTCACGGTGCGCGGGCCCGAAACGACCGCGTCGCTGGCGCCCATCCCGGAAGACGCCGCGTTTGTCGGCATCACGTTTCGGCTGGGCGTCGTGCTGCCCCATCTGCCGCCCGGCGCGCTCGTCGATGGGGCCGTGACCCTGCCGGACGTCACGCGCGCGTCCTTCTGGCTGGCCGGCGGGACCTGGCCCTTCCCCGACTATGACACGGCCGACACCTTTGTCGCGCGGCTCGTGCGCGACGGGCTGCTCGTGCACGATCCCATCGTCACCGCGACGTTAGCCGGTCACGAGACGAACCTCTCCCTCCGCTCGGTGCAGCGCCGGATCGTGCGGGCCACCGGGCTGACCCAGCACACCATTCGCCAGATCGAGCGCGCCCACGCCGCAGCGGCGCTCCTCGCGCAGGGTATCGCGATCCTCGACGTCGTGGACCAGTTGGGGTATGCCGACCAGCCGCATCTAACGCGGTCGCTCAAGCGCTTCATTGGCTACACCCCGGCGCAACTCCCGCGCCAGAACCGACCCGCGTAGCTGTCGTTTTTGTTCAAGACAAGGACCCAACGGCCGCGCTATGCTGTCCTCGTGACGATCAAGAGCACAAACAAGGAGACATAAACACCATGAGAAAAATCGTCGTATCCGCATTCGTGTCCCTGGATGGCGTGATGGAAGATCCGGGCGGCGCCGAAGGCTTCGCGCACGGCGGGTGGACGATGCGGTATTGGGATGAGGGCATCGGCCGGGTGAAATTCGATGAACTCTTCGCGAGCGACGCTCTGCTGCTGGGGCGGGTCACCTATCAAGGGTTTGCCGCCGCCTGGCCGTCCCAGACAGATGAGATGGGCTTCGCCGACCGCATGAACACCCTGCCCAAATACGTGGTGTCCACGACCCTGGACAAGGCGGAGTGGACTAATTCCCACCTGATCAGAGGGAACATCGTCGACGAGGTGTCCGCCCTGAAGCAGCAATCCGGCCAGGACATCCTGGTCGGCGGCAGCGCCACGCTTGTCCAGACGTTGATGCAACACGGCCTCATCGACGAGTACCGCCTGCTGGTCTATCCGATCGTCCTCGGGAGCGGCAAGCGTCTCTTTCCAGAGGGACGCCTGATGCCCCTGCGCCTGATCGACACCCAGACGTTCGGCTCAGGCGTCGTGGCTCTCACCTATCAGCCCGCCGAACAGGACGGGAACGCATAAAATGCTCGTGCTTATACTTTCAGTCCGGGTTAGGTTAATCGTCAATCCGCAAGGAGCGGACGCCGCGCAGATCGATCCAGTAGCGCCCACGCCCGTGGACCACGCGTAACAAAACATTGGCGCACGAGCGGCAGCGCAGAACAGTCCCCGGCGCGCGCATATAGGCTACCAGTCCGCCGATATCGTCCGCCGCGCCGCAGGCGTCGCAGGTCGCCACGGCCAGTGTCATTTCGCGCCCGAACACCGTATGTAGCGCGCCCGCCGCGGCGTTGCCGTCGAGCGTCGCCTCCTCGTCCGCCGCGCCGAAGCGCTCGGTCTTGATGCGCGCCGCGGCGTACCCCAGCCCGCGCAGGCCGTCGGCGGCCGTCTCCACGAACCGCGTCGGGCCGCAGATAAAGGCGAGCGGCGCCCGCGCGACCGGCCAGCACACCTCCGTGAGCATGGCGGCGTCGAGCCGGCGGTGGTACCCCGTCCAGCCATCCGGGGCCGACCGCGTATACGTGTACACGACCTCAAGTCCGGTTGTCGCAGCGGCCAGACGTTCCAGTTCGGCGTGGTAGATGGCGTCCTCGGGAGAGCGCACCGAGTAGAGCAGCCGCGTCGGGACCATGAGCCCGCGCGCCGCGCGGTGGCGGATCATCGCCATCAGCGGGACGACGCCCGAGCCGCCCCCCACCAGGAGGGCCGGCTCGCGCAGCGCGTCGTCCCACACGAAATAGCCGCCGATGGGGCCGCGCAGCTCCAGCGGCTCGCCCACCCGCAACTCGTCGGTCAGGTACGGCGAGACCTCGCCATCGTCCAACCGCTCGACCGTCAGGGTCACGCGCGCCTCCTCGGGCGCGGAGGCGATCGAGTAGCTGCGCTCGACCTGGTAGCCGTCCTCCGCGGTCAGCCGCACGTCGACGTGCTGGCCCGCCCGATGACCCGGCCAGTCCGGGACCTCAAAGAAGAGGCTGGTCACGCGCGGCGTTTCCACGACCCGCGCGACGAGCGTGGCGCGCCGCCAGTCCAGACGCGCGGGCGGTGGCGGCGGGGATGCCGGCGGGGATGCCGTGGTCACGGTCATGTTAATCCCCCGCGTACCGCTGCTCTGTCCACGGGTCGCCGTACATGTGGTAGCCGTTTGACTCCCAGAAGCCGGGCGCGTCGTGGGGCATCAGGCGCAGCCCGCGCACCCACTTGGCGCTCTTCCAGAAGTAGAGGTGCGGCACGAGCAGGCGGGCCGGGCCACCATGCTCGGGGGCGAGCGGCGCCCCGTCGTAGGCGTCGACGACCCAGGCCTTGCCGCCGGTCAGGTCGGCCAGGGGCAGGTTGGTGGTGTAGTCCCCGTCGCAGAAGGCCAGCGCGTACGGCGCGGTGGAGGAGACCGCCCCCAGCAGCGTGTCGACGGAGACGCCCTCCCAGCAGGTGTCGAGCTTGGTCCACGTGGTGACGCAGTGGATGTCGGTGGCCACCGCCTCGTGGGGGAGCGCGCGGAACTCGTCCCAGCTCCAGTGTCGCGGCTGGTCGACCAGCCCCTCGATCGAGAAACTCCAGCGATCCAGGACGGTGCGTGGGGTGGGACCGGCCGAGAGGACGGGGAAATCGGTCACTACGTGCTGGCCGGAAGGAACGCGTGCGTCGTCGGCCACGTCGTGGCGACGGCCATGGAAACCGCGTGAAATAAAGCTCATATCCGTACCTCTTCCCATATTATACGTCTCATGTTGTGTAAAGGGACCATCATCCGGGACCCTGATGTCTCCCTTCGTGCGATTGGTGTTGGCGCGCGGGAGCAACCACCCGTCCCTGGTCGACGCGCCATACGTGTCAGGATGCGCGGATTACCGACGCGCCGGCCCCTCCCCGTCGGACGGCGAGTGCGACCGCGGCGGCGACTGTCCGGAGCGACTGGAGGCCCAGGACGACCAGGGTGAGAAGATGACATCTCCCTCCGGATAGATGACGCCGAAGGACGTCGGAGGGGTCCGCGTGTTCTCCGCCACTAGGCGCCTCCCTATACAATACATGGATGCGTATCCGGCCCGCCCGGCGACAGATCGTTGTCTCGCGCGTAGGGCCCGGCCACCACGGTGGCCACGGTGGTCATAACCGTGGTCATAGCCGCGAGGGCCGCGCGGCTGTCCTCCCCCAGGCCGTGGTGCCGGGCCAGCCAGGTGAGATCGTCGTAGGTCAGCCAGACCGCGCTGTCCGCATCCTCCCAGGCCAACACTTTCAACGGCAGGTCCAGGCCGGCGGTCTGCTTATCCTGCATCAAGGGTGTGCCCCCTCTAGGATTGCCAAAGATGAGGAGTTCGGTCGGCCGCAGCGTCAACCCGACGCGCGGCAGCGCCCGCGTGGTCGATGCGCGCGAAAACCTGCATCCCTTCGGACGTGACCGTCGCCGCGATCCGGTCAATCGCGTCCGGGACCGATAACCCGCTTCGCACCGTTACCAGTCCGTCGTCGCCCACGCCCGCGACGGCCTCGTCGTGGGACGGGTCGTGGGTCAGCTGCTCGTCTCTGTCACCGCTCATGCCAGTTCCTCTCTGATCGTCGAATGGCGCGTCGTCGCGAACCGCCGACGCGCGGGCGATCTAGATCGGGCGCGGTCGGTCGCGTGCCATGCCCGTGTCCGGCGTCACCGGAGGGCGGGACGGGCTGTCAGCCGGTGAACGTCGCCAGCGGCTGCCCCACGTCGACGATGTAGGTGGAGAGCATCTGGCCCGTTTCGGGACCGACGTCTAGCGCGTTGTGCGGCGTGTGGGGCGGGATGAGGAAGGGGTCGCCGGCGTGCAGGGTGAGGGTGGGCCGCCCCTGGATCATCATCTCCACCGTTCCGGCGAGGATGTACCCGACCTCCTCACCTGGATGCATGTGCCAGCCCGACGCGACGCCGGCCGGGATCTCGGTGCGCACCTGCACGATCTCCCGTCCGGGAATCGAGGATGGGCTGTGCTGGAGCTCGGTGCGCTTGAGCTTGCCCGCGAGCGCGTCGAGCGGCTGCCCCACGTTCGTCATGGGGTTGGACGACATAGGTGGACCTCCTGATTGAGTGAGTTCACGTGTGGTCAGTGTGGTGACAGGTCGCGGCGAAGGGGACGTCCGCGACCCTCCCCTCGCCCGCGACGGATCGCGTGGCGGGACGCCGGGGCGCTATCCCGCCGCGTGCGGCTGCGTGCGGCCGGCCGACCAACCCGAGGTCGAGGGCGCGGTGGCGGCGGCGCGCGCCTCCCTTGGCGAGGCGCCCTTTGAGGAGGCCTGGGCCACGGGGCAAAGACGGTCCCTGGCGCAGATCGTTGCCCGGGTGGTGGCAGGTTCGGAGGCCGATGTGGCGACAGCGGAGGCCGCGCGCCGGGAGGAGCGCGCGACGCGGCTGCGCCCGCGCGCGCCAGGGGTGGGGCCAAGCGGCGCCGCGGCCTGCGGGGGCAACTGCTCATGACCCTGGTGCGGCTGCGCCTGTCCCTGACCAGGGATGCGGTGGGCGTCCTCTTCGGCCCGGAGCGGTTTCCATGCCGCGTCAAGCGTGAATGTCCGATGTGCGGCACACGAACTGTCACCATATTTCCAGGCGTAAAATGAACCATGTCCCTGTCAGCGTGTCACGTACCACGGCGCAGCGAACCCGGTGAAACGCCACTGTGACGCTTGAACGCCCGGCTGAATGCGGCATCCGACTCATAGCCCAGGCGGTGGGCTGCCTCGCTAACGCTCATCCGGCCCTCGCACAACCACTTGCCGGCCATGTGCATGCGCCACCGCGTCAGGTACCGCATGGGCGGTACGCCCACGAGTTCGACGAACCGCGCGGAGAACACCGAGCGCGACAGATGCACCGCCGCCGCGAGGGAGGCGACCGTCCAGGGCTCGTCGGCTCGACGGAGCATCAGCGCCAGGGCTGACCCGACCTGTGGATCGCCCAGCGCCGCGAGCCAGCCGACCCACCGGTCGGCGTCGCCGTCCAACCACGCGCGGATGGCCTGGATGACCAGGATGTCCATCAGGCGCGTTAACACGGTGGGACCGCCGGGGCGCGGCGCGCGCGCCTCGGCGCCCAGCAGCGCCAGCGTGGCAGCCAGCCACCCTTCCCCCTCCCCGCGTCACAGCACGAGCGGCACGGGCAGCGCCGCCAGCAGGGGATGCGCCACGGGCTCCGCAAACCGGATACCCCCGCAGATCAGCAGCGATCGCTCCCCGCCGCCGCCGTACTGTAGGTAGGCGACGCTGCCCCCGATCCGCTCGGAGGGCAGCGCCGCGAGCGGCGCGGCAGGTCCGTCCGGTGCGTCCCCGAGGCGGTGGTCGCGGCCGTGAGGGAGCAACGCCAGGTCGCCCGGACCCAGGGGGATGCGGTCGTCGTCGAGGCGCAACCAGCAGCGCCCCTCGACGACGACATGGATGCTCGCCCCGTCGGCGGCGGAGAACGCCAGACCCCAGGGCGCCCCGAGGTCGCTGCGCGCGTAAAAGCTGCCCTCCAGCCACACGTCGTGCAAGATGTCCGTGAGCGTGTCCATCGTATCCCGTTGGTCGACTCCCTGGTGACCTCGTTCCGGGTGCGCAACGATCGGGTCAAAGCCGACCTCGGCTGGGCGCCACGCTACACGTCGTTCCAGGAGGGAGTGGTCCCGACGCTCCACGCGCTCCACGCACAGGGCTAGAGACGAGACAGGGGAGGGGGATACCCGTGGGAACCGCCGCGCTGCTCGTCTACGTCGCCGCGACGCTCTACATGGCCGGGGTCAACTGGTTCTTGCAACTGGTCCATCACCCCCTCTACGACCGCATCGGCCGCGACGGGTTCGCGGCCTACGAGACCGCGTACAACCGGCTGATCGGCCCCGTCATCATCTTGCCCTCGCTCGTGGCGATCCTCGCCGCGCTGGCCCTGCTCGTCCAGCGCCCGGCGGGGGCGCCACTGTGGCTCGTGTTGGTCGCGCTCGTCCTGCTCGCGGCGGCCATCGTCTCGACGGTCGCGCTCCAGGCTCCCCAGCACGCCATCCTATCGCGGGGCTTCGACGAGCGAGCGTACCGCACGCTTCTCAGAACGCAGTGGATCAGGACCCTCGCGTGGACGGCGGGCGGGATCGTGGCGCTGGCGATGGTCGCCGACACCCTGAACACGGCATCGTAGTGAGGGTGCGCGGCCGCGCCTCCCACTCATCGCCAGACGCGCAACAGGAAGGTTGCATTTCATAACGAAACGTGATATTCTGCAATCAGGAGGTTGCATATGGACACAGATCGCATCGAGAAAACAGTCGTCCTGCGCGCGCCGCGCGCGCGGGTCTGGCGCGCGCTGGCCCGCGCGGATGAGTTCGGCGCCTGGTTCGGGGTGGCGCTGGAGGGCGTCTTCGCGCCGGGGGCGCGCCTCACGGGCCGCATCATCACCCCGGACCACGCGCGCCTGACCATGGAGATCGCCGTCGAGCGGGTCGAGCCCGAGCAGTTGCTCGCGTACCGCTGGCATCCCTACGCCGTCGAGCCTGACGTGGACTACACGGACGAGCCGACCACCCTCGTCGAATTCCACCTCGCCGATGTCGCGGACGGCACGCGACTCACGGTGGTAGAGTCCGGCTTCGATGGTATTCCGCTAGCGCGGCGCGCCACCGCTTTCCGCATGAATGACCAGGGCTGGACCGAGCAGCTCACGCGCATCGCGCACTATGTCGCGGCGTAGCGCGGCGTCGGCCGACCTAACCCACGCGGCGCCGCTCTTCGCGGCGCTCGGCGACGAAACGCGACTTGCGCTGGTGGACCGGCTCGGCGCCGGCGGCCCGCAGTCGATCACCCGGCTCACGACCGGCTCCGCTGTCACGCGCCAGGCGATCACCAAGCACCTGCAGATCCTCGCCGACGCCGGCCTCGTCCATGACACCCGCCAGGGGCGGGAACGCATCTGGCAGCTCGACACGGACCAGCTCGACGAGGCGCGCCGCTACCTCGACGGGATCGCGCGGCAGTGGGATGAGGCGCTCGAGCGCCTGAGGGCGTTCGTTGAGGACGAGTAAGGGGGGGCGTGCTGAGCAAACGACACGGCGATGCGGCCCTGCGTCCAATGTAGACCAGTCGCCCGGATTATGTTAAGTCCGGCACGCATCAAGGCAAGACAAGAAAGGTATCGGAAAGGAACAGCATATGTACGACGTCACACATCACCCCGTCGTCTCGCACGAGGAGTGGCTCGCCGCACGCAAGCGGCTCCTGGCGGAAGAGAAAGAGTTCACGCGCCTGCGCGATCGCCTGAGCCAACGGCGTCGCGATCTGCCGTGGGAAGCGGTGGACAAGGCGTACGTCTTCGAGGGGCTGCACGGCCGCCAGACGCTGGCCGAGCTCTTCGACGGCCGCAGCCAGCTCGTCGTCTACCACGCCATGTTCGACCCGGCCACGGCGTCGCCATCGACCTCCTGGACGGCGGACGCGGCGTGCCACGCCTGCTCGTTCTGGGCCGACAACTTCAACGGTGTCATCGTGCACCTGCACCACCGCGACGTGACGCTGGTCGCGGTCTCGCGCGCGCCCTACGAGACGATCGCCGCCTATGAGCAACGCATGGGCTGGACCTTCCCGTGGGTCTCGTCGGGCAAGAGCGACTTCAACGTCGATTACCACGTCTCGTTCACGGCTCAAGAGGTCGCCGAGAAGGCCGACTACAACTATGCGATTCAGGCGGTTGGGCCGGAGCGGCCCGGGGTGAGTGTCTTCTTCAAAGACGCGGCGGGGAGGATCTTCCACACGTATTCCACCTATGCGCGCGGCCTCGACATGGTGAACGTCGCCTACCACTACCTCGACCTGGCGCCGAAAGGGCGCGACGAGGGGGACCGCGGGCCGTACTGGATCCGCCGTCACGACGAATACGGAGATTGATCATGGAGCACCAGACGAGCGACGGGCTGAGCGGTTACCGCGACCGTGGGCCACTACCGGCGAGCAGCGCCCTCGTGGCGATCCTCCTGGGACTGGCCGGCAGCGCCTGGCTGTGCAGCGCGCAACTGGCGATGCCCGACATGCGCCGGGGGGTGCTGACCGGAGCAGCGATGATGCCTGCGCGCAGCCCGATGGCTATGTCGGGTTCGGCGCCCATGGGCCTGAGCGCGTTCATCGCGACCTGGACGGTCATGATGGTGGCGATGATGGTCCCGTCAGTGGTACCTGCTGTCAGGACGTTTGACACCTGGGCGCGCACAATGGAACAACCGGGCAGTGCAACAGTACTCTTTGTCGCAGGATATCTTCTGGTATGGAGCATGATTGGCGGTGTCGCCTACCTGATTGTGCAATCGCTCCAAGGCTGGCTTCCGGTAGAGAGCATGACGGCGCTACGGATAGGCGCCGTGCTGCTGGTCGTCGCGGGTGTCTATCAACTGACACCGCTCAAGCAGGCGTGTCTGCGCCACTGTCGGTGGCCCCACATGGGCGTAGCCCCACAAGTGGGCACGCGCGTGCAGGGCCACCTGGGCGCAGTGCGTGTAGGACTGGGACACGGGGTGTACTGCCTGGGAGCCAGTTGGCCGTTGATGCTGGTCCTCCTCCTGGTCGGGATGATGGATCTCGCCTGGATGGGCGTCACCGCGGGGGTCATCTTCGTCGAGAAGGTCGTGCCCGGAGGCGACGTGATCGGCAAGGTCGTGGGGTGGGGACTCGCCGGAGGCGGTTTCATCCTGCTCGCCGCGCCGCACACGCTGTCGGCGCTCGGCGGGGCCTGAGGCGGCCGGCTGAGCGGCCAGTGGCGCCAGGCTGTGCGCGCGGCGACGAAGGGGGATCGTCAGCGTGACCACGGAGACCGCACACGGTAGTCGAGGATGATTGTCGGCGCTGTTTCTTCCGGGATTGACGTTCACAAGCCACTTTGAGAACCTGGGCGCCAACCTCGTGGACCGCGGCAACCCGGTTTTCGAGCGACGGACGCTCGGAAACCGCGGGACCGACACGGTGCTGGGCGGATATACGCTGGTCACCGCCGACAACCTCGTGCTCGAGGCAGTGGTCGCCCTGGTCGAGGGATGTCCGATCCTGGAGAGCGGCGGCGGTGTCGAGGTCGGTGAACTCACGCTTGTGAACGGGGGCCTCAGGCAGATCGTGGGCTGACCCATGAGGGCGCCGGCTCATCCTCAAGATTCATCCATCAGGACGAGATCAGCGAGGTGGACTGCCTGGTACTGGAGCAGATGGAGATTTTGCGCGAGATGCGCGCGCTTGTCGCCGACCACGCCTGCGAGTTGCGTCTGTTGCGCGCCCTTCTGACAGGCGCTGTGGGGCAGCGAGGGCGCGGCGCTTCCAGGCGCGAACACGCTGAGCGTGGTCACGCGCAGCGTGGTGTCCTCGCTGGCCGTGGCCACGCTCGTCAACCTCCCGCGCAGCCGGCAAATCGCTCACGAGGCCGCGCTGACGACGGCGGGACATGCCACGCAAGCGGTGGCGCAGCAGGCACTGGCGCTGGCCTACCAGGATGTCTACGTCGTCGCTGGCGTGGTCGCGGTCGCGGTGATTTTCCTGCCGTTGCTGCTCCGCCTGCGGCAATCAAGCGCGACGGCGGACGTCATCCCGGTCGCGACCACGGCCGCCGCACAGCCGGTCGCGGCGGCCCTTCCCGCGCGCTAAAGACGCCCAGCCCGGATTATGCCTAACGGTACTCCCGTGAAAATCAGGGGTGTTGTCGGTTGTCAACGTCCGGGCTTGACGGCGGAGATGACGACGGAGCGGCGACGAACCGCGACGATGGCGCGTGACCATGCGGCTAGACCGCCTCGGCCAGCGCGTCATCAATCGAGGCCGCCGGGCTGACCGCTCGTGGCAGGGCGAACGCCAGGACGGCGGCGGCGACATGCAGCCCGCTGGCGACGTTCAGCAGCGGCGCCATGGCGGCGTGGGTCCCGCTGACGCTGGCCAGGGCCATGCCGACGACCGTTGCCAACGCGGTTGTCGTCCCGTAGGCCCCAAAGACGCGCCCACGATAGCGATCCGGTGTGGCGCCCTGGGCCACTGTCTGACTGCTCACCAACCAGGCGACCATCGGCAAGCCGGCGACAGCGAACAAACCCACGGCCAGCGGCAGGAGCGCCGCGTCGAGGATGTCGGCGTCGAGGTGGACCCAGTAGCCGGCGAGGTTCGCGATACGTCTGTTCATTGCCGGCTCCTTGTCGCGGCCTGTCGCTGGCGGTAGGCGTGGGTCTTGGCCCTGTTGCCGCAGACGTCCATCGCGCACCAGCGGCCGCGCCCATTACGCGAGCCGTCGTAGAAGACCCAGCGGCAGTCGCCGTGGCCGCACATCTTCAGACGCGGCCAGACGCCTGCCGCCGCGGCAACGGCGATGTCCGCGGCCAGGGCGGCGAGCGCCCCGCGCTCGCCGCCCTCCGCCGGCCGCAGCACGGCCTCACCGCCGGGGTCCAACTCCAGTCGCAGGGGGAGCGCACGGAGGACGGCGACCGCGTCGTGGCCGGTCTCGGTTTCCTGTTGCTGGCCCGCCCTGGCCGCGAGCGCCCCACGCAGGGCGCGGCGCAACGCCAGGGCCAGCGCGACGCTCTCGCGGTCTACAGGCTCGCCCGGCGGGAGCAGGCCACGCCCCACCAGCCACGCGGCCAGGTCCGCCTCCGTCACCAGCAGGTCCCCGCCGGCGTGGCGACGGCCCCGCCGCTCGAACCGACGTTCGTCAAGGGTATTGAGGAAGTCCTCGACGCGGATCAGCGTGGGCGGGGTCGCCGCGCCGGCGCGGCGCTCATTGTTATTGCTCACAACACCAGTATATACGATAGCCGGTTGCGCGCGGGGCGCGACTCTGATATAACACCCCTGTAAGAGGATAACGGTGTCGTAAGCGATGGGAGGTACTCTATGGACGTTCAACCATTCACGATCCGGGTGGCCGACGACGTGCTCGCTGACCTGCGCCGCCGGATCGCCGCCACCCGCTGGCCGGACGAGGTCACGGGCGCGGACTGGGACTACGGCGCGAACCTGGACTACCTGCGCGCGCTGCTAGGCGCGTGGGCGGGCGACTTCGACTGGCGGGCGCGGGAGCGCGAGCTCAACGGGCTGGACCACTACCGGGTGGAGATCGAGGGGCTCCCGATCCATTTCGTCCATCGGCGCGGCCGCGGCCCGTCGCCCCTGCCGATCGTGCTCACCCACGGGTGGCCCAGTTCCTTCCTCGAGTCGCGCAAGCTGCTGCCGCTGCTGGCCGACCCCGCCGCCTCCGGCGGCGACCCAGCGGACGCGTTCGATGTCGTGGTCCCCTCGCTGCCGGGCTACGGGTTCTCGGGGCGACCCACGCGGCCGGGGATGACGAGCGAGACCGTGGCGCGGCTGTGGAAGACGCTCATGACCGACGTCCTTGGCTACGACCGCTTCGCCGCCCAGGGGACCGACATCGGCGCCGGGGTGAGCCGCTACCTCGGCGCCCGGTTCCCCGCGCGGGTTGTCGGGGTGCATCTCAGCGCCGCGGCGTTTGACCTCCCGGCGGAGCCAGCCGACCCGCCGCTGACCGCCGCGGAGCGCGCCTTTACCGCCGAGGTCGCGCGCTGGAAAGCGGCCGAGGGCGCCTACGGCGACATCCAGGGGACCAAGCCGCAGACCCTGAGCTATGGGCTCACCGACTCGCCGGCGGGGCTCGCGGCCTGGATCGTCGAAAAATGGCGCGCCTGGAGCGACTGCGGCGGCGACCTCGAGTCCCGCTTCACGCGCGACGAGATCCTGACCAACCTCACCGTCTACTGGGCCGCCGCGACGATCGGGTCCTCGATCCGCATGTACTACGAGCGCCGCCACCACGCCCCACCGCTGGGGCGGGTGGAGGTCCCGGTCGGCGTTGCGCTATTCCCCAACGAGTTCGTGTCGCTGCCGTCCCCGCCCAGGGAGTTGGTCGAGCGCACGCACAACGTCACGCGGTGGACAACCCACGGTCGCGGCGGCCACTTCCCCGCCATGGAGGAGCCGGAGACGCTGGCCGCCGACCTCCGCTCCTTCTTCCGCGGCCTCCGCTGACCGCTCGTCGGCAGCGCCGGAGGGACCCAGCCAGCCGTGGGGATGATGCGCAATCGCTACTGCGCCAGGGCCGCCGTGCTGCGCAGGGTGCTGTGGTCCGGCGCGAACACGGTCTGCTCGGCGACGAAGCCCAGTCCGCTGACCGAGCGCAACGAGGCCCCGTGCGTGGGGTCAAAGCCCGGCGCGAAGGCGCCGACATCGATGGTGTAACGCACCGTCGGCTGTACCTCGATGCGCTTTGTGACCAGCGCGCCGTTCGAGCCGTAGAACGTCACGTCGATCGGCTCCGTCACGCCCGACGGGTTGTACACCAGCAAGAACTCGCTGTGGCCGTTGGTGTCGCCGTCCGGGAAGCTGGCGCGCACGGAGGCGCCGTTCTGCCCGAACACGTCCGACCCGGCGATGCCCGCGTCGTTGGGGCTGCCGAAATATTCCGGCCGCTCCACCACCACCGGCATGTCGCTGGTGACCACGGCGGCGATACCGCTGGCGTTGAGGAAGTCGTTCTCCTTAAGGTTGGCGCGGCTGAGACCGGGCACAACCAGGGTGCGGCTGCCCAGCGAGACACCGTTGGCCCCGAAGAAGCTGGCCGTGACCCGCGCGGGCAGCGCATTGGGGTTGAGCACGGTCAGGAAGGTCTCGAAGCGGTTGACCGTGGTCCCCTCGGCGAAGAGCCAACTCGTCGCGGGGGTGTTACTGCCCGCGCTGGTGGTCAGGCCGTAGCCGTTGCTGGAGAAGGTCAGCGTGCGCTCGACCACCACCGGCAGGCTGGAGGTGGCGATGATACTGACCGACTGGCCGGGCGCCAGCCTGTTAATGTCGGTCACCAGTGTGGAGTGCGGCGCCACCGTCACGGTGTCGGTTTTGGTCTGGCCCCCGCCGAGCGGCAGGATCTGCAGTTGCACCGTGGCGGCCGTGGGGTAGATGTTGAGCACCGCCACGGTCTCGTGGAAGGTGAGACCGGTGTAACCCTCGGCCAGGTACCAGCGCGTGCCCAGCCCCGTGTTGCCGATCAGGCTGTCGCCGTCCTGGCCGTCGCGGTCCATGACGATCTGCGCCGCGATCGAGCGGTTGGCCCGCAGGTAGAGGCCGAAGGTACCGGGCGGAAAGTGGTAGCCGGCGACCGAGATGACCCGCTTGCCGTGCGCGGGCACGGTGTCGCGCACGTTGCCGACGGCGCCGTTGTCGAAGTAGAAGGTCAGCGCGATGGAGGCGGGCTCATTGTTGCGGTTGAGGATGTCGACGAACGAGTGCGCGGTGGCCGTGTTCTGACCGCCGGCGAAATAGAAGCGCGCGGCGGTCGGCAGCACTCCGACCAGCGCGGCCACGGCGGTCACGCGGCTGCCGTTGCCCACGGCGCTAATGGTGTTGCCGCCATTGAGCAGGCGGGTGGGCGCGACAAAGGAGGCGCTAAAGGCCCCGTTGACGGTGACGATGACGGGCGGCGTGGTCGCCAGCGCGGCTCCGTTGAGGGCCAGCGTCACGCGCTCGTGCGCGCCGAATCCGCTGCCGGAGACCGTCTCGACCGCGCCGGGCTTGACCGACGCCACGCTCAGAGCGATCCTGGGGACGATGTTCTCCACCGTTAGCACCGTCACCGCGGAGCGCTTGCTGGCGAGGCCAACGGCGACGAGGTGATGCACGCCCGCCCCGATGGCGTAGGGGATGGTCACACCCGTCGGCGGCAAGAGGCCATTACTGTCGGCCTTTGCCGGAGTCACGACCTTCGGGGCGGCGGAGAAGTACAGCAGCACCGTCTCACCGGGCGCGAAGTTGGCTCCAGAAACGGTGACCAGGCCGCCGCGGTTGACCGTGGCCGGGACGGCGGTGATGGCGGCCTTGACGGCTGGCGCGACGGCCGCTCCGATCAGTGGGACGGCCACGCGGGCGCGGCTCTCGACGCCGATAGCGGTGATCGAGTTGGCGCCGACGCGCAGGCGGCCCGGCACGACGAAGGATGCATTGAAGGCGCCGGCGGCCGCCACGATGGCGGGCGGTGTCGTTGCCAGCGCGGCGCCGTTCAACGTCAGCGCCACGCGCTCACTCGGCCCGAACCCACTGCCAGTGACGGTCTCGACCTCGCCGGCCTTGACGGTCGCGGTCCCCAATGTGAGGCGCGGGGTGAGGGCCTGGATATCAATGATGGCCACGGCCGAGCGGTGGCTGACCGAGCCGCGCGCGATCAGGTGATGCGGCCCGACGCCGATGCTGTAAGGAACGAGGACAGTTGTTGCCGGGAGGAGACCGGTAGCTCCGGCCGTCGCGGGGGTCACGACCCTGGGCGCGGCGTAGAAGGAGAGCAGGACGGTCTCGCCGGGCGCAAAGTTGGCGCCGGACACGGCGACCGAGCCGCCGCGACCCACCGTGGCCGGGACGGTGGTGATGATGGCCTTGGCGGCTGGCGCGACAGGGGTTGCCGCTGCTGTCACAGGAGCATCCAGGAGGCCATGCGTGGACAGCGACGCGTCGGGAATCACCGCCGTAGTCGTGGCGGCTTGCGTGACGCGGGCCGGCGCGGCGGCCAGGCCGACCGCGTCCAGGGCGATGAGGCTGCCGACGAGGAGCGCGCCAAGCAGCGCGCGATGAGTGCGAGGGCCTGTACCATTGATCATAGTGACGATGCCTCCTGGCATGTATGTGGGGTTGACTCTGTCACGAGACGTGTGACCGAGTGGGCTTCTCTTTTCTCCCTGTTCGACGGCATAGACGTGAGCATCCGTTCGCGTTACGCTCGATACGCACCGCGACGACGTCCTTACCGTGCATTGAGGGCGTACTCGACACCTCCTCTCAATCGTGATCCGTTCGGCGTGATGCCAATCACACACGCTGGATCAGGCGCCCATCTTCTCATCGTAGGCGATTGGTGTTACGATCCTGTTGTCGAGCTGTAAACTTTTCGCATCACAATTGTAAAAAGGCGGCCGTCCTCGACGTTCGGCTGGAGGAGGTTTTCGCCGTGGAGGAACCCAACGAGACCGCGGATGATGTGCTCGACCCCACAGAGGATCGCCGTCTGCACCAGCTCTATAAAATCCGGAGGGGTCGGACATTCACCGAGGCCGAACAAGGCGAGATGGATGCGCTCGTCGCCACGTACAACCGTCGCGCCTATCAGCGCGGCGTGCGGGCGATTGCGGAGCGCGACGGCCAGCCCATCGCCGATGTCGAGGCTGCACTGGCGGCTGAACGCGCCGAAGCCGCTGCCCGGTACCGAGAGCTTGAGGACGACCCCGAGCGGCACGCGGCGCTCATTCAAGAGGCCCTACTCCGACAGCGGGCGCGAGCGGCAGGCTAATGCCCCCGCCCGAACATCCAACACTCGCACGCCGCATCGCTCCTCTACTGAATCGTCCGGTCCATGACTCAGATAACGAGGAGATCCGCAAGGTGGTCCACCTGCGGGCGCGTGGGGCGTGCGAGTATTGCTTGCTGCCCATAGTTGGCGCCTTCAATGTCGACCACATCATTCCCCCGGGAAAGTGGACCGATTATGTCAAAGGACGTCTGACAGGCGTCCCTCCACAACCGGGAAGGCGCGGGCCTGACCACCTCGACAACTACGCGTGCGCGTGTCCCCATTGCAATAACCAGAAGGGCGAGGAGGTCGCACGGAGGGATGTATCCGGCTTGGTCCGCCTCTTTGACCCACGATACGATCATTGGCCGGACTATTTCGTCTTCGAGGAATCACGTTATCTCTTTGTGGTGGGCGTGCCTCCTGAGGGACGAGCGACTCAACTGCAATTGGGATTCAACAACGGTGAGCCGGATGGTCCCCTCGGCCCGCGCCACGTCGCGATCGTCGAGCGGCGCTATCCACCTCCTTGGGCACGGAAGGCATACGGCGTGTGACGCGCCCCTGCGACTAAAGTCGCAGGCCGTACTCAACACAGTTATCGTGCCTCAATTCTCTTGCGGGCGGCCCGGCGCACCTCCTCCGCGAGCAGGTAGCCGAAGCCGGACCGCTCCATGCGGCGTATCAACTCGTCGCGGTCGGCGCCCAGCGCCGCACCCGTGGCGTCGAGGTTCCAGTTGTGGGCGGCGAGCTGGCCCAGCAGATAGGCGCGCCGCGTCTGCGCCGCCGAGAGGCGGTAGGTCTTGAGGTACTCCAGCGTGCCGTCGTCGCGCACGATGGCCTCGCCGATGTGGTTCTCCTCGTCGGGCCGCAAATCGGTGATGAAGCGCTGCAAGGTGAAGGGGCCGGCCGTGTAGACGATCCTGGCGTCGACGTCGCGCCCCAGCAGGTTGCCGGCCATGACGCCGGTCCCGAACGCGGCCCATTCCCGCCGCGCCTCGACCAGCGCGGCGCGCAGCGCGGCCAGACTGTCGACCGCCGCGTCGAACGCGACGTCCATGGGCGCGACCGTCTCGTTGTCGTGGGCGTAGTAGGCGAGCAACTCGCCGTAGAAGTCCTCCAGCAGGCTATCGTGCAGGGCGCGGTAGTCCTCCGGCGTGGGGACCACGAAGGCCGAGGCCAGCGCGTCGGCCACGAACAGCAGCACCCCCACCTGCCCGTCGTGGATCTCGAACACGCGCAGCGCGTCCTCGAGCCCCCGGATGCCGCGCCCCATGACGGCGGTCTCCGAGCGGACGCCCAGCCCGTGGGACAGGGCGTAGCGGGAATACTCGCGCCAGGCCACGTCCGGCCCGGAGAAGAACAGGCCCAGGAAGCCCTCCATGGCCAGGTGCAGCGGCAAGAAGCGCAGCCTGTTGCCCTCCTCGCGTTTGGCCATGCGGTGCAGCAGCCGCACACCAACCGGGCCGAGGGCCAGGCGCTTGCCGTCCTTGCCCTCCCGGCCGTCCCTGCGCTCCATGCGCTCCATGCGCTCCATGCGCGCGCCGTAGGAAGCCATCGGGCTCCCATCGTCGCTCCACGAGAGCACCAGGCCGTGCGGGACATAGGAGATATAGGCCAGGTCAGGCCGCTCGATTTGACCTTCCAGGGCCACCACCGTCAGGTCCTCGTCGTAGCCGCGCCGCCAGAGACGCAGGTCGCGCCGCGGCTCACGTCGCACCAATGGGACGATACGGACCGCCCCACGGACCTGCGCGGGCGCGGCCTCGAGCCCGCGCAGCTCCACCCCCTTGATCAGGGTCGGACGCCGGGCCATCAGTCCATCACCTCCTGCTCGGCCAGCGCGTCGACGGCGCCGGCATCGCGCCGTACAGCGTCCTCGACGGCATGCACGGCCTCTTCCTCGGGCTCAGATTCCTCATGCACGGCCTCTTCCTCGGACTCGGATTCCTGCGGCCATGTCTCCGCCGCTGGTACTAATGCATCATCGCCACCTCTCGTGACAATGAGCGCATCGGGACCGGCCAGCATCTGCCGCACCCGGGACGCGAGGTAGTCCTCCAGGTCGGCCAGCGGCGCGGAGCCCTCGGCGAAGCGGGCGAAACCCAGCACGGTGGGCAGGTCCTCGGCGTCGCGCAGGCCCACGGCGGGCACGACCGGGCTCAGCGCCTGCACGCTCAGGTCATCGGCGTTGAAGACCGGGTTGCACTGCACGATGGAGGTGCGCGCGGCGGGGTCGAGCCACTGGCGATAGACGCGCAGCACGTGGGCGGCGCCGTGGGGCGGGTCGTTCTCGTAGCCGTCGGAGACGATCACCACCAGTTCGGCGCCCCACTCCAGCGCGTCGAGCAGCGGCGTGGCCAGATCACTCTGCCCGCGCGCCGTGACCAGCAGCGGGTCCTCCACCGGGCGGGTCCAAAAGGCCTGGTACTCCCGCGCCGCCGCTTGCAGCAGGTAGTGCGCGGCCAAGGCCACGCCCAGCGGGCGGCGGCGCTTCTCGGCCGAGCCGGAGCTGGAGTAGCTACGGTCGAGCACGGCGGCCACGCGGCCCAGCCGCAGCGGAGCGCGCGCCAGGGCTCGTCGCGCCGCCTGCTCCAAAGCGGGGCGCAGCGCGTCGGCGCGCTCCAGCCGCGTCTCACAAGGCAGCGAGAGCGCATAGAGCGCCAGGCGGGTCAGCGGCAGGCGGCCAAAGTCGAGTTCCAGCGCCACCCCGTGGCGGCCGGCGCGCTCGGCGCTGCCCTGCAGGCGCAGGCGCTCGCCGGGGGTCATGCGCGCCTCGGCGCGCTGCAAGAAGACGTCGCGCTTGATCTCGTGTGTGGCCGCCAGCCCCTCGGCCACCGTGAACGGCAGCTCGTAGACCGCCTTGGCGCTGTAGTGGGCCTGCCGGAAACTCTCGAACAGCGGGGTCTGGTAGGAGCGCTGCTGCCAGCGGCGGAACAGGAACGGCCCCAACTCGCCCGGCAGCCGGAGGTGCGCGTGGACGGCGACCGAGCGCACGCGGGCACGGTACTTGACGGCGTCGAAGCTGCTGTCGGGACGGCCGCGCAGGTAGTCGCGGGCGATGGCGCGGGCGCGGCGGTTATTGACGCCGCGTTCGCGCAGACTCTGCAGCAGACGCCAGGCGCGCTGCGGCGGCAGGGCCCGGAGGGCGGCGGCGATCAGCGCCCCTTCCTCGGCGCGGCGCCCGAGCGCGGTCTGCCGGCCCGTGGCCAGCAGCTTCAGGATAATCTGGGCCGTGTTGAAGTGGTTGATGCCCGCGGCGAGCGTGCGCGCGTAGAGCAGGCGGTAGTTGTGCAGGATGTAGTCGTGCAGGAAGTCGATCGAGACGCGCTGCCCATAGGCGTCGTCGTAGAACTCGCGCTGCCCGGTGCAGGACAGGCAGGCGTTGATGAACATGACCAGGTCTTCGCGCGCCACCAGCGCCGCGCGGTTTGCCCAGCGCCGTTCCAGATCCGTCTCCATGCGTGCCATAGGGGTGCGGGACCTCCAGACCCTACGATACCGATGCCGCGGCCGGGGAAGGCGTCCGCCCGTCGGCCCCGTGGTGAGGGCGCGAGGATCGGGTCGGCCAGGGGCCGCGGACGGGATGGCGAACGCACGTGGAGCGTGCTGTGCCAGACCCCGCGTTCATGCGCGAGGGTCGTTCGAAAGAGCGCGGGCTGTGCGGGGAATGGCGGCACGACTAGCTATGACAGCTTCAGAGGCTGGATTCGGAAATCGCACCAAAGTCCCGCGCACAGCGCCGGCAACGGCCGAGCCCTCGCGGGACTCAACGCGTTGTAAGGAATAGGATACCATATGCGACGGCCACCCTACACCGCTCGTCTAACGCTTATCAGGGCCATGTAGTTCTCCCGGTAGAACGACCAGACTGGGGTAGGGGCGTATTGCATACGCCCATGTCGCGCCGCCACCGGGTGTATGCAATACGCCCCTACCCCAGGGAATCGCCCACGCGATCGACAACTAAATAGCACTGAACGCTCATGATCCGATGTTGCGGTAGGGTTGCCACGCCACGTCGTAGATAAGGGCGAAAGGCTGGTCCGGCCAGGACAATCGGCGGTCGAGCCGGCCATCAACCGTATAGATGTCGATCGCAAAGGCGTCATCGACGTAGGTGCTGACCGCGAGGTACTGGCCGTCGGGCGACCACGCGGGCAATGACGAGGGTATCTCGCCGCTCATATCGTCGAGATTAAGGTTAACCAACGGATGCAAGCCTATGCCATCTCGTTGTACCAGGTACACGGTCTCGTACGCGATCTGGCCGTCGCCACCGGGCCCGACAAACGCGAGGCGTTGTCCATCGGGCGACCAGGCGAAGCCGGCCTCGAAAGCCATCTGGCCAACCTGACGGATGTCGCGTGTGCGCCTATCCAGGACATAGAGCCCTTCCACATCTCCCGCTTCGCCGTTCGTTGCAGCGAAAGCTATGGCGTCTCCGTCCGACGACCAGATGGGATCGCGAAGAAACTCGTGCTCGTCGACAAACTCCTCCACCATCTCGCCCGCGTCGGTCACGATCTGGAAAGCGTTGAATTGCCCCCTTTTCGTCACGGCAAACGCGGTCCCGTCGGGAGAGGTCGACGAGATAATAGCCTCTTCGAGAGCGAAGAGGCGTCGCCCCGCGTGTCCGTTGGCATCGACCAAGCGCCAATAGCCCTCTCCGCCGCCCTCGTCCGGCGCACAGTACAACACTTGCTGGCTATTCGGCATCCATCGTGGAGAATTGCGGCCCGTGCGTCCAGTGAGCGATTGCGGCGACGATCCGTCGGCAAGGACGCAGATGATATCGCCCGTCGTTGCTTGTGCGGTTACGATAGCGGTTGCATACGCCAGATACTGTCCGCCCGGCGACCAACTGGGATTGGTCTCATCGGCGTCGGGATTGTGACTCACGCGACGCAACCCCGAACCATCAACGCCGACCACGTAGATTTGGAAGCGCCCGATCCCGTAGTGCTCGCCGGACCCTTGGGACAAAGCGCCCGAAAACGCGAGCAGATATGAGATGCTACTGTTCGATTGCGTCATTGGTAACTCCGTCTTGGTATAAAGCGCGATTGGGAGATGGACATTGCTCGATATCAACCATCGGTTGCAAATAGCTGGGAAACAAGGCTGGCCAGGTCGCGGTAGCACTTGTCGAATGAGTCAGCGCTACGGGCCAGGGTGAGATCGAAGTGCTCCGTCAAGGAGGCTTGGTCGGCCGTAGGGCTGTAGGTTCTGCTCCGCATCATCGCTTCCACCTGCCCCTTCGCGTCTCGTGGGCTCTCGGGAGGGGTTGTGCGAGGTGGAAAAACGGGATCGATCTTGCGATGTGTACGCAACGACTCTGCCGCGGCTAGGAACCAGGCCTCGTACTCATGTTTCGCCAGGACGACTGAGATAGGGATGTCGTTACGCTGCTGCCGCGCGCGCTTCAGGAGTTCCGGCCCCAACACGGCCGGACAGTCGTCATCGCTATCCAGCAGGACAAAGATCGCACCGGGCCGCGCGAGCCTGCGCGCCGCTAGCTCGATGACCTTCTCCAGTTCGCCTGCCCTCACGACTTTGCTGCGCGGTACGCGAATGACGTGGGACACGGCGACATATTTATTGGGGTCGATATCTGTCACAACGCGCCCCACCAGGGACCTTATGGCCGCGTCTTCGCCATCGCCTTCCACAATGCAGACCATGGAAGGAACAACGAATGCGCCGGTCATCAACCACTGAAGAGGGCGGCATGGTGGTCTGCCGGCCTCGTCGCCGCCGCATCCGGCACGATTTGATTCATGCGCAGCAGCTCGCCAACGGTGAATAGCCGGTCCCGCACCACGGATCGTCCGGCCTCGTCCATCGGCCCGATCCTGGTCTCATTGTCCGCGACGGTCACAGCCAGGATGGAATCAACATCCAGATTCTTGTCGTCGAGGAGGTCGGGACTATGGCTGGTCGCTATGACCTGAGTTGACTTGCTGGCCTCGCGCATGGCGTCGAAGAGCACGCGCAAAGCCCCGGGATGGACCGTCGATTCTGGTTCTTCGATCGCGGTAAGCGTTGTCGGCGTCGTCGCGTTATACGTCGATTGGAATAGAGCGACAAGGATTCCCAAGACACGCAGCGTCCCATTGGATAGCGATGGCGCCAGGAACGGTTCCCATGTCTTCTCGCCGCGTTGGCGAAACTCCAGGATCGACCGGTCCACTATTGTTTTAGGCTGAACCAGATGCACCGTAGGAACGATACGCGATAAGTACTCATCAATCCGCTCCTTGGCTCCTTCGTTGCGCGTAATGAGGCGCTCAAGGACGCCTGTGATGTTGCTGCCATCCGATGTCAGAACGTCTGCCGACCCAGACGGCTGTAGATGTCGCATGTCGGAGGGACTTATGTCGTAGAAGCGCATCGATCTGAAGGCTTCATAAACAGGCTCGAATCCCCCTGCCACTTGCCCGATCCCGTTTAGGGCTAAGAGAAGGTTTGTATCCCCTGGCAATGAAAAGGCGCTTCGGACGTTTACTGAGAGAGCATTGGTGTCGAAATCGCCGTCCTGCATCACAAAATGCAACGGCAGCTCGCCGTCCTTATGGCCATCGATGGCACATTCTTCCTTAACCACACGGTAGCCGCCTGCTGCGTGGGCTTGAATCCGAAACGTGTAGTGTCCGTCCATCCCGTGGGGCAGACGAAACTCGAAGCGCATGCCAAAGTTACTCTTGACGTCATTAGACCGTCGTATAATCTCCCGGATACCGCCTCGCCTTCGGATCGCATCGTTCAACGAACCACCACAGGCGTCGTTTACAAAACGCAAGGCATCGAGAAAGTTGCTCTTGCCCGAACCGTTGGGTCCAACCAGGACGTTGAGCGATCCGAGGCGCACGTCGCAGAAGGCGATGCTCTTATAGTTTTCGATGACGACGCGCGTGATGAACGGTGAGGCGGTTGGCGGAGACACAGGCACTTCCTTCTGAAAATATGGTGATGCGAATCTGGGACTGTTAACAGCAGTGTAGCAAGCAGCGCCTTGTTTGCTTGGCTAGCCAAGAACAACATCACCGGGACTACGCTCGGATCATTTCAGGCCACACATCATGCGTGCGTGCAAAACGAGCAGGGCCTGTCGCACGCTTTCGCAGCAAGATGCGCCGGTTTCGGCGTTTTTTCATTGCATGCATCCCTAGCCGATCTTCCCATACTTCCGCGTAGAGGCGAGGAAAATCAGGGTTTCGTCGTGTTGCTTCCTGAACCATCTCTTCGAGGAAATCCTGCTCCATCTATCTAGGCGCTGAAGGCGCGGCGGGTGCTCTCGCGGGCCACGCTGATGACGCCCTTGACGCGCTCAATGCGCGAGAAGACGCGCGAGAGCTGCTCGGTCGAGGCGATGCGCAGGGTCACGCGCAAGGTGGCGGCGTGGTCGCCGCCCGCCGCGACCGAGGCCGCCGTGATGTTGACGCGCTCGTCGGTGATGGCCGAGCTGACGTCGCGCAGCAGCCCCTCGCGGTCCCAGGCGCTAACCACGATGGCCACCGCGTAGGTCGATTGCGCCACGGCAGGACCCCACTCGACCGCGACCAGCCGCTCCGTCTCCTGCTCGGAGAGGATGCGCGGGCAACTGCCGCGATGGACCGTCACGCCGCGGTTGCGCGTGATGTAGCCGATGATGTCGTCGCCGCGCGCCGGGTGGCAGCAGGGCGCCAGGCGGGTCAGCAGGTCGCCCACGCCCATCACATGCACCTCGCCGCCGCCCGCGTCCTCGCGCGGCGCTACGGTCGGGAACTCCGGGATAAAGGGCAACTCGTCGCGCAACTTAAGCCGCCCCACCACCTTCTCCGGCCCCAGCGCGCCGTAGCCGATAGCGGCGAACAGGTCGTCGGGCGTCTTGAACTCGAGCGCGGTCGCGGTCGCGCCCAACTGCTCCAGGCTGAGGCTATTGAGCGTGCGCTGCTCCAGGCGCTGCAGCTCATGGTCGAGCAACTCGCGGCCGCGCGCGATGTTCTCGTCGCGGTCCTGGCGCTTGAACCAGGCGCGGATCTTGGCGCGCGCGCCGGCCGAGGCCACGAAGTTGAGCCAATCGCGGCTGGGGCCGTGTGGCTTGCGCGTGGTCAGGACCTCCACGCGGTCGCCATTGTGCAGCACGTCGTCGAGCGAGACCATCGTGCCGTTGACCTTGGCCCCGATGCAGCGATTGCCCAGTTCGGTGTGGATGCGGTAGGCGAAATCCACCGGCGTGGAGCGGGCCGGCAGGTCGACGATGTCGCCCTTGGGGCTGAACACGAACACCTGGTCCTGGAACACGTCCACCTTGAGCGTGTCCATGAAGTCGGTACTGTCGGTCTGCATCTCGTCCTGCCAGCTCATCAGGGTCTGGATCCAGCCCGTCAGCGAGGTGGGCGCGGTCCGGGAGGAGCCCTCCTGCTTGTAGAAGAGATGCGCCGCGACGCCGAACTCGGCCATGCGGTGCATCTCGTGCGTGCGGATCTGCACCTCCAGCTGGCGGCCCTCCGGCCCCATCACCGTGGTGTGCAGCGACTGGTAGCCGTTGGGCTTGGCCACGGCGATGTAGTCCTTGAAGCGGCCGCTGACCGGGCTCCAGAGCGAATGCACGTAGCCGAGCGCGGTGTAGCAGTCGGTCGTGCCCTCGACCAGCACGCGCAGCGCAAACAGGTCGTAGACGCGCCCCAGGTCCATGTTGATCTCGGAGCGCACCAGCTTGCGGTAGATGCTGTAGAGGTGCTTGGCGCGGCCGGTGATGTCGGGCGTCAGGCCGTGCGCGGCCAACTCGGTGCGCAGCAGCGCGCTGGCCTCCTGCACGTAGCGCTCGCGCTGCGGGCGCTGCTCGGCGATCTGCTCGACCAGCCACCAGTAGGAGTCGCTCTCCAGGTACTTGAAGGCGAGATCCTCCAGTTCCCACTTCATACGCGCCATGCCCATGCGCCCCGCCAGCGGGGCATAGATCTCGCGCGTCTCCAGGGCCTTGCGCTGCTGCTTCTGCGGCGCCAGGGCGTCGAGGGTGCGCATATTGTGCAGGCGGTCGGCCAGCTTGACCACGACCACGCGCGGGTCCTCGGCCATGGCCATGAACATCTTCTTGATGTTCTCGGCCTGGCGCCGTTGCTGCCCCTCGTTCTTGCGGCCCTTTTCCCCCTCGCCCTGCCGCTGCTCGGCCAGGTCGATTTGCTGGCGGCTGAAGTTGCCCACCTTGGTCACGCCGTCGACCAGGTGCGCCACGGCGTGGCCGAAGAGTTTGTCCACGTCCTCCAGCGTGGCCGCGGTGTCCTCGACCACGTCGTGCAGTAGGCCCGCCGCGATGGTCGTGGGGTCCATGTGCATCTCGGCCAGCAGGATGGCCGTGGTCAGCGGGTGCATGATGTAGGGCTCGCCCGACTTGCGCCGCGCCCCCTCGTGCGCCTCGGCGGCGAAATTGTAGGCCGCTTCGAGCGTCGCGCAGGCCTCGGCCGAGACGTAGCCGCGCACCCCCTCCATCAGCGCCTCCAACGTGGGCAGCGGGGCGGCCAGAGGCTCAGCAGGGATGGCCCCGACGCCGGGAACGGGAACGGAAGAGGGCGGAGGAGAGGTAGAGAGAGTCATGGATGCTGCATTGCCTCGTTGCTCTGTAGCCTTGTTGCGGTTAGGGTCACGGTGTTGCGGTTAGGGTCACGGTGCGACAGATGACAGACCCCGGCGCCGGGGACGGTACGGACGGAGCCGGCGACGCCTGTGGTCGCGTGAGCGGGCGGATCGCGGCCTACGCCAGGGAGGACGCCGGCAGTGAGGAAGGGGGATGTTCGGGGGAACGTCCCGCACCGCCCCTGACCGCCACGTCCTTGATGCGAAGCTCGATCGATGCGCGCCCGTTCCATTCATTATACTGCAACGTACACACCACGTCGACCACGCTGCCGCGCGGCAGCACGCCGACGTCGCCGGCGCGGCCGAAGGCGATGCCGCCCACCGTCCCCGATGACGTGTTGAAGCTGAAGCGCAGGTGGTTGGCGCCCACGGCGCGGCAGTCGCCCACGCGCAGGTTGCGCCACAGCAGCGTGGGCGACCTGTTGCCTATGCCGAACGGCTCCAATGCCTCCAGTTGGTCGAAGAGCACGCCCAGATCCTCCACGCCGAAGTCGCGCCCGCCCACCTCGGCGTCGATCTCGATGGTGGGCTCCAGATCCTCCTCGCGCAGGCTGGCGGCGGCCAGCGCGGCCAGGCGCGCGCGCAGCGCCGGGATATGCGCGGTGGGCAGGCTGAAGCCCGCCGCCTGCGCATGGCCGCCGAACTTGGTCAGCAGGTCGCCGCAGGACGCCAGCGCCTCGATCAGGTTGAAGCCGGGCACGGAACGTCCCGAGCCGCGGCTCTCCGGCGCCGCCGGCGTCGTGACCGGACCGGCAATGGCCGCACTGTCCGCCGCCGGCGCGGTGGGTGGACCGGGCGTGGCCGCGTCGGGCGGCGCGCCCTCGATCCGCTCGACGACCAGCACGGGTCGGCAGTACTCCTCGGCCAGGCGTCCCGCCACTAGCCCGATGACGCCGGCCGGCCAGGCCGGGTCGTCGACCACCAGGGCGCGCTCCGTCGGATGGTCGCCGATGCGCCGGCGGGCTTCCTCGATCACCTGGGCGGTGAGCCGCTGGCGCTCACCGTTCTTCTGTTCCAGCGCGTCGGCGAGGTCCTCGGCCTCCGCGGCGTCGGTCGTCATCAGCAGACGGCAGCCGACCATGGCATGGTCGATGCGGCCGGCGGCGTTGAGCCGCGGCCCCAATCGGAAGCCCACCTCGTTCGTGGTCAACTCGGCGTGCTCCAGGCCGGCCCGCCTCATCAGCGCGCGCAGCCCCAGCCGTTGGGTGTGGGTCAGCGCCGAGAGGCCGTAGCGCACCAGGATACGGTTCTCGCCGCGCAGCGGCACCATGTCCGAGACCGTGCCGATCGCCACGAGGTCCAGCACGTCGCGGCGCAGGCGCTGGCCGTTGGGCAGCCCCTCCGCCAGCGCGCTGGCCAGTTTGAAAGCGACGCCGACCCCGGCGAGATCCTTGAACGGGTAGGCGCACTTGGGCTGCCGCGGGTTCAGGATAGCCACGGCGGCGGGCAGGCGCGGCGGCGGCGTGTGGTGGTCGGTGACGATCACGTCGAGCCCGATGGCGCGGGCGTGCTCCACCTCGTCGGCGCTGCTGATGCCGCAATCGACCGTGATGACCAGGCTGACCCCGTCGGCGCGCAGGCGGTCCAGCGCCGCCGCGTTGAGGCCATAGCCCTCGGAGGCGCGGTGCGGCACATAGACGCGGCAGTTGGCCCCCAGCGCGCTGAGGATCTGGTGCAGCAGCACGGTCCCCGTGACGCCGTCGACGTCGAAGTCGCCGTAGACGGCGATACAATCGCCGCGGGCGATCGCGGCGCGGATATGCCGCACGGCCTCGCGCATCCCATACATCAGCGACGGCGCGTGCATCGACGCGGCCTCGGGATGGAGGAACGCGGGCAGCTCATCGTGCGTGAGGCCGCGGTTATAGAGGACCTGCGCCACGACCGGGGAGAGGTTCTTGAGCGGCGCGTCGTAGCCGCTCGGCATCGGCGTGGGCATGATCCAACGCGCTCTGGCGACCCGCACAGTCCTACTCCCTCTAGCTACGGCGACGTCATGGCCACCCATGACATGGCCGTGAGCGGCCATCATCTCCATGTCGATAGATACACGAGATACGCGTCATCCGGCGTACGCGACAGACACACGAGCGCGTACGGTACGATACACTGTGGCGCGCATGCGTCCCATGCGTCCCATGCGTCCCATCGCTACCTACTATTTGGCGAGTGTACCACGAATCGGGCCGCGCGTGCAGGGACTTCACCCCGATCCCTCATCCCTGTGCGCGGGAGAAGGGAGACGGCGCGACACGCTAGCAGTTGCTCCCCTCGCCCCTTGAGGGAGAGGGGCCGGGGGTGAGGGGTTTCGCGCGTGCAGGGCGAGACTCCTGCTATCATTAGTCGGGACCAAAGATGTAGCGGTTCGGCGGTATCGCGCCGAAGGCATTATGATACTGTATGATAGCGCCGATGACCGGCGAGAAGGACAGGCTCCGGCCAGAGTGAGGGTTGAGTGGATACGGATATAGCGACGCTGTGTGAGCGGGTCGAACGGACCGGCGCGGCCGCGCTCGACAACCTGACCAGGACCGAGGCGGCGGTACGCGACCTCGAGCGCGAGATGGGCGCGATGCCGTTCTTCGTGCGCGGCTTCGTCTCGTCGAGCGTGTCGAAGGGGTCGGGGCAGGATGTCCCGGCCTGGGTGCGCACCATCGGGGCGCTGACGGCCGACATCCGCTCCGCCCAAGAGGCCGCCGGCCGTGCGCGCGCCGCCGGCGCGCTGGCCGGGGAGGATCGCGCGCGCTTGCCCCAGACGGCGGAGCATATCAGGGTGGACCAGCCGCGCTTCGAGCGCCTCGTCGGCTTCCTGGAGGAAGCGCCATCCAGGCTCGACACCGTCCCCAAGGGTGTGCTGCCGCCCGAGCGGCGCGGCGAGTTGCTCGCCATGCTCGACGCGCAGGTACGTTCGCTGCGCGCGACGGTCGCCGCCATGCCCGCGCTGGCCGAGGCGGTGCAGGCCCTCGCGAGTTCCTAGTTGCCAGTTGCCAGTTGCCAGTTTGATCATCGATCACGTAGTGGCGCCCTACGAGGTAGAATATATCCAATGACAGAGACCAATGCCGCTAGCCGGTCGCCCCGTCATGAGTGTCTGACAACTGGCAACTGGCAACTGGCAACTGACAACTGATGTCTCCCGACACTCCCTATTGGGTCGCCTTTAGCCTGTTGCCCGGCATCGGGCCGCAGCGCATGCGCCGCGTGGCCGAGGCCTTCGGCAGCATGGAGCAGGCCTGGGCCGCCGCGCCGTCGGCGCTGGTCAAAGCGGGACTCGACCCCAAGGCCGTGGCCACGGCCGTGGCGGCGCGGGCGAGTATCGACGTCCCGGCGGTGATGGAGCGCCTGGAGCGCGCGGGCGTCACCGTGCAGACCCTCGCCGACGCGGCCTACCCTGCCCGCCTGGCCGATATCTACGACGCGCCGCCGGTGCTCTACCTGCGCGGGGAGTTCCGTCCCGAGGACGAGTGGAGCGTGGCCGTGGTCGGGACGCGCCACCCCACCGCCTACGGCCGCGAGGTGACGCACCGGCTGGCGACCGAGCTGGCCCGGCGCAACGTGACGGTGGTCAGCGGCCTGGCGCGCGGCATCGACGGCATTGCCCACCGCGCCGCCCTCGACGCCGGCGGGCGGACGGTCGCCGTGTTCGCCTGCGGGGTGGACGTGGTCTATCCCTCGGAGCACCGCCGCCTCGCCGCCGATGTCGCCGCGTGCGGCGCCCTGGTCTCCGAATATCCCGTCGGCGCGCTGCCCGAGACGGGCGCGTTCCCCGCCCGCAACCGCATCATCTCCGGTTTATCCCTGGGCACGATCGTGGTCGAGGCGGGCGAGCGCAGCGGGGCGCTGATCACGGCGGCGCGCGCTGGAGCAAAACCGCGAGGTCTTCGCCGTCCCCGGCGGCATCTTCGCCGCGCAGTCGGTGGGGACCAATCGGTTGATCCGCGACAGCCGGGCCAAGCTGATCCTGTCGGCCGAGGACGTCATGATGGAGCTCGAGTTGCAGATGGCGCCGCAACAACTGGAGATGCGCCACCTCTTGCCGGCGAACGAGACCGAGGGACGCCTGATCGCGATGCTGGGACCCGAGCCGCTGCACATCGACGTGCTGACGCGCCAGAGCGCCCTGCCCATCGCCGAGGTCAGCAGCGCGTTGGCCATGATGGAGCTCAAAGGCCTGGCCCGTCAGGTCGGCGGCATGCAGTACGTGAGCGGATAGAAAGATGAGTCCTCCCGCACTGTTGACGATCGACGATCCGGACGGGCCGGGGGGGCCGGGGTATGTCCCCCAATGGATCGTGGAGGCCGTCCGCGATGAGCCCGAGAGGATAGGGGAAGCTGTACCCGAGGCCGAGCCCGCGTACCACCCACCATCGCCCCTACTTTCCCCATCGCGGCGCCCCCTGGTCGCGGCCGCGCTGCTCGGGGTGGGCGTCCTGGCGCTGCTGTTGCTGCTGATCCCCGGCTCGGTGATGGAGTCGGACGGGCAGAGCATGCTGCAAATGACGCGTTCGCTCGTCGAGCGAGGGGATGTCACGGTCTCGACGCCGCGCTACGGCGAGTTGATCGGAGTGCATGGTCTGGGCGGCCGCCTGTATTCCAAGTACGGCCCCGGCCAGTCGATCGCGGCGATCCCGCTGTGGCTGCTCGGCCGCGCGCTGGCCTCCCTGGCTCCCTCCTCCCTGGCGCCCCCCTCTTTCGGGTCCGAGCTGCCGGTCATGGCGGCCTCGACGCTGCCGGCGATCGCGGTGGCGCTCAGCGCCGCGTTGCTGGTCCTGGCGGCGCTGGAGTTGGGGGCGTCGCTGGCCGGGGGCCTCGCGCTGGCGCTGGTCTATGCCGTGGCCACGCCGGCCCTGGTCTACGCCACGCAATGGTTTAGCGAGCCGCTGACCGGGTGCGCCTTGCTGGCGGCGTTCTATCTGCTGCTGCGCGACCGTCGCGTCCCCACGCGGTGGGGTCCCCTGGTCGCCGGCGTGGCCACGGCCTGCGCCGTGGCCACGCGCTCCGAAGCCCTTGTCCTGACGCCGGCGCTGGTCGCCTATGCCGTCCTGTCGGGGGAGCGCCGACCCAGCGGTCGCCGGCGGCGCCTCCTCGGCCTGCTGATCCCCCTGGCCCTGACGTTGGCGGCCCTGGGGCTCTACAACCTGGCGCGCTTCGGCTCGCCCCTGGAGACGGGCTACAGCTACGGCGATGTCTTCGCCTACCGCGACACCCATCCCGCGCACAGCCTGGCCTCGTTCGTCCAGGGCGTCTACGGCCTCGTGCTCAGCCCTGGTAAAGGGCTGCTGGAATACGCGCCGGTGATGGTGCTGACGCCGTTCGCGGCCGTCATCCTGTGGGCGCGCCGCCGCGCCGAGACAGCGCTGCTGCTCGCGCTGATCGGGCTGCAGCTGGCGGGGCACGCCAACCTGCTGATCAGTTGGCTGGGAGGGTGGTCGTGGGGACCGCGTTTTCTGGTACCGGTGCTCCCGTTCATGATGCTGCTGCTCGTGCCCCTGTTCGAGGCGCCGGGCCGGTTGAGGGTCAGGCCGCCGCGCCTGAGCCTGACGCGTGCGCGCGGCCTGTTCGTCGTCCTCGCGTTGGCCGGCGTGCTGGTGCAGCTACCCGCAGTGGCGATCCACGAGCCGCACATCTACCTCTACGACCAGTTCCCGCTGTACTGCGCCCACCGCGACGTCAACCATTGCCCGTCGATGGACCAGGCGCGGCTGGAGCACGACTACGTCTACGCCCCCGCGCACTCGCCGATCGTGGGCGGCTGGGCGTTGCTGTTCGACCACAACACCTGGACGCCCCAGACGCGCATGTCGCCGGATCGCGTGGCGCGCCAGGGCGTGGTGGTCGCGCCGCATACGTGGTGGCGCCTGCTCAACTTGCAGGGGGCGCCCACGTTACCGCTTGTGATCGCGTGCGCGCTGCTGGCCCTGCTGTCCGCGCTCAGCCTCTCCCTGGCGCTGCGCATCGGCCGGGGCATCCAGGCCCCGGCCGCCGCACGGACGAAGGCCGGCTCCGCGGCGCAGCGGCCGCACAGGGAGTGGGAGGCGGTGGAGCAGCCGGGCGTGTCGTGAGGGCCGCGGGCCTGCGGCTGACGTCGCATGGCAGGTGAGGGCCGCGGGCCTGCGACTAAAGTCGCATGGCAGGGACCGGACACTAAAGTGTCTCTGGCTGGGACGCTCTACGCGGTTCCAGGCAGCCTATGTGAGGCCACTCGGAACCATAGGCAACACCGAAAAGGAGGCCACTCGGAACCATAGGCAACACCGAAAAGGAGGCCACTCGGAACCATAGGCAACACCGAAAAGAGTGAAGATGAGCAGCCCTGCCCTCAAATAGCTTAAAATGCAAGGTGGGCGTGCCGTCCTGTGAGGCGCACATTATGCACGGGCTTTCTCGGCCACACTTCTTGGTTCATGACTATTTGTGACGTACGACCCGCTACGCGCGACTCGCACATAGCGGAGACCATGATGTGACAATTTGACATAGTCGTCAACCGTTTCAGACACTTTAGTGTCCGTACCCTGCCATGCGACTTTAGTCGCAGGCGGCGCCCACTAACTCGGAGGAGACATGAGCTTGCTCGGCAGATTGTTCCAACGCCCCGGCCGTCCGCGAGACGGGTCGGCCTGCCCCGCCTGCGGCTCGCCGATGATCGCGGACTCGCGCCTGATCCGGCCGCGTCCCGGCACGGAGGTGCGCCAGCACTTCTTCCACTGCACCAATCGCTGGTGCGGCCATAATTTGTTGCGCGGTGAGCCTACCACTGACCACACCAAGATCGTGACGTCGCGCGCCGGGGAGAGCCTTGGCGGGCCTCGCCCAGGGGAGGATAGGTAGCGATGTCGTCCGGTCCACTACCACCCAAGAGGCAGGGCTGCTCCGCGTTGATGCTGCCGCCGCAGCGCGCCGGCGGGCCCCTGGAATATGGTCTGGCCACCTGCAGCAAGTACAACACCAGTCCCCCGCGCGGCATCCCCGAGAAGGGACAGGAGATCTGTGCGCAGCCCGGCAGCAGCCCCGCCACGTGCTGGATGGACTTCTACGCCTGCCGCCGGGCCAACATCGCCGAGCGCGCCTACCAGCGCTCGTTCCTGGGCCAGCACGACCCGGCCGGCGAGCCCCAGGTGGCCGAGGCCGCGCGTGACGCGCAGGGCCGTGCGTTCTACTGCCTGCAACGGAACGGACAATGGGTCCATAGCGGGGACCATGACTTCCCCGTGGGCGGGAAGTAATCCTCACCCCTCACCCCCAACCCCTCTCCCGGTGCGCGGGAGAGGGGAGACGAAGCCCTCATCCCCGGCCCATGTGGATTGATCTCTCGACTCTGCGAGTTGACGTTGGGGCCGACTCTCCTGGTGCGCGGGAGAGGGGAGACGGAGATTTCCCCACCCCTCCCACTCGGTGGGACCCCACCCCTTCTCCTGGTGCGCGGGAGAGGGGAGGAAGGCACGATGAAAATCTATCTGAATGGGACGATCCATACGCTTGATCCCGCCCACCCGCGCGTCGAGGCGCTGGCCTGTCGGGATGGGCGCGTGGTCGCGCTGGGCCGCTCCGACGAGCTGCGGTCCCTGGCGCGGTCGGCAGCCGAGGTCGTCGATCTGCAGGGACACGCCGCCGTGCCCGGCTTTATCGACGCGCATATCCATCTGCTTAATCTCGGTCTCTCGCTGGGTTATGCCGACCTGGAAGGCGCGACAAGCCTGCGGGCGTGCCTAAAGCGCGTGGCGCGCTACCTGGCCGCGCCGCCGGAGGGCGCCCAGGGCGTCCACGGCGGCTGGATCGTGGGCCGGGGCTGGAACAGGAACGACTGGGCCGAACATCGCGAGGGCCGCGCGCCGGCCGACCGCTGGCCGGGCCGCGACGACCTCGACGCTGTGACCGGCGACCGTCCCACCGTCCTGGCCAGCCACGATGGCCACCTGGCGTGGGCCAACTCCTCCGCGTTGCGCGCTGCCGGCGTCACGCGCGAGACGCCCGACCCGCCCGGCGGCGAGATTGTGCGCGACATCCACGGCGAGCCGGCCGGCGTGCTCAAAGAGAACGCCACCGGGCCGCTCTACGCGGCGCTGCCCGCGCCCGGCCCCGCCGCGCTCGAGGCCGCGATCCGGCGCGCCACCGACCACGCCCTGCGCCTGGGCGTGACCGGGGTCGGGACCTTCGAGCGCCTGGAGGTCTACCGCGCCTGTGAGCGGCTGCGCGCCCGAGGGCATTTGGGCCTGCGTGTGGTGGCCCACGTGACCCTGGCCGAGCTTGATGAGGCGCTGGAGGCGGGGATACGCAGCGGGCAGGGCGACGCCTGGCTACGCCACGGCGCGCTCAAGCTCTTCGCCGACGGCACGCTGGGCTCGCTGACCGCCGCCATGCTGGAGCCCTTCGCCGGTACGGACGCGCGCGGCATCGCCACGCTCTCCGCCGAGCAGATGGGCGAGTTGGCGCAACGCGCCGCGGCCGGCGGCATCGCCACCGCCATCCACGCCATCGGCGACGGGGCCAACCGCGCCGCGCTGGACGCGCTAAGCCTCGCGCCGCGCGTCCACGCCATGCCGCACCGCGTGGAGCACGCCCAGTTGCTGCACCCCGACGACCTGCCCCGCTTCGCCCGCCACGGCATCGTGGCCTCGATGCAGCCGATCCACATGGTGGGCGACCGCGACACGGCCGCGCGCCTGTGGGGCGACCGCTGCACCACTGCCTACGCCTGGCGGCCGCTGTGGGAGAGCGGCGCCACGCTGGCCTTCGGCTCCGACGCGCCGATCGAGAGCTGCGATCCGCTGCTGGGGCTCCATGCCGCTGTGGCGCGGCACGGCCGCGGCGACGGGCGCGAGCCGTGGTACCCCGCGCTGGCCCTGACCGCCGAGCAGGCCTTGTGGGCCTACACCGTGGGCGCGGCGACGGCCACGGGCGAGGAGGAGAGCAAGGGCTCCCTCGCGGTCGGGCGCGTCGCCGACCTGGCCGTGCTCTCCCGCGACCTCCTGGCCGGCCCCGAGGCGCTGGAGGAGGCCCGCGTCGTCTGCACGGTCGTGGACGGCGAGATCGTCGCCGGCGGCCTCTGACGCCGCGCATCGAGCCGGGTAAAAACATGGCGAGTATCTTGGAACGACACTCCTCGTACTTGTATCTCATCTATACTATGGCGAGTGCATCGCCCGCTTATGGTACAGGATGGAGCTGACAATGGCTGCTGTGCAAGCCTTTAGCGTCGATCAGGTGAGGGCGCTGACCGGGCTATCTGAGCGCCAACTGCGCCGTTACGATGAAACGAGTTTCTTTTTGCCCCAGTACGTTTACGATGATAAGTTCGGGGCTCGCAACCGCCTGTACTCATTCCAGGACCTTCGCCTGTACTCATTCCAGGACCTTATCAGCCTGCGCACCATTGCTATCCTGCGCAATGAGCATCACGTCTCTCTCCAAGAGCTTCGCAAGGTCAACGACTGGCTGAAGGCGCACCACAATTCTCCTTAAGGAATATTCGCAACTGACCCCCAAGGATGTCCAGGCCGCCATCGAGTATGAGCAGCCTCGTCGCGCCTCACGGACTGCGTAAGCGTGTGGCGTCCGACTCATCTGACGGCGTGTTAAGCAGCATACGTTTCTGCTCGTCGCGCCACAGTTACAGTGTTAGCCCGACAACTTTGACTGCTATAATTGCTATGATGAATGTATACTTATTCGTACGTGAGCAGCCTCATTGACCCTACCATAAACATTGGAGGGAACTGTGAGTAGGTTAACACTTGTCGAAGGGCTGCTAATGAATCTCAAACGCGAGATTAATCCAGGTAGAAGGGAGTATCTCCCGCCTGAGTTGGCTCATCAGCGCCTTGTTCATCTAGCTGGACAAGATCTAGGAGAAGATATCGACGCCTGGAGGCGTTGGTTTAAGAACGAAAAAAAGAGCGGGGACAGGAAAAGAAGCTGTGTAATTAACAAAGCAGACGGCGCCGTGGTCGCCCTCCTGATGATCGTCGGCGGCGCCCGTCGCCGCGCGCTCGCGCCGGCCCATGGGCAGCCGATGCGCGCTCAGGCACGGCCGGCGCCGGCCCGTCCCCGCGGGCGGCACGCCAACGGGACATGCCTGTCGTGCGCCCAGACGAACGCGCTAGCCGCCACGTGCTGCGTCGCCTGCGGCGTACCCTTCTAGCCCGCACTGTTCATGAAGGGGTACGTTCGCTGTTGGCGCGCCGGCAATAGCCAACATCCATGGAGGGACGGCGCGTGGCGCCGCGGCGAACGGCAATCCTCGCCGCCTACCGGGCGGCGGGGGAATCCTCCTCCGGCGTGGGACGCGGGGCGTCGTCGCGCAGCGCGACGGCCAGGTGCGGGCGGGCAAGGCGCGCCGCGACCAGCGCGAGCGCAAGCAGCGCGGCGGCGACCGTGGTGGTGAGCCGCAGGCCGATCCGGTCGGCCAGCGCGCCCTGCGCCAGGGCGCCGACCGCATAGAACAGGCTCAGCGCCACGGTCTGCAGGCTCATGAGACGCCCGCGCAGCGCGGCAGGCGCGTGCGTCTGCACGACGGTGGACAGGCCCGACAGCATGCTCAGATAGAGCCCGCCCAGCGCCACGATGGCCAGCGCCGCCGCGGGGAGCACGGGCGCCCAGGCATAGAGCACGAGCGCGGGCGGCAGAGCGGCGAGAGTGATCAGCAGCACGCGCCCTCGTCCCAGGCGCGCGGCGAGGGGGCCGAGAGCAGCCGCCACACCCACCGCGCCCAGCCCCTGCGCCGTGACCAGCGCCGCCGTCCCGCTGGGTCCGGCGTGCAACACAGTCAGCGCCATCGCGGGGACCAGCGCGATGAAGGGACCGGCCAGCAGCGAGTAGAGCGCGACGCAGGCCAGGGCGGCGCGCAAGGCCTGCGTCGCGCGGGCATAGCGCGCGCCCTCGGCGATGCGTCGCCACACCGACGCCGACGCGGCCGCCGGGGCGACTCGCGCAGGCAGGCGCATCAGCAGCAGCGCCGCGAGAACCGCGCCAAAGCTCAGCGCGTTGGCCGCGAAGGCCCATCCCGGTCCGCCCACGGCGAGGGCCACGCTGGCCAGCAGCGGGCCGAAGACGCGACCGATGTTCCACTGCGCCGAGGAGAGCGCGACCGCGCCGAGCAGGTCCTCGCGCGGGACCAGATCGGGCAAGAGCGATTGGAAGGCGGGGAAACCGAGGGCGCCCGCGCAACCGGCGGCGAACAGCACCAGGGCGACGGACGGCGGGGACGGCGTTCCGATGAACGCCAGTGCGGCAAGGAGGGTGGCGCAGGCCATCTGGGCGCCGGTGGTGATCAGCAGCAAGGGCCGGCGCGCCACGCGGTCGGCCAGGGCGCCGCCGAGGGGACCGAGCGCGACGGTGGGAACGAAAGCGGCGACGGCGATGAGGCCGGTCCAGCCGGCGCGGCCGGTCTCGGCGGTGACGAGCACGCCAGCGGCCACGGTCTCCATCCATGTCCCTACGTTGGAGATCAGCGCGCCCGACCAGAGCAGCGCGAACGAGCGATGGCGCAGCGGAGCAAGGGGAGCAAGGACGCCGCGGGGACGAGAGACCATGCCTACAGTCTACACCGCGATGTCCCGAATGTTTGCGGGGCTATGAGAAGTTCTTGAGGCGCGCCCACACCGTTGACCAGGGCAGCCGCAGCCCGCGGCACACGAAGACGGGACGGCCGACCTCCTCGTTCTGGATACCGTCCTGCGCGGGGACCGTGGCCGCCTGCCGCACCGAGGCGAAATAGGGCGTCAGGTCGGCCTGCTGGTAGTCCGTGGCGATGACCACCGCGCCGGGCATTGTACCCTGGTCCCAGAAGTAGTAGGTGTTGTGCGGGCTGATGGCGGCCGGCAGGCCGGCGGCGGGTCCGAGCAGGCTGATCGCGCCCGCCTCGCCGTAGTTGCCGGCCAGGATCGTGGCCCGCGCCCGGTCGCGCGGAGGCAGCGCGCGGTACACGCTATCCAGCGTGGCGATGAACTGTGGCCAGCCGAAGCGGTCGGCCACCGGTTGGACGGGGCTGGGCATCAGGGACGCCAGCGTCGCGGGCGGCAGGATGGGCGCCACGACCGGCGCCAGGGCGGCCCCGCCCAGCGCCAGCGCGCCGATGGCGAGGGGCGCGAGCGGCGTGCGCGGCCGTCGCCGGGCGCGCCGCTCCAGGACCACGGCGCCCGCCGCCAGCAGCGGCGGGAAGACCGGGACCAGGAAGTAGGACTTGGCGTGGCCGACCAGGAAGAGGGCGAGCAGCAGCAGGAAAGCCCAGCCCAGGGCGCGGTAGGGCGCGCCGTCCGGGTCGCGCAGCAGGTACCACAGGCCGGCGGCCCACAGCGGCAGGGCCAGCGGCTGCATCAGCAGGACAACCTGGGTCAGGAACGTCGCCGTATCCTGGGTGTGGTGGTAGTTGCGCCAGAAGGCGACGGTGGCCCAGTCGTGCCCGATCTGCCAGGCCACGTAGGGCAGCAGGAAAGCCAGCGCCAGCGCCGCCGCGAGGTAGGGCGGGCGCGTGCGCAGCATGGCGCGCGCCGGGGTCAGGAGCAGGCCGACCGTCACCGCCAGCCCGAAGGCCAGCATGGTCAGCTTGGTCAGCAGTCCCACCCCGGCCACCAGGCCAAACAGCAGCCAGAGCCGCCCATCATTCGCGCCCAGGAGCGCGAGGCCGGTCCGGCGCGGATCGCGCGCGGCAAGGATGCGCAGCAGCACGTAGGCGGCGAGCGTCCACCACAGCTCGTCGAAGGCGTCCATGGTGAAGAGAGCGTCGGCGCCCACGAACGCGGGCGCGACCGTGGCTGCCAGGGCCGCGACGCCCTGCGCCAGGCGTCCGCCGCCCAGCTCGCGCGCCATCAGGCCGGTCACCACGACGATGACCGCCCCGGCCACGGCGGGCAGCACGTGCAGCGCCGTGAGCGAGGGGCCGAACACGGCGCGCTGGAACGCGGCGAGCAAGGCCACCATCGGCGGGTACTCGACGTAACCGCTGGCCAGGCGCTTACCCGCGTCGATATAGTAGAGTTCATCGCGAAACCACCCATAGCCCCCGGCGATGGCCAGGTGCAGCAAGAAGATGACCAGCGCCAACGGCAAGAGCACGCGCGCCGCCACGGGCGGGAGCGCGTCGGACAGAGAGCGGCGGTCTTGCATGCAACACCCCATGACCACGACCACTGGGGACCGCGCTATCGCGCGCTCGATTCGGGCCCAAGCCAAGGTTCTTCTGGGCCTGTTCTTACTTTACAGTGTGACGCCCGCAATTAGCTCGACCTATAAAGCGCTCACGAACCTTGTCTACGTAGACACTGGTACGCGCTTGCACCGGGGTGCGCCTGGATGCGCGTCTCGCGCGGCGTAGGATACCTCGTTTGTCTATGTATACCTCTAGTATACTACTGCTACGGATGGCCCGGATGGCCCACTGAGGCTGACAATGCACAGACTCTCGGCGGCAACACGTATTCGCTTGACACCAACGGCTCATAGATCGTGATAACCATCGACCATCATCAAAGAGGCGAGGCTTCCCGATGGCCCTACCGGGGGCGCTACGCTCCCACGCCGAGCGGCCCGCTCCACCTGGGCAACCTGCGCACCGCCTTGCTGGCCTGGCTGCTGACGCGCCAGGCCCGCGGCGCCTTTGTGCTGCGCGTGGAGGACCTC
>JAABUZ0100001340.1_pt1 | contig 47703 bp, 37 predicted proteins | sample 5562091 | NCBI WGS metagenome assembly JAABUZ01 (sample SAMN12813069, study PRJNA571459) | rock metagenome | isolation source: Antarctica rocks | place: Antarctica: Victoria Land, Linnaeus Terrace sud | collected 2015-12-21 | reverse complement strand
CCTTTCCTCCTTCCGAGGCTTTACGAGCACCCGGCGTCTGACAAAAACCAAGATCAATCACTTGTGTTGGGAATGGAGGCTTGCTTTCTGCCAGGGTGCTCCCCTGGTATCTCACTCGTAAAAGCTTCTCTGCCTTCCCGTCCGGCCCTGGACGACGCAATTCCAGGACGCCCGCAGATTCGCCTGATGGCCGAGTCAAACGAGCAGGTTCCGCGTGAAACCGCGTTTAAGATGATGGCTTCCGTAATTAACTTCGATCTCTCGTCGGAGCCGATCGACCGCCGGACGGTACAGGCTTTCGATCAGGACTGGCAGTTGTTAATTCACGTTGCCGAAAAGAACCATCTTTCTGTGGGAGGCGAGGCTGCCGGGGGAGAAACATTGGAAGCATGCTCCTGCCATAGTTTCGACACAGGCAACGAACATAAGGATGCGCTGCAGGCGGCTCGTAGCCTTCCTCAACGAATAATGCTCATGGAGCGTGAACTGGTGACAGGTCCGGTACGCTGACCCGGCATCAGGGCGCGAAGTAGCCCGAAACATCCAAAATCAGATAAGTTGGATTTGACGCGAAAATGCTAAGGGAGCCATTTGCCGCAGGTACGAGGGCCATGTTTGAGCTAACAGTTCCATCGACGGCATTTAAAGTCGAGACGACAGGTTGCGGCTGGCCATTCGGCCATATGCTGAGATAAGCAAGACGGCCAGGAGGAACAACCGTCGCATTCAGCACGAAGGCTTGTGAGGAAAAAGGCACGCCACAAACAGATGCAGCAACATTCACCGGGGTAGTACCGGATGTGGCTTGCGAACCGGGCGGGAACCGGGTATCGGCAACGCGGCAGGGCAATACGTTGTACAAGGATAATCCTCCCGTAGCTGCCGGAGCGAAGTAGCCGTTTGAGTCAACAATGAGGTCGGTGTCCGCCGTGCTGAACACGGAGATGTCACCGTTCTGTCCAGCGGACACAATGGCTGCGTTTGCGGTGGTGCCTGTTGGAGCATTCAGAGTGGATACTCCCGGTTGTGGCTGGCCCGCTGGCCATACCGTTAAATAGGAGAGTGATCCTCTCGGCACAACAGTGAAGTTTAGTGAGTAGGCGCGGGCTTCGGGCGGAAGGCCGCAGGAACCGGAGAGAATCGGGATGGTCCGGATTGTGCCTGCCGGGAGGGGAGGTCCGCTGAGCGGTCCATTGGGATAGCGAGTGTCCACTACCCGGCACGGAGTCGTGGGGAAAAAGGCTAAGGCCGATTGCGCGGCAGGGATAAAGTAGCCGTTGATGTCCAGAATGAAATGGGAGTCGTCACTGGCGAACGCGGTAATCGCGCCGTTAGATCCGGCGGGCACAATGGCGGCGTTCGCTTTTATCCGGCCATCAAAGGAATTTAGAGTGGAAACATTTGGTTGCGGTTGTCCGCTGGGCCAAACTGTAAGGAACTGGAGCGCGCCTTTCGGAATGACGGTTACGTTGAGTGAGTAAGCCTGAGCATTACCAGGGACGCCACACGCGCTGCTGGAAATGACGAAGTCGCGAGGAACCCTTGCCGTGAGACTAGGGCCGCCGAAAGCTCCCGCAGGGGAGCGGGTGTCGGCGACTCGGCATGGCGTGACCGGCACAAACCGCAGGGCTGTGGACGACGGGGTTGCCGTTCCCGTTTGCGTCACGGTGAAAGTCTGACCAGCGATGGTTACCGTGCCCGTTCGAGTTGCGGCTGCAGAGTTTGCATCGACCGACAAAACGGTTACTCCGCTATCGGAGCCGGAAAGACCGGACGTGACGGAGATCCAACTCGTGTTGCTGGTGGCGGTCCAAGCGCAATAGTTGGTATCTGAGATCGACACGCTGCCTGTCCCGCCGCCCACGCCCACATTCATAAGAGAGTTCGAGAGCGAAAATCCGCAACTGGAGCCGCTTCGGCCATAGATAGGAAACAAATCAAGCGAAGGCCAGGTCCGGACCGCTTGCAAGGCGGAAAATATCTTCGCGTCCGCGTCGGTTTGAGGCTGCGCGGTGCTGGCACCGGAGCGGGTATTGAAGAGAACCGCCCAGCTTACTTTCCCGGTCAGTTGAACGTTGTTATCAAGATGAAGAAGCGTGTTGGTTCCAGGTAAACTCCCGTAGAAGAACCACACCCCATAGTTACCCACCGGCGGCACGTATCCTACAAATCCGGTAGGCGGCGATTGCAAGATAGGCGGAGCGAGTTGCCCGTTCATGGTGTCCACATAGCGCAGTAGATCGGTTGCTGATGCAACCCATCCGCCTGCCGCGGCCAGCAGTTCCAGCGAGAATCCGCCATAGGGAATAGGCACAAGCGAGTACAACGGTTGAACAACAGAAGGCACCTGCGGGGCGCCAGGATAGTCGTAGTAGGTCACTTCGCCCGGCAGTCGTCCGCTCAAAACGGAACGTCCCAGCTGCATGCGCCCAATGGCCGCCGGATTTTGGATATAGCTCTTGACGAAGTCGCCATAGGTTTGTCCACTGGCCCGTTCGATAATCAAGCCTAGAACAATGTATCCGAAATTGGAGTACGCGAAGACGCTGCCCGGATCATGCTGCAAAGGCTCGCCCAGCATGTATCGGATGAGAGTAGCGGGGTCGGCTGGCGGCTGAACGCCGAACGTTTGGGCGGCAAGATCCACATAAGCAACCGCCGGGTCCGGAACTCCGGCAGCGGTGTCGTCCCATCCCGCTTTGTGCTCCAGCAGGTTCTGAATGGTGATCGAGTCCAGTCTTGGATCTTTCGTTTTGCCCGGAGGCGGCGTGAGATCGCCCAGCAAGGTTGTGAAAGGCCGCGTGCCGAGCTGCAATTTGCCCTGCTCGATCAGCTTTAATATAGCGGCCGCGGTAAAGGGCTTTGAGAGGCTGGCAACTCTGAATAAGGAATCGGGCTGCACTGGTTCCCGGGCCGCTACGTCCGCGTATCCATAGCCATGAGCGAAGACAAGCCGTCCGTTATAAGTGACCGCGAGCGTAGCGCCCGGAACGCTCCACTGAGACATGATCTGACTCATGGTCGTGTCCAGCGCGCCTAGCTCGGGAACCGGGTAGCCGCTAACGGGAGTTTGCGCCTGTAACGGAATCGCGCCCAGGCTAAAGATAAATGAAAATATCGCTATTCTGATTTGGCTCGCCATTTCTGCCACGGGTGAAACTTCCAGGATCGCCGAAGACAGTCCTGCATACTTACCATTGTCACCTGACAAGCCGCAATTTAGAAATCTGTTCAAAAACAAGAGGCCTGGAAGTGATTAGCGCATCAGGACGCGAGCAGTCGTGTTACTCTGGCACGTTCATGCGCATTCGTGTTTTGCCCCTTGTGTTGTTTAGTTTGATTGCTTCCGTTATCAGCAGCGGCGCGGAGGCGGATGGGATTGTATCGAAATACCAAGGGACAGCCAACCGGATTATTGACGCGGCTTTGCGGGATGAGGCGGGTTATGCGAAGCTGGCCTATCTTTGCGACCGTATCGGGAACCGGCTGAGCGGTTCTGAGAACCTCCCTAAAGCTATTGCGTGGGCGGTGGAGCAGATGAAGAAAGATGGGCTGCAAAACGTGGTCACGCCGCCGGTCAAAGTTCCGCATTGGGTACGGGGTAATGAATCCGCCGTTATTCTTTCTCCGGTCAGCCGCCCCTTGCGCATGCTTGGTTTGGGCATGAGCGTGGGAACGCCCCCTTCCGGCATCACGGCGGATGTTTTGGTGGTTTCCAATTTCGATGAACTGACCGCGGCTGGCGGCAAAGTATCGGGCAAGATTGTGGTTTTTAACGCGCCTTATGAGGGGTATGGGAAAACGGTCGCTTACCGGGTGGCCGGAGCTTCACGCGCCGCCAAGATGGGAGCTCTGGCGGTTCTGGTGCGGTCCATTACGCCGCTGGCTTTGCAGCAGCCGCATACGGGCACGCTGATCTATGACCAGGACAGCCCGCAGATTCCGGCGGCTGCGATCAGCATTGAAGACGCCACGCTGCTGAGCCGCTTACAGGCGAGCGGAGAAACGCCGCGAGTGCATTTAGAAATGTCCGCTCATAGCGAACCCGATGCCGAAGCCGCCAATGTGATTGGCGAGATGCCGGGCCGCGAGCATCCGGAAGAAGTGGTTGTGATGGGCGGGCATATTGATTCATGGGACGTGGGGCAAGGCGCGCAGGATGATGGGTCAGGCATCATGGCGACACTCGAAGCGGCAGCCCTTCTGCAGCGTTTAGGGTTGAAGCCGAAGCGAACGATTCGCGTTGTGTTTTGGGTGAACGAAGAGAATGGCGGGCGCGGCGGCGAAGCCTATCTCCAGTGGATCGGCGACAAGCTCAAGAATCATGTAGCGGCTATTGAGATGGATGAAGGGGCGGAGCGTCCTTTGGGTTTTGGATATGGCCCGTTCCAGGGGCTTCGGCGTCCGATACCGGGGAGAGTGGTTCCACCTCCTCAGCCGCCCTCAGCGGCAGAGCAGGCTTCCATGCAGATTTGCCGGGGGATCGGTCAGCTTCTGCTTCGCATTGGAGCAAATCAGGTGAATGCAGGCGGCGGAGGCAGCGATATTGAGCCGCTGGTGAGTAAAGGGGTACCTTCCTTGAGTCCTACAACCACGGGAGAGCACTACTTTGATTGGCATCATACGCAAGCGGATACGGTTGATAAAGTAAATCCGGAAGATTTCCGTAAGAACATAGCGGTTTTGGCGGTGCTGGCGTATGTTCTAGCAGACATGCCGGGCCGATTAGCGGGCTCGACGGTGGTACAAGGGCAATAGCCGGACCAATCAGCGCGGATCAGAAGCCAAACGGCAGCGGTTTAAGTTTGTTTGGTTCCGTGCTGGACCGGATGTTCCTTGGATTCGGCATCGTTCGGCTGATGGGGATGGGAGTCCTCTTCCTTCAACTCTTCGCGGCCTGTTGCGGTAGCCACTTTCGCGCTTCGGCATTCCGTCTCATGCTGGGATAATTCGCTTTGGGTATTGAAATACCGTCCGCAGGCGTTGCATCGAAACTGGTTGGTGTCAGGACCCGCGTTGCGTCCAGTGACGGGGTGGGACGGGTCGTCTCCGAAAGCTCCCGAGACGGGTTGCGCTCCACGACCAGCTCCGAATTCAGGTCGAGAAGCGGCCAGTTTTTCGGCGGACGAGTGCTTGCCCGACTTATTGGAAGTTTGGAGATCAGGACTGGGCGTATCAACGTCAGTCATGTCCTCATCACCGGCGTACGGGTGCTTGCTTCTGGCGGTTTCATCGGAGTCGGGAGGATTAGTTTTGTTAGCCATTGTGGTTCGCTAAGATGGAGACCCATTGCCGGACACTCCTGTTACGTCGTGCCTTTACCTGATTGCAAAATGAAAGTTTCGGATGGGTTGATTGAACGTTCTTAGTGTTGCTTATCCGTTGTTGCCGGTCAGCGTGGATTCCCCCGGCGGCGCGGAACAGATTCTGGCTCTCCTGGAACGCGGATTGGTGCGCGAAGGGCATCGCTCCCTCGTGGTGGCGGCGCAAGGCTCGGTGGTGAGCGGTGAGTTGATTCGGACGCCGGTTGCGTCTGGCGAGATGACGGAGGATGTTCGTCATGAAGCGCAGCAGGCTCACCGGCAGGCCATCGAAGAGGCTCTGAAAAATTACGAGGTCCACCTCATTCATTTCCATGGACTTGATTTTTGCGCCTACCTGCCCGATTCACCCGTGCCGAAACTCGCCACTTTGCACCTGCCGCCAGCTTGGTATCCCGCTGAAGTGTTCGAGCTATCCGGTGTTCAGTTGAATTGCGTTTCGCGGATGCAAGCTCGTTCGGCGCCGGGTGGAAAGCCCTTACCCGTGGTCCCTAATGGCATCGATACGGAGAGCTTTCGCGCCGATTGCGCCCATACAGGGCCGCTGCTCTGGTTGGGGCGGATCTGTTCTGAAAAGGGCGTGCATATTGCGCTGGAAGCGGCCCATCAACTCGATCTTCCTTTAACGGTGGCGGGACCTGTTTACGCCTTTCGCGATCACGAGGCGTATTTTCGGGAGCAAGTGGAACCACTGCTGGACGGCAAGCGACAGTGGATTGGACCAGTTGGCATAAAACAGAAAATTGAGTTGCTAGCGCGGGCACGAGCGCTATTGATTCCTAGCTTGGTGGCGGAAACAAGCTCGCTGGTTGCCATGGAGGCGAGCAGCTCAGGCACTCCGGTCATTGCTTTTTGCTCCGGCGCTCTTCCTGAGATCGTGGAAGAGGGAGTAACTGGTTTCGTGGTTGAGGCACAGGCACAGATGGCCCAGGCGATTGGGCGGCTTGGAGAGATTTCTCCGGCGACGTGCCGCGCGCGGGCAGCGGCTCGCTTTTCGGCAAAGCGCATGATTTCCGATTACCTCCAGCTTTATCAGATTCACGCATCCTGTTACAATCTGTAACCGCGCTTTTAATGTTTCCAGTCAGGCTCTCCGCTCGTTATACTCACAGATGCTTATGCCAATTTCTAGCCTCGCTTGGATGAGCGGCGGCCTGATGCTTTTTGCATTTGGCGCCAGCCTGACAGCGCAAGGCGTACCCGAGTACCGCAATCCTCAATTGCCTGTCGAACAACGGATTAACAGTCTTCTGCGCGCCATGACCCTGGACGAAAAGATTGAGTGCCTGGGAACGCGCCCCGATGTTCCCCGGCTCGGCGTGAAAGGCAGCGGTCATGTGGAGGGTCTGCACGGTCTGGCGCAAGGCGGGCCCGCCAAATGGGGAGGCAAGCAGTCCTCCCTCCCAACCACCCAGTTTCCGCAAGCTGTTGGACTGGGCGAGACCTGGGACCCGGAGCTTCTGCAAAAAGCGGCGGCGGTGGAGGCGGAGGAAGCCCGTTATATTTTCCAAAGCCCGAAGTTCAGAAACGAGCTCGCCGGTCCCTATGCCGGACAGCCTCGGGGCGGGATTGTGGTTCGCGCCCCTAACTCGGATCTGGCCCGGGACCCGCGTTGGGGCCGCAGCGAGGAGTCCTACGGAGAGGACCCCTACTTGGTCGGCAGCATGGCGGTTGCCTTCACCAGAGGATTGCAGGGGGAGAATCCGAAGTACTGGGAAAGCGCGGCGCTGCTGAAACATTTTCTGGCGAATAGTAATGAGAATGGGCGGGATTGGTCCTCATCGGACTTTGATGCCCGGCTCCTGCATGAGTATTATTCGGTTCCTTTTCGGATGGCGATTCAGACCGGCGGCGCGGACGCTTTCATGACGGCGTATAACGCGATGAACGGAATCCCCATGACGGCCTCGCCGATTTTGAAGAACCTAGTGATGGCCCGCTGGGGTTTCAACGGAATTATCTGCACCGACGCGGGCGCGCTCACCAATATGGTGACGCAACACCGCTACGCCCGCGATCTGAACCACGCGGCGGCGGACGCGCTCCATGCCGGAATCGATCAATTCCTAGACAAATATAAGGAAGCGGTGCGGGGCGCCCTGGCGCAGAACCTGATTACGCCCGCTGAAATCGACAGCAATCTCCGTGGCGTGTTCCGCGTGATGATCCGGCTTGGTCTTCTCGATCCGCCTTCTGATGTTTCCTATGCCGGCATCTCCGCTGTGGAGGGAAAGCCCGATCCATGGGATACCGATACGCATAAAGCGATCGCGCGGCAAATTACGGAAGAGTCGATTGTGCTTCTGAAAAACGAGAAGCAATTGCTGCCGCTGGATAAGGCAACCCTGCGGTCCGTGGCGGTGATTGGACCGCGCGCCGATGAAGTCGATTTGGACTGGTATAGCGGGACGCCTCCGTACACGATTACGCCTTTAGCGGCCATCCGCCAGAAGGCTGCTCCGAATTTGACAGTTAATTACGCTGCCGATAACGCGGAAGGAGCGGCAGTGCGGGCGGCGGAGCAGTCGGATGTGGCTTTGGTGTTTGTCGGTAACCACCCGACCTGCAATGCGGGCTGGGCGAAGTGCCCCGAACCCTCTGATGGAAAAGAAGCCATTGACCGGCGATCCCTCGCGCTTCCGGACGAGGACCTGATTCAACAGGTGTTTGCCGTGAATCCGCGCACCGTGGTCGTGCTGGTTTCCAGCTTTCCGTTCGCCGCGAACTGGACGAAAGCGCACATCCCCGCCATTCTTCACTTGGCGCACAATAGCCAGGAAGAAGGAACCGCTGTGGCCGAGGCGCTGTTCGGCGATATCAACCCCGCCGGACGGCTGGTGACTACTTGGCCTTCATCCATGGCTCAATTGCCGCAGATGATGGATTACATCCTTCGGGACGGCAGAACGTACATGTATTTCAAGGGCGAATCCCTGTTTCCGTTCGGCTATGGTTTAAGCTACTCGAAATTCGAATACAAGAATCTGCGGACAAGCGCGAAGCAACTGCGCCAGAACAGCAGCATTGCGGTGGATGTGGACGTAACGAATGCGGGTTCCAGAGCCGGTGACGAAGTCGTTCAGTTGTACGTTCAGCATGTCGGATCCCGCGTCGAACGTCCTCGCGAGGAGCTGAAGGGTTTCCGTCGTGTTCATCTCCGGGCGGGAGAAACCAAGACTGTCCGGCTGGATCTGAAAGCGGCTGATCTGGCGTACTGGAACGAAAGCGAGAACAACTGGAGCCTGGAAGCAGATCGCGTGCAGTTGGCGGTAGGGGCTTCGTCGGCGGACCTGCGCTTGAAACAAGCTATTCAGGTATCGAATTGATTACTTCAAAGTTGATGCCGCCACCGATTGGGCGCGCTGGGAAAAGTACGGCGCTAGCGGATCGTTCGCCAGCGCTTTCAGGCCGGCAATCACGCACTCGGCGTTCAATTCCGCGCCGGCGCGGGTCGTATGCGTGTGCTCGTCGCCGAAAAGCGGATTGACTTTGTCAGGACCCATGGCGTCATAACGGGCGGCAATGATTTCGTTGAGATCTACCAAAGCCGCGTGTTCGGCGCGCGCGATTTCCGCTGCCCAGCCCGCGTAATCACCGGAGTTGCGCTGAATTTTTCCGTCCTTCCAGATTTTGCGCGGAATCATGGAGCACACAATCGGCGTGGCCTTCTTGGCTCTCGTGTCCTCTATATACTTGCGCATGTACCAGCCGTAGCTATGCACGGTTTCGTGCTTCTTAGTGAGCAGGTTATCGATCTCTTCGCTTTGGTCTCCGGTGCCTTTGATGGACCCGCGTGCGCGGGAGTTGTCGTTCAACGCGCCGCCATCATTGTGACCAAACTGCATCATGACGAAATCGCCGGGTTTCAGCAACTCCAGAGCCTGGTCCCAATGTCCTTCCGTGATAAAGGTACGGCTGCTGCGTCCGCCGAGAGCCCAATTGACGACGTTGATTTTTGACTGATCGAAATAGTCGCCGACGATATCGCCCCATCCCCACTGTCCGTTTTTGCCGTCGCCCTGCCCATTACGCACGGTGGAATCGCCGATGATGAACAATGTCGGCAAGGCAGGATTGGCCGGCTTCCGCATCGGCGGCAGATGGCTCCGGGAGGGGTCCGGACCTGGCGTTTGGCCCCCGGCGCAAAGCGAGGCGAGCGCCAGAATAAAGAAAGAGCGTATGGTGAGCGCAAATTTCATGGTGTCCTTCCACGTGTTGCGATGGCGGGTTCCGGGAAAGCTGCTGTAACTTTTCCTGCCCGGAAGCGCCACTGTTGTCAAGATCTTATTATGTCCATGAATAACAAGCTCCCCCGGATGTCTTTTTTCATTGCCGTACCGTTAATGGGCGCGGTCGCTTTTGCGCAAGGGGCGGCACGAAACCAAACTCCGCCGAAATCCTGGGTCGATCCGGACACGGGCCATCGTGTTCTCCGCATCACCGACGAGCCGAACAGCGCCAGTCTCTACTTCAATGACAACGCTTATATGTCCGATGGTAAGAGCATGATCTATACCACGCCCCGCGGCATTTCTGTAATTGACCTGCAAACGTTCAAGAGCAGGGCAGTCGTGGAGGGTAAGGTGCGCGTGATTGTCGCGGGCGCGAAGACGCAGAACGTGTACTACATCAAGATGGCCGACCATGCGCTTTACGCGACGAACGTCGACACGGGGGAAACCCGCAAGGTTGCTTCCCTGCCGGAGCGGAATCAGATTGGGCTGGCCACGGTGAATGCCGACGAGACGCTGGCGGCCGGCACCTATATCGAAGGCGAGGGTTATCAGTACGGATCGAATCCGCAAGGGCAGACACACCCGCTGGACCAGCCCAGGAACAAGGGCCAGATGATGGAACAACGGCTGGCGGCGCGTTTGCCGCTTGTTCTATTTACCATTAATCTGAAGACCGGCGAGATGAAAGAACTGCTTCACAGCACGGACTGGGTGAATCATCTGCTGTTCTCGCCGACTGATCCGAATCTGCTGATGTACTGCCACGAGGGACCCTGGCAGAAGGTGGACCGCATCTGGACCATTCACACCGACGGCACGCAAAATACGCTCGTTCACAAGCGCACGATGGCGATGGAGATTGCAGGACATGAGTTCTGGAGTCCGGAAGGCCAGACCATCTGGTACGATCTGCAAACGCCGAAAGGAGAAGATTTCTGGCTGGCCAGTTACCACCTCCCGACTGGCCGGCGCACGTGGTACCACATGCAAAGAAACGAGTGGTCCATCCACTTCAACGTGACACGCGACGGTTCACTGTTTTGCGGTGACGGCGGCGACCCTGGGCAAGTCGCCCATGCTCCCGACGGCGAATGGATTTACCTGTTTCATCCAGAACTGAAGAAAACAGACGGCGTTAACAACAACGATTTCGTCCAACCCGGCGTTTTCCGCGCCGAGAAGCTGGTCAACATGTCCAGGCATCAGTACCGCCTGGAGCCGAATGTGCGTTTCTCGCCCGACGCGAAATGGGTTATCTTCCGCTCCAACATGTTCGGGCCGACGTACACCTTTGCCGTCGAAGCCGCAAAAGGCCAGTAGTTTTCATCTTGGAACCAAACCAAACTCTTCAGCCGTCCAAACAGTAGCCATGCGTGTTGTCCTACTTCGAGGCTTATTGTTTTCTTTTTTGGTTTCGTCTTCCGCTTTTGCGGGCCAACTCTTTTCCGTCGGCGTGAAGGCCGGGTTGCCGTTTACTGATGCTTTTAACAACTTCACCAGCGGTTCCTATAGCGGGTTTTCCAATGCAAAGAATTACCTTGTTGGCCCGATGGTGGAACTTCATCTTCCGCTGGGCTTTTCGGCGGAAGCCGACGCGCTGTACCGTCCGCTGAGTTTTAAGACGAGCGGCGGATCTTCCCAAAGCACCAACTTTTCTTCCTGGGAATTTCCCATCCTTGCCAAGTATCGCTTCGGCATCCCGCTGATTAAGCCCTATATCGAAGCCGGTCCCAGCTTCCGCACCATCGGCGGGCAATTTGGAGGCAATCTCTCCAACTCGGGATTTACCGCCGGAGCAGGTATTGAGCTGAGACTGGCTCGGTTCCGCATTGGGCCGGAAATTCGCTACACCCATTGGGGCGCTGACTCTGTTAATGCAACGCAGCTAGGGTTCAGTTCAAATCAAAACCAAGGCGAGTTTCTGGTCGGATTCTCGTTTTAATTAATTTCAAATGAAGCTAAACGCCTACTTGCATACGTGGGCGACTAACGCGAACATTTTCGAGGTCCTGATCCGGTTCTGAATCACACTGTAGTTCAATCACGGCCACCAGCGAATCGGGAGCATTTTGGGGTAAATCAGTCAGCAAGATTCTAAAGTCATCTTGCTTGAACTGAATTTCGCGGCCATTGGGGTAAAAGCTGGCTTTTACTACTTTGTTCTTTAGGCCGCCAATGCCAATACGCTGCCCATCCCAGTAGTGGACATGAACATAAAGCGAGTTGCCTCGCCGCGTAAAGTTTGCAAACTCACTACGCTTTACCTTGCAGAATTGCGCCTTATGAATCAGCTCGCCATATCTCTCCATCCATTCGCCCACCGCGGCCAAGGTTTTCACCGACTCTTCGGGAATAGAGCCGTCCGCCTTCGGGCCGATATTAAGAAGATAGTTGCCGCTGTCGCGCGCGCATGTAACAAGATTTTTGACGATTGTCTTCGGCGATTTCCAATGATCATCGCCGATTTGATATCCCCAGCTATCATTCATCGTCATGCACGATTCCCATGGCCCGGAAGACGCTTCGATCTTTTGCTCCGGCGTGGTGAAGTCTTCAGGAATTTTAGAGCGATTATTGATCAGGATGTCGGGCTGCAGATCCCGAACCATTTTGTTCATTCGCACGGATTCCCAGCCTTCCGCTGACAAGGGCCACGCGACATCGTACCAGAGAACATCCAGCTTTCCGTAATTCGCGCAGAGTTCGCGCACTTGACCATGAATGTAATCGACAAACCGCCGCCGCGCCGATTCGTCGGTTGCGCATCGAGCGCCGTCGGGATGATGCCAATCCATCAGCGAATAATAGAAGCCTACGCGCATGCCCTCCGCGCGCGCCGCTTCAACATATTCGGCCACTAGGTCTCGTCCCGCGGCTTGCTTGGGGGCGCAATAATTCGTCAGTTTCGTATCGAAGTTGCAGAAGCCTTCATGATGTTTAGTCGTCATCACCATGTACTTCATTCCGGCCTGCTTGGCTAAACGGGCCCAAGCGCGCGCCGCATGCGGCTTCGGGTTGAACGATTTAGCGAGTTCCTGATATTCGGCAACGGGTATTCCTTCCTGCTCCATGGCCCATTCGTGATGACCTAATTGGCTGTAGAGCCCGAAGTGGATAAACATGCCGAAACGAGCTTCGCGCCACCACTGCATCCGGCGCTCTCGATCTTCCGCCGTTGAAGTAGTGGGACCAATAAGAGCAGCTTTATTAACTTGCGCCGCCTGTAATGCTGGCAGAAGCGTTGTTGCTCCAGCCAATTTCAGCCAGTTTCGGCGTGATGAACGCAAGAAGTTTGGCATGTTGGGATCTCCCGGTGTTTGTGGTTGCACAGGAAAATCATGTCAAATGAGCGCTGCTTAATCAAACTTGTTTCTCACTGCGCAATGTATGTTTTCTTCTATGCTCCTCGGCGCATGAAAATAAATGCGCGAGTGCTTGCCTAGAAATTCTACGAATCCGACGTTTTTCATGTTTGAGGAAGGAGCGCTTTTGTTTTGCATTGCGAAACCATCGCGGCAATCTCATTTTTGCGTTGCTACATTGAGAAGGTTTTTTTATCCTGGACTCAGTCGCTTTCTATAAAGGGTCAAGTAGCTTATGTTTTCTGCTCGTTTCCCCTCCGTGGCTCGCTCCCGCCTGCTTACTGTTCTCACTTTCCTGTTCTTTATCGCCTTTGCTTTCGCGCAAACAAATCGCGGCGGTCTCGGCGGTAGCGTAACAGACTCAACCGGAGCCGTGGTGCCCGATGCCGCCATTACGATTACGAATGTCGGCACGAATGAAGTTCGCAAGCTGAAAAGCGATGGCAAAGGCTCCTTTATTCAGGAAAACCTGGAACCGGTGACTTACCGGATTGAGGTCGAAGCTCCCGGCTTCAAAAAAGCCCTGGTTGAAAACGTCAAGGTTGATACTTCCAGCGTTGTGACGGCCAATGTCGTGCTGCAACCGGGCAGCGTCAATACGGAGGTAACGGTGGAAGCCAATGCGGTGCAGATCAACACGGAATCCGGAACACTGGGTCAGACGATCTCACAGCGCATGTTGAACGATACGCCCCTGCCGAACCGGAGCGTTCTGGATTTAGCGGTCACGGTGGCGAACGTGGGTGGTGATGTAGGAAGCTCGGACCCTGTGATTGGCGGCACAACGCCGCTGCCCGGCTACAACTTGCAGGCAAACGGCGGACGCGCGGGCAGCTCGAACATTCTGGCGGACGGCATCAGTAATACCGGCGTTGGCCTCGGCCGCGAGGCGGTTTCGTTCTCGCCGGAGAGCGTCCAGGAAGTGACCGTGCAGACCAACGGATTCGACGCGCAATACGGACGCAGCGGCGGCGGCATTATCAGCGTGACGACAAAGTCCGGCACCAACCAGTTCAACGGGATGGCGCTTTGGTATCTCCGCAACCCTCTCACGAATGCCGCGCCTTTTACGCAGGCCAGCGTCAATCGTCCTGTCAATAATCTGCGCTGGAATCAATTTGACGGACAGCTTGGCGGACCCGTGATCATTCCCAAGGTCTATGACGGTCGCGACAAGACCTTCTTTTTCTTTGCCGGGGAGCCCCGCTATCAGCGCGATAAACAGCAACAACTGGCATCGGTTCCCACGGACGCCATGCGGGCGGGAGACTTCAGCAATCTCATCCTACTGAACCAGCAGAACATGTGGGTTCCCCGGAGTCTGTACACCTCGGGCCGGTTCCCGGCATCCTCGTTTCAGCCGAACACCCCCAATACGATCTACAATCACTACACGGTCGCGGGCAACCAGCTCAAGACTAGCGGAAGCCTCGCCACCGGGACGTATCCGGTATTTCCGGGCAACGTCATCCCGGCTTCCCTGATTGATCCAGTGGCTCTTAAGCTGCTGCAATATGTGCCGCGCGCTAATACCCCGTATTTTCTGGACAGCAACGGCATTATTCAGGATTACATCACTTATCAGTATTTGCAGAATGATCAGACCCGCTACAGCACGCGCATCGATCAGAACTTCGGCAACAACAATCATCTAAGTTTCCGCTGGACTTCCATTCCGTCGGTGGGAATCGGGGCGCTTGACCCCAACTATCCGACCAACGGCAATGGTGGCACTTACAGCAAGTCCAATCAATTTATGCTCAGCGATACGCAGATCATTTCGCCGACGGTCGTCAATGAGTTGCGGATTGCTTATACTCGCGGCGATTTCAGCGGCCAGTTGTCCCCGCAGTACGATGTGAAATCAGGCCAGAATCTCAGCACTCAACTAGGTTTGCCGAGTCTGACAAAAGGCGGCTTGCCGCTGATCAACATTTATGACAACGGCAACAGCCCCGCGAATATCGGCGTGCAGCCGTCAACGCTGGGCTACAGCCTGGAGCAGCAGTACGAAATCGCCGACAACATTTACGTCACCAGGGGCGGCATGACGTGGAAGTTCGGCGTCGATCTTTCCCGTGCTCTCCTCAACGACCTGTCTTTATACAGTGTTGCCGGCGGCAATTATCAGTTCCGCTACTTGCAGACGAACTCGAACGGCAGCGCGGGATCATTAGCATCGACAGGCGGCAATGCCGTCGCCAGCTTCCTGCTGGGCGTGCCGAATGCGATCACCCTTTCACCAAGCGCTATCCCTTACTACTATCGTTGGAACAGCGGGGCCGCTTACCTTCAAAATGACTGGAAGGTTCGGCCTAACCTCACCCTGAATCTTGGCTTGCGCTACTCGCTTCAACTGCCGAGAACCGAACTTTATAACCGCCAGGGTTTTCTTGATCCTTCCCTTGCCAGAACCGTCGCTCTTCCCAAACCTTGCCAGTTGCCGGATTGTAACCCGGCTTCGGCTTCTCTGGGCCTCCCAGTCATTACACACGTCACGGAAGTTCCGTTTGCCTTCAGTGGGTATGGCGGACGCTCACGTTATCTGACCCCTATTCATTGGATGAACTTTGAGCCGCGCTTCGGATTTGCCTATACTCCCCGCCTGCTTGGTTTTATGGGCGAAAACGCCTGGGTCCTGCGCGGTGGCTATGGTCTTTCTCATGCTCCGTTAACAGGCCAGAACCGCAATCCCGTGCCGAACTTTTCCGGCGGCGCCGCCAATTACGGCGAAAATAGCGGACAAACCAACCCGGCGTATGTAACACGCCTCGGCAGCAACCCTCCCTATGATCCGGGTACGCCGGTCGAGCAGGTATTGGGTTTGGTCAATAACCCGAGCGGACTGGTTTATGATCAGGCCATTAATTTCCCCGGCAATGTGCTGCTTGGCACCGGAACTGTTCCCTATGTCCAGAACTGGAGCCTTTCGTTGCAGCGTCAGATTGGCGCGAGAGGCGTGCTGGAACTTTCCTATGCCGGCTCCAAAGGCACTCATCTTTTCATGCCTGCGGCGGTTCTGAATAATCCATATCTGGCGTCTCTCGTAAACCTCAATGTGAAAGCAACCTCAACAGTCGCAGATCCCTTGGGCCGTAAGAATAGCGCCGGTGCTACATTGCCACTTCCTTATTGGAGTCTTGCGTCACCCGTCTTCGGCTACATGAACCTGAGCAGTTACTGGGACGCTTCCGGCAACAGCAGTTTCCATGCCGCGATTATAAATTACCGCTGGCAAGCGCCGCATTTGATGTTTTATACAAATTTCCGCTGGTCTAAATCCATTGACAACGCTTCCGATGCCGGCCCCGACAAGTTTGCCCTCACCACGGGAAGCGTCGGCGGCGGTCAATATAGCTTTGGCGCTCCGGCCTCCTCGGACCGATCGATTTCAACCTACAACATTCCCTACCTTTGGAACTTAGTGGGAGTTTACGATCTTCCTTATGGACGGAATCGGATGTGGGGAAAGAGCGCCTGGTATCCGCTGGAGTTTTTGTTGGGGGGATGGAATGTCTCAGGAGTAGAGCGGCTGTCGAGCGGGTATCCGTTTACGCCGACCATTGCCACTGATACCTACATCGATACGCAGCACACTCACGAGATACGGCCCAACATCGTTTCCGGCGTGCCTTTGGTGAATCCGGATTGGACTCGCAGTTGCCCGACCACCAGCGCGTGCGCGCCGTACGTGAATTATTCAGCCTTCGAACTGCCTGTCGCCGGTCAATTAGGGAATGCGCCCCGTACGGTTGCCGGTCTAACCGGTCCCATGATCCAGACGCTCGATATCTCGGTTCAGAAGAACTGGAACCTTGGTCATAGTGAAAGACGCAGAATCCAACTTCGGGTGGACGCGCTTAATGTGTTGAACCATCCTGTGTTCCGCTTAGCCGGCAACGTCGGCGGCGGCACGGATCTCTTCGGTAATTACCCAAGTTTCTCGTGGACTGCGGCCACTCTTCAGCAGGCGTACACCACTTGGCAAGTGGCAAACCCCACAACTGCTTTTCCGATCAGTGACCCAAGAGGCGCGGCGGCTTTCGCGACTTTTCAAAATCTAATTCTTGGTCAACAGAATGCGAAAGGCACGCTGCCTGCCGACTTCTACACTGTCCAACTCCCGGCTCGTTTCAGCACCACCAACGCCAACACATTCAATATTCTTGACCCTAGCGGAAACGGATTCAAGTATTACCAGATTCGAAATAATCTTAACAGCGGAACGGCTATCGGAGGCGCTCTTGGCTGGAATAATCGCTTGAACCAGCAGCGCTATCTACAGTTCGGAATCAAAATCTACTTCTAGGAATTTTAGCTGCCGTAGGGTTTAACAGCTTTCCCGGCGGGATCGGGTGGCACGTCAAACTTGTCGAACGGATCTGGATGAGCGGGATCGAAGCTGTTCACTTCGTTTATTAAATACTTCGCAATCGGCAATTTTGCTTCTTTGATTCCCAGCGCTACGCATTTCGCCAGTTCGTAGCTGCCGTAGTCGGTATGGTGCGTGCCATCGCCGGGAGCAAACAGCTTGCCGGACGCTTCCGGCCCGAACGCCTCATACAAAGTTTTGCTCATGGCGTTGAGGTCAATCAACGGCGCTTTCTCCTCTTCGGCCAACTGCCGCACGGCTGTCGGATAATCGCCCAGGCTGTTAGTGATTTTGCCGTCCGCATCGAAGGTGCGCCGGTTCGTGGAGGTAATCAGCACGGGTGTTGCTCCGTGCTCCCGCGCTCCCGCGACAAAACTTTTCAGGCTGGCCTTGTAGGTAGTGAACGCTCCCACGCCTTCGCCCTTTTCCTTCTGGTCGTTATGCCCGAACTGAATGAATAGATAATCGCCGGGCTTGATGGCACTCATCACCTTGGCGAAGCGCTTCTCGCTGACAAAAGAACGTGCCGTTTCGCCGGACTCGCCATTGTTGGCAACGGCAATTTCCGGCTTAAAGAAAGCCGTAATCATTTGCCCCCAACTGTTGTACGGCTCCAGCGCTTGATCCGTGCTGGTCGAATCACCGGCAATGTAAATGGTGGGAATGTTATCAACTTTCTCAATCGTCAACGCCGCCAGCTTCGGTTCCTTGTCGCTGAACTGGAGCGTTAGCCTGTCGTCCCAAGCCTTTGCTTCTGATGTTTTCTCGCGCTCTTTGAATTTGACAACCTCGCCGGTATCGCCGATTTGCGGACGGCGTACGTTCACAATAAAAGTGCGCGTCTCCTGCTTGCCCGCGGGCGTTTGCAGGTGCTCCACCATCAGACGCCGCAGTTCGGCTTTTACCGTGGTCGTTGATGTGCCGTGCTGGTCGCCGAGTCTCACTGTTACTTGGTAGTTCCCCTCCGGCGCCGGAACCGAAAGAAAGAAAGGCTTGTCGCTGGTAACAAACCCTTTCTCATACTTGATTTCCGATGGAGTCTCAAAGAAGTTTTGCGCTTCAGCTTTATGGCCGAAATCAAAACGATAGGACGTCTTTGCTTGCTGGCTGCCGCACACCGCCGCCGCGAGCAGAGCGGCAACGCCTGCTTTCCGCGTTCTTCTAACTATGTTTTTCATGGGACATGGCGCTAGGCTGCTGGACATTTGACAATAAGTTTGGCTTTGGCGATGGGTTGGGCGCCCCACCATGTTTTATAGGGTTCGTCGCCTCGCAGAAAGTTCCACTCCTCGTGGCCGGTTTCGGAGGCGTGCTTGATGGCATTGTATAAGAGAATGCGTCCGAAGCCTAGCTTTTCGAATTGCGGATCGAAGGCGCTGAGATAACCGTACATGATTTTCCGCCAGGAGAAAGCGAAGATAACGGCTACAATCTGACTTTTCCATTGCAGGCTGAGCAGGCGCAGGATTCCTTCCGCCGCGAATTGGCTGGCGATGTCGCGCAGGAAACCGGCGGACTGGTTGGCGGCAATGGTGCCGGTTTCCCCGCGTTCGCGCCAGCGCGCGGAGTGCAGTTCGATGAGAGCTTCCAGCAGTTCGGGGCGAGGTTTTTCGTCCGCTTCGAATTGAATTGCGCCTTCGGATTCGGCCTTTTGCGTGTACCGGCGCACGTTGCGTTTCAGTTCGTTGGAGCGGGCTTGCCAATAGTCGCTAAAATTTCCGTTCAGCCGTATGGCGCTGCATGGAGTTTCTTCATGCACTTGGGTGCGCAGTGTTTCGCAGCTCGTCAGGCGTTGCAGGGGAGTGTCCGATGCCAAGTCCTGCCAATAGCAAAGATCCCAACCGGCTTGAGAACCTAAATAGTTTTGTAAGCGCTCCACCACGCAACTTTCATAGCCGGTTCGTATCGGCGGCTCCAGAAAGTCAGTAATACCGGTGCCGATAAGCGTGAGTTGTTGCGCGCCTTCCCATTCGTGCCGAAAACAAGGAATGAGGCCCACCAGCGCGGCGCGGTCGAAAAACGCCAGCGTTCGTAGTTGTCCGCTGCCGAAGTGCCGCCACCAGGTCAGTTGCCAAGTAGGCAGGTGGAAAGGCGTGGCCTTGTCCACTTCATTCACCAGGGCGAGCCATTGGTTTTGAAGTTCCCGCAGGCGCGGAAGATCCTCGATCACCTGTAACGTCAACATGCGTCGCCAGCGCGGTTTTCGTCAAGCAGTCGCAGGGCTTCGCGGTAGCCGTGAAGCGTTCCCACATCGACGTATGCCTTTCCTGCCTTGAGCCCGTAAGCGCGGCCTCCACGGGCCAGATAATCGTTAATCAGAGTTCCAATGTACTCGTCTTTTCTGGTGAGCCACAGGGCGTGCAGTTCGCTCAGAATCGCGCCCGTCATTTTGAGCGCTCCCCAAACCCAATTAGTGGCGGCTCCGGCGTTCTTGACCTGCACTTCCAGCACCTCGTTCCCCTCGTTGGTGATCACCGCATCGAACCGCTCCGGATGCTGCACGGGAAAAAGCAAAAAGGAAAGACAGTCTGGCGGCAGTTGGCTTAACGCGGTTTCCGGGAACCAGACTGTGTCCGGCAGGCCGATACAAACTTCTTCCTCGGCGGGAATGAGCGGGAGCGCGCGAAAGATCGCGTCGCACAAACCAGCCGGTTGGGGCTGCACGGCGTAGAAAATTTTGGCGGAAAGGGCTTGGCCTCCGAAATAGTTCAGGATGTCTGATTTACCGGGAGAAATCACGAAACAGATTTTGTCCACTCCGCCCTTTACCATGCGCTCAATCAGGTATTCGCTGACGGCGCGGGGGCGCTCGTCAACCCCTTCGAAGTAGCTGCCGACAGGCAAAAGTTCCTTCGAGAACGCCAAGGGTTGAATGCGGCTGCCCATGCCTGCTGCTGGAATGATGCCCCACATGGTTACCTTTCGCTTTCCTGAAGCGCGGTAGCCGTGGTTCCTGCCCATGGCTCCGGCAGGTTGTCCAGTAAAGACAGTAAATGCCCGGCGCGGCTTTCGGCGGTGTGGCAATCGAGAGCTTTTTCTCGGGCGCGTGCTCCTAGGCGGCGGAGGGTTTCCCGGTCAAGCGACAGGGCATCGACCGCGTCGGCTGTTGACTTTGCGATCAGGATTTCTTCTCCCGGCTCGAAGAAGGTATCCAGCCCTTCCCACCAGTCGCTCAGGACGGCTGTTCCGCAAGCGGCAGCCTCAAATAAACGACCCGAGGGACAGTAGCCCATGGCAGCCATGGAGGCACGGGTGATGTTGAGAGTCAGCGGCGAGGAGGAGTAGAAAGCGCAGTGCTCGGGTGGGGAAACATGGTCAAAGAAACGGATGTTAGGAGGCCAGTTTTCACGACCGGCGTACATTGCTCCGCCAATCAGGAACTGACGATGCGCTAAAGCCTTGGCAGGTGAGATCAATAACTGGTCCAGCGCGGTCTGCCGGTCAGCGGCGTAGGTTCCCAAATAGGACAGGTTCGATACAAATTTAGGAGCAGGCTCGACTCGATAATAAATCGTCGGGTCCACCCAGCCGTACAGTGTTTCCGCGCGCTTTGCGCCGAGCCTTTCGTGAAGCTGACGGAGGGTTTGTCCTCCGGTGTAACTGAGCGCCAGATCAAATTCTTCTAAACCGTTGGGCGGGAGGTATTCGACGGCTTCGCCCTTTTCCAAGCGGCTCAGGGTAACGGGCGTATCCATGTCGTAGAAGGCGCTGCGCCAGAGGTTGGAATTGAAGATGAGATCCGACGCGGCTGCTCCATCCGGGCAGTAAGAGGTGACCATGCCTGCGTCGGCATCCTTGAGTTCACGTGCGGCCTCGGCTTTGATGCTTTGCCAATCGGAATAAAGATGCACTCGGGCGTAGGGCAAGGTGGGCGCGTCGCGGTGCGGAGCGTAATACGGAGTGTCGCGTTCAAAGAAATGGACTTCGTGGCCTCTGCCATGCAGCGCCCGGAAGAGTCCGCGCAAAAGCGTGGCGTGCCCGTTACCCCACGCGGAAGTGACGGACAGGCCGAAGATAACGATTTTCATTCTTCCGATCAAGATCCTACGTTAGCGGACTTTGAATTTGTAGTAGAACGTGAGACTGACATTACCGTTGAAGTCACGCAAGCCAGCCGCCGAGAATCGGGGCGTGATGCCCCACTCCACCCGAATAATTTGAGAGTTTGTTTGCGTGACATCCGTGATGTAAGTAAACGTGATGTTGCTGGCAATCTTCTCTTGCAGCGTCACCCGGGCGGTGGGCTGGCCGCCGCTGCCCGCAAACGATGGATCAATTTTCAGAGCGCTGAGCCCGAAAACGCGCTGCACGCGGCTGGCTAACGGATTCGCTACGGCTTGTCCCAGAATGGCGGATTCACCCATCTGCGTGAGAGACTGCTGCGGCGGGGCGGGTTGGCGAGCGGCAATGGTGGCGTCAGCCGGGGTAGTGTTGGTGGCGAGCAATTGAACGATCTGCTGAAAGGTGAGCGGCGGATCGGAACGATAGCTTAGTTGCAGATTGTTCATGGGGCCGGAAACGCCGAGCACGACATCCACGTTTTGCGCGATGGTCTCCAATGAAATGTTCAACACCGGCTCGATGGAATTCGGGTTGTAGAAATTAACCGTGCCGTTGTTGACGGTATACTGATTGCCGAAAAACACGAGCTGCCCGTCCGTGACTCTCACGGTGCCGAGGATGCCGGGCGTGGCCGCCGTGCCGCGCACCGTGAGGTTCGCTTCCGTGGACAGCCGGTCGGCATAGGTTGAGATCACGCGCAGATCGGGAGCCGTCAAGATACGGACATTCAATCTCATGCCGGCCAGCAGGGGCGAGGGCGCGTCAGGAGTGCTGGGCGGCGTGGAAAGCGTGGACAGAAATGATCCGGCGTCGCTCGATGCGCCGTAGGCGAGCCGCTGAACAGTGATGACTCCATTTAAGAGGGAGCGTCTGCCGTTGCCCGCTAAAGTAAGAGCGGCGTTTGAGGTGACGCTGACTCCGCCTGTTCGGACTCGGACCCGGTCCGCCGTAGCCCGTAAATTAAAATTGACATTATCATTGGCGTAGCCGACGAAACCGTTCATGGCAATTTTGCCGCCGCCGCTTTCCCCCGTCAAATTCTGAATGGCGGCGTTAGTGCCATTGAGCAGAATGACTCCATTGGCGTTGGACAAACCATTGGGAGATTCGGAGTAGTTTACGTTCGCGTTCTTCAACTCCACTTTCCCGTTCACGAGCGGCTGCGCGAAGCTCCCCCGCACGACGGCATTCAAGGCGAGCCCGCCGGAAGAGTAAAAATCACGGTCAATGTCCTGCAGCACGCCCAAATCTGCGTTGGCACTGACATTGAGACCAAGCGGCGCATGGGCGTCCTTCAGATTCATTCCGCCGGACGCCTTAATGGTGGTGCGAGGACCTTCAATATCCAACTGCTGCACCTTTATATTTGAATGATCGAGTGCAAGAATCACAGGCCCTTCGTTGTGAAAGGCAACAGTTCGGGTAGGGGGCGCTCCGGTGGGCGAACCTGCCGGCAGAGTTTGCGCTTCCAGGCGATCCAATTGCAGGTGGGCTACCAAGTCATCTGTTTTGAGGGCCGGACCGTTGAGCGAGACTTTGCCTTCCACCAAAGCATCGAAGCTGGGCTTGACGGCGGGGTCGGTGGAGAGCAGAGGAGCGATATTGGCGTAACGAACGTTGGCAAACGTCAGATTGGCACGGGTGGTGTAGTCGCCCTGGAGTTGGGAATCCCCTACGGCGTGGATCTGGCTTTTCGCGATGTCGGAGTCTAAGCGGAAGTGCAGGTTCTGGCCGGTGGTTTGGGCCGCCAGTTCCATGCCGCCGAAATCCTGCTTTCCGAGACGTAATTGATGGGCGGAGGCAGTGGCGTTCAGGCGGGAGAACAGCAGTTCGGGACTGCCGTTGACTTCGCGCAGGTTGGCGGAAAGGTCGGCGGCTAACCGCAGTGTTCCCCCTAAGCCGGGTTTCACCTGTTGCGCGTGCTGAATTTTTGCGACTTGGATATCGGTGCTGTCGAGTTTCAGTTGCAAGGCTCCGCTATGGAAGTCGTTGAGAGGGTGAGAGAAGGAGCCGTTCAGAGTCGCCGTGCCTGCCGGAACTTCCAATTGAAACGCAGGAATGTTAACCGCCGTATTGGTGTAATGCACGGTTCCTCCCAGGCGATTGATCGGCTCTCCGTATACATTGGCTCGCGCCAGGGCAAATTGCAGATCGGCGTTGGGAGCTTGCAGGGTGCCGGTCAGGTGGGCATCGGCGGAAAGATTTCCTTTCGCCGGAACCGTTCCTTCCCCTACGATTTGCAACGCTTTTTCCACGGAGAGATTTTGGATGGCGGCGTCCGCCGTGGTCGCGTAGTCTTTGGTTAAAGCGGTTTGGCCGTCTACTTTAATGTTCGATCCGGCGAAGTTGGAGGCGACGTTGTAACTAACAGTGTTGTTGCTGGTCCGGGCGGTGGCGGTGAGATCACCCGCGTCCTGGTTTTGCACCCGCAGGCCGCGCGCGGAAAGGTCCACGTTCACGTTAGCGATATTCAGTTCGGTTTGGTTTCCGGCTTGGCGCAAATCGGCGGCGGCGTCGGCGGTGAGTTGGATGAGCCCCGCTACGCCCGGCGATTGCTTTTGCAGGGGCTGGATATTGGCAAGCTGCACGTTCGTGGTTGTCAGATGCAATTGCGCGTGACCCACGGAGGAACTGTCACGCGGATGGCTGAAAGTGCCGTTGGCGTTGATGCGCCCGTTCCCCGCCGCCAACTCGAGTTGCGAAAGGGTAATCAGTTGGTCCGTCAGGCTGACGTTTGTATATAAATGATCAATCGGCTGGCCGTAAGCGCTGCCGTTCACGACCTGTAAATTGGCGCTGCCCAGCGGGTTTCCGTAGGTGCCATTAAGATGAACGTCAGCATTTAAGTTTCCGGTCGCGGGTATCGAGCCTTCTCCGGCGAGGCTCAGCAGATCGGCCAAGTCTCCGTTACGCATGGCGACGTTTGCCGTAAGCGGTGAGCGCGGCAAGGGGCTCCAGTTTTTTAATCCAATAGCCGCGTCAAAGGTGGTTTGCAGGGTGTTGCGGGTGAGCGTGCCGTTCTGGATGTTTGCGGCGGACTGAGCGGCGGTGAGGTCGAGAGCAAGACGGTCAAACCCACGCTGCTCCACGGCAAAGTGATCCATGGCTAGATGACTGGTGACTTGCGGCGCGGAGAGATTGCCTTTGATCTGGGCTTGTACTTGAGCGGCGCCGCCGTTATGCAAAGTAACCGGCAAGGACGTTTGCGGTTTGGCGGCTCCGAAGTTAACGGCAGGGAGGAAATCGTTCAAGTTACGGGAAACCAAGGTAACGTTGAGTTGCCGGTTCAGCGCGCCTTCCAAATCGATGCGGGAGTTGGGCATGGCGATATAGGATTTACCCACGTCGACCAGGTCCCGCGCGCCGTTGTAGCTCGCGTTTAAGCGCCCGCTCACGGGAACGCCGTGACGGCCGGGAGCGATGGCGAGATTGGCTTGCGCGGTATACTCGGTTGTGCCTTTGGCTTGCAAGTTACCGGCGGCTTTGATCGATCCGTTGATTGTTCCGTCGTAGCCGAGACGCTTGCCGGTGAATGAATTCGCCAGCACGGGAAGCGAGAAGTTCCGCAGACTGCCTTCCACGCTTAAGCGCTGTAGTTTTTCGATGAAAACCTTGGCGGCGAGCGAACCTCCGAAAGCGTTCAGTTTCAGGCCGTCCAAGCTGATGAGGTATGGATCAGCGTGGAAGGGAGAATATAAGCCAACATTGGAGAGCCGGGTGGTTCCACTCCGGAGCGAAAGATCGCGCGAGTTTAACGTGCCATCCACCGCGTAGTTATTTTGCGCGTCGAGTTTGGCGGTGCCGTTGGCTTGCAAAACTCCAGAGGCTCCCACGCTTGACATTTTCAGCAGGCTGGCCAGTTCCTGAAGCGCCAGTTCGGCGTTGAACTGCGCCCCGCTATTTCCTCCGCGGTTCAACGCGCCGGATGCCTGTAAGGTAGTTTTTCCCAAGGCGAGGTGCGCGGTTTTTATTCCAATCGTGTTGTTCTTGGTGTCTATCTGGACCGAGGCTTCGGCGCTTAACGACTTGGGAGACGCTTTTGCGCGAGTATCAATCGGCAGGTCAAAACTCTTTTGCATCTCCGGCAGGGAAACGGTTGTATTCAGTGTCGCGGCGATCTGCGGATTATTCATGTCCTGTAGGGAGCCGTTCAGCAGCGCTTGCGATTGCGCGGTGTTGAACGTGACATTGGTCAGGCGGACGGCGTCCTTTTCAATCGTCACGGGCACATTGACGTGAACCCCTAGCGGAGTGTTGGTTCCAGAGGTGAGCAGCAGAGGATCAATGCGGATGTTACCTCCATAACTGGCGTTGAGGAGATTGTAGTCGAGCAGGACACGTAAGTTTTCGCCGCGCGCGTTAAAGGCCGTTGCCCGTTGAGCGAACTGGAGCAGCCCGTTTTCGATTTTGAATTGCCCGACAGCCAAATTGACAATCGTTTCGAGGCTGGATTTTTCGCTGGAAGATTGTTTTTTTATTTTGGGTTCCGGAATGTTGGTTTTCCCATCGGGAAAGACGATCAGGTTGACTTGCGGTTGTTCAATACCAAGATATTGCAGGTCTACGGCTTGCTTCAGGCCCGCCAGGAGTTTCAGGTGCACTTCCAACAGGGCGATGCGCGCGAGCGGGTCCGTTCCCTTCGGCTCGGTTCCATGCAAAACGAAGTTGCGGATGCGCGCGGTGAGATGAGTCCAATCGAACTGAAAGGCCCCTATCTCGACAACGCCGCCCGTTGACTCTTCCGTGACCGCGATGATTTTGCCGCGCACATAGCTGGCGAACCACGCGCTTTGAAGAACCAGAATGGACGCTACGACCAGCACCACAACCAGGGCGGCGAGCCCCCCCCCAATTCTCAGTAATATTTTGTTTCGCCTACTCACTGAAGGCCTGCCTCATAGAATTCAACCTTGTTGCTTTTGCGCTGGTCATCCAGCCAGGCAAAGAATTGTTCGTTCACTTTTTCGCCCGCCAGGATGTCCCGAATCTGATCCCGCAGATCGTCCAGCGAGTTTCCCTTGGGATTGGCGCGGCGTAGCGCTGTCAGATGCTCGCTGTAATACTTTTGTATTTCTTCGTCCGTGACCAGCACGGCAGGCTTGAAGCGCTGATCGATAAAGCGCAGCACCGTAAGCTGCCAGCGAAATTCGAAGCGCAGATCCGGTTCCACCAGACCATAGCGGGTGATGGCCTGTTCGAGCGCGCTTTGGGTTTTGTAGCGCTCTTGTTTGATCTTGTCGAGTTGCTGATCCGCTTCCGCCCAAGTAGCCACCGGGTAGTCACCCAACTGAATTTCACGGCGGATAAAAACCTGGTCGATGAGTCGCTTGCTGGCTTCGCGGCGCGCTTCGTTCTTCATGTTCAGCGGCTGATCGTTCAAGAAATCCGTGACGCGCAGATTGCGGTCGATGTCGCTGTCCTTGATGATTGAATTTCCTACCCGTACCGCGATGCGGTCGATGATAACCGGGTAAGCAAGGCAGGCACAAAGCAATCCTGCTATCAGTACGCGCCGGCGCATCAGAAAGCCTGCCCGATGGAGAAGAAGAATTGCAAATGACTTAAGCGCTGCGGACTGGCCGTGCAGTTTGGATAAGCGGGATTTCCGATCTGGTATAGCTTACAGTTCAATAAATCCTGGAACGATTCGGTCCGGTTAAAGCCGAGATAGGCAGGCGGATTCGCCGTATAGGCTAGATCCACGCGCACGGGACCCAGCGGCGTTTTATAGCGAATGCCGAACCCGGCGGCTTGCACAGCGTAATTGAAATCCTGGTTACCGTTCTGGCGGTAGCGCAGCGAGATGTCTCCGAAGTTCCGGTAAATGTTGCCCATGTCATGAAAGAGAACGCCGGTGATATTCGGCCATAGCAGCGGGAAGCGCAGTTCAATATTGTTGAAAAACAGACCGTTGCCGCCGATGGGAAATCCCGTAGGCGTGGAGGTGACCGACCCAGGCGATTGGGTTGCGGTTCCGATGTCGCGCGGCCCGGCCTGATTATCTCCGAAGCCGCGCATGGATACGCCGCCGCCGCCGAAGAACCGCTCCGGAAGAGGTATGGCTTCGAATTGAGTGATACCAGCGGCCTGATTAAACGGAATGATGGCGCCCACTTGCGTTTGGCGCGCCAACACCAGACTGCGTCCGATCGGGGTATAAGTCGCGTTGCGGGCAAGCACACGATAGAAGTTGCGCTGCGAACCGAAAAAGTTCCCCGCGACTCCGGCATCAATCGTATTCCAGAACCCACGGTGCGCGTCGGCGGGATTGTCCCGATGGTCCTGGATATAGCTGGCCGAGAAGATACCGATGCGAACGGGCTGCAGCAAAGTGGGAATAAGAAGCGAAGGAATGTTGATGCTGCCCGTGCTCACGCGACGATAAGCAAAACGCACCAGCAAGGTGGAGGCGCGGTTAAAGCGCTGAGAAGTCTGCACCGAGGCTTCGGCGCGCCGCGAGGAAAACGTCTGCACGTCCTGGGTTGTGTTGTAGAGCACGGAAAAGGTGACGGTTCGATCAAAGGACCCCAGGAAGTGCGGAACAATGTAGTTCAGGGATTCGCGCTGTTCCAGCGTCGAATATCTGGTTTGCAGGGAGACGGTCTGACCTCGTCCTAAAAAGTTTTGGCGGCTCACGTCGAAGGCAATAATAGGCGAAAGTCCGTTTGATCCCCCGGAGTTGCTTACGTTGTTGGTGGTCCCGCCAAACCGGCCCACAAACAAGCCGAAGCCGACGTTAAAGGCGTAACGCGACGCTTCATCGAAGTCATACAGGACGTTTTTGTATTGCGTCGTTCCCTCCAGGTCCTGAATACCGGTGTTGACGTTGGCAAAGATGCCGAGATCGCTGAGACCGCGGGAAATGTTATTGATCTTCACTGTAGAGATCGGCTCGCCCGGCTCAATATCGATCCTTTTCTGAATCAAGGAAGGGCGGGTCCGGTACAGACCCGAAATGATGACCTGGCGGACAAACTGCTGCGGACCTTCCCTGATCTGATAAGTCAGGCTTACGGTATGGTCATCCGCGTTAGGAACGGCGGTGTAGCGGAAGGTAGCGGAAGGAAAGCCATGCAGGGAGTAATATTCGATAATCCTGTTGCGGTCGGACGCGATGTTGATCTCCGTGTACGGCTGGCCTTCCGCCGAGGCAAACTGCGGCTTAATCGGGTTCAAGTCGAGACGCGCCGCGCCTTCCGTTTGCAGTTTGGTGACGCGCCATTGTTTCCCTTCGGCGATGACGAACCGGACGGAAAGATCATTCTCCTTGCCTTTGTAATTGGTCTCAACAGTAGAGGTGACCTTGACATCGCGGAATCCGTTGGATTCGTATAAGTCGGCAATCGCCTCCTGATCTCTTTTGCGGAAGCTTTCACTGTAGCGGCCGTATCGATCCACCAGGGTGTTGGTATGGAGAAACATCCTTTCCTGCAATGTTTCGGGAAGAAAATAGTTGTTTCCGGCAATGTCGATGTTGACGAGCCTGCGCCGTGGCCCGGTAGCGATGTAGTAATTGATAATCTGCTGATCATTCTGCGGAGCCTCGGGGCGGTAAGTTACGTCCACATCCGGGTAGCCTCTGGACTGAAAATAGTCGCGCAGGTTATGTCCGCCTTCCGCTAGGAGATCATTATCAATCGAGTTCTCTTCGTAGATCGGGATATACTTCCGAAGCTTGCTTTTGGAGACTTTCGCTTCCACGGCCTTGACCGTGATTCTCGGCCCGGCGTTGATGTCGAGCATCGGCCGGGCGCGATTGGTGTCGGGATTGTAGTCCAGCGATTTGAGGTCAACCGAGGCGGTTAATCGGTTTGCCTTGGCATAACGGTTTTGAATGCCTTCCGTTCCTTTATCGGTCAGGGATTGCGTGATCTGACGCCAGCGGTTAATTAACGGAATACGCCAGCCGGTGGCGCGGATGATAGCGCCGTTCGAGAGCTTGGTATCTCCTGTAATCGTGGGCGCGTCATACTTTGCCCGTTTTCCCGCGTCCACCAGGAAGCGGATGGTCATCTGGTGCGTGTCCGGGTCCTCAATCGTAGCGACATTGACCTTGGCGCCGTAAAGGCCATTGCGGCGGAGCTCCTGCGTAATGGTTTCCTGGGCAGTGCGCAAGGCTTCTTCGTCGAACGGAGTGCCGAGATTGAGCTGCGCGTTGCTGATGATCACGCCGCGGTTGGGAGGTTCCTTTATGTTGCCTTGCGCCCCGACATGGCCGACAAACCGCCGCGGTTTTGTCAGGAAGCGGATGACGACGCCGCCGCTGCTTGGCTGCGCGTCCACCTGCAAATCATCGTACAAACCCGTGGAGAATAAACGGTCGAGCGTGGCCGCTACCTGACGGCTATCCAATGGCTGCCCGACCTGGACCATCTGCATGCGAGCCAGATCGCGCCCATCGATGGGTTGCGCCGCCGGTTCGTATACGATGGCGGTAACGGATTTACCCTTGAAATCCTGAGCCGCGCCCTTTCGGGAAAGCAAAAAACAAACGCATGCTCCTAACAGCAGCACCCGGCTGCGGGATAAAACTTTAGTCATCGCAGCCGCTTAACGGCTCCTAAACACTTATATGGCACCAACAGCCTCCGCGAACCCTGCTATACCAAAAGTTTACTTCGTGGACGTTGAAAAAACTTTGATTACTTCCAGTGTCTCAGGGAATGGTATATCAGGTCTATAAAAGAGGTATGTGTTATGACGCGACCTGAAATTGTAAAGCTATTGAAATCAACATACAATAGCTGGAGCGATCATAGCGCTCCCCGCTTGGGGGCCGCGCTGGCTTATTACACGCTGCTCTCCATTGCTCCCCTGGCCATTCTGATTGTTCTGATTTGTAATTTAGTCATTCATCAGGCCCAGGTGCAGATACTTACACAAGTACGCATGCTGGCGGGAGCGAATGCCGAGCAGATGGTACACACGCTGATTCAAAATGGCAGCAAGCCGAAAAGCGGCGCTGTTGCCAGTATTGTCGCTTTAATCACCCTCGTCTTGGGAGCGTCCGGCGTATTTGCGGAGCTTCGCGAATCATTAAACATCATTTGGGATGCCCCTAAGGTGACGAGTTCCACTTGGCGCTTGCTGATTTGGCAGCGCATTGTTTCGATTGGTATGGTGCTGGCTTTAGGCTTTCTGCTGTTAGTCTCGCTGATTCTGAGCGCGGTCATGGGTATTGTTCAGAACTTTTTCAACGGGCTGATCCCCTTTCACTTTGCCGTGCTGGGGGAAAGCGTCAATTTCCTGGTGCCCCTGCTGGCGACGACGGTACTATTCGCGCTTATTTATAAATTTATTCCCGATGTTCCCATCGATTGGCGCGAGGTAATTGTGGGCGCGGCGGCAACGGCGGTTTTGTTCAGCATCGGCAAGGCGCTCCTGGCGCTTTATTTAGGCACGATCGGGGTCAGTTCGGCGTTTGGCGCGGCGGGTTCGCTGGTCGCGTTTGTGGTGTGGGTGTATTACTCGGCGCAAATCTTCTTTTTCGGCGCTGTATTTACTCGGGTGTACGCGGATACATACGGATCAAAGTTCGCGCAGCGCTGCCGCGAGGAAGTCAGAAGCGAGCAGCCGGATCTGGCGGTGCGGGAACAGAATGCATAAACTTTAGGCGCGGTAAAGCTAAAGCGAGATTTTCAATTACGCGTAGCAGCCATGTTTGTTGGTCTCGTGTATACGCGTTTTGGCAGGTACGGCGCGAAGAGCTTATTGAGCGCGCCTGTCCAGCAGCTTCCAATCTACGCTAAAATAAAAGTTCCCTCCTGTTATTTTCCATGATTTCAGTTAGCAATATCAGCATGCGCTATGGCGGCAAGATTCTGTTTGAAGATGTCACGACGGCCTTTCTTCCCGCCCGGCGCTACGGCTTGACCGGCCCGAACGGCGCCGGTAAGTCCACGTTTATGAAGCTTTTATCGGGCGAGCTGGAGCCGCAAAAGGGCTCGGTGGTGCGTCCGAAAAAGCTCGGTATTTTGCGGCAGGATCAGTTTGCCTTTGATCAGTTTCGCGTGGTTGACACGGTCATTATGGGCAACATGCCGCTTTGGAAGGCTCTGGAGGAGCGTGAAACGCTGTACTCCAAAGCGGATCTGACAGACGAAGACGGCATGCGGCTCGGAGAACTCGAAGGAATCGTGGCCGAGGAAGACGGCTATACCGCCGAAAGCGACGCGGCTGTGCTGCTGGACGGGCTGGACATCCCGGAGCCGTTCCACGACCGTAGAATGGGCGAGTTGCAGGGCGGCCAGAAAGTGCGCGTGCTGCTGGCGCAGGCTTTATTCGGGCATCCGGCGGCGTTGTTGCTGGACGAGCCGACGAACTACCTTGATTTGGAGTCGATCCATTGGCTGCAGAATTTTCTGACGCATTTTAATGGATCGCTAATTGTGATCTCGCACGACCGCCACTTTCTGAACAGCGTCTGCACGCACACGGCGGATATTGATTACCAGACCATCATCGCCTACCCCGGCGGTTATGACGACATGGTGATGCAGAAGACGCAGGTGCGGTCGCGTATCGAATCGGAGAACGCGCAGCGGGAAAAGAAAATCGCGCAGTTGAATGAGTTCATTGCCCGGTTTTCCGCCGGTACCCGCGCGAGCCAGGTCACATCGCGAAAGAAGGAAGTCGAGCGGCTGCAAACGACGGAACTGGCGCGGTCCAATATCCAACGCCCGTTTATCCGGTTTGAAATGAAACGTCCTTCCGGGCGTCACGCCTTGGAATTCAAGGGTGTTACCAAGGGCTATGACGGGCAGGAAGTCATTAAAGGCTTTTCGGCGGCGATTCAGCGGGGCGACAAGGTGGCGCTGATGGGACGGAACGGAGTGGGTAAAACTAGTTTGTTAAAAGCCCTGCTGGCGAATGCTCCGGGCGTGGATGACAAAGATGTCGGCCTGGATGCGGGAACGGTGACCTGGGGGCATGAAGCGCAGGTTGGTTATTTTGCCCAGGATCACCGCGAAACGATTCGCGGCGGAACCACTGTCGCCGAGTGGCTCCACGATTGGGACCCGCAAGCTTCCAAGGAAGAAATTCACGGCCTGCTCGGGCAGATGCTGTTTCGCGGGGAAGAGGGCAGCAAGCCGACCGACGCTCTTTCCGGCGGAGAAGCGGCGCGGCTGATCTTCTGCAAACTGATGCTGCAAAGGCCGAATATGCTGGTGTTCGATGAGCCGACGAACCATCTGGATCTGGAATCGATAAACGCGCTGAACGTGGCTTTACAGAAATTCGAGGGCACAGTTTTGCTCGTCACGCATGATGAAGATCTGGTGGATGAAGTAGCGACGCGTATCTGGCATTTCGAACACGGGCAGGTTGAAGATTTCATCGGACCTTACGCGGAATACACGTCAGCGACGGTGGCGCGGTAGCTTGTTCCCATACTAGGCGGTGTTGCGTGGCTACCTCTGATACGTTCGGAAAAGTCCAGAGAGAGCAGCAATTTATGCAAGTCTTCGAATTTGATATTCGCATCCGCGCCGCCTCTCAATATTTTCCAAGCGTATTATTCACCAGATCGTGTGATTGCTGTGTCTGTGGCGCGATGCCGCTGTAGACGCAAAACGAGGAGAGCGACAACAAAAAGAAGAATGGTGGTCGGCTCAGGGACGGGCTGGGGAGAAGCGGCGGCGAAGGTCAAAGGGCCGACAGCGAAATAGTAGTCCAACTCCGTGCCGCCGACGCGATTGCTGACGCGCAGGCGTGTGATCAGGTCGCCATCGGTCGCACGCACGCCGAGAAATGGCGCGGTGCCGTTTCCGGTGCCGTTGTTGCGGGCACTGATGGTCCAGGAGCCGAGCGTAGTGGAACCGTTGTAGGCGGTCAGGGTCTCGCTGCCAAAGCTGCTGACGTAGCCGGTCTGCACTTGCAGGCCAGCCTCGGTGATGCCGGAGGCGAAGGTGATGTCGAGGTAACTCGAACTCTGTGGCACGAGAAGCGGCGTGTTCGGGAGAAAGTCGGCGGTAAAGCCGGTGCCTTGGGCAGAGCGGCGGAAGTAGCCGAAGGGGGAGATGAGAGTAAGAGTGTTTGCGTCGGCGGCGAGGGTAAGCGGGGAAGGGAGCACGGTGTTCGGTGCGCCGGGGTAGACCATCGTCGTATCCGCCGGGCTGAGGTCGGCGGGAGCAAAGAGTTGGATAGCAGCAGCGTGAGCAGACAAAGCAGCGAAGTGGCTACCCAGGAGCAAGCTGGCGGCCAGCGCGAAACGGTTGACATAGAGCAATGGTGAATCTCCTGATCGTTCACGGCGGATTGCCGTTCGACGGACTGACTGTAACACACGCCTGTCATGGAATGTTTCCACTTGGGAATCATTTTCCCGGCACAGTAAACTACAGTTGAATGACTTTAGAAGAGTTGGAAAGAGAGTATGTTGCGCTCCGCCAGCAAGGTGATGCTGTGCGGAGCTATCTTTGACGCTCCCGCGAAACGGCAGGAACTAAAAAAGCTGGAAGAGGAGATCAACGATCCCGACTTCTGGAACCAGCCCGAGAAAAGCCAGCGGGTGATGCAGCAGCGCAAGCGCCTCGAAGAAGCGATTCAACATTATCAGGCAGTAGCGTCCGCTACTTCGGACATCGACACGCTTTTTGAGCTGGCGAAAGAAGGCGAGCTGGTCAACGGCGACCTGGAGCGCGAAATGAAAGCGCTGCAAGAGAAGTTGGACCAGCTTGAAACAGTGATGCTTCTCTCGGGTGAAAACGACGCGCGCAACGCTATTGTCACGATTCATCCGGGCGCGGGCGGCACGGAAAGCCAGGATTGGGCTGAAATGCTGCTGCGCATGTACCTGCGCTGGGCGGAACGGCACAAGTTCGAAGCGGTCATCACCGATCGGCTGGAAGGCGAAGGCGCGGGCATCAAGTCCGCCACGGTCGAGATTAACGGTGAAAATATCTATGGAGAATTGCAGGCCGAAGTAGGCGTACACCGGCTGGTGCGGATTTCACCGTTCGACGCGAACGCTAGGAGACACACCTCATTTGCGTCCGTGTTCGTGTATCCGCAAATTGATGAAGATATTAACATCGAGATCAAGCCGGAAGATTTGAAAATTGATGTTTTCCGCGCCAGCGGCGCCGGCGGCCAGCATGTGAACCGGACCGAATCGGCGGTGCGTTTTACCCATTTGCCGACCGGCCTTGTAGTGCAGTGCCAGAACGAGCGGTCGCAGCACAAAAACCGCGCCAGCGCCATGAAGCAGCTTAAGGCAAAGCTTTATGAGCATGAGCTGGAAAAAAAACGCGTCGCCGATCAGAAGCTGGAAGACACGAAGCTGGGCATTAACTTCGGAAGCCAGATTCGCAGCTATGTGCTGGCGCCGTACCGGATGATTAAGGACCATCGGACGAAACTCGCCATCGGCGACGTGGATCGCGTGCTGGACGGCGACATCGATTCGCTGGTACACGCTTATCTGGTTTGGGCGAAAACCGGCAGGATTTCGGGCGACAGCAAGGATGAGTTGCCGGATTAAGCAGGATGAGCTTTTCTGTCAGCGAGGAGGAGATGGCGCGCGCGGCGGAATTGATTCGCGGCGGCCGTCTGGTGGCGTTTCCGACTGAAACAGTGTACGGCTTGGGAGCCAATGCGCTTGATCCGGAAGCGGTTCGGTGCATTTTCGAAGCTAAAGAGCGGCCTTGGGCCAGTCCGCTGATTGTGCATGTGGCGGATGAGAATATGGCCCGAACCGTGAGCGCCGAATGGCCGGCGACCGCGCAAAAGCTGGCGGGGAAGTTCTGGCCGGGACCCCTGACGCTGGTGCTGAAGAAAGCGGCGATTGTGCCGGATCTGGTGACCGCCGGGCTTCATTCGGTCGGCGTGCGCATGCCGTCGCATCCTGTGGCGCTGGAGTTGATCCGGCGCGCGGGCGTGCCCATCGCCGCGCCCAGCGCGAATCCTTTTAGCGGGATTTCGCCGACTACGGCAGACCATGTGCGCGAAGGCTTGGGCGACCGCGTCGACATGATTCTCGACGGCGGGCCAACGGCGGTCGGCATTGAATCAACGGTGGTTGCCCTGCACCGCGCGCCTCCGGCCATTTTGAGGGCGGGAATCATCACCCAGGAAGAACTGGAGCGAGCGGCGGGCGTGCCCTTCGAAAGGGAGATGGACCTGCCGCATATTGTTGAATCTCCGGGACAACAGCGCAGGCACTACGCGCCGCGAACGCCATTCGTTTTGTTGGAAACAGAAGCTGACGTGCCGGAAGGCCGAGGCCGCATGATTGACATGCCCGCCGATCCGAAGCCGTTTGCGGCGGCGTTGTACGCCGAACTGCACAAAGCGGACCGCGAAGGCTGGGACTGGATTGCCATTCGCCAGCCGCCGGAAACTCCGGAGTGGGCGGGCGTATTGGATCGTTTGCGGCGGGCCAGCGCTCAGGCGTGAGCCAGTTCAAAGGCTTTGTTGTGATCCTGCAAAAACTGTTCGAGACCTTTATCTGTGAGCGGATGCTTAAAAAGTTGCTCCAGCACTTTGAAGGGCATCGTGGCAATATGCGCGCCGGCTTTGGCGGCATCCACGATATGCAGCGTTCCCCGGACAGAGGCCGCTAAGACCTGCGTCTTATACCCGTAATTGGCATAAATTTTAACGATGTCCCTGATTAACTCCATGCCGTTATAGCCGAGATCGTCCAGGCGGCCGATAAAGGGACTGACGATATATGCGCCTGCTTTCGCTGCAATCAAAGCCTGGGCGGCGCTGAAACAAAGCGTAACGTTGGTGCGGATGCCTTCCTGGGACAGCGCTGACACAGCCATGATGCCTTCGGGAATGAGAGGAACTTTCACGACAACATTCTGGTGAACCTTCGCAAGACGACGCCCTTCCTCGATCATTTCCTTTGCCTTGGTTGTCACCACTTCGGCGCTGATGTCGCCGTCGATGATGTCGCAAATTCTGCGAATTTGTTCCTCAATGGCTATTCCTTCCCTGGCAATCAGGGAAGGGTTGGTTGTAACGCCGTCAATAATGCCCAGGGCAGCGCCTTTTCTGAGGTCTTCCAAATTCGCTGTATCAAGAAAGAATTTCATTTCCGCGATTTATTACTTATGACAGATTTACTTAGCCGATGGTAACAAAGCGCGGCCTGACGCGGAACGCTATACGATGACCCTGTAAAATCAGGTATTCTCTGGGCGAGGCGCAAATGAGAAGGCTGGACAGTTATCGCAAAACAAGGTTGCTTCTATGTTCCTGTCTGCTGGCGGGCGGTGCCACGGTTGCTTGCCGAGAAGAAACGTCCGGCGGCATGCAATCCGCAAAGGCAAACTCGCGCGAGATCCCCATTCAATGGTCGCCCGCCTTGCATTTGAAAAGCCTCGCCCATATTCCCGAACGTCTGAATCAACCCTTTGAGGACACCTTTAAGGGGGTAGCAGAAGGAAAACCAGCCACGATCTCCAGTTGCAATGACTATCTCCGCTTATCCCAAAAGGGCTTTGCAGCGTCTAATGACCGGGAACATGCCGTTCTGCGGCTCAACGCCGTTGATTGCGCTGCCGTCAGTCTGTTGCAAACCGCCAAGCCCGCTCACATTACTCTTCTAAACAACTTCCGTCTTACACCAGAAGCGATGAATATCCTCCCCCCAGAACTTGCTCCCGCAGTGTCACAGGAGAAAGAAGTGGATGCCCATGCCGCCGACCTAGCGGGAGAGTCCTGGAAAACTTATGTAAAAGATGCGCAAGCAACCGCCAGCGACGTCGCTTCGCAGATCTTGGTAACTGAACCGGGATGGAGCACCAAGGTAACGGAATATGGCCGGGCAGATTTTACTGGCGATGGCGTGGAAGATTTGTTGGTGCGCACGGATACTGCGGCTACACAGGGCACCTATGGAAATACACAACTCTTTATCTTGAGCCGGAAAAGCAAGAATGGCCGGTTAACGTTAGAGCAAACCGTATCGATCCCTTAGTTCTTAATCAAGGGTGCGCCGCTTTGGGCAGTGCGGTTACTTTCGCTTCCAGCGGCGGAAGTGGTTGCTCTTTCGCCGCTGATTCAAAACGAGCCTTCGTCTCACTGTTTCGTATTTCACTAGGGCCATTCCGGTGGCACTCAGCAGCGCACTTGATCCAGTCCTTCTTATTTGCAGCCGCCACCAAGCTCGGAAAACCGCTTAGTGAGCCAAGATTGTAAATCATATCCAGCAATGCAAGCTGCGCCGGTGATGCAAAGTTGTCCCAATCAGGAAAGGTTTGCCGGGCAGCGGCTTCAAAGGAATTGATTTTTACCGTAAGGGCCGCATCGACGTCGCCGGGCAGCATCCTCATCGTCGTAAACTGCTGATAATAACTTGCTAATCGTCCGATTGCTTGACCTTTAATCTTGGTCCACTCGGCTTTAATTTCATCCGGCGTTGCTTTCTGGGGACCCGCGGCTATGGGCGGCGGGGCAGCAGCGTTCACTGGATTGGTAGTTGAAGATTTAGCGCCTGGTAACGCTGGATTCGCCGTCGCTCTATTTTGCGTATTCGCGTTTGGCATGGGTGCAGGAACGTTGGTCTTATAAAATGCATAGCTGCTTGCATCAATGGCGGATGCAAGATAAAAGCCGACTCCTACGGTTACATAACCGCGCGAATCCAGATACATATAAGGCACATTGTCCTCATAACCTTTCAGCATGTCCAATGCGCTGGCCAAATCTTTCATGGCTCCTCCGGTTCCAGCAGAATACCATGGAAATACCTTCCTTTAAGTCTTTCCCTTACTCCCGAAAACATTAGGGCGTAAGCAGTTCTGATACGCCGCGCTGTTCTGAGGGTACTCTCGGCAGCCTTGAAATGTGGCGTTTGAGCCAGTAAGAATACTAAGCTCAAAGAGCCGATGAAAGTTCTTATCAGTTTTCTTGCCTTGCTGACAGCTTCCAGTTTATTTGCCGCGCCGGTGAGCGTATCTTGCGGGTCGCCGTACTCCAGCCAGCCTGTTACAACGGACGCGGGCTCTTCCTCGGTGAGTTGCGGCTCATTTACCGGCAACTCTCTTCAAGCGCATGCTAACGCGCAGGCGCAAGTTATTCTCAGCTTGTCCGGTGATGGAACTGGCTGGAGCACCCTCAGGACGGAACAGTCGGCTGTCACGGTGCAAGGACGGCCCGGACCAGGCCAGGGATCAGGACCCGGAACGGAAGCCCACACGCGCATCGATTACAGCACTCTGCTGACCACGGCGGGTCCTCTCCGCGCTGGTTACATTCAGCTTCAATTTTCCGGGTCCGTGGACTATATCTACGACGGCACGAGCGCTATTACCTCGGGAATTGTAAACACCAATCCAAACTCGTCGCTGCCGCAGTTTACCTGCTCGGAATACGGCGGCTGCACCGGCAATTCTTTTCTGGCGCGCCGCTCAATGATTCCGTTTGTTCTGGGCCAGGCATTCACTATCGAGGCCAATGGATACTTCGACAATTATGCTTACGGCAACGACGGTTTTTCCGGCGGATCATCGCAGAGCAATTACCAATTCCGTTTTCTGGAAGCTGATAGTTTGACACCGGTAGGAGTCTCGCCAGCTCCCGAACCCTCGACCTGGTTGCTCCTGGCGGCGCCTTTGGCTATCGGATTTGTTCTGAAAAGGAAAGCGAAGTAAATTTTCTTTCCGCCGCTACTTTATCTTTGAAAAGTCGGTAGGTTCGAGGAAAACGGAATCGACCTTCTCGACAATTTTGCCGTTGGCCTCGGAAGCCGCGGCCACCTTCTTCCACTCCGGATCGCCGCGGAATTCAGCCCAATCCTTCGTGGCCGCTTCACGGCTGGGGAAAGCAAGGAGATAAACAAGCGTCTTGCCCTTCAACGGTTCATCCGTGGGGAGCCAATATCCGACGCTGGTCATGCCGTGCCGGTTGAAGATGTCAACCGTATGCTCGCGAAACCGGGTCAGCAGCGCATCCAGCTTGCCCTCATGGGTGTGGTAAGTGCGCAATTCAAATACGCGGTTACTGGTTTGCGCATGCACGGAGGTGCGCGCCGATCCAAACCAATAGCCAGCAAGAAAAACAGTCAAGGTAAAGGTAATACCGCCTGCTAGTCGACCAATCATGTTATAGACTTTACACCCTTCCGGCACGCGCGCAAGCGCCGTCGATGAAACTGGGCGATTTCCTGCGTCCGGAGTTTTAACGGGAAGAAGCGGTTAGACCCAGCCGATTCGCCATTCCGATTCGCTGAAGTTTGCCGGTCGCGCCGCGCGGAATTTCCTCCAAAAAAAGGATGCGGCGCGGCAACTTGCAACGCGCCAGCCGGTCGCCGGTGTTGCTCAGGAGTTCCCGTTCCAGCACGCTAAAACCTTCGCGGAGCACAACAGCCGCCATGACCTGCTCGCCCAGCATCTCGTGAGGCGCCGCGAACGCCACGGCCTGAGCGACTGCGGGATGCGTAAGCAGCGCTTCTTCCACTTCGTAAGGAGAGACCTTTTTCCCCGCCGCTATTGATTACTTCCTTGATGCGCCCGGTTAGGACAAGCTCGCCTCGGCTGTCTAACAGGCCCTCGTCGCCGGTTCGGAACCAGTTATCCTGAAAGGCCAGGGCATTCGCTTCCCGCGGTTTGAGGTAACCGCTCGTGATCTGCGCGCCGCGAAGCACCACCTCGCCGGTTTCGCCCGGCGGCAGAAGACGCCCGTGCGAATCCATGATCGCGATTTCGGGTCCCGAACTAAGGCCGACGGTGGTCCGCGAACCGGAGCCTCCGTCTAGGCGCACGCTCGAAATCTGATGGCCTGCTTCCGTCATGCCGTAGGAATTCAACACCGGAACCCCGAACACTGTTTGGATCTGTTCCCAAACTCCCGGATAGAGTGGCGACGAGGAGGAACGAATCACGCGCAACTTGTGGCGGGCGAGCGCGTCGGCATGTCTGCGCGCCCGGGCAAGAATCGCTTGGTGCATCGTGGGAACAGCGGTATACCAAGTCGCTTGCGAGCACTGGAGCCAGGACAGAAAACTCGTTGCCTGAAAACCGGGCGGACAAAGCACGCAGGCTCCGGCGCTTAAGGAAGCAAGCAGCCCGGCCACCAAGCCGTGAATGTGAAAAAACGGCATGACGGAAAGACACCAGTCTCCAGGAACAAGCCGTAATGTTTCCGCCACCGCCGATAGACAAAGATTGCGGTGAGTGAGCGGAACAAGCTTGGGCCAGGAAGTGGTGCCTGATGTATGCAGGAGCAAGGCGATGTCATCCGGCGTGGGCGCGCCCTCCCTCCGGCCTGCCGTTGATTCCGGAATATCGCTTTCGAGTTCGTACCAGCCCGACACGGGACCGGCGCCTGCCCGAAGCCGGATGACGGGCAAGCCGAGCCGAGCCGCTGCGCTCGCGGCTTCCGCCTGATCCGGTGACGCCACCACGGCGGCGGCCCCTAGGTCGCTAAGCGCAAACGTTACTTCATGAACCGTGTAGGCCGGATTCAACGGCGTCACGCGGCAATAGGTGACAACCCAATCGGTGATCGGCGGAGTCGGCATGCAAACGGTGCGAACCGGAGATGCGCTGCTGGAGATGGAGCATGCGGGCGGACTTGTCCTGGGTGACCGCGTTCACGTGCTCCCCGGCACCGTCCTTGCCACGGGCATGTTTCGTCAGAATACCCATGTTGAATCCGACGCGCGCATCGGATCGTAATCCTTTGTATCGCACGGCGTGCATGTCGGCCAAGGCGCGTTCATAGGACAGGGCGCAGTGGTCAACGGCAACGTGACGATTGGCGAGCGTGCGTGGATCGGGCCGGGCGCGGTCTTTCACAAACTCTCCGCATCGGCCGGAACGCCGTTGTGAGCCTCGGCGCGGTCGTGATTTCCGATGTCGAATCCGACGCTCGCGTCAGTGGAAATTTTGCGGTGGCTCATCGAACTCTGCTTCGGAACGTTGCCGGGATGAAATCTCTTGGATAAACCAGTGCGGGTCCTACTGACAAACAATGCGCTGGACGCTCGAGCGGGGTCGGAACTGTACGTGAGGGATGTAGCTGTTGAACTCATGCGCCGGGGGCATAAGCCTGTCGCCTACAGCACCAAACTCGGAACGGTGGCGGAGGAACTGCGGGGAGCCACTGTTCCCGTGATTCAAAGCCTGGAGTCGCTTTGTGAAACGCCGGATATCATTCACGGGCACCACCATTACGAAACTCTTTCGGCGATGATGCGATTTCCGGAAACACCCGCCATCTCTTATTGCCATGGCTGGACTCCGTGGCAGGAAACCCCGCTGCGGTTTCCCCGCATCCTGCGTTATGTAGCCGTGGATGAGCTTTGCCGCGAAAGGCTGCTCGTCGAGGGCGGAATCGATCCGGAAAAAATCGAGCTTGTCTTCAATTTTTTTGATAAGACCCTGTTTCCTCCTCGCGAACCCTTGCCGGTAAAACCGAAACTGGCTCTGGCCTTCAGCAACACGTTCAGCGAAACCTCCGATCTTCCGGTGCTGCGCGAGGCCTGCGCGCGTTGCGGAATCGAATTTCACGCCGCTGGCCTTTTGACGGGCAATACGCAGGTGAATCCCGGACAAATTCTGGGAAAGTACGACGTGGTGTTCGCAAAGGCGCGCGCCGCCATTGAAGCGATGGCGGTGGGAGCGGCTGTGGTGTTCTGCAATCCGGGCCGTCTGGGTCCCATGGTCAGCACGCAAAACTTCCCTTTGTTGCGGCCGCTGAATTTCGGCGTTCGAACGCTCTCCAGGCCCTTGACCGCCGACGGGCTTGGTGGCTTTGGAAGAAGATCGTAATCGCTGGGTCCAACGATGCTTGGCCGCGGAGCAGGAGCGCGACCGCTGGCAGCAACGTTATCTCGCCTCTGAGCAGGACCGGGAGCGCTGGACTCAACGTTATCTCGCCTCTGAGCAGGATCGGGAGCGCTGGCAGCAGCGTTGTCTCGCTTCAGAGCAGGACCGCGTTCGTTGGACCCATCGGAGTCCCGCCCCGGAGCAGGAGGAGAAGCGCTGGACGCATCGGTGGCCTGAGTACAGCGAAAAATCGTGAAGAAGTCCAGGATTCAGACCCGTGCGGAAGAGATGATGTCCCGGCATGGCTTCCTGGGAGTTCCGGTCCCTACTTTTGAGCAGGCAGGCCGCGCCCAACTGGTTGCTTTGCTGAATGAAGGCTTAAACCCCGAGTCAACGGTTCTGGAGATTGGCTGCGGTTGTTTACGGATTGCCTCTTGGCTGATCCGGTTTCTCGATCCTGGTCGGTATTACGGGATTGAGCCCGCCCGCCAACGGGTGGAGTATGGGCTCGAATACCTGTTCAATCCCGAGGAAATTACCACCAAGCGGCCAAAGTTCGACTTCAACGCGGATTTCAATACTTCCGTCTTTCACGCTTCCTTCGATTTTTTCCTGGCCAGATCGATCTGGACTCACGCCAGCAAGCGTCAAATTGAAGCAACGCTCGATTTGTTCGTACGGGACGCGGTGGAATCGAGCATCTTCCTGGCATCCTACCTGCCCGCTCAATCTCCCGAAGAAGACTACAACGGCGACCGCTGGGTCGGCACCAGTCACGAATCCGACACGCCGGGAGTGATCCGGCATTCGCTGGAATGGATTACGCGGCAGTGTCATAAACGCGGACTGCAAATCGCGGAACTCCCCGGCATGGATTGCGATTGTCAATTCTGGCTGCGGGTGAGCAAGGCCCCGTAAAGGCACGTGGGCAAATCGAAGCCAGGAGCGAGCGCTATTGCAACGGCATCGTCACGGTGGGAGCGCCCGTTCCAGAATTAAGGTTTCCGCCAAAGGAAACCATAGAGCCGGCGGACCCAATGACCATGCCGTCAACCACATTGCTGACAATGGTATTCGCAGCCAGCCGAACTACCGAAAGATTGGAGCCTCCTCCCGCTTGAATCCCCGCCGAAAGATTATTGGCCGCCGTCGAATTGAAAATATTAGCCACAACGTCGCTGGCATTCGCCTGCGCCATAAAGCCGACCAGAGTATTGCCGGATGCCTCGCTGTCTCGAATGGCAAAGCGGCTGTTATCTCCTGCCCAGATACCGTAGTTGTTGTTCTCGAAGCGGGACTTTTCAACCGTCACGAGCACCTTGTTGGATGTGTTAACCGCCTTGATTCCACTACCCCCGTTATCCCGGATGACCGTGTCGGAAACGGACACTTGCCCGCCGGAACTGGTTTGAATGTTGATTCCCTGTAAAGTGAAGTTGGAGATGGCGCAATGTTCGATGTGAAGGGCCTTCGCGTTTGTAACGTTGATCCCATTCAGCCCCGTTCCCACTCCGTTGATAGAAAGATTACGCAGCGTGACGACATCGCTTGCGCCGGCGTTGACCACGACTCCATTGGTGCTGCTGACTAGGATTGATCCGACCTGGCCCGCGCCTCCATCAATGGTAATGGCTTTGGTAATAGTAATGGTGCCAAAGCCGCTTGGGTCCAGAGCGTCAATTTCACCGGACGCCGTCGTTTTGGAGATGGCCCCGGCAAAAGTCTTGCAAGGCGCCGTACGGCTGCAGGGATTGGCGTCATCACCGACACCGGACACCCAGGTCCGGGTCGCCTGCGCATGGGCGAGACTACCGACAAGCGCGGAGAGCAACAAAAAGCTAAAGCGGATTGTGATACTTTTCACGCTGATAGGTGTAACAACCCTAAGGGGAAATCTCAATCTATCAGCCGATTTACGCCGCTAGAGCAAGTTCAAAGCACAAATCCTGTCCTACATTTCTCAAGTCGCAAGCAGCACAGGCAGCAGCCCAGGGCGATTCCTGGAGTTGCTCCTCGGGAATGGGTTGGCCGCATAACACGCAATGCTCAAATAAGTTGTCCTCGGCAACGGCGCTAAGCGCCTGCCGTACGCTGTTGAGCAATACTGATTGGGGCTGAAAAGCTGAACTCCCCGTCTCAAGACCTACCTCTTGAGTGGGCAGATCGGGTTCTTCTACATAAAACCCGCAGTTCCCCTGAAAAGAGCCGAATTTTGTCGCTCCAGAATCCCGATATCGCGAGACAGTCTGAAGCGATTCCGAGAAAACCATTTCTGCTAATTAGATTGTAATTTTACTGCCGTTCTTCAAAATAACGACGAATAAAACTGAGAAGCAAGAATCAGCCCCTGAGTGGGGATTATGGCTCATGTTCATTCCGCAAAGCTGTGAAAACAAATATATACTTCAGGAAGAACAACAGGTTAAGAGCAGGATAGCGGACATTAAGTTACCGGGCCATCCGGTAGTAAGTCTCATTCCATTTCAGTTCCTTCTTGAATTCCGGCACAATAGTACTTTTATCAATTAGTAGAAATTCCATATTCGCGATTTCGGCAAAATCCTCCAAGTGTTGCGAGGTTAACGCTTGGCTGAAGCCAATATGGTGTGCGCCGCCCGCCAAAATCCAGGTAGTCGCGGCAATTTTCAGGGAAGGCTGCGGTATCCAGAGCGCTCTTGCCACGGGCAGCTTCGGTAAGGGTTGCTTGGGAGTAACAACATCTACCTCATTCACCAGCATTCGAAACCGGTCACCCATGTCCATCACGGAAGCGCACACCGCCGGGCCGGGAGGAGCCGTGAAGACGAGCCGTACCGGATCAGCCTTGCCTCCAATGGAAAGCGGATGGATCTGGAGAGAGGGCCGGTCTCCCGCGATGGAGGGGCAGATCTCCAACATATGAGCGCCGAGCACCTGGCCGCCATCGCTCAAATGGTACGTATAATCTTCCATGAACGACGTTCCTCCGGGAAGCCCCGCGCTCATCACCTTCATGCTCCGCACCAAAGCCGCGGTTTTCCAGTCGCCTTCGCCGCCGAATCCATAACCGTCCGCCATCAAGCGCTGCACCGCGACACCGGGCAACTGCTCCAAGCCATGCAGGTCCTCGAAATTATCGGTGAATGCCGTAAATCCGCCCTCTTCCAGAAAGTGGCGCAGGCCCACTTCGATCCGCGCCGCTTCGCGCAGAGCCTGACGCTGTGCGCCGCCCGTCCGCAGCGTTTCGGCTACCTGATAGCTTTCGTCGTATTGCGCCGCCAGTTGATCGATTTCGGCGTCCGTCACCTGACGAACCCGGTGGGCCAAATCACCAATCCCGAAAGCTTGCACTGAATATCCCAGCCGGATCTGCGCGTCAACCTTGTCGCCCTCCGTTACCGCCACATTCCGCATGTTGTCACCGAAACGGGCCACCTTCATGTGTTGCGCGTCATGCCAGGCGCAAGCAGCGCGTGTCCAGGTTCCAAGCTCGCCGACGACTTCCGGCTCCCGCCAAAACCCAACGATCACCTTACGGTTCAGGCGCATTCTGCTGGCAATAAACCCAAACTCGCGGTCGCCATGAGCCGACTGGTTCAGATTCATGAAATCCATGTCGATATCAGCCCACGGCAGATCGCGATTGAACTGCGTATGCAGATGGACAAAAGGCTTGCGCAGGGTTTTCAAAGCCGCAATCCACATTTTGGCCGGAGAAAAGGTGTGCATCCAGGTGATTAAGCCAACGCAGTTTGGAGCATGGTTCGCTTCCAGCGCGAGCTGGTGCATCGACTCTGGAGTGGTCATCACCGGCTTAAAAACAACCGTGACTGGAATTTCCTTCATTCCTGATAAGCCGCGCACGATCTCCTGTGAGTGCTCGGCTACTTGGTTGAGAGTTTCCGGCCCGTACAGATGCTGGCTTCCCGTTACAAACCAAACTTCCAGTCCGGCAAAACTAATCATGGTTTATCTCCGATCTTTTACCCATCATTGACTGTACAGCTTCTCTCGATGGAACTCGGGTAATATCTCGGGTTAACCCTAATGCGCCAGCGCGCGAATAAACAACTAGGCGGAAAGGGAATGAGCCTTCTGCCATCGCCAAATGAGATATGGCGGCACCGTGAGCGAGAGAATCACTAGAGCGTGAAACAGGCCAGGAGAAATACCCTGAACGGAAGGCCCAAAGGTGAAGTCCATGCTGACACGTCCGATTCCGCCGGGGGCGGCTGGGCGACTCGCGTGAACTTGGGCCGTGCCGCCGATCAATGCGATTAGCGCCAGACCGACGGCGGGCCAAACCGCCTTAAACCTTTGACGGGCGGCGATGAGCGCGATTCCCCAACCGATGAAAATCGGCGCACCGTAATAAAGCAACCTGCCGAAGTTAAAATAGACAATCGCGAACCCGGATATGGGGACGAAAGGCGTATCGGTTCCCGGCAGATAAATTTTCCAGCCGGACCACAAAATCAGACAGGCAACGAAGTAGGCTCCAGCCAGCAGGAAGAGCGGGCCGAGACCGAAGATCGCCCACGGTGCCCGGACGCACCAGGATTGAAATTGGCGCTGCTCGATCATCGCTTTGGAGAGATCATCTACTCCGCCGAGCCGGATAAGCGCTGCGGATTCGGCATCCGCCCGGCTGAGCCCCGCGCGCTCCTCTTCCGCCCTCAAGTCGGCTAAATGATCGGCAAGTTCGGTCAGATAGCGCCGCACATGCCGCGGCGCAACGCCGGCCCGCAGCAAGCGTTCGCGAAGTTCAGTGAATAGCTTCGCCATGTTGCCCTCCCGTCAGCACCTTTTGGATGGCAGCCGCCAGATTGGTCCAAACCTCCGACAGATCAGCCAAGCGATGCGATCCGACGGGCGTTACGGAATAGTAGATACGGCTGCGGCTGTTGACGGTCTTGCGCCGCGACGTGAGCGCCCCCTCGCGTTCCAGCCCGTGCAGCACCGGATAAACTACCCCTTCGCCGACCGCGATTACCGCGTCGGTGCGGCTATGGATGGCTTGCACGATCTCATAGCCGTACATCTCTTCTTTCTGAAGTAGCCTGAGAATCAGGAGCTCCGGAACTCCGTTCATAAAACTCGGATTGGTTTCGCGCGCTGCCATGGAAGACTTATAATACCTCGAAGTTCGAGGCATTGCAATGCTTACGTACATCTGCGTATTTTGCGGCTCCAGTCGCGGTCGCCGCCCTTCTTATGCCGCTGCCGCCATCTCCCTGGCCAAGTATCTGGCTGCCGGGAATATCGGAATTGTTTATGGGGGCAGCAATGCCGGACTGATGGGAATACTCGCCGACGCCGCGCTGGAGGCCAAAGGCGAGATTATCGGCGTCATGCCGCGCGTGCTGGCGGCAAAGGAAGTCGCGCACACCGGATTGGCGGACCTAAGAATCGTGAACTCCATGCACGAGCGTAAGGCATTGATGGCCGAACTAGCCGACGCCTTTATTGCTCTGCCGGGCGGCTACGGCACCTTGGAAGAGTTCTGTGAAATCCTGACCTGGACGCAGATCGGCATACAGCGAAAACCTTGTGGGCTTCTCAACGTGGAAGGCTACTACGATGGCCTTCTGAGCATGTTCGATCATGCCGTAGGGGAGCGCTTTTTGAAACCGGAGCATCGCCAGATGG
>JAABUZ0100001339.1_pt1 | contig 47764 bp, 47 predicted proteins | sample 5562091 | NCBI WGS metagenome assembly JAABUZ01 (sample SAMN12813069, study PRJNA571459) | rock metagenome | isolation source: Antarctica rocks | place: Antarctica: Victoria Land, Linnaeus Terrace sud | collected 2015-12-21 | reverse complement strand
TAAGGGGAACAGCGCACACAGGGCGGCGCTGGCAAAGGCGGCGATGCCATGCCAGCGGAACAGCAGGGCGACAAGGCCGCCGAAGAGGGCGCAGAGGGGCAGAACGAATAAGCCCTGCAAGAAGCCAGCGATGTTGGGGCGGGTGAACATAGGGGAGCTAATAACAGAAGGGAAACCGGCACTTCCAGTGCCGGTGCAACTGCGCTGGTTTTTATATAGGCCTACTTCTTCAGATTGTAGAACGACTTCAGGCCCTTAAACGTCGCGGTGTCGCCGAGCGCTTCTTCAATGCGAAGAAGCTGGTTATACTTGGCAACCCGGTCGGTGCGAGCCGGAGCGCCGGTCTTGATCTGACCGGCGTTTGTCGCCACAACAATGTCGGCAATGGTCGAGTCTTCCGTTTCGCCGGAACGGTGGGAAACCACTGCCGTGTAACCGGCCTGCTTTGCCAGCTCAATCGCGGCAAGCGTTTCGGTCAGCGTCCCGATCTGGTTGACTTTGACCAGAATGGAGTTTGCGGTCTGGGTGTCAATCCCGCGCTGCAAGAACTTGGTGTTGGTGACGAACAGGTCGTCGCCGACAAGCTGGACTTTGTGGCCGATGCGCTCGGTCAGCTTGCGCCAGGTCGCCCAGTCGTCTTCCGCCAGGCCATCTTCCAGGGAAATAATCGGGTATTTTTCGACTAAATCGGCGTAGTAGTCTACCATTTGATCGCCCGACAGCGTCCGGCCTTCGCCTTTTAAGACATACGAGCCGTTGTCGTAGAACTCGGACGCCGCCGGGTCCATGGCAATCATAATCTGCTCGCCGGGCTTGTAGCCGGCTTTGTCGATGGCCTCTAAAATGACCCGGATGGCCTCTTCGTTGGATGGCAGGTTCGGGGCGAAGCCGCCTTCGTCGCCGACCGACGTTGCCAGGCCGCGCGTCTGCAAAACGCCTTTCAGCGCATGGTACACGTCGGTTCCCCACTGCAGGGCTTCAGCAAACGAAGTCGCGCCGACCGGCATCGCCATAAACTCCTGCATGTCCACGTTTGAGTCTGCGTGCTTGCCGCCGTTCATAATGTTCATCATCGGCACGGGCAGCTGCCGGGCCGATGTGCCGCCGATGTAGCGGTACAGGGGCATTCCCAGCCCCCGCGCCGCAGCTTTGGCGACGGCCAGCGAGACACCGAGAATGGCATTCGCGCCCAGCTTGCCCTTGTTGTCCGAGCCGTCCAGATGGATCATCAGCTCGTCAATCGCGACCTGCTCCGTGGCGTCCAGATCAATCAGCTCCGGCGCAATCCGCTCGTTGACATTCTCGACTGCCTTCAGGACGCCCTTGCCGCCGTAGACCTTCTTGTCGCCGTCCCGCAGCTCCACCGCCTCGTTTGCGCCGGTAGATGCGCCCGACGGAACGCTTGCCCGACCCAGTGTGCCGTCTTCGAGATAAACATCCACTTCAATGGTGGGGTTGCCGCGCGAGTCGAGTATCTGCCGCGCCTGAACATTTGTAATTGCCGTAGACATAGTAATTCGTGTTTCTCCTAAAAGTGGCTGAGTATAATTTGTGAGAAGAGCGGCTGAGAAGATGCGTGGGCCATCAGAGCGTAGGATTTCAATCCCACGCCCTTTTTCGTTCAACCCGGTATTCCATGCCGTGCTTTCATATCCGCGAAGACCTGTTCTGCGGGCCGATGTCGTCCCGCCGCGAAATCGTCTAGTCCGCGCTGAATGCCGGCGACGGCGGCTGCATATTCTTCCGGGTCATCGTCTGGAAGCGGCTCCATGTCCCCAAACAAGATTGCTTCGTCAAGAAGCGACAGCAAAAATGCCTCCGGGTCTTGACCATGCTGCGATGCAATCTCGCGCAGTTCGCGTTCCTGGCTGTGGGGAATTTCCAAAGTGATTGTCATCGGCGCATCCTCCTTCTGCAAAAATAAAGCGAGTAACAATTTCGCCTATTGTACCCGCTGCGTTTGATTTTCCGACAGCATGGCCCGTGCCTGGGCGGCAAACGGCCCGCGCAGGGCGAGGGCGATTTGGGTTTCAACCAGGCCTTCGGGAACGCCCATGTCATAGCGTGCGCCTACGACCTCGCAGGCCAAGTACCGCTCCCGCTCCATCAGCAGAATTTGGGCCGACGTGAGCTGTATCTCCCCGCGCTGCCGGATGTCGCTTTGAATGAGATGTTCCAAGCAGTCAAAGATGGCTGGCGTGAACGCATGGATGCCGAAATGAACCAAATACCGGCCGTCGGGAACGCCGGGCGCACGCAGGTTGGCCCGCGCGTATTCTACTGTCGGCTTCTCGACGAGCGCTTCAATCTCATACACCGGCGGATTGGTTTTGGGCAGAAGCGGCCCGGTCAGTGTGCCGAACCGATGCAGTTCCGCTTCGGGCGCATAGCTGACGGACGTGACCGAGGCACCGTACCGGGTGAAAACATCCATGACCTGCCCCGCGCACGGCCTGTCGGTTTCGGACAGATACACATGGTCGCCGAGCGTGATCAAAAACGGCTCGTCACGGGCGAAGTCACGTGCCTGAAAGACCGCGTGGCCGTAGCCGTCCTGACTCTCCTGCACGACAAACGTCAAGCGCCCCGCCATGTCTGACAGCGACTTCGTGAGCGCCTCCGCCCAGTCTTTCCCGACAAGTGATGCCGGCGGCGCTTCCAGGAAGTGCCGCCGCATCGGCTCAATGTTGGTGGGATTGGCGACAATGCAGACTTCTTCTAATCCCGACGCAAACAGCTCTTCCGCCAGTATCTGCACTGTCGTCTTGGCGAATCCGTCTACGTCTACTAACGGAAACAGCTCTTTTTGGACTGTCTTCGACGCCGGATACTGCCGCGTCCCGCGCCCCGCCGCCGTAATCACGCCCTTCCGAATTCGTGTCATGTCTGCTGCTTCCTGTTTAGTTTGTCGTGCCGGGGGTTTCCACACCCCCGGCACTTACTCGTTCCTACAACGTCTCGCTCCCAAATGCCATCGCGCCCGGAGAAAGGCCGCCCTCGAATACCTGCGGTGTCCGCCCCGTATGCTGCTCATAGATGTGCGCGATTCGGTAAACCGTTTGCTCGGCGGAGTCGCCATAAGTCAAAAATGCCACGGTGCCGCCCGACCCGCCGCCGGTCATTTTCGCCCCGTGAATGCCTTTGGCCGGGCCTGCTTGCCGGCCCATCTCAACCAGCAAATCCGTTTCATCGCAGCCTAACCCAATTTTCGTATAGGAGTTATGGGCGGCATACATTTTTGCGCTTACCCGCCTCAGATACTCGCTGAGGCGATGCGGGCTATCATTTTTTGCTTCCTGCAGCTCTCGAACAAACCCAACGATACGCCTGTTTTCCCAGATGGCATGCAAGGCTGCCGCGAGCACTGCATAAGTTTCGTTCGGATCAATCCGGGTGACGGCATCGCCGGTCTCGCCAAATTGGACCAGGAACTCTGAGCCTGTGATGGAAGTCGGCAGGGCAAGTTTGAGCTGCTCCGCGTATTTAAGCTGCTCCTTGTATTCCTGCGTTGACAGTTGTGCCAGATAATCCACCCCCAAAATCCTGCGGCCCATGAAGGCGGCGACGCGGGCACGAGTGTAGGCGGAGCCGCCGATAGAGTGCTTGACGTTGGAGTTAATGCCGAAGACGCGGACGCCGTCGGGCAACGCCTGGGTTCCGACAACCTCGTGCGGCCGGCACAAAATGAGCAGCAAGCTATTGGGAACACAGAGGGCGCTGCTCATCTGGTCCATAATGCCGCAGGGTGCGCCGACGACTTTGTTTTCCACCATTTGAGACAAGCGGGCCACAGTGACGCCGTCTAAATGAAGGCCATACGCGGCGCTGACTGCCTGCATGGCCGCCACTTCAATCGCGGCGCTCGACGAGACGCCCGCGCCGAGTGGAACGCGGCTGTCTAAGATCAAGTTCGCGCCGTAAGGGAAATTGGGAAGGATGCCTTCAGCCAGCAGCACGTAAACGCAGCCGAATAGGTATGCCGCCCAGCGGGTTTGGGGATCGGTTCGCAGGCGCGAGTGAACGGTCTCGTAATTCACAATCTCACCGTCAGCGTAAAATTCGTCCAGCGACAGCGAGACGTGCGGCGTCAGTTTTTCGGCTTCAATGCCCCGGCTCCAAACGCGCACAACTCGGTCCGTGCGGGGGGCCAGGGCGACTAAAGCGGCTTCGGCAATGGTCATCTCAGCCACTAAAGACCCGGAATAATCCGCCACTCCGCCCATGACATCTAAGCGCCCCGGCGCACGGGACAGCGTGATGGGCGCATCCGCGCGGCGTTCGCTGAGAAATGCCAATGCGGCGTGGTCAATGCGAAGAAAGTGTTTAAAGTCGGTGATGTCCTGCAACTCTGCCTCGGTGTAAGAAGAAACGGCGTCTGGGAAACTGCTTCATTATACCGGGGACGGCTTTAGGTGTCAAATCGGCTGAAAAGACCGTTTGCTGAAAAGACGGCCTGCTGAAAAGAGCGTTTAGCGTTCGGCTCGGACAGGAACCGCCGGCTGGGGAATGCTGCCGTGGCGGGCATGGCGTGATGTATCCGGGAACAGCGGCCCCGCCAGCGACAGGATCGCCGGGTCGCCTGCCGCGCGGACCTGGTTGCGTCCCAGCCGCTTCGCCGCATAAAGCGCCTGGTCCGCCGCTTCCACCAGAGAATGCCGGACGGCCTCCTGCGGCGGGCAGGCCGCTGCGCCGATGGAGCAGGTCATGGACAGGCCTTCTTTCGCCGCCAAACGGTGATCCGCGACCGCCGCCCGCACGCGCTCTCCAATCCAGAGCGCTTCTTCCGCATTCCTGCCGGGCAGCAGGACCAGGAACTCCTCGCCGCCCCAGCGTCCCAGAATGTCTTCTTCGCGCAGGCAGGCGCGGACACAGGCCGCAAACTCGGCCAGCACGGCGTCGCCGACCGAATGGCCGTGGGTATCGTTGACGCTCTTAAAATGATCAATGTCTAGAAACAGCAGGGCGCACGGCTCGCCCTCGCGGCGGGCGCGGGCAGTCTCGGCGTCCAGGGCGGCGACTAGGGCGCGGTGGTTCGGCAGACCGGTGAGGTGATCGGTCGTCGCCAGCGCTTCCAGCCGGGCATTGGCGGCCTGCAAAGCCGTGTTGATCTCGGCCAAAACTTCCGCCTCGCGCCGGTGATGCTCCACTTCCAGTTTGATGACGAGGGATTTTGCCCGGTCGTCGGCTTCCTCGGTGAAGACTTCTTTTTCCAGCCGCCGGAACGTCTCATGGTGGCCCAGCGCGGCGGCATAGTCGCCCTGCCGCTTGCAGACTTCGGACAGCGCCTCGAACGCTCCAAAGGCTGTCTGGCGTGACCCGATAGTCTGGGCAAGCGCGGCGGCTTCCGCGAGATGTCTTCGGGCTTCGTCCAGCGACCCTTGCCTCAAAAGCATCTCGCCGATCAGAAGGAGGGAGTGGGCGGCAGTCTTGTGATTCTGGACGGAACGCGCGACCTCTAGGGCGCAGACATAGCATTCCAGCGCCTCCGCCTGCCGTCCCGTTTTGCCGAGGGCATATCCCATATTGGTGAGCGCCACCGACACCTGCTTCCAGTCTTCCAGCGTTTCCCCCAGCGTGACCGACCGGCGGCAGGCTTCAATTGCTTCTTCGTAGCGGCCCATATCCACATAATCGCCGCCCAGGTTGCAGAGGGTGCAGACTACCGAAGCCGTATTGCCGATGCGGACGGACTGGTCCAGACTGCGCTGATGAAAGCGCAAAGCCTCCGCGAAGTCGCCTCGTGTGCTGTAGACATTGCCGATATTGCCCAGCGACATGGCGATGCCTATCTGATCTCCGGCCTGCTCCCGCGCTTCCAGGCTGCGCTGGTACCAGTCCAGCGCCTGCCCGTAGTCGCTGAGGCAGAACTGAATGTTGCCGAGCATGTTGAAGCCGGTGCCGAGACCTTCCCAGTCCTGCTGGTTCTCACGGATTTGGAGGGCGGCCATGACGTTCTCAATCGCCTCGGCGTGTTCCGCCAGGTAATAATGGACGACGCCGATGTAGTGAAGGCAGCGTGCCTCCGTGCCGAGGTCCCGCTGCCGGCGGCTGAGGGCCAAGCCTTCTTTTAACGCTTCCCGCGCTTCCTGGTGCCGAGACAGAAGACTCGCGCAGACGCCCACCAGGCACAGGCTCGCAGCCAGGCCGGACTGGTCTGTTAACGCCCGCGCCAGGCCGGCGGCCTCCTCGCTCAGAGACAGGGCGCGGTGCGGGTTCACCGCGCGAAGCTCCCACACCAAAGCGTTCAGCGCCTTGACTTTTTCGGAGTCCGTCTCGGCCTCGGCAAGCCGCGCTTCCAATACGGTAATTGTTTCCGCCACCGTAGGCAGCACTAAAGCCGGTCTGGATAAAGCCGTTAGGGATAAAGTCGATAGGGATAAAGTCGATAGGGATAAAGTCGCGTGGGCTGCCATTGTGTTTATTGTCGTCATAATTCCTAAAAATCTGGAATGTGATCTCTAAAATCTGGAATGTGATCTCTGGATTATTCCATAGTTCGCCGATAATCTCTATCAAAGAACCAGACACAAATTTTCCGACGGAGTGCCGCCATGCCTACCACTACTAAACCAAAGACAGCCGCCGAGCCGCAGACGGTTCATCAAGTGCCGCTGGACCAGATCGTCACCAACGAAAACCAGCCCCGCAAATCGTTTTATCAGGACACGCTCGATGAGCTGGCCGCTTCCATCAAAGAGCGCGGCGTGCTGGAGCCGATTGTCGTGCGGCCGTTTGAAGGCAAGTACCAGATCGTCATGGGCGAGCGCCGGTTCCGGGCCTGCAAGATCGCGGGCCTTACCACTGTTCCGGCGATGATCAAGGAAATGTCCGACGAGGACGCCCATGCCGACGCGCTGCTGGAAAACTTCCAGCGCGAGGATATGAACGCGATTGAAAAGGCCCGCGCCATTCAGGGCCTTTTGACGTTTATGTCGTGGGAGAAGTGCGGCAAGACGCTGGGCGTCTCCGAAACCACTTTGCGCCGCTCGTTGGAACTCTTGGAGCTGCCCCAGTTTGTTCAAATCGAGCTGACCCTACGCGCCCCGCAGCCCGGCCAGATTCTCTTGACCGAAGGCCACGCCCGCGCCCTGTCCGCGCTGGCCCACGATCCGGCGTCCCAGAAGCGCATGGTGGACAAGATCAAGATCGAAAAGCTCAATGTCGGCGACGCCGAGCGGGTCATGGGCGCGATTGTCAAATATCCCGAAAAGCGCGAAGCCTTCCTGCGCGTCTCGCTTGCGATTACCGAACAATTACTCAAGACGCTGGGCGCACGCGCCGAGAAAGCCAAGCCTTACCGCCCGCAGACCGCCGAGCAGCACATGAAGGCGATTGACAAAGTCGGCCAGCAGCTCACCGATTTACTAGACGAGCGCGTCATCGAGTATTTGAGCGCTGTCCAGATGAACCAGCTGCTCGCCACCTGCGCCGAGCTGAACCGGGGTTTGGAAGAGTTCAACCGCAAAGTCCGTTTAGCCCTCAAATCCAAAGAATACGGCTTCCAGGAGACTTATATTCACTGCCCTTTGTGCGGCCGGGTAGAACTCGTCGGCTCCATGCGCTGCTCCGTCTGCTGGACGATTCTGCGCCGCTGCTACGACTGCGGCAACTATGATAGGACGCAGGAAAAGTGCGGCGTCAACTCCGCCCAGATTTACGTTGCCGACGCCGAGAACCCCAAAGAATACTCCAAAAGCTACAAATGCCCCGACTACAAGCCCAAGTACGAGGCGCAGGCAGTGAAAAATTTAAAAATCGCCGCCTAGTCTTCAGGCAAAAAGCCGCTGTCACAAAGACAGCGGCTTTCGGATTTGAATCTCATTCAGCTTATCAGTTTACGAAATATCAAGTCGTGACTTGAATTTCACTCTCTTGGTAGATGGCTAGTGGTCGTAACCGAACCTCTGCCCGCGCTTTGCTTTCGAAGAATTTGCTTTCCATCTCCGCAAGGCTATTAAAAACCTTCCGTATTGCGTCTTTTAGTGCCGCATCATTCGTAGCAGGTTCCTCACTTAGAAGAGGATTGGCGGCAAGGGCGGCAATACTCTCATCTGGTTGATCCATTATTGGGAAACGGGTTATTTCCCCAACCATCGTCCATTTCTTGTTTACTGATCCTTCATACAAAACCCTCAGATATTCAGGTTGTATGCGAAGAAGTCGTCTATCCAGAATGCCCCGAAATACAACACCCTCTGAGCCGTAACTGGGCAAAATTGTGACTTCAAAGTTGTCAGGAGAGAAATGGCGAAAAAGCCTCGCAATACTTTCCATAAAACTAGGGTCTATATCTAGCCCCATTTGAGCAACTAGTTTTTGTCTCAGCTTTTCGGGGTTCTGATACTCTTTGATTTCACGCTGTATGTCTGCCATCTGAGAGTTGAGACGAGACCGCTCACCACCAGTGTGATTTTTAGCTTGCTCTTGTAGCTCTTGAACTTGGCTCTCCATGAGCGCAATCAGCGTTTTAGCTGCACCTGAGCTGGATACCCAGGCAATGTCAGATACAACTTCGAGAAACTGTTCCGATGAAGAAGCGAGCCTTTGGTAATCCTCAATTTCTGCATTGCCTTCAACTTTGACAAGAAATGCACCTTCGAGAAGTGACACAAAATTGTCTCGCGTAAGACCTTGAGGACTCAAAATCGAATTAGCAATCCCCTCCTCGAACTGAGTATAAAGGTAGTCATACAAAATCACGTTTTTTGTTTCGTGCCTTGCTTCGGTTACTAAGCGTCGTGTCAGCACTTCCTGAAGGCTTTCCTGTCCTTCCTCTCTTGTGCCTTCTTCGCTTGCGTCTTCATGGCTACGGGACTTTAGAATTTGAGGAACAACTCCACCGAACACCTGAGAGTAGAGCGAGTTTAGGCGATCCACATCCATGTAAATGAATTCTCGAATGGTCTTGGTTTCGTTTGGCATAGTTAAAAGGGTTTCATCAATTCTTGATCAACTCGATTTTTCCGGGACTGGAACTCTTCTTTTAGGTTTCTTGCAGTGTCTTCTCTACCTCGTGATGATGAACCAATGCCAAAGCGGGACAGGCGTATCCGAATCTGTACGCGCTCTAATGCTGAAAGCTGCTCCTCTTTCGCATAAACAGGCTCAATTTCTCTTAGCAGTTCAACTACTTCAGTGAGATCGCGTTCATCGGTCTTCATGCGGTGTTTAATTTGCTGAAGTTGTTGAAGCAGGTCACTAAGATAAAACAAGCTGATTAACCCAAGAACCACAGTCGTAATAACAGAACCAATGCAAATTAAATAAGTTGAATGACTAGGGTGTGAATGACTTGGGCTAATCCGATTGAAGAGCAAAAAACCTATGCCGACAAAAGCCGCTAGGAGGTCGAAAGCAAAAAATAAGCTATAAACCTGGCCTGCTATGGAAATGCTTTGCCGGTGTGAGGCTTGTTTCTCGTATGATTGTTGCAGCTTTTCGGCTAACTCTAACAGCCCTTCAAAGTCGGCACGAACACGAGACGTAGGCCTACTTGCTGATGCATCATTAGAAGATACTTCTAGCTGAAGGTCGCTTGGAGTTGTTCGGGTTTTAGCTTCCACAGTGTTTTTCAAGGATTTCCGCAAATTGCCCGATCAAGTGATCGCGCTGATCAGTCTTTAATTGGGTCGGCAATATCTCGTTGGCCCAATGAAAATCTTCTAGCCATGCGGCGACAGGAGTTGCCTCCCATCCAAAATTGTCGCTGCCGACTTGATGAAGAAAATTCCGCATCTTCTCCGAAAAAGCGCTGCTGCCCGATGGGGAATAATACCGTTCAGCCTCCGCAATTTGGTCATAGAACAAATCTGACTTGGCGACGGCAATGATTAGCCATTTTGGCTTATGCGACTTACGCAAAGAACTACGAAGCAAGCTAAGGGTTGATTCCAGGTCACGAAGTTCCTCTTCCAAGAAATGCTGGCGCAGTTGTTCGATTGTTGCAACGTGCAAATCTTCAGTGAGAACTTCACGCGCCGCCGCCTCGCGCTCACTGATGCACCCGTTGGAGACGACATGAATTACACCATCTACAGCCCGCTTCGTCTCAAAAATTTTTGCAATCGCCGTTTGGCGAACCCGCGAATCCTGTCCCGGAATAGTGTTCAGGCCGATACGAAAGCCTTTGGCTGGCATTTTGCCGGTCTCAGAAGAGCGAGAACGTCCCGGCGGGGTGTAACCTCGGTGATACGCCTGTCCAGTAAGATGATCCAACAACACAGTTTTACCCGCACCGCTCAAACCTGTCACCGCGATCTCAATCTTTTTGCCTTTGATGAGGGTAACGATACGCTCCCAGTTATCGGCAATCTGTGCGCGTGATTTATAAGCTTCTTTGGCCGCTGGAATAAGCCATGACGAGTGTGAAATAGGTTCGAGCATCTATACCATCATACATTATCTAGCGCTGCTCTGTCAATGTAACTTGCAAGAAACTGTTGACTTCTGTATAGCTGGCTGCTCCATTCCATATCTAACTGTACATTACTTTTCTGCATTGTAAGTAACAAATCCTAAATACGTTAGATTATCTGCTTTGCGAAAATCGAGACTATTCAGAGTGACTTCACTTGATAAGGCCAAAAGATAGCCTAACGTATTTAATTTCAAGCACTTACCATCAATGAACTCCACTGAGGCTGGGTAGCATGGGGGCGCGGCTGGGTAGAATGACAGCATGAAACTATGTCTGCTGCCGGCGCTGCTGCTGCTGTTTGCTTTGCCGGTCTGGGCGCAGGCGTCTGCTGCGCCTCCCGTGACGGCGCTGCAAATCGGGCCGGACGAGCGGCAGTTCTTTGACCTGGGAGCAACTTTGGCACGCGGGGCGTTTGCGTATGCCGAGCTGGCAAAACAGGCGTCAGCCGTGCAGAAGACGCGCGGCAAGCTGGCACAGGTGCGGCAGCTTGAGCGTTTGGACCCGCTGGCCGGGCGCTGCCGGGCTGCGGCACATCTGGAAGTCAGCCGGGCGGAGATGCTGATGCGTCAGCTCAACGCGCCGGAGTCTGCTGTGGCCCCGGTTTCCGCTGCCGCCACGCGGCTGGCCGGCCCGCTGCCGATGGCCGGTGATGCCAGGCCGCTGGCGCTGTTCAGCCGGCCTGCCGCCCGGACGGTATCGGCGCTAAGTGAATTCGAGGCGCTGTCGTCGCTTCCCGACACTCCCGCTGTTCGCGCATGGCTGGAGACGCCGACGCTGGTTCGCTCGGCTGCTGTCTGGTATGCCGAAGGCGAGATCGCGGGCCTGTCGCAGATTGCCGCCGCCCACGAGATGCCGGACCTGCTGCCGCCGACGGAGCAGATCGCGACGGACCTGCGCGGCCTGCGGGACTGGCTGGCCCTGCGCCTGCCGGATACGCTGTCGCCGGAGCAGGCGGGTCTGAAGCACGATCTGAACCTGTTTCTGGAACAAGCGTCTGTCGCGGCTCGGCCCGGCGTCAAGTCCCCCAAACTGCTGTCTTTGCTTCAGCTTCAGGCGCTCGGCAGCATCAGCCGCCGGGTACAGGCGCAGGTGCTGGGCGGGGATGCGCCGGAGACTGCGACACGCGGGTAGGGAACCTCACTCCAAGAAGACCTCACCCGGTCACGAGACCTCACCCCGTCTCGTTCCTCGCCGACCCTCTCCTTGTTAAGGAGAGGGTAGGAGAAACAAAGAACGCAGAACGTCCGCAAGCTTCTTTATCCTAATTCTCTTCACCCTCTCCTTAACAAGGAGAGGGTCGGCGAGGAACGAGGCGGGGTGAGGTCTTCTTGGAGTGCTATTACGCCCATGCCGATGTGAAGTCGTAGTCGCCGGAGCCGATGGCGTGGCGTGTACCGTCGGGCAGTGTCACCGTGGCGGCCGTGTTCGCGGGGATCGTGACATGGAGCGTGAACTGGCCGTTTTCCAGTGTCCAGGCGCTTTGGATGCAGCCACGGATGGAGTCAAACGATGCGCGGACAAACGATAGGCATTGGTCAGGACGCGGCTGAATGCGGATCTGGGCGAAGCCGGGAACGCCTTCGTCTAAATCAATCCCGGCGACGTACCGCTGGAGCCATTCGCCGACGGAGCCGAGCGAATAGTGGTTAAACGAGTTCATGCCGACATCCTGGAAGCCGCTTGCTTCCGTCCAGCCGTCCCAGCGCTCCCAAATCGTCGTCGCGCCCTGCGTGATGGAATAGCCCCAGCTTGGGAACGTCGTGTTCAACAGCAGTTTGTAGGCAACATCGGCATAGCCCGCTTCGGTCAGCACGGGGCATAAGTACCCGACGCCGACAAACCCCGTAGACAGATGGCCGTTCTTGGCTTCAATGGCTTGGACAAGATGCCGGGCGGCGAGCGGGCGCATCTGCTCCGGCAGCAGGCCGAAGCGCAGGGCCAGCACATACGCCGTCTGCGTGCCGCTTTGGACTTCGGCATTGGCTGACACATACGCCGCGTTAAACGCGGCTTTTATGTTCTCGAATAGCGCGGCGAACCGGGCGGCGTCTTCGGCGCGATTTAGCACCCCAGCGATTTTTGCCATCAGCGACGCATCATACGCGAAATAGGCGGTCGCCAGCACTCCTTTGTCCGTGTCGGCGTCAATCGAAAGCCAGTCGCCGAAATCGTTGTTTCGGCGGTTTAGCCACAAATGGTCCGGGTTCGCGCTGTCCAAATAGTCCATCCAGCGCACCATCGCGCCGTAATGGGCTTCCAAAATCCGCGTATTGCCGTACATCTGGTAGATGGTCCACGGCACGATCACGCCCGCATCGCCCCAGGCCGGAGCGCCGTCAGCCAAATCCACTAAACGGGGCGCGACATCGGGGAAGCCGCCTTCGGGCGACTGGGCATCGGAAACATCATCCATCCACTTCTCAAAGAACGCCGCCACATCCCGGTTCCCTGCCGCCGTGCGAACGAAAATCTGGGCGTCGCCCATCCAGCCCAAACGCTCGTCGCGCTGGGGGCAGTCGGTCGGAATACTGAGAAAATTGCCGCGCTGGCCCCAGTCAATGTTCTGGACAATCTGGTTGACCATCGGGTCCGAGCATTCAAACGTCCCGGTGCGCGGGATGTCCGAGTGCAGGACGCAGCCGGTGAGGGCATCTAAACTTGGCTCGCCGGGATAGCCGGTCACTTCGACGTACCGGAAGCCGTGGAACGTGAAACTTGGCTCGTAAGTTTCTTCGCCGCTGCCGCTGAGAATGTAAGTGTCGGTGGCTTTCGCGCCCCGTAGATTATCTACGTACAGCGTCCCGTCCGGCGTCAGCGCTTCACCGAAGCGCAGGCGCACCACGGTTCCTGCCGGTCCCTGCACTTTGAGCCGCGCCCATCCGACCATGTTCTGGCCCAAGTCAAAGAGAAAGCTTCCCGCAGTCGGCTGGGTGATGCCAATGGGTTTCAGCTCCTCCGTCACGCGCACCGGCGGGTCAATTTGAGCCACGCGCAAAATCGCCGGGTCATGCTCGGCCTCAACCGTGACCGGGTTCCAGCGGGCGTCGTCAAACCCTGGTGCCGACCAGCCCGGCATTTCCAATCGGGCATCATAATTTTCGCCCATCAGCATATCGGACACCAAAATCGGCCCAGCTGCGCCGCGCCACAACTCATCCGTTCCCACTGTTTCCCGATTGCCGTCGGTGTATTCCAGCATCATCTGGGTCAAAAACTGCGGCCTGCCGCCGTAGTAGGCGCGTTTGCGGTCAAAGCCGATATAGCCGCAGTACCAGCCGTCGCCCACCATCGCGCCGACCGCGTTTTCTCCCGCTTGAAGCAAGTCCGTGACATCGTAAGTCTGATACGGAATGCGCTTCGTGTAATCGGTCCAGCCCGGCGCAAAGTGCGCGTCTCCGACCCGCTTGCCGTTCAAGTGCAGGGTGTAAATCCCTCGCGCCGTGGTAGAGATCGTCGCCCGCGCGATTGGTTTCGTCAGTGTAAATAATCGGCGCAGGAACGCGGGCGGGGTCTGGTCAATCAGCGGGCGGGTAGGCGGCAGGCTGATCCATCGCGCGGTCCAGTCGGACGCGGACAGCAGGCCCATCTGCCAGAGTGCCGGCTCGCTCCATTCGGAAGCTTCGCCCTTGCCATCCCAAACACGCACTTTCCAGTCAACAAACTGCCCGGAGGTGAGCGCCGGGCCGGCGTAGGGAACGTGAACCGACTGCGCCGATAGTATTTTGCCGCTGTCCCAAGTGTCAGCGACGACTTGATAGGCGCTCTGAACTGCGCCGCGCTCCAGCGCTTCCAATACCCAGCTTAAACGCGGGTTCGGCGTGTCAATCCCAAGCGGGTTTGTCTTGTATTCGCAGCGCAGCGCGGTCGGCGCAAGAAGATTGCTCATAAGAAGGTTGCCCATGTGTTTTCTGTTCTACGGCAGGATAGACGCAATAAAAAATAATGCGGTTAATTTATAAATGCGCTTGACAAAATAAAGTGCAAGTGTCATAATCGGCTTATCAAAACTTCGGAAGGAAGCTCTTATGAGAATTGCTGCACTGATCGCGCGTTACCTGCTCGGTATTATGTTCTTTGTCTTTGGACTGAACGGATTCCTGCATTTTATCCCGCAGCCGCCGCCAACCGGCCTCGCGCTGGAATATTTTACGGCGATGTCTACCTCGCACATCATGTCCGCCGTGTTTCTCATTCAGCTCATCGGCGGTATTCTCTTGCTGGCAAATCGCTTTGTGCCGATTGCGCTGGTGCTGCTTGGGCCGGTCATCGTGAACATTCTGCTGTACCACATTACGATGGCCCCCGCAGGCATCCCGCCGGGCTTGGTGGCATTTATCCTGTGGCTGGTGGTATTTTATTCGGTGCGCTCGGCGTTTGCCGGTGTTTTCGCCGCACGGGTAGACCCGGAGCCGACAGCCGCGTAAACGAAAAGAGGCCGGGATGGAAATCGGGATTGACAGCTTTGCCGCCGTACTGCTGGACGACGGCGACGGCGTTCAAGTCGGTGCAGCGGAGTCCATGCGTCTGCTGCTGGAACGGATCGAACACGCCGACCAAGTGGGGCTGGACGTGTTCGGGATCGGCGAGCATCACCGCCCGGAGTTTCTCGACTCCGCGCCTGCCGTAATACTCGCGGCAGCGGCGGCACGGACGAAAACGATCCGGCTGACCAGCGCCGTGACGGTTCTGAGCGCCGCCGATCCGGTGCGGGTCTTCCAGAACTTTGCCACGCTGGACCTCATCTCGCAAGGCCGGGCGGAGATTGTCGCCGGGCGCGGCTCGTTTACCGAATCATTTCCGCTGTTCGGCTTGGATTTTGACGACTATGACTCGCTGTTTGCCGAAAACTTAGACCTGCTCCTGACGCTCCGGGACAACGAGCATGTTCATTGGTCCGGTCGGCACCGGGCCGCGCTGACAGGGCAGGGGGTATATCCTCGGCCTTTGCAGCCCAAACTGCCGATCTGGCTGGGCGTCGGCGGCACGCCCGCATCGTTCGCCCGCGCCGGAACGCTGGGCCTGCCGCTGATGGTGGCGATTATCGGCGGGGAAACGCACCGCTTCCGCCCTTTGGTGGATTTGTACCGGAAAGCGGGACGGCAGGCGGGATTTGCGCCGGAGCAGCTTCAGGTCGGCCTGCATTCGCTCGGCTATGTCGGCGAAACCACAAAAGAGGCCATGAATGACTTCTTCCCCGGCTACGCCCGCACGTTTACGCGCATCGGCAAAGAGCGCGGCTGGCCTCCTGTCACCCGCGCCCACTTTGACGCCCAAACCGGCCCGACCGGCGCACTGCTGATCGGCGGCCCGGAAGACATTGCCGAAAAGCTGCTGCGGCACAGCGAGGCGTTGGGCGGCGTGTCCCGCGTCACGTTCCAAATGGACAACGCGGCGCTGCCTCATGCCAAGCTGATGCAGTCCATCGCGCTGCTGGGAACCCGCGTCGCACCTCTCGTCAGAAGTATGATTTGATCTTCTCGTATCGGAAAGGAACAACTGAATGGCTGACCAAAAAACGGTCCGCAACGCTCTTCTCATTACCGGGGCAGCTGCCGCCGGTTACTTCCTCTGGAAGTACACCCAGAAAGATAACACGGCTGGCTCAACTACTGACGCCGCGCCAACCCGCCCGACCACACCAACACCGACAAAGGAAACAAAGATGACCCATATTCTACACCTCGATTCTAGCCCGCGTGGCGAAGGCTCCCAGTCCCGCCTTGTCTCAAATGAACTCGTCGAAGCCCTGAAAGCTGCCCATCCGGGCGTTACCGTCACCGACCGCGACTTAGGACACCAAGAAATTCCCTTCGTGACCGAAGCGTTCATCGGCGCGATGTACACGCCGGCGGAGGCCCGCACCCCGGAGCAGAAAGAACTGCTGACGCTGTCCGACGAGATGATTGCCGAGCTGTTCGCCGCCGATGTTTATGTGTTCGGCGTTCCCATGTACAACTTCGGCGTTCCCGCCGTCTTCAAAGCGTACATTGACTACGTCACCCGCGCCAACGAGACGTGGAACCCCGCGACTTACGAGGGCCTGCTGAAGAACAAAAAGGCCATTGTCGTGTCGGCGCATGGCGGCGCGGGCTACGGCCCCAGCCAGGAGCGCGAGTCCATGAACCAGTTGGTGCCGACCCTGCGCGTCGTGCTGGGCTTTATGGGCGTGACTGATGTTGAGTTCATCAGTGTCGAGGGCACGTTGGCCCCGGAAGAAGTGCGAGCGCCAATCATGGCCGCCGCCCGCGAAAAAATCAAGCAGCTTGCCAAAGCAGGCTAACTTCGGCAGCCCAAACGAAACGAAAAGCCCGGCATGGGAAGCGTTCCCGTGCCGGGTTTTTTTGCGTGTGTTCTAGAATAAATCAGACGCGGTACTAAATTGGCCTTGACAAAAGTTTCCTGCTTATGCTATCCTAAACCACTTCCAGGCGCTGACGCCTGGCAAGCAGCCTTCCGGCAAACGCGATGAAGCACCCCCGGTAACCTTTTCTCATTCAGGTTCAACTACTTAGGAGGATGCTTTTTCGTGAAATCCAAACTCTGGCACGCCGCCCTTTGCGCGGCAGCCCTCTTTCCACTGTCTTTCGCAGTTCATGCCCAGACTTCCACCCCGTCTGCGCCCGCTACCAGCGGCGCGGCGGCTGCTGCCCCGGCGACCCCCCCGCCTGCGGCCAACATCAACGGCAGCACGGTGATTCAGGACGACAGCGCCAAGCCCTCGACGGCGATGAATTCGCTCAAAAACCTCAACAATGCCGCGTTCACCCCCGAAGGCGCAAGCCGGGGCGACACCGCCTGGATGATTGTCGCCACGGCGCTGGTCATGCTGATGACACCGGGCCTGGCCCTCTTTTACGGCGGTTTGGTGCGCTCCAAGAACGTCCTGAATACGCTGATGATGTCGTTTGTCGCGATCGGCATTATCTCGATCCAGTGGATGCTCTGGGGCTACTCGGTGGCGTTCGGCCCGACCGAGCATAAGATTTTCGGCCTGGGCATTTTTGCCAGTCCGTTAAGCTGGATGGGCCTGCGGGCCGGGGCGGGGGCCACGCCCGTTTCCAATGCCGCCACAATCCCCGGCGCGATTTTCATGCTGTTCCAGATGATGTTCGCGATTATCACCCCTGCGCTGATTTCCGGCGCAGTGGCCGAGCGGATGAAGTTCGGGGCGTACTGCCTGTTTATCCTGCTCTGGGCGACGTTCTTTTATGACCCGCTGGCGCACATGGTCTGGGACGGCGGCGTGATCGGAACCGGCAAAATTCACGCTTTAGACTTCGCGGGCGGCACGGTCGTCCATATCTCGTCCGGCGTTTCCGCGCTGGTGCTGTGCATCATGCTCGGCAAGCGGCGCGGCCACGGCGCGGAAGAAATGCGCCCGCACAATGTCCCAATGGTCCTGATTGGGGTCGCGCTGCTCTGGTTCGGCTGGTTCGGCTTCAATGCCGGCTCTCAGCTTGCGGCGGACGGCGTGGCGACGGCGGCGTTCATCAACACGCACATTGCGACGGCTGCCGCCGCGATGTCCTGGACAGTGATTGAATGGATACGCTTCAAGAAGCCGACCGCAGTGGGCTTCGGCTCCGGCGCGGTCGCCGGGCTGGTCGCGATTACTCCGGCCTGCGGCTTTGTCAATGCGTTTGATGCGCTGATTATCGGCCTCGTCGTCTCGCCCATCTGCTTCTCCGTCATTCAGCTCAAGGGGAAACTCAACCGCTACGACGACGCGCTGGACGTATTCGGCGTCCACGCCTGCGGCGGAATGTGGGGGGCGCTTGCGACCGGCCTGTTCGCCAACAGCGCGGTCAACTCGGCGATCACCCAGACAAGCGGACCGCTCGGCGTCGGCAACGGCCCGTTCTCCGGCCTGCCCAACTCGTCCTGGGGCCAGCCCATTGCCCAGCTTGAAGCGATTGTCATCACCATCATCGGAGCCATCGTGTCCACGCTAATTATCGGCTCCGTCGTCAACCTGGTCGTTCCCGGCGGAATGCGTGCGCCGGCGGAAGAGGAAGAAGCCGGCCTGGATGTCACCGAACACGGCGAAGAAGGCTACTCCGGCGAGAACGCCGGCCTCCCGGCCCTTGCGGGAATTGATTAAGAACCACGGAATTCATTCAGTGGTGTGTCACAGGAGAAAACACACATGGTCCGAATTGAAGCGATTATTCGCCCCAGCCGGTTAGATGAAGTCAAATCCGCCTTAGACGAAATCGGAGTCCACGGCATCAGCGTCACCGAGATCAAAGGCGCGGGCAAGCAAAAAGGCTACACTCAGCATTACCGCGGCTCGGAGTACCAGGTCAACCTGCTGCCCAAAGTGCAGATCATCGTGGTCGTCGCCGACAGCCAGCAGGACAGCGTCATCGGCGCGATTGAAGACGCGGCCCGCACCGGCGAGATCGGCGACGGCAAAATCTTCGTCACGCCCGTTTTGGAAGCCGTCCGCATCCGCACCGGCGAGCGCGGCGATTCCGCCGTCTCGTAACCCGCCGAAATCCGGTACAATCAAGGCCCAGGGAATAATTCCCTGGGCCTTTTTGCCGGTTTGGGCAAAGGACGCGCTTTCAAGGGACAGGATTTTATGGCTTTTCGCCCCTGCATTGATCTCAAAAATGGCCGCGTGGTCCAGATTGTCGGCGGCACGCTGACCGACGACGGCAGCCAGACAATCACAAACCACGTTTCAGACCAATCTGCTGCTGACTTCGCCGCGCTCTACAAGCGTGATGCTTTGCAGGGCGGCCATGTCATCATGCTCGGCCCCGGCAGCGAGGACGCGGCCCGGTCAGCTCTTGCGGCTTACCCGAACGGCCTGCAAATCGGCGGCGGCATCAACCCCGATAACGCTGCGTGGTGGCTGGAGCAGGGCGCAGGCCATGTTGTCGTCACCTCGTTTTTGTTTGAGAACGGCGCTTTCTCGCCTGCCCGGCTTGAGGCCATGACGGAGGCCGTCGGCAAAGACCGCTTGGTGGTAGATGTGAGCTGCCGCCGGGACAGCAGCGGCGCGTATTACGTCGCTACAAATCGCTGGCAGACGGTCACGGCAACCCGCCTGGATGCCGCGCTTTTCCAGTTCCTCGAACCCGCCTGCGCCGAGTTTCTAGTCCACGCGGCGGACGTGGAAGGCAAATGCGAGGGAGTTGACACAGAATTAGTGCGGCATCTTGGCGAATGGGTTACGCTGCCGACCACTTACGCCGGTGGAGCGAGGCGCTTGGAAGACATTGCTCTTGTTGAACAGCTATCGGGCGGCAAGGTAGACCTGACCATCGGCAGCGCTTTGGACATTTTCGGCGGAATGCTGGTGCGCTACGAGGACGCGGCGCGGCTGGGAAGGAGGGAACCTCACCCCGAAACTTCGTTTCGACCCTCTCCTTAAGCAAGGAGAGGGTAGGAATAATTCAAGCACGGAGGGAGCCGTCGAGTGAACGTGGGTCCCCTGATCATCTTTTCTGACCCTCTCCTTGCTTAAGGAGAGGGTCGAAACGAAGTTTCGGGGTGAGGTCTCTGTATCGCCGGGTACAATAAGCGCATGGATGCGCGTATCTACCTCGACTATGCCGCGACAACGCCCCCAAGCCCAGAAGTCCGAGCCGCAATGGAGCCGTACCTCTCGCCGGGCGGCTTCGGCAACCCCAGCAGCCTCCATGCCGACGGCCAGCGGGCCAAACGCGCCCTCGACACGGCCCGCGACACGCTGGCAGATGCGCTCGACTGTCAATTTTCCGAAATCTCGTTCACCAGCGGCGGCACCGAATCCGACAACGCCGCGCTTGTCGGCGTGATGCTGGCAAACAAATGTCGCGGCAATCATTTGATCACCACAGCCATCGAGCATGAAGCCGTCACCGAAACCGCCCGATTTTTAGAAACCCTCGGTTTCCGCGTTACAGTGTTGCCCGTAGATGAGTTCGGCACCGTTTCGCCCCAATCCGTCGCTGATGCGCTCACTGATGAGACTGTGCTGGTTTCCGTCATGCACGCGAACAACGAAGTCGGCACGATCCAGCCCTTGCGCGAGATCGCCGGCATTGTTCACGCACGCGGGGCGTATCTGCATTCCGACGCCGTCCAGACGTTCGGCCAGTTGCCCGTCACCATAGACGCTCTGGGAGTAGATTTGCTCACGCTGTCCGCCCACAAGATTTACGGCCCCAAAGGCGCAGGCGCACTCTTCGTCCGCAGCGGCATCGCGATTGAGCCGCTGCTGCACGGCGGCGGCCAGGAGCGGCAGCGCCGTTCAGGAACCGAAAACGTCGCCGCCATCGTTGGTTTCGGTGAAGCCATTCGCCAACTCCCGCCCGAACGCGCCGCCGAAGCCGAGCGCCTGACGACCCTGCGCGACTACTTCTGGTCGGAACTTGTGCGCCGCATTCCCGGCGTCGTCCTGAATGGACACCCCATCAATCGCCTGCCGAACAACCTGAACATCTCCCTGCCCGGTTTAGACGCCGAAACCCTGCTGCTGTCGCTTGACCGTGCCGGCGTGTCCGCCTCCTCCGGCTCCGCCTGCACGTCCGGCAGCATCGAACCCAGCCCTGTGCTGACCGCCATGGGCCTGCCCGAAAACAGAATCAAAAGCGCCCTGCGCCTGACGTTAGGGCGCGGGACAACACAGGAAGAAGTAGAGCGAACGGTAGACATACTGGCAGGGATTGCGGAGCGGTTACAGCGTTAGCGAAAAAACCTCGTGGATTATCAGCAATCTTCTTTCGGTTGCCATAAATCAGCCTGAGTAGAAAAATAGTAGAGGAGCAGGAGAATAACTTGGACACAGAGATCACATTTGAGCAGTTTCACGAAGAATGGCTAAACGATGTGCAGGAAGGTAATCCTTCTACAACAGAAATAGGCCACCGCTTTTCACAAAAGATCATGAGCCAGTGGCGAGACATTGACCACAACTCTAACGATTTGATCTACTGCGATGGTGCAGGCGATGGCGGCATAGATATCGCTTACTTATATCGGGGTGAAGACAGCGATACTGAAACAAGCAATTCCGCCGAAGGTGACACCTGGTATTTAGTGCAGAGCAAGTATGGCACAGCTTTCCGCAACAGCGTGACCCTCCTTGAAGAAGGACAAAAACTAGTTGACACGCTTGACGGACAGCGCTTACGATTATCCTCCCTAGCAAGCGGATTGACAGACCGAATTACGCAGTTTCGGCGTCAAGCTTCGGATAGAGACAAGATTGTGCTGGTCTTTGCCACTGAACTGCCGCTTACTGAAGAACAAAAAAGAACATTGAACGATGTTCGCGCAATGGGCCGCGAACGTCTAGGCGCGATGTTTGATGTCGAAGCCATCTCTGTCGAGACCATTTATTTGCGGCAGCTTGAAGACATGGCGGCTGCGTTAGTCTCACATATTTCAGTTCCGATTTCGGCTGATCTAGCCACGTCAGGAGATGAGCTACTTGTCGGAGCAACATCATTACTGAACTTGTACGAGTTTTTGAAGCAGTACCGAATGCAGACTCAGGATTTAGATCAACTATACGAGAAAAATGTTCGTCGTTTCCTGGGTAGTCGAGGCCGTGTCAACAAGGCAATGGAACAAACCTTGCTTCAAGCACCTGAGCGGTTCGGGTTATACAATAACGGTATTACCATCGTCGTCGCGGACTTTGAGCGTCGGGAAGATGGAATGACTAGCCTCATAGAGCCATACATTGTCAATGGGTGTCAAACAACCCGAACGATTTGGGAAGTCTGTGGAAGGCGGTTAGAAGCGGGCGGCACGGGGGCAGACCCGGAACTGGAAAGCTGGCGCAAAAAAGCTGCCGAAGGTGTTGTCGTTACCAAGATTGTCAAAGTGGGTGCCACAGGAGAAAGTTTACTACAGGAAATCACACGCTATACGAACACACAAAATGCAGTGCGTGAAAAAGATTTTATCACCTTAACCTCTGACTTTCACACATGGTCTCGGCAAATGTCCGAACGATACGGCATTTACTTGGAAGTCCAGCGTGGAGGCTGGGACTCACGACGCGCTTTTCAGCGTCAGCATCCTGAAGCAAGACCCCATTTTACAGAGTCCGCCAACGCTTTTGATTTGCTTAAAGTCTATGGGTCCGGATGGCTTGGAGAAGCTGGAATGGCGTTCAGCAAGAATGGACCTTTCCTGCCCAATGGAGCCATCTTTCGCCAAGTTATGAGTGAAGCGGTCGGGGAGGAGCCGTTTGGAACTGGCGATTTGTACGCCGCATATCGGCTCCAAATTGCTGCGGATAATCTCCAGTTCGGACGCGCCGCAACAAAAAACAGCAGAAAGCAGTCAAGGTTTCTGTTTTACATGGTCACTATCGAGTTACTTAAGCATGTCCTAATTCAAGTTTATGCTGTGCCCTCTGTTGCGACAAAACAGGTGACACAAGCACTACTGAAACTATTCCTGGCATCGGATCACTCAGGAGCCGAGGCTTTGCTCAACACGGCGATTGAAGTAATAGATGAATACTTGACGCCCGGCTCTGATTACTCGATTTTCAAGGAGCCAGCCTTCATTAACTACAACAATGACCTGAATGCCTTCCTCAAGTGGGAAAAAATTGGAAAATCGGATGGATATACTCCCTGCCTGCGTTCCCTCCTTGCTGTCGTAAAACACACGATGGGACGTGGAGGTATTGGGCAGGCTTCACCGCGTGACTCGATCACATCCGCAATCTCAGCATAAAAAGGGCGCACCACAAAGGTGCGCCCTTTTTACTTATGCTGTGGCGGCGTAGTTGTCGGAGCCGCCGACATCGTGGAAGATGGGCAGGTAGTCGCGCCAGACTTCGTTTTTGGTGCCGCTGATATACTTGGTCATGCTGATGTACGGGACGTAGCGCGGGCGCTTCGGCGGGCGGGCGAGCTTCATGCCGCAGCTTGCCAGCAGCTTGTCGCCTTTGCGGGCGTTGCACCGGCGGCAGCAGGCGACGAGGTTGTCCCAGTGCATCCCGCCGCCGGCACGCTTCGGCAGAATGTGGTCAATGGTCAGGTCGCGGGTCTGGACGCCGCAATACTGGCAGGTGTAATTGTCGCGGGCGAAAATGGACCGGCGGGAAAGCTTCAGGTCGGGCAGGGGACGCTTGACATGGTAGCGCAGGCGCAGGACCGAGGGCGCGGCGACGGTCTGGCCTTCGTTTGTGACAAGGCAGGGAGTGTCGCTGCCGTCGTGCGTGTGCAGGATGTCCGCTTTGCCGAGGTACAGCAAAATCACGGCCCGGCGCAGGTTGCAGACATTCAGCGGCTCGTAATCACTGTTCAAAACAAGAACTTCATGGCTCATAGCAGTGGTCGTTTCATCCTTTCCCCGGTCTTCGTAATTTTGGCGACAAATTAGAACAAATAGGCTAGAAACGAAAAAACCCGCTTCGACTCTTTGCAGCCTTAGAAAGCGGCGTCGGTCGGAAGCGGGTCGGAGACAGGTGCATGTTGATGCTGTCTTGCTGGAATGCAAGGCTGCTGCGTGTGTCTCCACCCCCGTGGATGCCAAGTTTTCGCGTCAAAGAAATTCGTAATCATTGCTGTTTTAATTGTAGCAAGTTTCGCTTTGTTTTGTCAACGGATTACGGCAATGCAGCAAGAAAGAAGGAAGGATTTTTCAGCGGGGTCAAGCCGGGGTATACTGAGGCTGCTATGATATTTGATTCGCTCTTACTTGCTGCCGTGCGGGACGAGCTGGGACGAGCTTTGGTCGGAGGCAAGATTGAAAAGATCAGCCAGCCGGACCCGCTGGAAATCGTCCTGCGCTTCTACCATGCCGGACATAAGCACGACCTGCTGCTGTCCTGCGACGCCGCGTATGCCCGCGCCCATTTGACCTTTGCCCGCCGCGACAACCCGCCGACCCCACCGCCGTTCTGTTCGATCCTGCGCCGGTACTTGGACGGAGCCTGGCTGTCCGACGTTTCCCTGCCGCTCGGCTTTGGGGAGCGTGTTCTGCACTTGCACTTCAAAGCGGTGGACGGTGCGCCTTACACGCTGATCGCTGAGATCATGGGCAAGCACAGCAATCTGATTTTTGTGAACGGCGCGGGGATGATACTCGGAGCGGCGAAGAACATCGGACGAACCATAAACCGCCTGCGGCAAATCCAGCCGGGCCTGACGTATGCGCCCCCGCCGCGTCAGCGGGGGAAGCATGATCCGACGGCCCCGCTCGGCGTGGAACTCGGCACGGAAACGCTGACGCCCAGCGAGGCCGAGGAATGGCTGATGACGCACTGGTCGGGCGTCAGCCCGCTGCTGGCGTCGGAGACAATCGCGCGGGTGACAGGCACGCCAACGCCGCAGACTCTGCATCATGCGCTCGTCGTGCTGCTGACTGTGGTGCGGGTGGGGGACTGGAAGCCGCGGGTCTGGACCGACAGCGCCGGCAAGATGCTGGGCGCGTACCCCGTTCCGCTGCTGACTGTCCCGCCGGCCGACCAGCATCCCCGCGAGTCCGTCAGCGTGGCCTTAGACCATGCCGCGTCGTCCATTATCGGGCGAGAAACCTTTGAGCGCACCCGCGAATCGCTTCTGGCCGCGCTGCGCCGGACCCGTAAGCTGCGGGAGCGCGAAGCGGCGGAAGTGGAACAAGGTCTGAAGAACGCCGCGCGGGCGGAAGAATACCGCCAGGCCGGAGATTTGCTGCTGACGAACCAGTCCCAAATCCGGCGCGGACAAGCGCTGATTTCCGTGCCGGATTATTATGCGCCGCCCCTGCCCGGCGGCGAGCCGACCATGCGCTTTATCGCGCTGGACCCGACGATGACGGTTCACGAAAACGCCGAGCGGTTTTACAAGCGCAGCCGCAAGGCGGACCTCAGCGCCATGACCCTGCAGGAGCGCCGGGCGCAGGCGCTGGAAGAAGTGGTGCTGCTGTCTCTAGCCGAGCGCGAGACCGAGCGGGCGGTGACCTCGGCGGAAGTCGCCGCTCTGCGCCTGTCGCTGGCTCAGTCACTGGCGAGCGGGAACGCGCCAAACAACGCTGATGCGGCTCCGCGCCAAGCGCCGCCGGACTTCGAGGGCCATAAAATCAAGCGCTACCAAACCGTAGACGGCTGGGAGATTTTAGTCGGCGAAAACGCGGCCTCCAATGATTACCTGACAACCAAGCTTGCGGCGGCCTCCGACATCTGGCTCCATGTCCGCGCGGCGACTTCGGCGCACGGCATTATCCGCGCCAAAAACAAGCCTGCGTCGGTCTCTCACGCCGCCTTGCAGCAGGCCGCCGAAATGGTCGCCGCCCGCAGCGAAGTCAAGCATTCGTCGCTGATTCCCGTAGACTACACGCTCAAAAAGCATGTCCGCAAGCCGCGCAAAAGTGCGCCCGGCGCGGTCACCTACCAGAATGAGAAGACGCTGTTCGTCGCCGGCATTCACGGCGAGTAGTATTTACGGAGAGTCGGGCGATAAGAACTTTGCTGGAACGGCGTCCGTCAGCCAGACGCCGTTGTCGGAGCAGTAGAACAGATGGCCTGAAGACGCCATCGCCGCCGCGTCAACCTGGAAGATGACCGGGCGGCCATGACGCGCTCCGACTGCCTGCGCCGTGTCTGCATCACGCGACAGATGGACATGGTTGCGGCCCATTTTCCGCAGTCCGTCCTGCACGATGATCGGAGCCGTTTGATGGCCCGTGCCGTGGTACAGCACGGCGGGAGGATTGGCGGGCGCAAGTTGTAAGTCTACGGCAACGCTATGGCCCTGGTTGGCGCGGATCAGCGTGCCTGCCGGGTCAAACGAGAAGCGCTGCTTGCTGTTGCGGGTGACTACTTCTTCGAGTTCCGCGCGGGTGATCGGCATCCGCTTCCGGGCGCAGGCGGCCAGAAGCGCGGCGACCGGCACCCAGCCGCCAGGCGCAAGGGTCAGGCCCAGCCCGGCGGGATCATGCCGCAGGTGCTTGCTGAGAAACTTGCTGATTTTGACGAGACGTAGATCGTCCATGAGTTGATGGTTGTTAGCCGCGCATCCGGCCCCGGCTGTTTTTTTCTTTTTCGCTGCTGTCGTCATGCTCGACGACGTACTGCATCTGGTCGAAGAAGCCGCGCACCAGGCGCTCGCGGGTCATGTTCTTCATGACGATGTCTATTTCGGAGCGCAGGTTTGCGCCCTTGTCTTCGCGCATGTGCGTGATGCGTCCGGCCAGAGTAATGTTGCCGTTCTTGACTTGAACGTCAATCATAGTCGCATCAATGGCCCGTTTGCCGAGTTCGCGCCGCACGTTCCGTGCGACTTCCGCATCTTCTGAAGTCACAGATGAGTCCTCCTATTCATAAACTTTCCGCATAAAAGTCCAATCAATGAAAGCAGTATACCCGATGCACTATCGAGAGCAAGAGTTTTCCGCCGTTACCGAACACACCATCTACCTGAACCATGCCGGCATTTCGCCGTCGCCAACCCGCGTCGTTTCCGCAGTGGCAGAGGCCGCCCGGCAGTCGGCGATTGATCCCATGAAGTTTGCCACCGCCGCCATTGAAACGGCGCGGGCTGGGGCGCGGGAGCGGATGGCCCGGCTGATGGGCATTCCCGCCGAGCATCTGGCCTTGACCAAGAACACCGGGCAGGGGCTGGCGCTGATCGCTGATGCGCTGAAGCTTGATCCGGGCGACAACGTAGTCAGCGTGCGCTGCGAGTACCCCAGCGTCGTCTACCCGTGGTACGCGCAGGCCGACCGGGGGATTGAAACGCGCCTCGCCGCGACCCGGCCCGACGGCACGTTTACGGCGGAAGATTTGGACGCCGTCATGGATGCGCGGACCCGCGTGGTGACGCTTTCGTGGGTGCAGTTCGGCACGGGATTTCGCTGTGACCTCGCCGCCATTGCCGCCGCCGCGCACGCACGCGGGGCAATCTTCGTGCTGGACGTGATTCAGGGCCTCGGCGCACTGCCGCTGGAATCGGAAAAGCTTGGCATAGACGTGGCCGTCACCGGAGTCCACAAGTGGCTGCTCGCGCCCGGCGGCACCGGCGGCCTGTATGTCGCCCCGCACGTTCTGGATCGCCTGCGGCTGGTCAACATGGGCGCGGCTTCCGTGGTAGACGTAATGAAGTTCGACCCGCTGGACTTTTCGCCCAAGCCGAACGCGCAGCGCTACGAGGAGGGGACGCCGAACTTTCTGGGCCTGGTCGGGCTGGACGCCGCGCTGTCTTTGCTGGAAGAAGTCGGGATTGAGGCCATCGGCACCGAGATACTTGCATTGTCGAACTACGCCGCCGAAAAGCTGGAAGAAAAAAGCTACCGCGTCGTCTCGCCCCGTGCCGACCCTCAGCGGGCCGGTTTGGTCATGTTCAAGCACCGCTTGCTGCCGAACGAAACCGTGATGCAGGCATTAACCCATGCCAGCGTCGCCGCCGCCGACCGGGGCGGAAACCTGCGCTTCTCGCCGCATTTTTACAACACAAGAGAAGAAATAGACCGCGCCGTGGACGCGCTGCCGGCTTAGAAGTGCTGTCTACTCAATCGTCACGCCTTCGCCGGAGATTACGGGCGGATGGAAGCTGGGATTGGGCTGTAAGGCACGGCTAATGTCGCTCGGCGGCCGCAGGGAATAAATCTGATACAGATAGTCCCCGTTTATCAGCCGCACCTCCCACCCGGACGCTTCCAGCCCCGAAACGGTGGCGTAGCTGCTGTCCCACCGGCCTTGCACCACCAGGTAGCGCGTCTGTCCCCGCAGCGCGATTTCGCTGACGGCCTGGTAGCGGAGTTTTCCCCCCGATGGATAGGTGATTGCCCGGTGGTAGGGAATGCTGCTCGGCGTTTTCAGCCCGACCATGTCTACCAAGTGAAAATGGGTTCCATAGGCGATATACCCGGCGTCATGGATCAGCAGGGTTGAACCTACCGGCAGATGCTGATTGCACCATGCTGCGACTCCCGGCAGATCATGCTGCGCGAAATAGCAGTTGCGCTTGTGCCGTGTCCAAAAGTCCGGCAAATGGATCAAAGACTGCGCCAGCGCCAGCGCCAGGACAACCCCACCCCCAATCCGCAGAACCGGCCTCCTCTGGCCCAGGGCATAAAGAACGCCCAGCAAAAGAAACGGCAGCAGCGGAAACAAGTACCGGCCTTCGTAAGTCAAAAGAGCGCCGGGGAACTGAGCGTAGTAGGCCGCCAGCAAAATCGTGCCGTAGACGAGGCCGACCCGGCCCAGCCAGGTCGTCACTAAAAATACGGAAAAGACCGACAGCAGGCCGAGGTCTCGGAGAAAATGGTACAGTCCTGCGGCCACAAGCTTCGCTTTGAGACCGGCGGGCCACCCGGCCTGCGCGAAAAAGAAACGCTTGGCATTGATGGTAGAGGGAAAAAGGGAGCCGTCCGAAGACCAGCACCAGAGCGCCCAGGGCAGGGCGAAGAGAACCGCCACGGCAAGGTCAAGCCCAGCGCGGCGGCAGAAGTCCGGCAGGTCCCGGCGCTGCTGCCAGCGCCGCCCTGCTTGAAGGCCCAGAAAGAGCAGTGAAAGCGGCAGTAAATCAGGACGGACAAACGGCAGAAGGCCGCAAAGCGCGGGCAGCAGCCAGCTTGGCTTGCTTTCCGGCTGACCCGCCGGACGAGACAGCAGAACAAGCGCCCAGGTCACTGCCGCCAGCATCAAGCCCGTTTCCAGCCCGTTCATCAGCTGATGCGGCGCTTGCCCCGCGATCAGCCCCAGCGCCGCGATTGACGCTGCGGCCACCCGGCCCGCGCCGTTGACCCGCGCCAAGCGCACCAGGCCCAGCGCATACAAAAGCGTGGCAAGCCAAAGAGAAGTCAAGAGCGCGGCGCGGGGGTGCAAGAAAAGCATCAGGCCACTGACCAGGGCAAGATGCACCTCGCTGGTCGTGCCGGTCAGGGGAGAGGAACCGGCATAATTCGGATCGCTGCCGGAAAGCAGGGTTTGCGCGTTGTGGATGACGATGTAGGCGTCGTCCATCGGGAACACCGGAATTGAAAATGTTCGGGTGTATGCCGCCCAGCCCAGCAGAACAAGAAAAGCGGCTGCCAAATACGGCAGGCTGCTTTGAACAGCGGTTTCTCGGACCGCGGCCGCCGTTCGTAATGGACGGGTCATACCGACAACATTCCTCGGCAAAAGCCAATTGTTGATTTCAAGAAAACCGCCTGGCGCTTCGCCAAGAAGTGCCAGGCGGTTTGGGAGAACTTGGACAGTCCGGCCGTCTCATTAGACGCCGGTGATGGTATCGGACTCAACTTTGTCGGAAGCGCGAAGCTCGACAACGGCATCTTCGCCGCTCAGAGCGTCAACAGGAACCGCTCCGGCAGCTTCTTCCTCGTTGATGGCTTCCACGGCCTCGGCAGTGCGCGAGTAGTGCAGGGACACGACGGCAAGGTCTTCGGCGCTGGTGAACTCGACTTTCGGGTTGTGCGGCAGGTTCGCCACCCGCAGAACGTCGCCGGGCTGCAGGCCGGACACGTCTACGTCCAGGTGCGCGGGCAGGTCGGCGGGCTGGGCATGGACTGTAATCGCTTCCATCGCTTGTTCCAGCACCAGAACGCCGGTGTCCACGCCGTCAGGATGGCCGATCAGCTGGATCGGAATCTGGGCGGTGACTTTGTCGCCTTTCTTGACCTGATGAAAGCCGATGGCGATAAAGCTGCGCGTGAGCGGATGGCGCTCCAGGCGGTCCACCAGCACGGAATGGGTTTTGTCGTCGCCTGCGACCGCCAGATCAATAATCGTGTTCAGGCCGGTTTCGGCGGACAGGATTGCGGCGATGGAACGCGCGGGAACTTCAACGTCCATCGGTTCCAGGCCCTTGCCGTAAACGGAGCCGGGGATAAAGCCCTGGCGAATGCGCTGCTTGCGCTCGCCTTTTGTTTGAGGCGCACGCTTAGTCGCGGTGATGTTCATACTTGTCTCCTGAGAAGTCTGTCAAAAATATCTGTCTCATAGGATACCCGGTTTTGACGCCTGGCTGACCACTGCGTCGTATTTTGCCGCGAATTCTTTTTGCCGCCGCTGAAGCGCGTCCTTCTGGTCGGCGGGGGCAATGGCGGTCCACGCCGTCATCACATGCTGAGAGAGCTTGCCGAGCGCGGCGTCGGCCTGCGGATCGGCCTGCCCGCCGTCAATCGCCTCGCGCTGTGAGTTCAGGCTGCCGCCTTCATTCACATACGCTTCTAAAAGCACGGCGGCACGGCGGTAATAGTCAGTGGCACGCTCAGGCGAGGCTGGCGCGGCATCGCCGAGCGCGGCATCCGCATACGCAAAAGTCGGTTCCACCGACTCGCCCAGCGCCCGCGCCGTCCCGACCGGGCTTGTTTCCAGGTCCGAGATGCGCTGGTAGTACGCCAGCGAGGCCGGCGGGGGACTGAGCCGGGCCAGCCGCAGCAGCAGCTCCACCGAGTTCGGCTCGGCCCGCAGACCGTTTTGGTAGGCCGCCAGCGCGTCGGCGTTTCTGCCGGAAGCCTGCATGACCGTCCCCAGCCGCCGGAAGTTGACCGAGTTTGGCTCCAACGCGACGGCATTTTGCAGCGCAGTCTCGGCGTTGAGCGGGTCGCCTTGACGCACGTACTCCACGCCGAAGCCTAAATCGCTGGGGTAGCGCCCATTCAGCGGGTCCCAGGCGCGGGCCGGGCCGTAGCTTTCCGCCGCGCCGCCAGGGTCAGCGCTTTTCTGCGCGAGTGCTGCTACGGCGTACCCCGCGCCAATCCCCTGCGCTCCCGTCAGCAGCAGCAATGCCGCCGCGACACTGCCGGCGGCGACAAGAATGGCTGCCGGGAGAGGACGCTGGGCTTCCGGTGCTTCCGGGCCATTTGCCGCTGCCGCCAGCCCGGTCAGCGTCCAGAACGCCGTTCCCAGAAAGAAGACGTACCAATCGGAGTCAATCAAGTTCTGCACGACGCCGCCCGCGATGGCCGCCAGCAGCCCGCACCGCAGCAGGCGGCTGTCGGCGGGCAGCCAGCTATTCGACGCCTCTGCGTTCGGGGAGTGGCCCAGGCCGCGCACGGCGGAAACGCCCAGCAGCGTGAGCGCCGCCAGCAGAACGACAAGCGCAGGGACGCCGCATTCGTCCGCCATCTGCAAGTACGACTCATGCGCCAGCCGGGTAAAGCCTGTCAGCGCATAGCGCGGGTACAGATCGGTCCAGGTGCCGACGCCGGTTCCCAGCACGGGGTTAGCAAACGCCATGTGCAGGCTGCCGCGCCAGGTCCAGAGCCGGAACGCCGACGAGTTATCCTGATAGTTCTGAAGCCGGACCAGCACCGGCCGCGCAAATACCGCGCCGCCCAGCACAAACGCCGCCAATAGGACGCCCACCAGCCCGCGTGTCGCAACCGGCAGCACCAGGCCGCGCCGGACCGCAAGCACGGCGCTCCCGACAAAAACCAGCAGCGCTACCAGCAGCGAGACCAGTGCGAACCGCGAGCCTGTTGTCAGCAGCGCGGCAAGCTGAAGCAGCAGAATGACGCCCAGCACCAGAGCCGCCGCCGTCCGAAGCAGCGGGGTCAGCCCTCGGAGGCTGGGCGTCTCCAGAAACAGCGCAAGCGTCACCGGCAGCAGCAGCACAAAGTAGCCGGCGAGAAAATCCGGCGTAGACGTGGCAAAAATGCGCCAGTCCCGCTCCCCCGCCCGCAGATGCACGACATACTCCTGCACCCCCAAATCCGCCACAATCGCCGACCCCGCCACCGCCGCAAGCACAAGGCCGTACAGCCAAACTTGACTAACGGCGACGCGCCGGGCCAGCGCAAACAGCGCAAAGTCAGCCGAGAGAACGCTCCACCCGCGCAGCATCACGCCGAAGTACCCCGTGCCGTGCTGAACAACAAGCCGGACCGGGATACTCAGAAAGGCCAGCCCCAGCAGCGCCAGAAACGCTTTTTCGGCAGGCGAAAGGCGCAGGGCAAACGCGCCGCCGCGTCTAGCAACCAGCAGCGCCAGCCCCGCCGCGAGAAATGTCCCGGCGCACAAAAAAGACGCCCACTCCCCGGACCCAATCGCCGCCGGCGAATCCGGCTGGGCCGCAAACACCGGAGCCAGCAGCAGGGTCAGCGCCAGCAGCAGCCCGATCACACTCGTCAGCCCCTTCATACGCGCCTCGCCCGGCGGCCCGCCGTCCGGCGCTTGGCAATCCGCACGGCGGCGCGGAGCCAGAGGCCCGAATAAACCGCCGCCCGGCGCAGCGCTGACGACTTCGGATGGCGCTTCAAATCGTATTCGTACCACGACCGATGAAACTCCCAAATCATCTTGTCCGCGTTCTTGTCGCTGGACCGCCCAATCGCATGGGTCACGACGGCTTCCGGCACATAAGCCACTTCCTGCCCGCTGTCCCAAGCCCGCTGGCAGAGGTCCACATCCTCGCAGTACATATAAAACCGCTCATCCAATGCCCCGATTTGATTGATCGTCTCCCGGCGAATGAGCATCGCGCACCCGGAAACCCAGTCCACGAGGGTGTCGCTCGCGTGGTCAAAGTTCGTCATCAAGTAGTCCCGCGCAAAGCTGTTGTTTGGAAACAAGCGCCCTAAATATGTGTTCCGAAAAAACCCCGCGCCGAGCGAGGGAAACCGGCGGCAGGAGTATTGCAGCGTCCCATCCGGGTTCAGCACCTTCGGCCCCAAAATCCCCGCCGATGGATGGCTGTCGGCATAGGCCATCAAAGCGTCCAACGCGCCGGGATGAATGGCCGCATCCGAGTTCAGCAGGAAAATGTATCGGCTGTCCGTCCATGCAATCGCCTGATTGTTGGCCTTCGAGAAGCCCAAGTTCTCCATGTTCGCGCACAAATGCACCTGGGAGAACTCCGCCGCTACCATCGCCGCCGACCCATCGCCGCTGGCATTATCCACGACCCAAACGCCGTAGCCGAGGCGCGGCCTCGGCTCGGCGTACAGGGAAGCGAGACACACGCGCAAGTCCTCCCGTGCATTCCAGTTGACAATAATGACAGCGATGTCGGTCATAAAAAGTGTTTGCTTGTTGATGCCAGGTATAAGGAGCGTGGGAATAAATTCCTACGCTATGGGGCGCAGACGCCGAGTGTCCGCCTTCGCGGACAAGGAACCGAACAATTACGAACGTCCTATTCTTTCTCGACGAAGGTCGAGACTAGGCGTCTGCGCCCCACAGCGTAGGAATTTATTCCCACGCCCTCTTGTACTAACCCTTCGCCCGCCGCGTCAGTCGCCATTCGTTGAGCAGAACTGCGCTTCGTATCAGCCAGCGCACCGGGGGCGCAATCTGCGAATAGTGCTTGTCGTAGAAGCGCAGGAGGGAGCGGTGCGATTCGCGGACCATGCTTGCCTTGACCTGCCGGGTGCTGCCGCCGCCGTAGTGGGTGACGACCACATTGGGAGTGTACCAGATAGACAAGCCGTGGCCGCGCTTCGCCCGCCAGCACCAGTCCACTTCGTTGAAAAAGATCGGGAACTGCGGGTCCATGCCGCCGACGGTCTCGTAGGCGCTGCGGGAAATCCACAAAAAAGCCCCCATCGGCTGGTCGGCTTCAACGGCGCTTTCGTAGTCAAACCAGGTCATGCGGTAGGCTCCGAATAGGCGCGAGTGAGGAAAAAAACGCGAGAAGCCGAGATATTCCCACAAAACCGGGCCGGGGTCGGGAAACGAACGGAGCGAAGGCTGCGTCTTGCCGTCGGTTCCGACCAGCCGGCAGCCGAACGCGCCGAGGCCGGGGTGCGCGGCGGCAAACTCAGCGGCACGGGTCAGGCTTTCGGGATGCACGACGACATCCGGGTTCAGCAGCAGCAGGGCGTCGCCGGTCGCCTGCGCCTGCGCCAGATTGTTGCCTTCCGCGTAGCCGAGATTGGCGGCGCTTGCGATTAAGTGGACTTCGGGAAACTCGGCGGCGACCATCTGCGCCGAGCCGTCCGTGCTGGCATTGTCTACAACAATGATTTCCAGTGCATCGGCCGCCGGGGGATATTCACGGAGGGCGGCCAAACACTCGCGCAGAAAGTCGCGCGTGTTCCAATTGACGATGCAGACGGAAAGGCGCATGGAACTAGCCGCCGAACCAGGGCGCGGCTTCGCTTAAATCCCGTGCCAGCGCCGTGGGCGGGCAGGGAGCAAACCAGTCGGCGTTGTTACGGCCCAAAACGCCCAAAGTCGCCGCGCAGCCGGCCCGAACCCCGGCCTGAATATCCATCCAGTGATCGCCGACCATCACGGCGTGATCGGCAGCTTCACCGAGATATTCTAAAGCGTCCCAGAGATGCTCCGGGTTCGGCTTGGCTTTTTGAATATCGTCGCGGGTCAGCAGCAGGTGATGGGGCAGGGCGAACCGGGCCAGCAGCCTCACCGAAACCGCGCGGCAGTTGCGGGTCACAACGCCGACTTTGACGCCGCGATTGACCAAATTCGACAATAATTCGCGCGTTCCCGGCAGCAGCAGGGGATGAGCGCAGCCCGCAATCTCCATCGCTTGCAGCTCCGCGAACGCCGTCCGGCGCAGGGCCGGTCCATCGCCGCCGCGCTCTTGAACATCTTCGGCGGCGGCTTCCACCAGCCCTAAAATGTCTCTGCCGTCCGTCACACTTTCGGGAACGGAATGCGCCCGCGCTAATTCCTGCATCGCCGCCGTCATCGCCGGGAAATCAATGTGCGTCTCGATGAGTGTTCCGTCCAGATCAAACAGCACCGCGCGGTGGGCGGCAAACGGGGCAGGCATGGCACATTATAGCCCGGATAGGGGAAGGAGGTCAAGAACCTCACCCCGGAACTCCGTTCCGACCCTCTCCTTGTTAAGGAGAGGGTGGCAACTTGTTGCCGGGTGAGGTCTCCGGGGTGAGGTTCTAAAGACAAGCATCGCACATCTTCTACTTGTAGATACGCGCTTTGCCGGGGCTTGCCGCTTCGCTGCTGACTAATTCGTCGTGGGCCATCACTTCGTCCGGCGTTCGGCCTACTGTGGATTCTTCCGCCGCAGCGGCGGCTTGAGCATTCACGTCTTGCGGCGACGGGCCTTTCCGCAAATGCTCGGCAATCGCCATGTTGTTGCCCCAGACATCGGTGACGCGCTCGCCGGCGGCGTTGACATTCACGTCTACCCCGGCGGCGTTGTATTTGAGCAGCAGCTGCTTGATCTCATCGTAGCGCGTCGGGTCCACGGTGATGGTCATCAAGTAATCGCCCTCGCGGAGCCGGTCGCTGACATTGGCCGCCGCCTGCTCCGGCATTCCCATGTCGCGCAGGTAGCCGGTGACGCCGCCGACGGCCGCGCCCGCCGCCGTGGTCGCCGCCGCGACTCCGAGTGCGCCCGCTAAGATGCCGCCGCTCAGCACGAGGCCGACGCCGGGGATCATCACGGCGGCGGCCGCGGCAAGTAGCCCCGCCACCAGGCCGACGCCGCCGCCGACGGCCGCGCCCGCCGCCGCGTCCTGCGGGGTCGTGGTGGTCAAACCCATATTGCCGGTTGTAGACACATTCTCGGCTGTGTCAACGTCCGAGCGCGGGGCAATCGTAGAGGCAATCGCCGCCGCCGGGGGCGTTCCCGTGTGTGGCACATAAGTCGCCGCCGAAGTCGTGGCGTCTTCGGTGATGCGTGTGTAGCCGTCTCGAATGCGCCCGCTTTCATCTTCTTCCGCCGCCCGGCGGCTGGCGATTCCGATGCTGCTTTGCGGGACGCCGTGGTCCCGCAGTGCGCCGATAGCCCGTTCGGCGTCGGCGACATCCTGAAAAAGCGCGTAAATTGTTTGCAGTGCCATTGGAAACTCCTCCTCGGTGCTGATGCGTAAATACCCGCGTGGCAGGCAAGGGTAAACCAGGCAGGAACCCCTCCCGCTCGTCCCTCGCTCCCTCCCCTGTTAGGGAAGGGCAATTTAGAGAAAGGCTAGGAATGAGAACGCCCGCGTCTTCGCGTCTTGTCATCTCTAGCCCTTCCCTAACAGGGGAGGGAGCGAGGGACGAGCGGGAGGGGTTCTTAATCCTAGTGCCTTATCGTCGCGTACACCAAATAGCTGTTCAGGCCGAAGATGACGGCGGCCAGCAGCCAGCCGACGGCGCGGGTGGCCCAGCCGTTGACGAACCGGCCCATTTTGGCTTTGTCGCTGGTGAACTGAATGAGCGGGATGACCGCAAACGAAAGCTGGACCGACAGCACGACCTGGCTGAAAATCAGCAGCTTGCCCGTGCCGGACATGCCGTACAGGCCGACGATAAAGAGCGTCGGCACAATCGCCAGCATCCGGGAAATCAAGCGCCGCAGCCAGGCGGGAATTTGAAAATTCGTGAAGCCTTCCAGGATAATCTGCCCGGCCATCGTCCCCGTCAGCGTCGAGTTCTGGCCCGACGCCAGCAGGGCAATCGCAAATAATGGCGTGGCGATCCCGACCCCCATCAGCGGCGTCAGCAGCTTGTACGCGCCTTGAATGTCTCCTATTTCATGGTGGCCGCTTCGGTAAAAGACCGCCGCCGCCAGAATGAGAATAGCGGCATTGACAAACAATGCCAGCATCAGCGCAATGGTCGAGTCTAAATAGGCGCTTTGGATCGCGCCCTTTTTTTCTTGGTAGTCGTTGCCGAAGTCGCGCGTCTGCACGATGGACGAATGCAGGTACAGATTGTGCGGCATCACCGTTGCGCCCAGAATGCCGAGCGCGATATACAGCATGGCAGGGTCGCGGATAATCTCGGCGTGCGGCACAAACCCGGCGAGGACACCAAACCAGGCGGGGCGGGCGTAGATCATTTCTACGGTGAAAATGACCATCATCGTGCCGATGAGCGTAATGACCAGCGCTTCCACATACCGAAAGCCTCGCCCTTGCAGCACTAAAACGACCAGCACGTCCAGCGCGGTTAATGCACAGCCGATAATCAAGGGAATATGGAACAGCAGATTGAGCGCAATGCCCGCGCCGATGACTTCCGCCACGTCGCAGGCGACAATGCCGATCTCGGCGGACAGCCACAAAAAGAGGGAAACAGGCTTGGAATAGGCGTCCCGGCAGGCCTGGGCGAGGTCCCGCTGGGTCACAATGCCGAGCTTCGCCGACAGCGCCTGCAAAAAGATGGCCGTGAAGTTGGCAATGAGAATCACCGACAGCAGCCGGTACGAATACACCGACCCGCCGCTGATGTCCGTCGCCCAGTTTCCGGGGTCCATGTAGCCGACGGCGACTAAATAGCCCGGCCCAAAGAACGCCAGAAACCGCCGCCAGGCCGTGGCGTTTTTGGGAACAACAACCGATTGAAACACTTCCGGCAGGCTGGGCCGCTTCACCGGCCCGCGCCAGCCGCCGTTTAAGGGGGCGGATTCTTCCACTACTTCCATAACACGCTTAGACTTTACTTTCTATTTCTTGACACGGCTGCACAAAGACGCTGCCGGCCAGCGACGCTCCGATAATCTGCCGGCCACTGCCGACCTGCACCGTCAGCAGCCCGTCAATCGCATCTCGTTCCAGCACGGTCACCACCGTGTGCAGATGAATGACGCGCTGGGTGAGCGCCCGAAGCACGGCGGCATTGGTGTCTTTGACCCGCGCCACCGTCACGGTCTCGCCCGGAGCGCATTCGCTGAGCGCCCGAAGCCGTTCTTCTACTAACGTGCCGTCCGGGGTTGGAATGGGGTCGCCGTGCGGGCAGGCGCGGGGATAGCCGAGCAGGGCGTCAATCCGCGCCTCAAACTCTTCCGAGATCACATGCTCCAGCTTTTCCGCTTCGGCATCCACTTCGTCCCACGAGTAGCCCATCGCCTGCGCCAGATACAGCTCCAAAAGCCGGTGATGCCGGATCACTTCCAGCGCGATTTTCTCGCCCATTGGGGTCAAACGAACGCCGTGATACGGGGTGTAAGCGACTAAATGCAGCGTGTCCAGATGCTTCAGCATCTTCGTCACCGCGGCGGCGGTTGTCCCGGTGCGCTCCGCAAGCGCCGATGTGGAAACCGTTTCCGTCTGCGTTTGCAGCTTATAAATCGTCTTAACATAATCTTCCACGGCAGCAGATCGCATGGCACCCTCGCAGTTTATTTGCATTAATTATTTCAGAGCAACTTATTTTTTAACCCAAGTTAAATGTTGAAGGCAGTATACCCCGCAATGCAAAATGCAACAAGATGCTACTGCTGCAAACTTCATTGACTTCCGCCGAAAAATTGACTTCCGCCGAAAAGAGGGGTAGTATCAATCAGAAATTAACAGTTTTTCTGAAATCAGAATGGAGCAAACATGACTACAATCGCAGTTGAACTGGCGCAAAGAGGACAGATCACCATTCCGAAGTCTCTGCGCGACCAATACGGGCTGGGCGAAGGGTCTCAAATGACTATTCTTGACATCGGTGGCGTGTTCCTTGTGAGTCCTCGCCGGATCAGTGTTGACGCTTCCGCCGATGTTCTGCGGGATGGACTGGCGGCATCCGGCGCGACTCTGGAAGGAATGCTTGCCGATCTGCGTCAGAGGCGCGAAGCGGATGGCCTACAATAAACCTCGCATTTTTTGGGACAGCAGCGCGATTATTACCGCCGTTTTTTCTAAGAAACCCCATTCGGAAGCGCGTCAGCTGCTTCAATTAGGAGATTTGGGCCTGCTGGACATGCGCTACTGCCGCGAGGTAGTGCGGGACGTTCACTATGTTGTCGGCAAGTATCGCTCTGACTTGATGCCCGAACTCGCACTCACTCTGGACCGTGCGAATTTTGCCGGCGAGTCGGCACAGCCTGACTCCGACACAGTGGCGGACTGCCTGGAATTGACGGCTTATCTTCCTGATGCGCGTGTTCTTGCGTGTGCAGTGGAATGTGATGCAGATATATTTGTCGCAACTGATAAGCAGCACTTTGTCGGCAATCCGCTCATTGGCCCGCCTAAGACCAGACTGCGGGTAATGACGCCGCGCGAGGCTTTAGAATGGGTCCAATCTATTTTCAAGTCCTCGACAAACGAATGACGACTGAAACTGCATTTGATAAAAGCCGATAAGTCCCGGTCATTGAAGAGAACCTCCTTCAGTTGGGGCCAAACGCTAGGCCGCCGCGTCTCTGAGCGAGGCAGCGTCCCGGCGCGGCGACAGCCCGAACATGCGCGAATATTCGCGGCTGAATTGCGAGGGACTTTCATAGCCGACCTGGAACGCGGCTGTCTCCACATTGGCCTCATCGGCAACCATCAGCCGCCGGGCTTCAAGCAGGCGAAGCTGCTTCTGATACTGGAGCGGCGTCATGGACGTAATTGACTTGAACTGGCGATGGAAGGCCGAGGGACTCATCTGTGCGGCCGAAGCCAATTCCTCAATGCGGATCGGCTCCGAGAAACGGTCGCGCAGGGCGTGGATCGCGCTGAGGATACAGCGTGTGTGGCTTTTCGCCGTCGTCATTTTGATGACTTCACCGGCATGGGGACCGGAGAGGAGCCAGTAGCAAATCTCGCGCATGATCGAGGGATATAGCACGGGGATCGCCTGCGGAGTTTCGAGAAGCCGCACCATCCGCAGGGCGCAGTCCGCCAGAGGCCCGTCAAAGTTTGTGACGAAGACGCCTCGCCCCACGTCACCACTCACCCACGGCAAGGGGTCCAAGCTTTCCATGACTTCGCGCATGAGGCTCAAATCAAACTCGATAATGACGCCAAGATAGGGTTCGGACCGGCTCGCCTCGGCCACTGTGCCGAACGCCGGCATTTCGACGGTGACGACCAGCGCCTGCCCCGCCTTGTACTCAAACCGGCTGTCCCCAAAGGAGGTCCACTTGGCCCCTTGAACGACGATGCAGAGGGCGGGCTTGTAGATGAGGGGCTTTGGCTGTTTCTCGTGATCCGAGCGAAGGAGGGTCAGCCCAGGGATCGCTGTGACGAACGGGCCAGGTCCATTCTGCGTATCTGTATATCGTCTGACTGCTTCCACTAACCCATCCAGCATCGTTGTCCCCCTGTTCACCCTGCCCCAGCAAGCCTCGCTGATTAAGCAGGATTAGGCAGGAAATGGGAGAGTTTTGGCATTTATCCCCCAGGGGATTGCGGGTAATATACCCCAGTCACGCACACAAAGTAACGTACTCAGGAAGGAACAATATCAATGGAACAATCTTCATTTCCAGAGGGGAAAATTGCAATCGTCACCGGTGGGAGCCGGGGGCTTGGCCGGAACACGGTACTCAGCCTCGCGGGGCGCGGCGTCCGTTCGATCTTCACCTACAACTCGAACCGCGCAGAAGCCGACAAGGTCGTGGCCGAAGTCAGCGAAGCGGGCAGCAAGGCAGTTGCCTTGCAGCTGGACGCGGGAAACGTCAGCACTTTTGATGCGTTTGTGTCGGCGGTGCAGAAGGCACTGGGAGAGATGGGAGCGGAACACTTCGATTTTCTTGTCAACAATGCCGGCACCTCACACCACAACATCATCGAGAAGACGACCGAGGAGGAGCTGGACAGCCTCTACAATGTCCACTTCAAGGGCGTGTTCTTCCTGACGCAGAAGCTCCTGCCGCTCATCAACGATGGCGGACGCATCGTGAATGTCTCATCAGGTCTCACCCGCGTCAGCTTTCCGGGGAGCGCCTCCTATGCGTCCATGAAGGGTGCCATCGAAGTTCTCACCCGCTACCTGGCGAAGGAGCTGGGTTCACGCCGGATCGCCGTCAACACCGTCGCTCCGGGCGCTATCCAAACGGATTTCAGCGGCGGCATGGTCCGTGACAATCCCGATGTGAACAAGCAAGTGGCAGACATGACGGCCCTCGGCCGTCCCGGCCTGCCGGACGATATCGGCCCGATGATCGCCTCGCTGCTGTCCGAGGACAACCGCTGGGTCAACGCCCAGCGCATCGAGGTCGCAGGCGGCATGTCCATTTAGCTGACACCAGAAAGAGCGAACAGGACTACTCCCGTTCGCTCTTTCCGCGTTCTTGACCCGATTATTCAGCTTCGCTGGTCTATCGGCACGACTTTGAGGTTGCGGGGGCCGGTGTAAATAGCGCGGGGGCGGATCAGGCGGTTGTCGCCGAGCTGCTCTAAAATGTGCGCGGTCCAGCCGGCCACGCGGGAAATGGCGAAGACGGGCGTGAACTGGTCGTTTGGAATGTTCAGCATGTGGTACACCGACGCCGAGAAGAAGTCTACGTTGGCTTTCAGCGTTGTTTTGCCTTTGGCGGCAAGCGCTTTGTCGGCGGCTTCCTGGACTTTTTCGCTGATTTCGTACCACTTGGAGTCGCCGGTGGTTTCGGCAAGCTGGCGGGACATTTCGCGCAGGGAAACGGCGCGGGGGTCCAAAGCGCGGTAAACGCGGTGGCCGATGCCGGGGATTTTCTTGCCTTCGGCCAGCATCTGCGTCACGACGGCTTCGGCGTTGCCGGGCGTGCCGATCTGCTCCAGCAGGTTCATCACATTGACGTTCGCGCCGCCGTGGAGCGGCCCGGCGAGCGTGCCGACGGCGCTGGTGACGGCGCTGTACATGTCGGTCAGGGTGGCGACCGTAACGCGGGCGGCGAACGTGGACGCATTCAGCTCATGGTCGGCGTGCAGAATCAGAGCGACATCGAGGGCATGAGACTCAGTCTCGCTCGGCACGTTTCCCGTCAACTGGTGCAGGAAGCTTGCGGCGGTGGACAGGCCGGGCTGTGGCGTGACCGGCTCTTGCCCTTTTCGCAGGCGGTCCAGCGTGCCGACAAGCGTTCCCATCTGGGCCGTCAGGCGCAGGGCTTTGCGCTTGTTGGCCTCCATGCTTTCGTCGCCTTCGTCCGGGTCATACAGCGACAGCAGGGAAGTGGCCGTCCGCAGGGCGTCCATTGGGGGTACGGTCTTCGGGAACTGCTTCAAGAGAGCCATCGCGCCTTCGGGGATGGCCCGGTTCGCGTCAAGCTCCGAGCGCAGCGCCGTAAGCTCCGCTTCGTTCGGCAGGCTGCCGTTCCAGAGTAGGTACACGACCTCCTCGAAGGTCGTGTTCTGGGCCAGATCGTGAATATCATAACCCCGGTAGATCAGCTTGCCGTTGATGCCGTCCACATCGCAAATGGAGGACTCGCCGGCAATGACATCTTCCAGTCCTTTTGCAAATTTATCGTCTGCCATGTGTGCTTTTCAATCCTCACCGCCCTGAAGGGCCGGCGCTAGTCGCGTTGGTCGCGCCGCCTATTTTACCCAGTTTCCGGGGCGGCTGTCAAACTATTTTCGTCTCTTTCCTGCGCGGGCAGGGCAGAATCGTCGTCCCACTTTCCCGCGACCGACATCTTGGTCCCACAGCAGGCGCACAGGCCGATCATCGCCCGCCGTCTATTTTTCATCAGCGTCCGCGTGGCCGAAAGCATTTCCTGCTTGGCACGGCAGCGCACACAGTATCCAATCACGTTGGCCTCATCAATGTCCCAAGAATAAACCCAGCAAAAATAACAGGATTGGGAACGCGGAATTATATCACTGGTTCCGTGCTTTGTCAAGGCGAACTTTGGGTGAACATTCCGCCGATTTCCGTCGTCTTTATCGGCAAACGTGCATTGAGTCGCCCTGATATGGAATAATAGCATGTCCCATTATTTGAGCGCCTCTGCTGGAAAGTTATCCCATGAAAATCTCACTCGCCGCGCTGCTGTCTACACTGTCTGCCGCCGGAATTGCCGTCTCGGCAGCGCTCGTTACTCCTACGCGCCCGGTGGCCGCCGATGTGCCGAAGGCCGACACCGCCCAGGTCAAGGCGCTGTATGCCGAGAAATGCTCCGCCTGCCATGACCTGCCCTCGCCCCAGGAAAAAGGCTACACGCGGGCCGAGTGGCAGCGCACCGTCAACACCATGCTGACCAAGTACCATGCGTCGGACGAGATCACGCCGCCGGAAGCCGCGCAGATTGTGGATTATCTCGCCACGTTCGCGCCGAAAGCGCAGGCCGGAACCGGCGGCGGGCAGCGCGATCCGTGGGCCACCGACGGCTCCGATGTTTGGACCGACGCGCCCACTGCGTCCCGCGTGTTCAACTTCGAATCAGGCGGGCTGGCCGGCCTGTCCCCGGTCGGCTCCGGCACCCCCGGCCCGGCCCCGGTCTGCGCGGTTCGGCCCGACAAGCCCGGCGCGGACGGGCTGGTCGTCCATATCTCCGGCCCAAGCTTCCGCCCCGACCGGTTCGTGTTGCTGCTGGACCGGGGCGACGGGGGCCGCAACATTGATGTCCATGTCCGGTTCCGCATTGATGCCGGCAAAGTCAGCCCCGCCGTCGGGATCGTCTTCGGCTACACCGGCCCGAACCAGTATACGGTTCTGCGCTGCAGCCAGACTTTAGGCGACCTGGCGCTCATCCAAATCGCAGGCCCTGTGCATACAACTTTGCAGCAGACCCCGATTGTCCTGCCGCCTGCTGCGTCCGCGCCTGCTTCCCCCGCGTCTCCGCCCACGCCCCTCGGTCCCGGCTGGCACACGCTGCGCTTATCGGTCCGTGACGGCCAGGCGCACGGCTGGATTGACATGCAAAAGCGCATCAGTGTTTCCCTGCCCGCCCCTGCCGCCGGCAAAGCCGGCCTGTGGACCCAGGGTAATACCGCCGCGTCGTTTGACGACTGGACCATTGACTGCTACGACGCCCCGCCCACTGCCCTCGCGCCGCTGAGTTAGGAGCAGTCACTTGGCCTGCCTCCTGCACCCGGTAATCAATTACCGGGTGTTTTGCTGTTTCCACGTAAACCCTGCAACCTTTACTTCTTCTGCGTGTCTCAGAAACTGTAAAGAAAGCATCGCCTGCCCTGAACGGCAGGACTTCAAGAGTGCAAGCCCCCGCCTTCGCGGGCGAAAAACCGCCAAATCTTATGCCCGCGAAGGCGGGAAGTTGCACTTCCAAAGCACGGGGGTTCAGCCCCGTGAAATCTGTTTTATACAGTCCCATAGGAATCATCACAAAAACGGAGATGACAATGATTGCATTCAAAGACTTCGCGCCGCAGCAAATAAAACCGGGCGGACTGCTCAGTCTGCCGGTGTATGAACTGTTCGACAGCGCGGTTCAGGCGGCCAATGCCTGGATTGTAGGAGAAGTTATCCATGTTCTGAACGTCGAGACGGTGCTTCTCCCTAATCTGTGGCGCGGCGGCGGAAAGGGAACCGGCGATCCGCTGGTGCGGGCGCAAGGGGGCGATTTTCCGGTTGACTGGTCTCAGTTCGTCCGCGTCTGGTATCAAGCCGAATGACAGAAGCCGACACGCTGCGCCGCCGGATACGGTTCTGGCTGGGCGCGTTTATTCTGGGGCTGGCGTTCAGCGGCATCACGGCAATCCCGCTCAACTGGGAACTGGGCATTTTAACGCGCCTGGCCGGGCCTCACTTGGGCAGTCTGTCGGGCTGGATTTTCCGGGTAAGCGACGGACTGCGGGAAACCGACGCGCGTTACCCGTTTATCGCCTACGGCACGGACTGGCTGGCGTTCGGGCATTTGATGATCGCCGTCGCGTTTATCGGCCCCTATCTGGACCCGGTTCGGAACCGCTGGGTAATCACGTTCGGCCTCATCGCCTGCGTCTGCGTTGTTCCGTGGGCATTTGTCTTCGGCCCGGTGCGCGGCATCCCGTTCTTCTGGCGGTTAATAGACTGCTCCTTCGGCGTCATCGGCCTCCTGCCGCTCCTACTGGTGCGCCGCGACATTGACCGCCTCAGCCAGATCACGCCGCAGGTGGCTTGAGCTGCCGGAACGTAAGGCTGATTCGTCCGCCTGCTTCCGCCTGCTTGAGAATGGCGTGCTTCCACTCGTGCTGGATTTGCTGGGACATGTAAAGCAGTGAGCCGCTTCGGAGCGGGTAGTGGTACTTCTCCTCGCTGTCTGCGATGCTGCGGAACGTGATGCTGCGCTCGGCTCCGAGCGAGACAATGGCGACGCCGGTGCCGGGCGCGAGTTCGGTGGTTGAGTCAGAGTGGTAACCCATGCTGGACTCGCCGCCTTCGTAGAAGTTCAGCAGGCAGTTGTTCGGGCGGAAGCCGAGCGTCTGCTCCAGCATGTCAATGATTGGAACAAGCAGCGGGTGCATCGGCTTCACGTCATAGGTGATGCGCGAATAGTTATAAGCCTCGCCAAAACTGGCGGTCTTGCGGGCTTTGATATGCTCTTCCCAAGACACCTCGGACACGAGCGTCTGGTAAAGCGCGTCCGGTTCGGAAACAAAGTTCGCTTGCAGTAAAAGCTCAGGCTCCGGCATTTTATCCTCCTGTTCTGGGGTGTGGCTGCAACGCATCATAGCCATCCATCTCTGGATAGTTCCAGTCCTCTTCAAAGGTGCGAAGCCGGGCGCGTAAATCAGCGGCCTGGGCTTCATCAATGCTATAAGTGCTTAACTTCTGCTTGTCACTTTTAGGCAGAAATGTCACAATGACTTGGGCTTCTCCAATACCATCAGGGAGTTCTGCAAGCTCAACACGGCCATTTTGGTAGGTGCCTTCCACGGTTTTTAGCATAACGGGTTCCTCTGCCTCCATTTTACCCTCTTTTTTATGATGCCTGGCTGCGGCGAGATACGGTATAATTAGCAATCAAGGCAATCTTAGGAAGCTTCTATGAAAATTTTGCTGCTGGCGCTGCTGTCGGGGCTGCTGGTAGATGCCGCCTGCCTCGTCGTTATCCTGAGAAGAAAGCAATGGGCATGACACGCCGCGCGATTACCATTTTGCTGACAATGGCGTTATTGACTGCGGCTTGTCTCAGCCTGCTGTCTGTGACCCTGCATCGGGTGGCGCGGCTTGCGCCGGGCCTGACTGTGCCGGGGCGGACCTTGCCGCCGCCGGTTCCGATGACGCCGCTGCAGGCACGAATAGTCGGCAGGGCAAAAGCGCAGATCGGCGATGCTTATGACGCTTCTTACTGCGTGCTGTCGTACCCGAACGGCGACCCGCCTGCCGGACGAGGGGCCTGCACGGATGTCGTCGTTCGCAGCCTGCGGGCGGGCGGCGTGAATCTTCAAATGCTGGTTCACGCCGACATGTCCCGGCATTGGGACCGCTACCCGCACAAATGGGGCCTGGCCCGGCCTGACCCGAACATTGACCATCGGCGCGTTCCCAATCTGGCCGTTTTCTTCCAAGCGCATGGGGAAACGCTGCCGAACGCCGTCACGCCGCAGACGCTTTCCACGTGGCAGCCAGGCGACATTGTCTGCTGGAAGATGCCGGGCGGCGGCGACCACACCGGCCTCGTTTCCGACCGCCGCGACCCGCGCGGTGTTCCGCTGGTCATCCACAATCTCGGCCGCTGCGAGGAACAGGACGTGCTGACGAACTGGACGATTGCCGGGCATTACCGCTATCCGAAATAAGCACAGCGCAATCGTTTCAGACTTTCGTTTCAGACTGCGGTATAATCGGCAGTATGGCAGCATTAAAAGCACTTTTGGTCGGCGCGGGCGGCATGGGGCAAAATTGGGGCAGAAACCTCAAAGAAAACCTCGCTGTCGAAATTGGCGGCTGGGTGGATGTGAAGCCGGGCGCGGCGGCGGACGCGGCGGACAGGCTGGAGCTGGCAGGGGCGCATACAGGCGAAGATTTAGGCAAAGCGCTGGCGGAAGTGAGGCCCGATTTTGTCGTAGATGTCACGATCCCCGAAGCGCATCACGGCGTCACGCTGCAGGCGCTGGCGGCGGGCGTTCCGGTGCTGGGCGAGAAGCCGATGGCGGCCAATATGCAGCAGGCGCGGGAGATGGTCGCGGCATCGGAACGCAGCGGCAAGCTCTACATGGTCAGCCAGAGCCGCCGGTATGATGCGCGGCTTCATGCGCTGCGGCAGCTTGTCGTGGAGCAGACTGGGCCGCTCGGTATTCTGAATTCGGACTTTTATCTCGGCGCTCATTTCGGCGGCTTCCGGGACGAAATGGCAAGTGTTCTGCTGCTGGACATGGCGATCCACACGCTGGACGCCGCGCGGTATGTGTCCGGCGCGGACCCAGTCTCGGTCTACTGCGAGGAGTTCAACCCAACTTGGAGCTGGTACGCAGGCGCGTCGAGCGCGACGGCTTTGTTTGAGATGACCGGCGGGCTGCGCTACACCTACCGCGGCTCATGGAGCAGCGAGGGCCGGGACACAAGCTGGGAAGCCGACTGGCGGGCCGTGGGGCCTCGCGGCACGGCGCTCTGGGACGGACATGGCACCCCGACAGCAGGAGTAGTTGTCGGCACGGAAGGCTTCACGCGGCAGTCTGAAACAGTTGAAGGCGTGGTTCGGCATGACGCGCCGCCGGGCATTTCCGGGGCGCTGGCGGATTTTTTGAATGCGCTCCAGACGGGCAGCGCGCCGATGGGCGAGTGCCACGACAACATCAAGAGCCTGGCGATGGTATTTGCCGCGATTGAGTCGTCGGCGACAGGGCAGCGCGTTCCGGTGACGGTGTAGGAACCCACCCCGGCTCACTAGGGTTCGCCACCCCTCCCTGTTAGGGAGGGGCTTTGGAACAAACGATAGGCGGCTGTCTCTTGACAAGACGTACAGGCTTCCTGCCATAATTTGC
>JAABUZ0100001334.1_pt1 | contig 47910 bp, 42 predicted proteins | sample 5562091 | NCBI WGS metagenome assembly JAABUZ01 (sample SAMN12813069, study PRJNA571459) | rock metagenome | isolation source: Antarctica rocks | place: Antarctica: Victoria Land, Linnaeus Terrace sud | collected 2015-12-21 | reverse complement strand
TGGAGGCTATCTCGCGCGGGCAAAAGATCCGCCTCCAGGAAATACCGTCATGTGGAGAGGCTTGTCCCGTCTCACAGACATCCAGCTCGGCTTCATCCTTGGAACTCAACTTGTGGGTAATTGAAAGGTCCTAGGGACGCATACAAATCCCGCATCTTTGATTGCAGCTAGTACGCGTGCTGCGTTGCTGCCTATCGAATCCATCGCTTCTACTACTTCATCCTGCCCTGTCACGGTAGCTCCAATCTAGCCATTTCGGCTTGGTCAGTCAAGTGATTAGTTACCCTTCCTTCTGATAGCTCGAAAGAAACTGCAGGCGTTGATCCACGGTTCGAATCTCTTTCCAAGGTATAAACGCCTCTTCATGCGTAGAGCCAAAGCTGGGAGAGCCATCCCGATCTCCGCCATGGTGTAAACCATGTCGCCGGTCTGATCTGTAACCAAGTACTCAGTACGCTCATGCGACGGTCCCCTGGCGGGCGCGGCGCGCGGACGAATCCTACGCGGACGAACGTTGACCGAGGCTAGCGCCAGCGCCGCCGCGGAAGCCGAATTCAAAGGTGCTCGAACACGCGAGCACAACGCCTACAAGGTCGTGCTGAGCAAAGCAACGATGGTGCGCGCTCTCTTGGATGCGCAGACAATGGAAATTTCCTGATGGATCAGATCAATGTTGCGGCTCCCGCACCGCTTGCCAACATGGGGGAGCCGATCCGTCGTTTCGGAGTCTATCGCGAAGCTTACCGGTAAGCTGGTTATGCCGCCGATCCGGCTGAGGAGAGTCCGCTACAAGCGGATTCCTGACTAGCCGCATCGCGCGCGGTTGCATCCTGTCGATCGATACCGCACCCGCTGAGGCACTGGAAGGTGTCGTCAAGGTTTACACCCATCACAACGCCCCCACAGGATCGCGACGCCCTACACGCAAAAGGGCGGCTACGCCTCCGATACCAATATGCCGTTCACCGGACCCGAGATCCATCACGACGGCCAGATTATCGCGATGGTAATCGTCGAAACCTATGAGATCGCGCGGGACGCGTCGCATCGCATTGTGTCACGCTATGCGGCCACGTTGCCTGGGCGAACAATCGACAGCGCGGGCGTGGATATCAATCATCCGGAGGCACTAGCTGAAAAGGAGAAGAAGGTCGGCGATTCACCACCGCTTTCACCGCTGCGCCCGTGAAGGTCGAGGGCTATTACAGCACGCCGGCGCAGCACCAGAACGCGATCGAGCTCGACGACGGCATCCTGGTCGGCTGGCGAACTGACAATTCGTGAGCCGAGCCAGTTCGTGGTCAAACTCGCCGACGGCGCGGCGGCGATGATGGGATCGACCCGTCGGCGGTCCATATCATCAATCCGTATGCGGGTCGAGGTGGCGGGGCAGGACTCCGGCCAGGGAACCTATACGGCGTTGGGTCAGATCGCGGCTCGGGGATTACACCTGGCCCCGCTGCGGGTCCAGGTGGTGATGGGCGAGTCTAAGTTGCCTGTGGGTCCTGCTCGAGCAACTCGATGTCGGCCGCGTCGCTCGGATCGGCGGTAAAGCTTGCAACGATAAGATCCGTGCGCGCTTCAGCCTCGCCATGCCCGCCGGCCAGGAGCGCGCGGCGGCCTTCGCACGACTCGGCGTGAGTCAGATCAGCAAGCTCGGCGAATTTCTGCCACCCGGCAAGAAGCCCGAAGTTCTAGAAAAGCTCCGCAAGGGCCAGGTTCCATTTGCGAGCCAAGCGCACGGCGACGAGGCTAAGGACGGCAAGCCCCTGATGTTCGCGTTCGGTGCCGAGTTCGTGGAGGTGCGCATCCATCGCCTGACGCGCGAAATCGAGTGCCGCGCATGACGGCGCCTTCGCGGCGGGCCGCATCATCAGCCCGCGTACGGCTCGCAGCCAGTATATGGGCGCGATGATCTGGGCATGGCGTCCGCGCTACTCGCAGCGACGGAGGTCGACGAAAAGCGGGGCCGCTGCGTAAACGACAGCCTTGGGAGTCCTCATGGCCGTTAATGCAGATGTTCTCCAAGTCATGTGATCATGATTCCCGAGGAGGATCGCGAGGTCAAATCTCTAGATGTGAAGGGTATCGGAGAACTCGGCATCGTTAGTACGGCCGCAGCCTTCGACTCTCACAATTTGCCGATCATTGACCTCAGGCCAGAAGAGATAAACGTGTTCGACAACGGTGACGGTCCCGGCCAGATCATCAGCATGGAGCGTCTGAGCGATCGCCCTATTCACGCAGGCTTCATCGTAGACATTAGTGGATCCGTCGCCGGCCACGCATCTTCATAGTCGAGCGGAGGCACAAGAGGCCGTTCAGAAGCTGTTGTCGCAAGCGCCAGATGAAGGGATTGTTGTGGCCTTTGGCCGGTCGAGGCGGGTTGTCCAGAGTTGGACTAATCAGAAAACGAATCTCGTCAACAGTATCGGACGAATCGGCGCAGGACCGCATGATCCTATAGACGGTATAAGCATCTTGATGCTCTGTTCAGCACCTGCTCCTACGAATTTGGCAGGGCCACAAACCCAACCGCGGCTAACGTGACCCTGCTGTTTTCGGACGGCGAGGAACATAATGGCCACTCCGTGAAGGCGACACGCTGGTCGTCTGGAAACTGGATCGGCTGGGCCGCAGCGTCAAGCACCTCGTAGACCTGGTCGGCGAACTTCACAAGCAAGGCGTTCAGTTCAAGAGCCTCACAGATGCCATCGACACCGGCACCGCCTCGGGCCGCTTCTTCTTCCACGTCATGGCAAGTCTGGCTGAGATGGAGCGGGAACTTACCATCGAACGAAGCCGCGCCGGCCTCGATGTCGCCCGCCAGCTCGGTCGCAAGAGCGGCAGAAAAAGGCAGATGACTGACAGCAAGATCAAGTCGGCCAAGAAACTGCTCGCCAGCGGAGTACCCCTACGCGATGTAGCCAGCAACCTCGGCGTCTTCGTCCCAACGCTCTATCGTTGGATTCCAGCCTCCAGCCATCCTTAGCGTACGCTGTTGCCGTTTTCTGACGGGACCCGTAAAGAACTCAATAGCTGGATCGTACAAGCGGCGTGTTCGACGGTGTGGTGGACTTCGATAAGACGACCAGCGACCCCGCCCATCCCCTTCGCTTGTTACCCGATTACGACAGCGGAGATCACCTTCATCCCAAAGGCGCGGGATATTCAACGATCGGTCAGGCCATCGACCTGAAGCTGCTTCAGAAGTGAGCGAGAGCCCCCGAAGCAGTGACACTCGTTGCCATCGATCTAGACCAAATGACGTGCCCCCTTTTTTCACCCATTCATAAATGGAGGTTTTCTGATTTTGCTTTGAGATTTTCATCTCGCCGCCGTCGTCGGGGCTGTGGGATGTGGGAAGCGTACTTTGCTTTCCACATCTCCATAGCCCGTTTTGAGGTGTAGGGTGGCCCGGAACTCAGCCGGGGTTCTATAGTTGAGCGAGCTGTGAGGCCGCTCGTGGTTGTACCGGAGGGCGTCCTCCAAAGCTCATACCGAAGGAGATCAAGACCATCCGCGCACTGCTGAAATCAGCCGAGATCCCGGTTGCCGAGATCGCCGCCCGCTTCCATATCCCCCGGTCAACCCTCTATCGCGCCATCCTCAAGCCTGCCGCCTGAGCCCGCGATGCGTCCTGAAGGCTACTCCGGTCCCTTCGCATACGGAAATTTCCCTTTCTTGAGCTGTCCCCAACTTGGACGTGAACACGGCAGGTGCATCGGGCCGGGCAACCGATCGAAACCACGTCTAAGGGATATGCCCTACTTGATGGCCGTCACTGCTGGAAATAGGAGCTCTGTGTGGCACGCATGTTAGCCCCTGCAAGTGGCTATGTCTTGCCGCACTGGGATTTAAGTACCTAACCCCCCGCTCAGCTGACACCGCATCAACTCTAACCGGTGACTACCAAGATGTATGCGCGCACCGCAACTACACAGTTGTCCTCTTCATTCTGCATTGCTGATCGACAAAATAAAGCGTGTCTCGCAGGTGCTGGCTCCAATAGGACCAGGTATGTTCACCACAATGTTCTTCGTATATGTGTGGGATGCCGTCCGACAACATCGCTTGATGGAGTTGTCGATTGGCGTCAAGTAGGTCGTCATTCAGGCCGCAGTCAAAGCGAACAGGTGGAAGCCGGTCACGGTTTGTACGCAGCCAGTACAGAGCGCTCAGTTCCTGCCGGTCAGCACAGGCTAGGTATTCTGTAAGCGGCTCCTCGACAAAGCTCTGCATCCCGCTCACATCCGTAATGGCAGAATGCGCGGAGATTGCGTGAAAACGTTCTGCGTACTTCCCTCCCAGCCGCAGCGCGCCGTAGCCACCCATAGACAACCCCGCGATCGCCACTGCCGCGTCTCCTCGAAGCTGCGGCGCTGCGAGGCGTGCAATCGCCGGAACCTCGTCTAATATCCAGCGCTCGACGTCCTCGCCGTCTGGCCATGTCAGGTATCCTGTGCCGTCGCGCGCGAGCGAGTCGCTCGGCATCGCAATCACCATGGGTGCAATCTCACCACGCTCGGTCATCTGCTGCGCCGTCCTGTGCGCGCCGCCTTTCATGGGCCACACCCAGTGGCCGCCGTAGACGCCGTGCAGCAGGATGAGCAATGTGCTCACCTGTGCGGCCTGCGGAACCCAGACAGAGACGTCCGCACGGTGGCCCAGGGCACGGCTCTTCACCGTGGCAAACCGAAGACCGCCTGTCTCATAGGTGGGGTCCGACAGTTCCACGGTGTGGAACTCCTCAGTCAAACAGCAACACTCCCTTGGCGATGACACCGGCGTGCATGTCGCGAAAGACCTGGTCGAGTTCGTCCATTGCATAGCGTCGCGTCACCATCGCATCCAGCGGCAGCTCGCCCTTCCGGTACAGATCAATCAGCAACGGAAAGTCACGCTGTGGCCGGCACGCGCCGTAGAGCGGATTGATGTAAATCTTGTCCCACTCGAAGAGCTCCATGTCCACGGGCACAACCTGCTCGATGCCGCTCACGCCCACGGCAGTGCCACCGCTACGCACCATGGCAAGCGGCGCTGATGCCAGCTCCGGTACGGCCGTGCACTCAAACGCATAATCGGCACCGCGCCCGCCGTTGCGCCGTTTCACCTCCTGCGCCGCCTGCAGCAGGTTCTTGTCCTCGCGGCTCGCCAACAGCGTTTCGGTCGCGCCAAATTGGAGGGCCAACTCCAGCCGCGCAGGATTTACGTCAATGGCAATCACGCGGCCGGCTTTCGCGTATAGCGCGCCAAGTATGGCGCTCAGCCCAACGCCGCCGCAGCCCAGCACGATCACGGTGCTGCCCTGCGTCACCTTTGCCGCATTCACAGCAGAGCCGAAACCCGTCATCACAGCGCAACCCATAATGGCGGCTACCTCGAACGGCACATCGTCGGGCAAGGGCAGCACGGCTGCCTGCGGCACCAGGGCGTGCGTTGCCATCGTACCCAGCGAAAAGGACGCGTTCAGGCAGCCGTCCGCATGCTGGAACCGCTCATACGGCACGGTTCCACGGTTCTCGCAGATGTTCTCCTTGCCCCGTTCACACTGAAAGCACACGCCGCACGGGATCGCCCAGTTCAGCATCACACGATCGCCAGGCTGGAACGCCGTCACTCCTTTGCCCGTGCTCAACACCACGCCAGCACCCTCGTGACCGAGAATGATGCGCCGCGGCCAACGCAGCGAATCCCAGTCGGTATGGCAGACACCGCTGGCACGCATGCGCACCAGCACTTCGCCCGCCTGTGGCTCGCTCAGGCCTGCTGTCTCAATCCCGAAGGTGCCGTCTCCCTTCCCAATCGCTGCACGTATCTCCAGCATCTTCGTCACTCCACCCGTGATCCGTCGCGCGAATCGCTCCTGCTACGGCGAGGCCAGTACAGCACCGTATACGTCCCACCCACCAGCAGTAGCGCAACGCCCGCCCAGAACGTGGCATGCATCCCGGCCAGCACCACCGCAGGTGGATGAAGCCACTGATAAACGCCCGCCAGGGTGAGCATAACGCCGTACACACCCAGCAGCACGCCGATGTAGAACCACACCTCAAACGTTCGCCGCATCACGCACCTCTACCGAAACATCCACTGCACCCAGAGAAAGACAAAGCCCGCCGCACCCGCCCAGAAGACCGGTCTCTGCACTAGCGGATACTGCCCGCGTTCGGGCATCGCGGTGCATCCATAGACCAGCCCGGCGAGCCTTTCGTAGGGTATGGGCCGCGTAGCCAGGCTCACAGTCACAGTCACCACCATGCAGGCCAGCCATGACCACAGCATCCGGTAGAGCGACTCCGCCATAGGCTGTGCATAGGGAGAGAGTGCCAGTATCTTCAGCGCACTCGGTTGGGCCTGCACCCAAGCCCACATGCCGATCGACGATCCCGTGCCTGTCAGCAAACCCCAGAACGCCCCCGGCCCTGTGGCTCGCTTCCAAAGCATGCCCAGAATCACCGTACCGAAGAGCGGCGTCACGAAGAAGCTGAACAGCGCCTGCACATATTCCATGATCGAGGCGAAGTGCATCGCTAGATACGCCGTTCCAATTGACATGATCACACCGATGGGGGTCGACCAACGACCCATGCGCAGCAGTTCTGCGTCCGTCTGCTTCCCGCGCCTCAGCAACGGCTGGTAGATGTCGTAGGTCCACACCGCGGAAAAGGCGCTTACATTACCAGCCATGCCGGACATGAAGCCCGCGATGAGTGCCGTTATGCCTAGACCCAGCAGGCCTGGTCCCGCATATCGAATCAGCAGCAAAGGCAACACCTCATTGTAGGTATGCTGTCCGGCCCTGGCCGTGCCCTCCGCCACAAGCGACAGGCCGGCCTGCGGCAAAACGGCCAGACCGATAAGCCCGGGGACAATGACGATAAACGGCACAGCCATCTTGAACCATGCACCGATAATAGGCGCCATCTGCGCACTGCGCAGATCCTTGGCAGCCAGGATGCGTTGCACAACCAGGAAGTCGGTAGTCCAGTAACCCAGAGCCCCTACAAAACCCAGCCCGAAGACAATGCCCGTCCAGTGCACGCCCATGCTGTTCGCGCGGAAATCGCCAAGGGTGGTCCAAAGGTGCAGGTAGCCGTGCGATGCGGTGTTGGCCACAATACGTGCTTTCAGCCCGCTCCACCCGCCGGTCTCCATCAAACCCACGACTGGCACTACCAGGGCCCCCGCCCAAATCAGAAAGAACTGCAGCACCTCGTTCAGAATAGCTGAGCGCAATCCTCCCAGCGTCACATAGGCTGCTACCGTGATCGAGGAGATCAGGATGGAAAAGTGCAGATTCCATCCCAGGACGACACCCATGACCTTTGCCATGGCAAACATGTTGATGCCGCTCATCAGCACTGTCATGCCCGCAAAGGAGATCGCACTCAGCGCGCGCGTGGGCTCACCAAAGCGCAGCTTCAGGTATCCCGGCACTGAGTGCGTCTTCGAGATGTAATAGAACGGCATCATGACGAGCGCGAGAAACAGCATCGCCGGCACCGCTCCGATCCAATACCAGTGCGCCGCTAGGAAGCCGTACTGATACGCCGACGCGGCCCATCCCATCAGCTCCAGCGCGCCCATGTTTGCGGCCAGGAAGCTGACGCCTGCCACCCATGCACTCATCTCGCGCCCGGCCAGAAAGAAGTCTTCGCTGGTGTGCGTCTGCCGTTGCAGCAGAATCCCTAACCCCAGTACCGAGGCGAAGTAGATGACGATCACAACGGTATCAAGCCAGTGCAGCGGAGCTAGCCGTGCCGTCAAAAGTGTTGCCGTGATCAAGCCTTCTCCGAATTGTTTGGTGTTGCGCTCTTTGCGCTGTACACCACCGGGTTCAGGGGGGAGTTCAGCAGGTCACCCACTTGCAGCCCAGGCATCCATCGCTCCATATCCATCACATGATTCTTGTTCTTTGCCGGAGTTAAGTGAATGTCTTCGTCCATGTAGATCACCGTCATCACCTCGCGCGGTCGGTCGGTCGCATTCGCGCCCGCCCGGTGAAAGGTCCATCCTGAGTGAAAGCTGACGTCTCCTAGGTCGAAGCCGCTGTCCTCGGTAGGAAACTGACTCAGTGCTTCTTTGAGGGTCAGTTCACTTTCGTCGCTGATCTCGAGATCACGACCGATCTGAAAGCGATGGCTCCTTTCGCAAAAAGCCAGTGGCCCCATCTCGCGGGGCGTCTCCTGTAGCGGAACCCACGCCGTAATGGTTCGATCGCTGTCCACCGGCCAGTAGTACTGGTCGGCGTGCCACGGTGTGATGCCCCCGCCCGGCTCCTTGTACAGCGCCTGGTCATGGTACACGCGCACACCCATGCAGCCCATCAACTCTGCCGCAATGCGCGCCAGCCGCTTACCCATCACGAACTCTTTCACTCGTTCGGACTGCGTCCATAGATTCATAACCTGCAGAAAGGCCTTACCGTAGGTAGTCCGCTGCTCCATGGGTAGGGCATCTGCCGAAAGCTGCGCGACGCGTTCTGAGATCACCGACCGGTAATGTGCCAGCAACTGAGGAGAGAACACCTGCTTCAGCTTGAGGTAGCCTTTCTCCTGGTATAAATTGATCTGCTGCTGACTCAGACGGAACGGCGCATCCAGTTCCTCCCGCAGATTCACCGCTGCTACTCCGCTCGCTGCTGACGTCATGAGAAGACTCCCTTGCTGAAACGTTTCGGCAATCAATATCGCCCGCTCCCATGCCCATTGTCAAGCTGTAGACCCGGCAAGGTAGTCTGGTTTGCGTGAAGAACACGCCAGCATGCGAGAAAAGCTGATACCACCAAGTACCAGCGAACCTGCAACGGCCGCTGTAGGGAGAAGACCACGTATTCAAGACGTGGCCGAAAGATCAGGCGTGTCCCTGGGCACAGTCTCTGCTGTGCTCAATGGCAAGGGACGAGTCAGTGATGCCACGCGTGAGCATGTCCGCCTGGCCATCCGCCAGCTTGGCTACAGTCCGGATTTGTACGCCAGCAATCTCGCGCGGCGGCAGACTCAATTGTTAGGGGTCGTCATCTCAAACCTGCAAAATCCATTCTTTGCGGAAACGGCGCACGCCATAGAGGAGGAAGCCGGGCGGTTTGGCTACCAGATATCCCTGATGGCCACCAACTTTTCGCCCGAGCGGCAGAGAGCCGCTGTTCAGCAATTGCTGGGAGCGCGTATCGCGGGGCTCGCCGTTATGACGTCTGAGCACGATGAGGAGGCCAGGCGTTTGGTCAATGAGAGCGGCACGCGGGCTGTTTTCCTCGACATCGGTGAGGCTTGCGGAAACACCTCAGTTATCCGTGTCGACTCTAGGGGTGGCATGCAAGCCGCGGTCGAGCACCTGCTGCATCTGGGCCATCGTGACCTGCTCTATGTTCGTAACTCGCAGAAGACGACACAGCAGGGTCTCCGTTCGCATCAACTGCGCGACGAGGGCTTCGCTTCGGCCATCCGCGCTTGCAGGGTTACCGGTCTAAACACCACGATCGTCGATATCGCCGGGCCGGGCGCCGACGCAGGAGAGCAGGCCATCGCTTCGACCTACGGTAACAAGCGGTTTTCCGCCGTCATCGCCGTCACGGACACAGTTGCGATGGGGGTCTACCGTGGCCTGCAGGCGCGTGGCGTGCGCGTGCCACACGATGTCTCGGTGGTTGGTTTCGACAACACCTATTTCACTCGCTTTCTGAATCCGCCCCTGACCACCGTGGATGTTCCGAGGGTGGAGCTCAGCCGCCTGGCCGTCGCGGCGATCCTTAAGCCGGGGCCGAACAGCCTGCTTTCCCTGCCGACGACTTTGGTAGTACGCGAGTCCACGGCGGTGCCACCACCGGAGAGCGTAGCAGGCAGCACGCCCGCTACGCGGCGAGGCTCCAGGCGCGCTTCCGTCAGCGCGGCGTCGCTGCCGTAGCGCTGCCGGCACTTAGCTCGGTGGTCTCCTGCGGCTCCACATTATCAAAGAACACTCCTTGCAAGGTCGATTGCCCCATCCCGTCCAGGTGCAGCGAAAGTGTGTGCTGCACGTCCGGCTGCACATCCGAAAGGTCGGCGTACAAGCCGACAAACGCGGGCGCATGCACACGCGTGGAAGTGTAGGCCCTCCGGAAGGCGAGCGGCTTGCCATCCAGCGTGCCGCGCGCGGTCATGCCGTCTTGCGGCTCGGCCGCCTGGAGGAAGAGGAGCAGCCGTTGCGGTACCAGCCATGTCGTTTGCTTGTCCTCGGTCGTCCAGGGTATGGGCCACGCCGCTGAGCGCTGCTTCAACTGTTCCAGAATGCGTGCCGGTACGGTGAAGCTGCCGGCTAACGATCCATCCTGGGCCGACTGCAGTTCCACCTGCTGTGCCTGGTGAAATATGGTGCCGGCAAAACGCACCGGAACGCCTACGTAACGCCCGTGCTGCACAAAGGGCAAGGTCTTTCCGTTCACACTCACTGCGCTGACGGGCAATGGGTTGGGGAGGAGCAATCCCACTTCCGTGCTGGTGCCGGGTTCGCCGGCCACGCTCATCACCTTAACGGAGCCGCCCTGCACCTGCACCTGCGGCCTCGCATCAATGGGTATGTCAGCGTTGAAGACGGCGCTGCCATTGCTTCCAGTCTCAGCCGCTGGCACTACCTCCAGCACCGTCGCACTCGTGCCATCTAACTCGAGTGGAACTGTATCCCCAACGTGCCACGTCCCCGCGCCAGGCTTGCCCCACACGCGGCCCTTTCTGGGGTAGAGTTCACGCAACATGAACTCACTTCCGGAATCCAACCCGATGCTTGTATCCAACCGAATGGTATCCGCAAGCGCCTTATAGTTCGGGTTGAACAGAAAGAGGTAGCCCCGGCCGTTCAGCATCGCGGAGGTACCATCCAGCTTGCCGATCTGCGGCTGGTGCAGAATCGATCGCGTATGTCGGAGGTATTCGCGGTTGTGCTCCGTCCATTGAAGCCAGTTGCGGATCCAGTCCTTGTCCGCCTGCGAGAACGCTTCACGCTCTGCTTTGTCGCGCGCCGGGATCATGTTCACTACGTTGTTCCACCCTGCGGTGCCAATCGACGATAGAAAAGAGTAGCGGTAGCCCAGGTAGTCCCAATCGCGCTCGCGGTATGCAGTGTGCATCTCCTCCACGGTCTGCGGTCGGCCTCCCGTTACGTCGTCGGCCGGTATGTTGCGCGAGCGTTCCGTCTGGTGCGTTGCGTAGCCAGGCATCAGCTCGGCGGGCGCAAATTGGTAGTTGCGATACCAGAAGTTCACAAAACGCATACGGTCTGCCGACACCCGGTCGAAGTGCAGGTCGGGGAATGGAACAAAGCTCTCTGGCTGCTCATCGTGCCCGGTGGGGTGGGGGTAATTGCCCGCCAGCCAACTCCACGTGCCGTATAGCTGGTAACTTTGCCGGCCGTCGATCACTACCTCCGGCTCCGCCTTGCGCAGCTCTTCCATCACGCGCCGCCAGCCCCGCCATTGGCTGTAACTGCTGCTCCCCTGCAGGTTCAGGAAAGCATAATCGAAGGAGAAGCCCGCGATCCCGGTGCGTCGTTTAAATGCGATCAGATCGCGAATCATCTTGTCCTGCAGCGCACGCGAGGACATGCTGGCATACTGCAAATTCGGACCGTACGTCCCGGAGCCTTTCACCAGCCAGGAGGCATCTCCCCGGAACGGGACCGAAGGATACACATAGGCCAATATTCCCACACGCTTGGAACGCGCATAGTCCAACATCGCCTGCACATCGGCCGGAATGGAACCGGTTGCCGGGTCCCATTCCCCTTTTCTAATCTTCTGGCCTAGGTTCAGCCAGAGTGTGTGCTCCCAGTGCCATGAATCCGTGTCGTTATCGCGTCTCGCCAATGTGCTGTTTGTCGGGGCGTACAACAGGGTCTGGATGCCCAGTTCCGACGTCGCATCGATGATGTGCTTGTACTCCTCGCGCCCGGCATCCGTGCCGACATCGATCTGATAATCATTCAGTGTCCATCCAACTTCCACCGACACCGGCCGCGGCGAGGGGTGAAGCAGGAAGAAGCGCACACACTCCGTAAATGCCCGGATCTCTCCGAGGTCCAAACCCGCCTCGGCCTGCTGCGCCCCGGGCAGATGCCACTCCAGCAGCATCTCGCGCGGCATCGTGTCTCCTGTCAACTGGTAAGGCCCAATGCAGGCCACATCCGCCGTAAACGGACCCCATGCCTGGTCCCAAGCCATCTGCGGCTCGTAGCTGAGGGCAACCGTACGTCCCAAATGTTCCGCCTTTAGAAATGGGTTCTGCACTAGCAACATCAAGCCGTCGTGAGTGCTTTGCCGCCGCAGAAACAGGCCGAAGTCGCGCGCCGGAAAATTGGCGTGTGTCTGCTCCACCGTGTCTCCCAGTTGTGGCAGGTAGCTCGTCGGAACATAGGCACTGTCGACATCCGTGGCGAGTACCGCGGACAAAGGCGTGATCTTCCGGACGGTATAGGACGGATGCGGTGCATGCGTCACCTTGATCGTCTTCGAAACAAAGCGCCAGCCCGGCTGTAGCCGATACGCTACCTCTACGCGGTAGCCGTGGAGGTCGTAGTCGTAGGTGACTTCTTGCCCGCTCTGCGCCATCTCCGGTGAAGAGTCCCCGCTGCGCAGCGTCACATCGTCCACCACGGCTGACCAGCCATCCGTCATCCGCTGTGGTGACGAATGCGAAGCTGCATCCGCGACCGATTCCAGACCGGACGGCCCGAAGTGCGCGATCACCGCGCCGTTCTTCAGGTCCCGACCCGCTCGCGCTAGGGGTTCCTGTGCGGCTAACAATGGATTCAGCGCCAACATCGCGCCGAACCCCACGTATAAGAAGCTCCGCGTCATAATCAATCCTCTATTGCGGCGTTGCATTCTGGGCATCACCGGGTTCCAGCAGCCTGTAACGATCGGTCCGTTGCTGATTGGTGTGGTCGTTTGCTTTGAGGGCCTTCAACTGTCCGACAAGGCTCGCGACTTCGTGCGAGTCGCCGTTACGCCGTGCAATCATCATCAGTCGAAAGACTGCCTCTTGATCCGCCGGATCCAAATGGAGCGCGGCGCGCCCCGCCTCTGTTGCCTCCGGCAAGTGTCCAGCCGAGAACTCCTGCACTGCAACGATGTCCCACGCGCCCACCAGCTTCGGATCAAGCGAAACCCTCTGCGTGCATAGGCTAAGCACTCAGCAGCCTGCGTTGTCCCCGGAGCAGCTCCAACCTTCAGGATCTGCGCAGCCATGTAGTTGAGGTACGCGCTCCTCGGCGCCTGGACTAAGGAGGCCTTCACCTGTTCCAAAGCTTTGGGGAGATCGTGCTGCAGAATCGCCGCAATGCCCTGCGCTTCACGACCAAAGCTCTGTGAGGGATCGAGTCGGTTGGCCTGAGCAAAGTCCCGCTCGCCTCCAGGGGTATCAGAGGTCTGCATGAGCAGGATTCCTCGGGCCACATAAAGAGCAGCAGCGTTGGGCATCTGCTCCAGCCCCGCGTTCAATATGGCGATCCCCGCGTGTGGCGAGTTGTGGTCCAAGCTGATCGTGGCGAAATCCACATAGTTTTGCGGCTCCTTTGGGTTTACCGCAATTGCCCTCCGCAACAGTTCAACTGCAGCAGGAGTTTCGCCGAGAGCTTCGTGCACTGCCGCCGCTAGCGTCAGTGCCGGTCCGTCGTTCTTCTCCAGCAGAGACTCCAATGTCTCCAGGGCTGACCGGTTCGCCCCTCCGCTGTACTGCAGTGCCGCAAGGTTGTAGCGCGCCCAATCGTCCGCGGGCCATCGCTGCAGAATGCCCGATAACGTCCGTTCGCACTCATCCTGCCGCTGTAACCGGGCGAGCGTATCGGCGTATGCATTCATTCCTTGCTGGCTAGTCGCAATTGCCGGCTGCGCCTTTGCGAAATGGTCGGCTGCAACCCTGTACTCGCCGGCACGGTACGCCAGCACCGCCGCCATGCCGTTGGCATTCGGCTCCTCCGGCAGTCTCTCCAGCAACTGCTTTATATAAGGCGCTGCTTTGGCGGGCTCACGCTTGTAGAGCAACTCGCAGACACTCTCCAGTGCGGGCACATATTGCGCGTCAATCGCAAGCGCCCTCTGGAAAGACCGCAAGGCAGCTTCGTCTTTAGCGAGCTGCCGTTCCGCCAAACCCTTCAACGTCCACAACCGAGGCTCCTCGGGTGCGGCTCGCAAAGCGGCAGTCACATCGCGCAGGGCTTCGGTCGGTCTCCCGGACCGAAGCTCCCCTACGATGCTGTTCGGCGATGGCGCTTGCGCAGCGATTGCAGCTGTCCAAGCAAACAGCAGCCCGAAGGCACACACATGCCGCGAGACGCTCATGCAACCTCCGAAGGCCAGTCAAGCAAGAGTTTCAACGAAAGCCACGCGTCCTTCCACGCCAACTCAGAAGTTAACTCGAGCGCCTACATCCATGTTGCGTGGCGTGTACTGCTGATTCGATTTGCCGAAGGTGCCGCTGTTGGCATTTCCGTCCACACCGTAGAGGTTTACGCGGTTGAACAGATTGAAGACGTCCAGCCTCAGCTCCAGCGTTGTACCTTCCCGAATCACCGTCACCTTCTTAAGGTCCAGATCCCACTGGGCAAAGCCTGGGTTCTGGAACGTGTTGGGCAGCTCGTTGCCTTGCTGGCCCAGCGCAGGCAAGGCAAAGTTTCCGCATGGCTGCCCCAGTCTGCCGAAGGCGCCCCCACAAACAGAAGCTCCAGAGCTGGTGGTTGCGACGCTGGCGGGAAAGACACCAGTCAGATACGAAGTGCGCGAGCGCTGAATGGAAGAACTCAAGATATTCGGAAAATCGTAGTTATATCCATCCCCATTGAAATCACCACTGCCCGGGTTCAGGCTGGTCACATTTCCTTGCGCGTCGACCGTGGCTGGCGAAAACGCCTGATTGGTGAACACCGTAAAACGTTGCCCCTGCTGCAGGATTGCCGTTCCGGCCAGCGTAAATCCATTCGTGACGCGGCTTATCAGGCCATTGGTTCCGAGACCCGGAAGCACGTAGCTGTAACCCAGAGAGAACCGGTTTGGCACATCCCAGTCCGACCGGTTGTAGAAGTGCTCAAAATCATTCGTTGGATAATTGCCCCAGTTATCCATGGATCGGCTGTATGTGTAAGACCCGGTGACAAAACCGCGGGAGGTGATGCGACCTTTAATCCCGGTCACCAGAGCGTTGTAATTCGAATGTGCGAGATTTCTCCCGTACGTGATGGCTCCAAAGCTCGGATTGAGACGAGTCGGTGACGTTCGGTACTTCCCGGGCAATACTCCAGGCGCTTGCCGATACAGGTCGCCGTTGAATCGATTGACGTCGGTTCCGTAGATCGTCGCAGTCGTGCTTCCCCCTCCCGTGACTAGATTGTTCGAGATGGATCCCACATACCCCACGGTCGCCACAAAACCTGCACTCAGCTCCCGCTCTACCGTCAACGCGAAGTTCAGCGTGTTGGAGGCGCTTGTATAGCGATCAATGCCACCGATATTTACTTGTTGCCCCGTGATGCCACCCTGCGCATTTAGCGGCTTACCCACAAATGCCGGGTAGGCGAAGCCGCTCGGGGCGCTGGAACTGGTGCCAAGGGCAAAGATCGGGGATGCGGTCGTGCCATCGTTATAGAAGGTGGGGACGACGTAGTTCGGCGGGTTGCCGTTGAACACGTCACCTCCCTGCCCCAGCGTCGGCCCGTCATGGTACAGGCCCACTCCCCCGTGCAGCGTGCTCTTGCCATCGCCAAAGATGTCGAACGCGAAGCCGGCACGTGGCGCAATGGACCGTACGCTGCTCGCGTAAGCGCGCTCCACCACACGCAACGACCCACTCGCTACCTGCTGGTCAAAGGTGCCGCCCGTACCCGGGGGAAAGTTGGCGTATTGCAAGCCGTCCCTGCCATACGGATTCCCGAAATCGTCGTAGCGCAAGCCGAAGTTTAATGTTGCACGTCGGTTGATTTTCCAGGTGTCCTCGGCGAATCCGCCATTCGTCTTCGTCCCGTACCCGTAATTTCCGCTTGCAGGCTTGCCGGTGATGGAGTTGTATGCCAGGGAGCCTTCGCTCACTGGGCGGTCTTGCACCAGGTCGAGAACGTTATTGAAGTTGAAGCTGGGCTGGTTGTGCACTGAAGCAAAGAGTGCATCGCCGGTGTAATACACACCATCTACACCGAAGCGCAGGCTGTGATTGCCGACAATGTGCGTGAGAACATCACGCCAGTGGTAGTTCGTCTGGATGAAATCGCCTTGTGCAAATCCGACCCCATACCCGCTGACGCCACCCACCGAGACGGCGGGTACTTTGAAATCTCCTGTGCGGCTGTTCGTTCCCTCAACCCTCAAGTACGCGGCGCTCGCCTCATTCAACGTCTTCGGCGTGAACGTGTGAGTTTCATTGACCTGGTATGCCTGGGTCTGCGAGGTGTTGTTCGTGCTGAATGAGGGTCGCTGATTCGGTGCACCGGTGTCCAGATGTTGCCGGTACACCGTTCCATAAAGCCTGTCTTTGCTGAAATATTTATCGAGCCGCACGTCGTACTGAACCGCGTTCCTGGGAGAAGAGCTGCTGAAGTTGCCGCGGTCGATTACCGGAGTCGAACAGGGCAGGAAGCTCGTGCTCGCGGTCCCGCAAGCCTGCCCGGAGCCCACAGGAAACGCTTGGGCGGCGGTCTGCGCGACAGAAACACTCGAAATCCCGCTCGCGGCATAATTAGACACGATGCCGGTTCCAACCGTGTTTGGAAATGTCGTCTTCGCAAACTGAATGAACACTGGGTCTTCAAACGTAACACCCGACGGATTGTTGGCTGCTACCGATCGCAGCGGCTCGATTGAAAAGAAAAAGAATGCCTGGTGGTGTGGCACGATGGGGCCACCAATGCCCGCCGAGATGTTGTTGCTGTGGTACGGCTGGTACGTCCCAAAGTGCTGCCGCGAGATCAGGTATTGATTCGTAAAGTAATCGCTCGCAAAGCCGTGGATGCGGTCCGTTCCGGACTTGGTCGTGATGCTGGTTTGAATCGAACTCGCCCGCCCATAATCCACATTGAAAGTATTCGTCTGGATGGCCACCTCGGACACGGAGTCAGGGTTAGGCGTCAGGTTGGTGACACCCGGTCGGACGCTGCTCGTTATGTCAAGACCATCGATCACGTACAAGTTCCCGTTTGCTCCGCGACCATTTGCGCTAACGTCGTTTGCGGCTTCCGTGTTGAAGTTGTCGCTCGTCGTGCCCCGTCCGCTCACTCCCGGTGCAAGGGTGATGAGGGTCACAAAGTTGCGACCGGGCACAGGCAGATTGTCAAAAGCCTTTGTGTCCAGCGTGAGTTGATTGCGAGTCTCAGCCGTGTTCAGCAGCGGTGCTTCGGTTGTGACCGTCACGCCTTGGGTCACGCCCTCTGCGCCAAGCGTCAGCGCTACGTCCCGCGTCTCATTCGTGCTCAGCACGATGGCTGCTTCGGCTTTGTTGAAACCCGTCGCGACCGCGGTGATACGGTAATTTCCCGGAGCCAGGCTGGGAAAGCGATACACACCGGAACCGTCCGTAGTCGCTGTCCTGTTCACGTTCTTCTCGATGTTGAGAAGATTGATCTGTACGGACGGAAGCACCGCGCCGGTCGCATCTGCAACCGTTCCCTGTATGTTTCCGCTGAACTGAGCCAGCAGGGGTAGCCCTGAGAACACCGATACGATAAACATGAGCACAGCCGGAAGGCGAAACGAACCAAAGTGTCGCCTGGTTCCCACCTCTGGCCTGATCGTTGCGAAAGAGAACATCCGGGCGACCCATTGCTCTTGGAAACGGTTGTGGAAGAACATGTCACGCCTTTCAAGACAATTTGCTGAAACGTTTCATTTCGACAACAGCTTTATACCGCCGAACGCAACAATGTCAAACACTCCTGGTCGAGAAAAGACAACGTTCGTTGGAAAGCACCGTGGATTTGGGTCGACGAACTGTTCCAAGTAGCTCGTAGATCTTCAGCAGCATTACTTCTGGCTAAACCAGGCCCGGGCTCAGGTGCCCCCTCTTGGCGTGCTCTATCGATTGTTCAATGCAGGCCGGTGGTTGGCACAGACCGGCTACTTCCGTTCCGTCCAGCCCGCATCCTTGGTGGCTTCAGAGTATTCCCGTGCTGATGAGCGGTTCACCATCTTCCTCTGCAGAGATATGCATCCGCCGTTAGGAAAGCTTTGGCTTCAGATAAAGTCCTGGTGATATCGGCAACGGGGAACGCGCTTCTCGCCAGTTGAGAGGCTCCAGAGGGGATCCCTCAGGGTTTAGCGTACGGTTTTGACGTTTGGTGTAGTGACGCCGATTCTATCGACACCGGTACCGCATCCGGCCGGTGGTTCTTCCATGTCATAGCGAGCCTGGCTGAAATGGAACAGGAACTCACCATTGAACGAACCCGTGCCGGCCTGCAGGTAGCACGCCAACTCGGCCGCAAAGCGGTCGAAAATGCCAGATGACCGACAGCAAAATCAAATCGGCCAAGAAACTCTTCGCCAGCGGCGTCCCCCCCCGGGACGTGGCCACCAACCTCGGAGTCTCTGTGCCAACCCTCTACCGTTGGATTCCAGCCTCCAGCCACCCTTAGCGTACGCTGTTGTCCGTTTTTTGACGGGACCCCTCTTTGCGTGATGGAGATACCTGGTTGTCTGGAAGCTTGATCGGCTGGGCCGCAACGTTGAAATTTGGTTGATCTAGTAGGCAAACTCCAGAAGCGGGGAGTCCAGTTCAGAAGCCTGACCGACGCAATAGACACCGGCACAGCATCAGGACGCTTCTTCTTTCATGTCATGGCCAGCCTTGCCGAGATGGAACGGGAACTTACAGTTGAGCGGACTCGCGCTGGTTTAGAAATCGCCCGCCAGCTCGGAAGGACGGGCGGCCGCAAGCGGCAGATGACCGAAAGCAAGATCAAATCTGCGAAGAAGCTCCTCGCCAGTGGCGTTCCGCCCAAGGACGTAGCCAGCAACCTGGGAGTCTCTGTCCCAACTCTCTACAGGTGGATTCCTGCTTCCACAAACCCTTAACGTATTATCTCGGTTTCGGGAGAGGAGAAACAAGTTCACATGCGCTACTCGCCAGTAACAATGGCTGACGAGAAGACAAGTTCTCAACTAAGCGATGCGACATGTGGAGCCAATTTCTAACACATGTTGCTGCAACGCAGAAGTGACCAGTTGCCCAACCGAGGCGAGGATTGCATCCGTTTCGCATCTGTCCTTGGGCACTCTATGAGATAGACGCTCACAAGCAGCGGAGCCCGACCGTCTGGCCAGTAGATGGAAATATCGTTCGTTGTGGTCGTGCCGTTGGCTCTCGTTTTGTCGCCCTGCCCGCCAGCCGTTTGGAAGGTTGGAACGAAGGCGGTGTCACCGTAGGTGTTCTTTACCATCCACTGAACGAGCAGATCGCGCGTGCTCTTCGCAAGCGTATCTCCTAACAGCAAACGGTGGAGATTGTCCACGAGCTTGTGGACACATTGAAAAAACAGGGTCTTGAGGACGGTGAGATTCGGCAGCTCTTCGAAGCCGAAATCGCCGGAGAATTCCAACGGAGGTAGTTATGGCAACAGTCATTGAAACAATCGAGCTTGCGAAAGTACAAGAAGCACCAGGCGGTACGTGGTCTCAGCGTGTCCGTTCAGGCCGGTTCCGTGTGTGCTTTCCTAGGGCAGAACGGAGCTGGAAAGAGCTCGACGACCAAGATGTTATTAGGGACCTCGATACTACTTACTTTCTAAATCAGATTTACAAAATCTGCACCAAGTTTGTTAGTTTTACTTATAATCTTCACAAATGAGCCTGGGCACATCATCCATTCGCAGTCACAGCCACGAGAGTGCGCTCTGACGCTGCGTCGCGTGATCGGGGTGCAGCCGTCGCGCCCTGCGAACCTGAGACAAGCCAACAAAGACTACGTTCTGCATTTGCTGCGCGCCAATGGTCCCTGTTCGCGTGCCGATTTGTCCCGGATCTCCGGTTTGACGGCGCCTACCGTGTCCCTCGTTACCACAAACCTGATCAGCAGTGGTCTGGTGGAGGAGATGGGCGAAGGTGCCTCCTCCGGAGGTCGCAAGCCGTCGATGCTTCGTTTCAACGCAGAGCACGGATACGTTGCCACAGCCGATATCGGTGGCACCCGTGTGCGAATGATGCTGGCTGACCTGAACGGTACACCCGTGGCAGAGTGGGACACGCACATCGGGCAGCGACAGAAGACGCCGCGCGGGGTCGTCAACCTGGTGCAGCAGGGCCTGCAAGAGATGGCGACAGCAGCGGGTGCCGTGGGGCGGGTGCTGCACTTTACGGCAGGTGCCCCGGGCATCACCAATGTGACGAGTGGCGTGGTGCTGGCTGCGCCCAACCTTACCGGATGGAATGAGGTTCCGTTGCGCTCCATGCTTGAGCAGGAGTTGGGGATTCCGGTTGGGGTGGAGAACGACACCAACCTGGCGGCGGTGGGCGAGCATGCAAAAGGAGTCGCGCGAGGAGTAGAAAACTTCTTGTTTATCGCCATGGGCACCGGCGTTGGCGCGGGCATCTTCATGCGGGGTGCGCTTCATCATGGAATGTCTTGGTCCGCCGGCGAGATCGGCTACTTTCCCGTTGCCGGCCTTCCGCGGCAGCGCGTGCAGATGCATGAGACGGGACAGTTGGAAAGAAGGATCGGGGGCCTCGGCATTGAGGAGCAGTGGGCGGATCGGCTGCGCGAGGAACAGCGCGCAGACCAAGCAGCGCTGGCCGGGCTGCGTGCGCCGCAGATCTTCGACCTGGCGGAGACCGGTGATCGTTGTGCATTGCACGTGCTAAACCACACGGCTCGCCTGCTTGCCGATTGTCTGAGCGCGGTTGCGCTGCTCTACGATGCCGAACTCATTGTTCTGGGCGGCGGTGTCGGATCGCATCCCGCTCTTTGCCTCGCAGCGAAACAATGTCTGCGGGAGAATGATTTTGCTTTGCCCATTCTTAGCTCGTCTTTGCTGGGCACGCAGGCGCAATTGTTTGGCGGCATATCACTTTCACTTTCAGCCATTGAAGCAAAGATGTTGTGTTCGTAGCTTTGCAGTTCCACGTTCCGCATGCCAGGTAGATTCCGCAACACTAATTTTGACGCTTCAGAGTTCGCACCTATCCCGGAGGTTCCATGACCCAGCTATCCCGCACACTTCTGCTTTTTGCGCTTGTGCCGCCCGCTACTCTGTCAGCCTTTAGCCAATCGCAATCGATCAACGGCACCATTCGCGGGCAGATCACCGACATGTCTGGAGCGCCCCTGCCCAACGCCGCCGTGACTGTCACCAACACGGACAACGGCTACACGCGCCGTCTGACGTCGAACGACGATGGTCGCTATATTGCGCCAAATCTCCCCATTGGCACGTACTCCATCCAGGCGATGATGGACACATTTGCTCCTCTGACACAGAGCGGCGTTCATGTGGGAGCGGGCACCGACAGCACTGTGAACGAGGCGTTGAAGGCAGGTTCGGTTGCGTCAGAGATTACTGTCAGCGATGATGCGCCGATTGTGGAAGCAGCCCGCGCGGACCTGAGCCGCACAATCACCTCTGCTGAAACTCAGAATCTGCCGCTCACCTCGAGAAACCCGTACAACTTCATCCTCTTTCAGCCGGGTGTGTCCGGTCATCCGAATCCTGAAAACGGAATACCTCGCGCGGTAAATACAAATGGCCTGGTGGACCGCGTCAGCTATCAGCTAGACGGCATGGTGGACACCGAAAGCGACCGCTACGGCCTCCGTCTCTTCGCCATCTCCGACAGCTATACGGAGACCGTGCAGACCATCTCGAACGCCTTCAATGCGGAGTTCGGCAATACTGCTGGCATTATCTATAACGTCATCACGCCGGCGGGCACCAACAAGGTTCACGGTGCGGTGCAGTATATCTGGCGACCCAAGGTCGCGAGTTCCTGCCCCATCCTCCAAAATTGCACTCCTGGCGCAGTGAATTACAAGCCTCTGCCTGACCTGCATGTAGATGACCTGACTGGGCGAGTTGGCGGACCAATTCTGAAAAACAGGATTTTCTTCTTCGGCGCCTATGAACACCTGAAACGTGGAAATCCACAGGCCGTTACGGTGACGGCGCCAAACCAGGCTGCGTTGATCGCGCTCGGTGTGCCGGCGAATGACTTCTTTACCGCACCGCAAGTGCAGCGTGCTCAGTGGGCGGACGCACGGGTGGATGTGAACCTGAATGCGAAGAACACGATGTTTGTCCGGTACAACTACTTCCGCAACGATTATCCGTTCAACACTAACGCGGGCGGCCTGTTTCTGCAGAGTGCCGAGGCGGACTTCCGCGATCGCGCCCACATTATTGGTGCGCAGCTGATTACAACGTTCAAGCCGACTCTGCTGAACGAATTCCGTGGGTCCTGGCCCTACCGCAACCAACAACACTTTGCCGGCCCAGCCACGGGAGCTGGCCCTATGATCACGATCAGCGGTGTGGCAAACTTCGGCGGCACCAACGGTGCGGGCGACAAGTTCCAGGAGAAGATTCCATCCTTCAACGACAACGTCACCTTAATTCACGGTGGCCACTCCTTCAAGTTCGGCACCGGCCTGCAGAAAAACAATGACACCCAGTTTGCGGATATTTACACGCAGTTTACCTTTGCCACGCTGAATGACTACATCGCCGCGAAGAACGGCACCAACACAAAGTCGTACAGCGCCGTGACTGCCTCTATCGGACGGCCGGGGGCGGGATATCAGACTGTATTCTTCGACCTGTTCGCGCAGGACACATGGCAGATCTCGCGAAAGCTGGTGGCAAACTACGGGGTTCGCTATGACCAGTACCGAGCACCCGCCGGACTGGCGACGGCACCGCTTGCGGAGACGCGCAACTTCCGTACGCCCATGGGCAACTTTGCGCCGCGCATCGGCTTTGCTTACGCGCCAAACCCAGGAATGGTGATCCGCTTAAGCGGCGGTATGTTCTATGAATCGACGCCTACCAACAGCTTCTACAACCCACTGTATGCCAATGGTCTTACCAACACCGGTAACCTGATCGCTACACTCGGACCCACAGCAACCGGGGCACCGTCCTTCCCGAACACGTTCACCAATGTGCCGGTCTCTTCCCTCCCGACGCCTACACCGTATGCGCTCACTTCGCGCTTTAAAAATGAGTACACCTGGAACGTAAATGCGCAGGTGGAACAGACGCTGGGCAAGAACGATGCTCTCACCGTGGGCTACGTGATGACGAACGGGCGTAACCTGCAGTACCTGCGGAACAGCAACGTCATCCCTTCCACGACGCTTGCCCCGCTGGCTGACGGACGTCCCCGCTTTGACTCGAGAGTCAGTGCGGCTACCCGGTATGACCCGGCCTTCAACGCTATTCGCCTGATCGATATTGGCGCAAACTCGAGCTACAACGCATTGATCACGAACTTCGTCCATCGGCTTTCGGGTGGTCTCACGCTGAACGCTTCCTACACTTGGTCGCATGCGCTTTCCGATGCACCGGAGGCGAACAGCTATGAGAACTCCAATTACATTTCAGACCCTACAAACCGCAAGCGCGACCGTGGCAACAGCTTCGTCAATCGTCCGAACTCCTTCACATTTGCCGGGGTCTACGAACCGCATTTCAGAATCACCAATCGCATTTCCAATGCATTTGCCTCAAACAACAACCTGGCAGTGCTGGTGAACGCAAGCAGCGGCGACCCGCAAAACCTGGTGACAGGAACCAACCTGACCGGCGATGCACTCGCTGTAGGCCAGCAGCGTCCTTTGTTCGTAAGCCGCAACACATTGAGGGCGCCCAAAATTTTCCAGGCTGATGCACGCTTTACACGGACGTTTGGCACGTATTTCGAGCGTGTGAAACCGCAGATCTTTGTGGAAGCGAACAACTTCATCAACCACTCCAACTTCACCTCGATCAATACGAATGCCACCGTGAACACCACAGGTGCGATCGTAACCGGACCGAGCCTTTTGCCAACGAGCACGGTGCTTGAGGCTCGCATCCTGCAGTTCGGCGCCCGCATCGCGTTCTGATCTTTTCTCTAATGCAGGCGGTGGGCGCTTGCGCTTACAGCTTCTTTTGCCCAGGACCAACGAACGATATGATCCCAGCCAGCCAGACCTCAGCCTTTCCTGCCCCCATCTATCGCGAACACGTGTTGCGGCACATCTTTGCAGATGCGCAACGCCTGTTCCTTCCCGCTTTGCTTGAAGTGGAACACGCTCACCTGATCATGCTGCACCAGCAAGGTATTCTTACCGATCAGGTGGCAATTACCTGCATGCGTGCACTGGGCGAGTTAGACCGCCAGGTACTCGGCACGGTGGAGTACGACGGAACCGTAGAGGATCTGTTTTTCCTTGTGGAACGTCATCTTGCGGAACTGGCCGGACGCGACGTCGCAGGCCGGCTGCACATTGCGCGCTCACGAAACGACATTGACCTTACGATGTATCGCATGGTGCTGCGTGAGCGTCTGCTTAAAATGCTCGAAAGCTCGCTTACACTGCGTTCCACTCTGCTCATGATTGCGGAGGCAGGCAAGGCTTCGCTGATGCCGGCCTACACACACAATCAGCCCGCGCAGCCAACAACACTGGGTCACTATATGCTAGCGATGGTGGAGGTCTTGGAGCGCGATGCGGAGCGCGTAATTGCCTGTTATGGAAGGGTAAATCGTAATCCGCTGGGAGCATGCGCGATCACGACGACTGGCTTCCCGATCGACCGCCAACTTACGGCGAAGCTGCTGGGGTTTCGTGGCCTCGTGGTCAACTCTTATGGAGCGATTGCCGCAGTGGATTACGTTGCAGAGGCGTGCAGTGTATTAGCGACCGCCATGTTGAGTCTCGGCCGTTTTACGCAGGATATGTTGCTTTGGTCCACGGCCGAGTTTGGTTACCTGCGGCTCTCGGATGGTTATGTACAGGTCAGCAGTATCATGCCGCAGAAACGTAATCCCGTGCCGCTTGAGCATACGAGAATTCTTGCTTCGCGTGCGCTTACCGAGGCACACGCGATTCTCGGGTCTCTGCACAACACGCCATTTGCCGATGTGAACGATGGCGAAGACTCGCTGCAGCCTCTGGTCGCGCTTGCGTGCAGCGACGGTGAGCGCGCCACTGCGCTGCTCGCGGGCGCTTTGTCTGAGGCCTCCTTCAATGTCGACCATATGCGTGATCGCGCGCATGGCAGCTTCCTCACAGTTACCGAGGTGGCCGACACCCTTGTACGGCAGTGCGGCATCTCGTTCTATGAAGCTCACGGCATTGTTTCCGCAACGGTGCACAGTGCGTCCGGCGACGATCCAGAAAGGTTAGTGACTGAACTCTTTACCCGTACGTCCGCCGCTAACCTGTCCATCACCGCGGACCAGTTACGCACGGCACTCGATCCTGAGCACTTCGTCGCAATCCGTCGCATACCCGGGGGGCCGGCTCTCGAGGCTATGGAATGCCAACTCGCGGCATCGGCGGAACGCTTAGAGGCGGACAGTGTCTGGCTTGCCGGGGAACATCGTCATTTAAGTGAGGCCCACATGGGGCTGCAGGGCAGAAGCGAGGTCCTTCTTCAATAAGTCCGGCAAGCCCTCCCAGGGGTCCCGTCAGAAATGGACGATAAAGCCTCCGCCAATTCGACGGTATTGAGACAGACAAGATGTTTACGGGTAAGGCTTCCGGAAAAGACACGAACCGACCGCAGCTTACCGCCATGCTGGGTTTCGTCCGAGAAGGACACACTATCGGGTGCCAGGCAATGGATCGACTGGCCGAAACCTGGACGATCTGCGAAAGCTGGTGCTCGACTTGGTATCGCGCGGCGTCCATGTGCGGTTTATGAAAGAGAGCCTGACCTTCACGGAGAGGACTCCCCTATGGCGCACTTTGCCCCCGAGCTTGAGAAGCGAGTGCGGGCGTATCAGGGTTATGGTTCGACGTCCTGGCGCGTAGACGAGACCTATGTCAAGGTTGGCGGCCGGTGGAAGTGCTGTCGATAAGCATGGTGTGCTCATCGACTTCATGCTCTCGGATCGCCGAAACACTCGTGCGGCACATCGTTATTAACGAAAGCACTGACGGTATGCGGAACTGGCCACCAGTGTCCATTACCACCGATAAGCTCCGCTCCTACCCAGAAGCGATTGAGAAACTCAAGCGTGACGGCCAGCTATCGAAGGACACGAGGCACCGAACATCGAAGTACCTGAACAACATGATCGAGGCAGACCATGGGGCGTTGAAGCAGGTCATCAAGCCGACCCGAGGCTTTCAGACCTTGCGGACTGCGACAGCGACGATCAAAGGCTTCGAGATTATGCGGATGATCCGGCGCGGACACTGCCTAACGTGCAAGCCAGGCGTACGCAATGAGATCCGCTTTTGTGAACCGAGTTTTCCAAGTTGCCGCCTGAACTCTCGAACGGATCCAGGCGAACTGCGCTCCAGCTAGTTAATGCAACAGAGCCGAGGCCGCAGAAGCAGTTCTCAACATGGCATCTCAGAAACTGGCAATTGCAGAATTGTCGCTTTCACAGTGGTAGATAACGTGAGATCAATCCGTGTGATGGAACGACTCGGGATGCAGAGAGACTTTACAGGAGATTTCGATCATCCTGCCGTTGCAGAACCTAGTCTGAAGCGACATTCGCTCTACCGAACCATCGCTACATACAAAAGGGGTGACTGACGAGTATCAGGCCGCTGCCCGTTGCGAGGTTGAATCTTTAATACTTCGGATTTGAGAGTTGCGTTTCGACTGCCAGGGTGGAAGCTAAGCGTACGATTTTTTGACGTTTGGTGTAGTGAACCCTAGAGGGGGAACTTACTGCGCGACCTGAGCTGGACGGCTCCTCGCGTCGCGGATGAAGATGATCCATTGATTAGGCCAGCATCATCAGGCGGCCATGCGCTTGCAGACCATAAGAAGCGTGAGTGCCCTGCCGCTCGGCCGTTTCACCCCGGCCTCCGACTTCTCGACCGCCGATTCGCGGCCGTCTAGATGACGGGCGAACACGCGAGGTCGTCCAAGCTGAAGGAACGCGCCTGCAGATTCTCGGCGAGTTGGTGGATCTTATCCGGAGTCCGCGGGGACGAAGCTGTCTCGACGACGATGGCAGCGCATTTGACAGTCCTCGCCGCTTCCAGAGCGTCTCCCCAGGGATCGGTTCCTTGCAAGGGGACGTTTGCATGGCCATCCGTGAGCAGGACGAGCAGGGTCGAGGCAGTGACGTAGCGCCGCGCCAAATCGAGCGCGTGCGCGAGCGGCGTGCGTCCGCCGGTGGGGATGTATTCGAGGGCGGCAAAGGCCGCGCTGAGGTCCCCTGTGGGTTCGAGAATCACATCGGATCTAGAGCCCCGGAAGACGATGATGGCTACTTCGTCCTCTCGTGTGAACGAGCGTGTCAGCAGAGCGCGGGCCGCACCTTTGACGAGACGCATGCGCTGTTGCGCTGCTTGGGAGCCGCTTGAATCGATGACGAAGAGGAAGCGGGTTCCGTTCTTTGGTTCGCGCATTCGATCATGGAGGTCCGATAAGCGCGGGTGAGGGCGTCCGGTCTCGCGGAGGGCGTGCGTGAGCGTCGCGCGTAGGTCGAGTTCGGCCGGAGCCTCCGATCTGCGAGATCCTGTTACGGGCCCAAGACGGACACCGTCTGCCGTGCTCGGGGAATGCGAGTTTCGCTGGTGAGGAGGAATGGCACGGATCGCAGGGGCGTCCACCGGCGTGGGTGCGAAGGTCTGTTCAGCGATCGGCTTTGTGCTGTCCGGTGATGGATTTAGGACGGGCGTGGGCGAAGTCGGCGGAGGCGATGGCGGCTGGCGTGGCTCTCGGCTGCGATGTCCATCTCGATGCGCAAGAACGAGCGGAAGCACGGCTGTGACATGCTCCTGAGCAACCGCCGGGTCTGCCCTCAGGGCCGCGTGGGCGACTGCGGCACGCAAGATGGCGAGGTCTGCCCGGAGCGATCGGACGCCAGCCTGGCAAACGCTTGTGCTGATCTGTTCGAGAATCTCAGTGGGGCAGAGTATCGCGCCGAGACGGCCTCGCGCGCGAAGAATCTGTGCCGTGAGCCGTTGTTGCTCGCCGCTGAACTCATTGGCGAATGCCTCGGGGTCTCTATCGAATGCCAATCTTCGCTGCAGCACCGCCATGCGCTCGATCGGGTCAAGCGGAGCCGATACGTCAACAGACAACGCGAAGCGGTCCAGCAGTTGCGGCCGCAGCGATCCTTCTTCCGGATTCATGCTGCCTAAAAGAACAAACTCCGCGGGATGCGAGGCGCTGAGCCCCTCGCGTTCGACCAGGTTTAGGCCACTCGCCGCAGTGTCGAGCAGTGCGTCGCCGAGGTGTGCCGCGAGCAGGTTGATCTCGTCGACATAGAGCACACCGCCATGCGCCTCCGAAAGGAGCCCGGGCTTCAGAACGGGGTCGCCCTGGAGCGTACGCTCCAGGTGCAGGCCACCCAGCAGACGATCCTCGGTGGTGCCGATAGGCAGATTGATAAAGGGCGCAGGCGAGGGAAGCAGCGCAGCAAGAGCACGTGCCGTCGTGGTTTTGCCGGCCCCCTTGTCACCGCGCAGAAGCACTCCCAGGCGCCAGTCGATGGCCGCGAGCAGAAGTGCAAGCTTCATCTGGTCCTGCCCAACGATGGCGGCGAAGGGATACGAGAAGGGCTTCATGGAAAGACCTGTTGCTGCTGTTCGCTGTGAGACTCCAGTAGGCATTCGGTGTCATTGAGCACCCGTCGCAGAGCTTCGAGGGTTGCAGGTGCGGGGTTCTCCCAGAGCTCGCGGCGAGCGGCTTCGAGGAGGCGCTCTGCGATGGTGTTGAGAGCCCAGGGGTTCGAAGACCGGAGGAACTCCTGCATCTCCGGCGATAGCGCGTAATGTTCGGCGAGGCCCTGATAGACGAAATCGGGAGCGATGTGTGCCGTTGCATCGAAGCCAAAGATGTAGTCGACGGTCGACGCCAGTTCCAGGCCGCCCTTGTAACCGTGCCGCTTCATGCTTTCGATCCATTTGGGATTGATCACGCGGGATCGATACACGCGAAGGGCTTCTTCCTTGAGGTCGCGAACCTGTGCTGACTCCGGACGCGAGGTGTCTCCGAAGTAGGCTTTAGGCTGGCGCCCGGTGAGGGCACGAATTGAAGCGATCATGCCACCGTGGAACTGGAAGTAGTCGTCGGAATCGAAGATGTCGTGCTCGCGGTTGTCCTGGTTATGAAGGGCCACCTGAATGGACTTCAAGCGCACGGCAAACACCGCCTGCGCATCGGCGCCATCGGCGCCTTTCGCATAGGCGTAGCCGCCCCAGGTGAGGAAGCTTCGGCCGAAGTCGTGCTCGTCCTTCCAGTTTCCCGTTTCGATCAGAGGCAGGATGCCTGCGCCGTACGTGCCCGGCTTCGAGCCGAAGATCCTATACCGGGCCTGGGCGTCGGCCTCATGCTCGGGCAGGTCGACCGTCCGCTCCAGGTCGGCCAGGTAGTGCTTGCGGGGAAAATTTTCCGCGAGCGGCTCGTCCCGTTCGATGACCAGGGACACAGCGTGGTCGAAGAGATCGATCAGGTGGGGGAAGGCGTCGCGAAAGAAACCGCTGATGCGAAGAGTCACGTCGACCCGCGGCCGGCACAAGGTGGAGAGCGGGATCACGGCCACGTCTTCGACCCGGCGCGACTGGGGGTTCCAGACGGGCTCAACCCCGAGCAGCGCAAACGCTTGCGCGAGGTCATCACCGTGTGTGCGCATCTGCGAAGTGCCCCAGACACTCAGGCCCATCATCTCAGGATAGGTTCCTTCCTCTTTGCGGAAGCGCTGGATTGCTTCTTCTGCGAGTTGACAGCCGACGCGCCAGGCGGCTTGTGACGGCAGAGCGCGAGGATCGACCGCATAGAAGTTGCGACCGGTGGGCAGTATGTGGGCCATGCCGCGCGTGGGTGCGCCTGCAGGTCCGGCCGGAATGTACTTCCCCTCGAGCGCATCCAGAAGATGCCTGACCTCATCACTGGTCTGCTCAAGCTTCGGGACCAGATCGACGCAGGCGAACTCGAGAACGCGGCTGATGTCGTCTGATTCGACACCGAGAACGGCGCGCTGCACTTCGGGGGTAACCTCGGGCTGAAAACCTAGCGTTTCGAGCATCGTGTAGAGGTCGAGGCTGGCGCGATCGAGTGCTTCGAGTACGTCGGCGAAGGTGTGGCAGGACTGGCCGAGGAACTCTCTGCTGAGAGGCAGCCGTGCGCCGGGCTTTTCGAGCAGAGATGTGAGGTCGAACCCGAAGGCAGCCGCGAGGCTGGACTGCAGGCTGGGTGCTCCCACATTGGACAGTCGCGTAAGGGACCGGAGCATGTCCGGAAGCGGCGGCATGTGGCCGAGGATGTGAAGGCCGTCCCGGATCTGCGCCATGCCAAGCTCGCACAAGTAGCCGTCGAGGTCTTCGATGAGGTGCGCGACTTCATTGCCGTTCATGGAAGCCAGGGTGGCGGGGATGCCTTCGGGTGTGAGTGCGTCGTCCCACTCATGCGTGTGATCTCCGCGTTCTCGCGTGAGCATGGTCTTGAGATCGAGATCGGCCTTGAGGTTCGTCTCCTCAACCAGCTTCCAAATCTGCTGCTGCACCAGCGGGACCTTGGTGGGGTCGAGCTTTTCGACGGCGTAGTACTCGTTCACGAGTTGATTCAGTTCAGCCAGCGAGCCGTAGGTATCGGCGGAGGTCATCGGAGGCGTGAGGTGGTCTACGATGACGGCGTGGGCGCGTCGCTTGGATTGGCTCCCCTCGCCGGGGTCGTTGACGATGAACGGATAAACAAGGGGCAGGTCGCCGAGAAGAAGATCGGGATAGCACTCGCCGGAGAGACCGACCCCTTTGCCTGGAAGCCACTCGAGCGTGCCGTGTTTGCCCATGTGCACGATGGCGTCGGCGCCCCAGCCTCCGTCCGCCTGGGGGGTCGCCAGCCAGCGGTAGAAGGCAGCATAGTGATGCGTAGGAGGAAGGTCGGGCGTGTGGTAGATCGCGTCGGGATCGATGCCGTAGCCGCGCGGAGGTTGCAGCGCGATTAAGGCGTTACCGAGTGGCAGAGCGGCGAAGAGGTAGTCCTGCTCGTCTCCCCAGGGCTCTTCCTGTTCGATGGAAACCACTTTCCCGCCGATCGTGGGGAGAAGTTTTTTATCAGTCTTGCGGGCGGGCAGGATGCTCGGGCCTTGATCCTGCGGCTGTCCCCAGAAGTCCTGCATGCGCCGGTTTGCGCGTTCGGGAAAGGCACCGAACAGGGTGCGATAACCCGAGCGCGAGAACCGCATAGCCTGGGCAGGATTGAGCGGGAATTGTTCGTCGTAGGTACCACGCTCAAGCAGATGCTGCATCAGTTCATCGGAGGTCTCCGGCAGAGGCGCGAGGCGGTAGCCTCTGGCGAGCATGGCCTGGAGCGTCACGAGCAGGCTGGCTGCGGAGTCGAGGCCAACGGCGCCGCCGACCTGCGAGGCCTTCGCTGCGGAGTTGGTAAGGACGAAGGCAATGCGCCTGTCGGGATTCGAGAGGCGGCGCAGAGCGGCGAGGCGAGCGGCGATGCCGGCGACTCGCAGGGCGCGCTCCTGGTGGGCGAGATACAGGCTCTCGGACCCGGCGACACTGCGCTCCTTAAAGGAGATCGGGACGGTGATGATGCGTCCGTCGAACTCGGGGATGGCGACGTTCACGGCGGTGTCGAGGGCGTTCAAGCCGCGACGGGATCCCTCCCAGGCACCGCGCGGCGCTCCGCTTGCGATCGCCTGCAAGATTGGAATGCCAAGGCGCTGAAGTGAGTTGAGGCCATCTCCGGGCATCGTCACGGAGCCTGTGTTGACCTCGCCCAGGGCGAAGGAAAGCGTCGAGATCAGGACGTCAGCGCGACCTTCGATCCAATGGAACACAGCAGGACGCCCGGCTTCTCTCGCCTTCAGGCTGGAGGTGAAGAGGCACAGGGGATTGGTGCCTTTGCTGCGAAGGGCTTCGGCGATGGCCTCGATGAAGGCGGTGTTGCCGCTCACAAGGTGCGCTCGATAGAAGAGCACTGCAACCGTTGGCTTGCTCGCATCTGCCTGCCTCTGCCAGTCTTCCAGGGTCGCTTCGTCAAGGTCGGGGAGGTAGATCCCGTGTTCGGACATCGGAGTGGGCGGGGCGTAGCCGAAGCCGGTCAGCATCAGCCGATCGGACAGGAAGCGGAGCAACTCCGCCATATTATTCACTCCACCGAAGGTGAGGTACTGCGACGCAGTCTGAATCAGATCGGCGGGCACATTCGGCGATTCTAGGAATTCCGAGGTGTTTTCGCCCGTCCCGCTCACGAGGACAAGTGATTGGCCGCGGGCGAGACAAGCGGCTCGTAGCCGATCGAAGCCGGGAATCGCGTTCAGTGGACCGTGGCAACGGAGCACAATGATGCGGGCGCCGCTCATCTCCCCTATGAGCAGAACGTCCATCTGTTCTGGAGTGCGCACGGCGTTGAGCGAGAAGGCGCTCACCCTCATCTCTTCCGGCAAAAGCTCGGAGGCATTCATCAGCGTGAGCAGGTCCGTATCGGCATGCGACAGCAGCAGGACGGAGCCGTTCGGCTGCACTGGCTGGAGAGCCGTGAGGCTCTCCGTTGCAGCGGGGGTGCGAACGTCCCAATCGTAGTAGTTGAAGACAAATTCGGTCAGCTCTGTGGGTGGCTGCAGAAAGCGATCGGCTTTGAGCATCGCCTCGATGTAGTCAAAGATCTGCTGGACCTGCCACTCACTGTTCACGGAGTGAAACCACACGCTTCTGCCATCAAATACCAGGCTGACCACATTGGCCAGAGCGCACGGCCCCAGGCAGCCCGCGCGGGTGAGATGCACGTCGGTTCGGATCTTCCGCTTCAGCCACTCCTGTTTGTAGACGTCAACGGGAACCGCAGCGTACCCGCGTTCGGTGATGCCGCAGCAACAACCGGTAGAGCAGAAGCTGAGGTGTGCTCGATGCTGAACGATGTTGAACGCGCGGCCGTCGGCCCGGATAACGCGCTGGCGATGAGAGGTGGTCGACATGGCTGAAGTTCCTCGGGTGCTGCTATCGTTCTGCGTTGCGGGACAGCGTGGTGCTGAGCAGGGCGTTGCGTTCTGAAGTCTGCACTAGGAATGCACGGTAGCGCCGCGCATCCCGATCGCCTGCTCATCCAATCTGTGCGACTTCGGATCTGAGGGGCGTGCGTGCCCAGATACGGATGGCCACTACGGTTGCAAACAGCAGAATGCCGACCGGTAGGGCGAACCGACTCAGGTCCACTCCGGCGAGCTCGGCTCCGCCGAGTCCGAAGGAGAAGAGCACCACCAAGAGGCCAAGCAGGCGTGAGGCACGGAGCGCCTGGGTCGCTCCGGTCAACGCGAGACGCTGCGTGGAGGCGGCCAGGTAGCCGTCAATTCCGTCGACGAGGACCATTCCGGCGGAGAAGCAAAGCCCAATGAGCCACGCGTTGCTCTGGCCGGCGAGGATCAGCGCTGATAGCTGAGAGGCGGTTTCGAAGCCCGCAGCAAGTACCATGCCCAGCAAGAATGGTTGAGCAACCAGAACGCCACGAGCTGGCCTGGGCGCCTGTTCACGGCGCAGAATCCGATAGAGATTTACCGCGCCTATAAGGATCAGGGTCCATGGACCGAGAAACGCAAGGTGCCCCGCGATGAGATGGCCGATGCCGACCGCGAGCAGAAGAACGATGAGCCCGTGGCCGAGGGCGAAAAAGATCCCATTTGTGGCCCGGGGTCGAATCCGCGTGAGGCCGTCTATAGCTGCTAGATGATCCGGGTCGGTACCGTGCCGGACACCGAGAGCAGCGCCAAGCAGAAGAGACGGATTCATTGCAATTCTCCTTGTTCATGATGCGTGCCGGCTCGCGGAGGACGGCGAGCGGTTGATCCGGGGCGTGTTGCAGCATGGGCAACACAGGCCTCGACAAAGTGGATGGGGATCTCGGGAAGGGACGCCCAATGACCATGGACGTAGGAGGCAAGGACATTCTGTCCGTGGCTGTAGACTTCTTCCATGGTTGCGCCTGATCGGCGTTGATGGAGAGTAAGAGAGCGGGTAGTGGTATCAGGCAAGCCCCGTAGCTCCGAGTAGCGGAACTGGTGGCCACGATATTGCTGTCCGGCGGGGCCCAGCACGGACCGACCAGAGGTCGTGGCCTCCACATACCCGAGCGCTTGCAGGCGATCGTGCATCAGGGCTTCCGCCGAAAAGAGACCCACCATCGGATAAAAGGAGCCATTCAGCAGGCGAATGCCCGAGCAGAGATACATAAGGTCGCTGCACTCCGCATACACGGGGCCACCAGTCTGGGCAAAGGCGCGGATGGAGTCTCGCATCGAGGTGTTCGCGGCGAGCGCTTCCGCGTGCACCTCGGGATAACCGCCGCCGAGGTAAAGGCCGTCAACCTGCAGGACCGCACCGTCGCGGATCGGAGAGAAGGGAACCAGCATCGCCCCGGCTTCGCGGAGAAGACGAAGGTTCTCTTCGTAGTAGAAGTGGAAGGCCGCGTCGTGGGCATACCCATGCGGCAGCGCGAAACGGACGTCCGTTGTTGAGGGCGCGATGCCGGATTCGGTACCGCAAGCGAGGGATCCTCCCGCGCTGCTGCGAGAACGTGTTCGAGGTCGCACCACTGCTCGAGCCGATCAGCCCAGAGATCCAGCTGTTCTTCGGTGAGAGCACCGTGATCGGCAGTGCGAAGACCCAGGTGTCGTTCCGCGAATTTCAGCGCGGGCTCTCGCGGAAGCGCTCCTAGGACGGAGGGGGCGGAGATCGCGGAGCGCAGCAGCTCCAAGTGGCTTCGGCTGCCGACCCGGTTGCAGAGCACGCCCGCGAAGGACAGCTCGGGATCGAAGCTTGTGCAGCCGTGCACAATGGCTGCGAGCGTCCGAGCCATGCCGGCAACATCCACGACCAGCAGCACGGGGACTTGGAGCCATTTTGCCAGCTGTGCGGTCGAGCCTTCGTCCGATGCGGGTCCAATTCCGTCGAAGAGGCCCATGACACCCTCGATCAGCGCGATATCTGCGTCCGACGTGGCGGAGTCAAAGGTGCTCAGCACAGCTTCTCTTCCCATCATCCAAGCGTCGAGGGTGTGGCTTTGGGTCTTGGCGGCTCTTGCATGGTAGGTCGGGTCGAGGTAATCCGGGCCCGTTTTGAAGACAGCGACGCGAAGGCCGCGCCTAGCGAGAGCACGGCAGAGCGCGACCATGCAGGTGGTCTTCCCGCTTCCGCTCGAGATTCCTGCGACCATGAGCCGAGGGATGCTGCGTCGCTGCTTCATCGGCCGCCCTCTGATTCAACAGGCTGAGTGGCTTGCTGGACGAACGGCACTGCGGCATCGGTGCTGCACTGTTGCGCGCGAAGCAGGATCGCAGAAAGTGCTTCCTGCTCCGGCTCGAACCAAGCAAGCTGGCTGCGTAGCCCAATGACGCTTCCAACAAAGAGAATTGCCGGGATCTCAGCCGGCAACGCCGGGACAAGTCGTCCAAGTGTGGCGAGGGTGCCGCAGATGACGTGCTGGCGGGGGGTCGTTGCACTCAGCACTAAGGCGGCGGGCGTGTCCGAGGAGTAGCCTTGGCTCTGCATCTCGGCCAAGTTCGCAGCCAATCTCCTCGCAGCCATGTAGAGCACGGTTGTGCGTTCCTGCACGCTGTCGGGGGCGGCGTTGCGGACGCGCTTCGGCGGCCGTTGGTGCCCGGACACAAGCAGCAACTGCGACGACTTCCCGCGGTGAGTTAGCGGGATACCGGCGTAGGAAGCTGCGCCGAGAGCGGCGGTAATCCCGGGCACTATCTCGAACGGGATGCCTGCGCTGCGCAGATCTTCCGCTTCTTCCGCGCCACGCCCGAATAGGAGTGGGTCTCCGCACTTGAGCCGCACGACGGTCTTGCCGGCCTTCGCTCTCTCGAGCACCGCAGGATGGAGGCGATAGTCGGTCTCTCCCATGCCATGGCGCCGACCGACTGGCAGAAGCTCCGCATGCGGTGGAACTCGAGCCAGCAACTCGGGGGAGATCAAGAGGTCATGGGCGATTACGTCTGCATGCTGTACGAGCTCAGCCGCGCACAAGGTCAGCAGGTCCGGGTCGCCAGGGCCGGCTCCCACCAGGTACACCCTTCCTTTTTTGGTAGGCGCGTTCAACGTAAAGGCATGCGACAGCTTGGCTTTCACCCACTGCATGCGCTCGTGCGGAGCGGAAAGCGTCTCCGGAACCACATGCAGCGTCTCCGGATCGGCATACCGATGGAGCAGGGCCTCGAGCAGCAGCTGATATCGAAGCTGCAAATCCTGGTTGGGTGCACGGACGCCATCCTGTTCGTAGGGCAGCACGCCCCATGGCAGCAGGAAGATCGCATCGTAACGGCGGAGGTATTTTGCGGCTTCCGTGAGCAGAACTCCCCGGCTTGAAGCGCTGAGGCAGCCGTAGTAGAGGGCGTATGCCGCGAAGTCGATTGCGCTGTTATCGGCAACAAAGGCCGGTAAGGCATCTTCGTTTCGGCGGCGTTGATGCCAAAGGCCGAGCAGGGTTTCCTGCAGCTCAGAAGCTGGGAGCTGGGCGAGGTCGGTCGGCGAAGATCGAAGAAAGGCGCGCATCTCTTCATCGATGCAGGGCACTCCAAGATCGCATGCCAGAGCGGCAACGAGGGTGGTTTTGCCGGTACTCGCCGATCCGCAGATCGCGATCCTTGGAGACCAGAGTGGCATGGGTTCAGCCATGGTTCACGTCTCCTTTGGAGGGCTCCGTCGCGGGTCTACCACCCAAGCGCTCACCCTCTGGTCGCTTCAGCAGATACGAGTCCATGATCCAGCCGTGTTGCGCTCTCGCCTGGGCACGAGCGGCTTCGATCGTCCCAGCCACCTCACCCAGGGGACCCGACACGAGGATCTGTTCTTGCGTTCCGACGTAGGCTCCCCAATAGATCTCGTGCGAACCGTCGGACAAGGTCTTGAAGGAGCAGTTGGCATCCAGCATGACGGCGACGTTCTCTGCCTTTTCAAGCTGTGCATCGCTGAGCCGACGGCCCGTTGTGATGAGGATGGATTCGCCAATCCCGTTCAGAGGAATCCTGTGTGCGGCGGAGAGCGCCTGCACGCTGGTGATGCCGGGAATCACCTCATAGTCGAAGCGGATCACGCCGCGCGCCAAGATGCGATCGATGATGCGAAGTGTGCTGTCGTAGAGCATGGGATCGCCCCATACAAGGAACGCAGCGCACTCGTCTTCTTCGATATGCGTGTGAATGAGCTGCTCATAGAGGAGCGCTCGCCTCTCGTGCCATTGCTGTACGCGCTCGCTGTAAGAGGCGACCGCCGGGTCCCGTACCGGGTCAGGAATTTCGATGATCCTGTAGTTCTGATCTGCAACGTGCGCCTGGCAGAGCGCTCTTCTGAACCGAAGCAGATCGTGCCTGGTCTCGCCCTTGTCGGGAAAGAAGAACACATCGACCGCGTTCATCGCTTTCACGGCCTGCAGGGTGAGATGGTCCGGGTGACCCGCACCGATGCCGATCACAAAGAGCTTCCTCATAGGGCTGTCCCGCATTGGGCTGGAGTCCCTGAGCAAGTTCGCAACAGAGGCTTCAGTTCGGTCCAGACTTCGTCGATTGAATTGATGGTCGGAACCGTATGTTTGCGCGGCCTCGCAATCATGACGACGGGGATCCACAGGGTGCGAGCCGCATCTATCTTCGCGTAAGTCGCATGCCCGCCGCTGTTCTTCGTGACAAGGAAGTTGATCGCATTGCTTTCCAAGACCCTTAGCTCTTCCTCCACTCCGAACGGCCCACGCGCAAGGATCAGTCTGTGGTGCGGAGGAAGCGGGGGGATGGGAGCTTCGATGGAGCGAATAAGAAAGGTGGCGCTGCGACAGTTTGCGAAAGCGGGCAAATCTCTCCTTCCGATGGACAAGAACACCGAGGCGCCGGGGCGGTCAACCAGGTCGGCTGCGGAATCGAAGTCTGCCACATCGTGCCAGAGGTCGCCCTCGGTCCGCACCCACGGCTTGCGGTCCAGCGCTATGAGCGGCACAGCAAGGCGCCTGCACGCGGCCTCTGCGTTGCTGCTGATCTGAACTGCGAAGGGATGCGTTGCGTCGATCACCGCCGCGATGTCCTGCTGCGCAAGATACGAGATAAGGCCATCGACGCCGCCGAAGCCGCCCACCCTGACCATTCCCGGCGGGAGCCTTGGATGGGTCACTTCTCCGGCAAGGGAGGAGATCGTGATGAGCTCTGACCGCGTGGTCAGAAAGGTTGCGAGTTCGTAGGCTTCGGAGGTCCCGCCGAGGATCAACACCTTGGGAACAGATCGGGGTCCTAGCTGCTCGAGTTGAACCTTGTGCACTGCTGCAAGCTCAGAGGGGGACCTTGCAGGAGAGACCGTCTGTTCAACGATGGAACGGTATGTCTGTCCGGTCTTCACGTGCGATCTCCTTCCACGTTGCGCTCTCGCCCCGCCGAGTAAAGGTAGCTTTCGCCGAAGGCACCGGTGGCGAGAGAACGTCCGACCAGGATCAGCGCATTCGAGCTTATGCCCGAGCGGCTGACCGCCTCCTGGATGGACAACAACGTCGAACGCAGGATGAGTTGATCGGGCCAAGTGGCTCTGTGAACGACGACCACGGGACAATCTGCGCCATAAAGTGGAAGAAGATCCGAGACCACATGCTTGAGGTTGGTGATCGACAGATGAATGGCCATGGTCGCCCCCGAGCGGCCGAGGGTGGCTAAATCCTCGCCGTTCGGCATGGGTGTTGACTGCGTGGCGGTCCGCGTCAGGATCACCGTTTGGGCCACGGAGGGAAGCGTTAACTCCTGCTGAATGGCCGCGGCCGCAGCAGCGAACGCCGGGACACCGGGCGTGACGTCGAAGAGAATGCCCAACGCTGTGAGGCGCCGGGTCTGCTCGGCCAGCGTGCTCCAGATCGACACGTCGCCGGAGTGGATTCTCGCCACGTCAAGCCGTTCTGCATGGGCCCTAACCATCTCCGCGATGATCTCGTCTAAGTGCATCTCCGCGGAATCGATCATGCGCGTGCCCGGCTGGGCATGAGCCAAGACCTCCCGCGGAACCAGCGAGCCTGCAAAGATGCACACCGGAGAGGCGTTGATCAGATCTCGCCCGCGCAGGGTGAGGAGGTCGGCCGCACCAGGTCCGGCGCCGATGAAATGTACCGTCAAGGCAGCACCGCCACAGCACAGGTGCAATGTTTTCCGCTACGGCGAGGGAGCAGCAGGCGGGCTGCCGGCCCAAGCGCCGCGAGCGCTGCGGCTTCGGCCACGCTTGCCGTGCCGATCGCTTCGAGCGCCCTCGAACAGGCGCTTTCCACGCCGGCGGTGCCCGAAAGAACGCTCGCGGGAAAGAGGACGAGCTTGAGACGGAGGGAACTTGCAACGCGCTCACCGACGGCGGCCCGGCGATCCACGGTGGCCAACAGCATCTCTGATCCAAGTTCCGGAACGTGCGTGTGGATAAGGTCCAGGATGTCTGCGCAGGTTGCGAGGGAGGATGATCCGAATCCGATGGAGAGCCGCTGGGTCATGGCTTTACCACCGACCACTGGGTAATGGGCATCAAGGGCCGCCATCCATGGGTGGTTCCGACTGGCGCAGCGCGTGCCACCAGAATCCTCACGAGATCTCCGCCGTAGGTAGTGTGCAGGGAGGCGAGCATCGCTTCGCTGGTAATCGTGACCGCATTCGCCACAAGCCGTCCACCTGCAGGAAGGCTCGCCCAGCATGCAGCGAACATCTCCGCAGTGAGCCCACCGCCGATGAAGATGGCATCGGGAAGCTCGAGGCCGGCGAAGGTGGCGGGCGCTTCTCCCTGGACCACTCGCAATCCGGGGACACCCAGCTTGTTCGCATTCACGCGTATCCGGTCAGCGCGTGGCGGTTCCGCTTCGAAGGCCGCTGCCGAACAGGAGCGGTGCACGCGCATCCATTCGATCGCGATTGATCCGGTGCCGGCGCCAACATCCCATAAGGTCTGACCAGGTAGCGGTGCCAAACGAGCGAGCGTCGCCGCGCGCACTTCGCGCTTGGTAAGCTGCCCATCGGTGTCGAAGGCATCGTCCGGCAGGCCTGGAACAGGGGAGAGCGTGCGGCTGCCAGCGTCGGTTTTGCACAGCACCGCAACCACATTCAAGTCGTCGCAACGGTTGTCCTTCCATAAGCCCGCGACCTGATCAAAGCGGTGCTCGCAGGGGCCCGCGAGGCGCTCGAATACCGTCATCTGACTTGCACCAAAGCCGGATTGCTGCAGCGTCTTCGCGATCAGGGCGGGGCTGGAACCGTCTTCCGAGTAGAGGATCAGCCGCTCTCCGGGGAAGAGAAAGCGGTGTAGCTGCTCGATCGGGCGGTGTACGAGCGAGATCAGGGTTGTGTCCGCCACGGCCCAGCCGAGACGCGCGCAGGCCAGCGACTGCGCGGAGGGTTGCGGGAACACTCGAAACTCACCGGGGTTGAGGTTCCGGGTCAGCGTGACGCCCACGCCATAGAGCATCGGGTCACCGCTGGCGAGAACCGTAACGCGAGTGCGGCCCCGATGCTCAGTCACGATCTGTTCGACCGCTGGACCCATCGGCGAGGGCCAGCAAAGCCGAGTGGCAGAGCCTTCCGGTACGAGCGCCAAATGACGTTCGCCACCGTAGAGCACGCGCGCGGATGCGACAGCCTCTTTAGCCTGGGCGTTCAGGCCTTCCCAGCCATCTTCGCCGATGCCAACGATGGACAGCCAGCGGTCTGGGTCTGCTTCGATCTGGGGTGACGTGTCTATCGCGTCTCTCCGTAGCTGCGGGGCGTGTACACGATCTCGCGATGCCCGGACAAAGTAAGTGTGCGTGTTCTCGAGGACCCGACAAGAACGACTGTTTGCATGTCGACCAATGCCGGATCCAAAGAACCCAGGTCGGTGATCGTGATCCTTTCTCCGGCTCTTCCGACAGCACGCGCGAGTACAACGGGAGTCTCAGGCGTACGGTAGTCGGCGAGGATGGACCGGGCTTCCGTCAATTGCCATCTGCGCTCCGAGGAGACGGGGTTGTAAAGCGCGAGCGCGAAGTCGGCGGATCCGACCGCGTGCAGGCGTTTGGCGATCACGTCCCAGGGCTTGAGCCGGTCGGACAGGGAGATCACACAGAAGTCGTGTCCGAGCGGGGCACCGACGCGCGACGCGGCTGCCTGCATCGCGGAGAGGCCTGGGACGACGCGGATGTCCAGAGCCCGCCAGGCCGGCGGGCCGTCTTCGACCGCTTCGAAGAGCGCTGAGGCCATGGCGAAGATGCCTGGGTCACCGGAGGAAACCACGCAGACGCGGCGGCCGGATTCTGCGAGCGCGAGCGCGTGGCGGGCACGGTCCACTTCGACCCTGTTGTCGGAGGCGTGACGCTCCTGACCGGCTGTCGCGGGCACGCGGTCAAGATATGGCTTGTACCCGACCAGATCCGTCGCTTCTGCGAGGAGCCTGTGTGTTTCGGGCGTAATCCAGTCAGCGGCGCCAGGACCCAAGCCGACCACCGACACCCGTCCGGGAGAGCCTGGGAGCGGATGGCGTTCGATGGTGTACAACTCCGGGACGAGAATGAGCGAGAAGTAAGGAACGCTCGCCGGGTCCACCTCGTCCAGTGGGAGGATGCGCTCGGAAGCCATGGTGGCCCGCTCGATGTAGAGCGATTTGCCGGCGACACCTGCCCGGATGAGGGCGTTCTTAACCTTTGTGAAGTTGCGACCGAGTTTTATGATGGCGAAGGCGCCATGCGAGCTCAGGCGAGAGGTCAATTCCTCCTCCGACAGCGTTCCCGGGAGGATCACCAACTCCGTGTCCCTTCTGACCAGGGGCGCTCCAAGCCGCGCCGCCGCGGCCATCACGGAGCACACCCCGGGCACGACTTCTGTCGCAAAGCGATGTGCGAGCCGGTCGTGAAGGTACATGTAGGAGCCGTAAAAGAAAGGATCTCCCTCACAGAGGATCGCCACGTCTCTGCCGCGATTCAGATGATCGGCAATCTGCTCCGCCATGTGATCGTAGAACTCCGCGATGGCGCCCTCGTAACCGCCTGGGTGGTCGGTGATCTCCGTCGTGACCGGATACACCATGGCGATTTCGATCTGCCCGTGCACCAACTCGTCCGTGAGGATCCGGCGCGCGTTGCTTTGGCCGTGCTTCGCGGTCGGGTAGGCGATAACGTGCGCCTCGCGGATCACGCGTAGGGCCTTACGCGTGATCAATTCCGGATCGCCCGGGCCGAGCCCGACGCCGAACAGCCGTCCCTGCCTCGCGGGCTCGATCATTCCTGCTCCGTGGCGAGCGCGTTGACGGCCGCTGCTGCAATGGCACTTCCACCGCGCCTGCCCAGGACCGTGAGGAACGGCAGGGTCCCTCCATGCGCGGCGAGGGCTGCCTTGGACTCCGCCGCACCCACGAAGCCTACGGGGATGCCAATGATGGCCGCCGGCGCGGGCGCGCCGTCCTCGATCATCTCCAGCAGATGGAAAAGCGCGGTAGGGGCATTTCCAATCACGACCAGAGCGCCAGCGAGCTTGTCTCTCCAGAGTTCGACCGCAGCGGCGCTGCGTGTGGTTTGAAGCCGTCGGGCCATGTCCGGCGTGAGTGGATCCTGAAGCATGCAAAGCACCTCGTTTTCGACAGGAAGGCGGGAGCGGGTGATGCCATTCGCAACCATCATGGAGTCACAGAGGATGGGGGCACGGCTCCGCAGCGCTCGCGTCGCAATCTCGGCGAAGTCCGGCGATGCGGAGACGAACTGAGAGAGATCGGTCATGCCGCACGCGTGGATCATGCGCACGACAACGCGGGCCAGGTCCGCCGGAAGGCGGGACAGGTCCGCTTCCGCCCGGATCGTGGTGAATGACTCACGGTAGATCGCCGCTCCGTCCTTTTCGTAGTTGTAGTTCAACGGTTGACCTCTGATGGCAGCGTTGCGTGCATGGCGGCAATGGCTCCGATTGCAGAGCCAGAGGACAACGTCGAAGGCGGCGAGCCGTCCATGCCGGATAGCCGGTAACCGCCTGCGCCAGCCACGAGCTTCACGGTTGCCGGCGTGCGCATCGCACACTGCTTTTCGCAGCCGGCCATATGAACGCTCCACCCCGGTTTGCGCTCGCGAGGTGCCAGCACGCGGGCCAGATCGGCTGCGTCTCTCCGAACGTCAGCGAGGGAGGCCTTGCAACCCTCGCTGCCCGCACAGGCGACGATGCCGCTGAATCCTTCGCTGTCCTCCGCAGACAGCCCGATCCCGCGAAGTTGAGGTAGCACCTCCGAGACGGCACAAAGCGCGACCGGGCCCATCACGATTCCGCGCCAAGGGGCGAGTCTCAGATCGAGGCTGTGCTCCGTTGCCATGGAAGCGATGGCGCTGGCCTGAAGCGCCGAGAGCCGCCCAAGAGGAATTGACGGGATGATCTCGGAGAAGCCATCCCGCTTGCCGGAATGGACGCCGATGGGCGGCTCGGCAATGGCGTGAGTAGCCTCCGGTGTCGGGTGCCGGACGGCAGCTGACGCGAGAGCGCCTCGGAGCTTCTCCATACCGTCTGGCATGGCGACGAGGTTCTTCCCTCGTGCAGCAACGGCCGCACGCCTGCAAGCGAGCAGACAGGTTCTCGCCGCTTTGAGCAGTGAGTTCACGGCCTGCTCGGTTGAGAACGCAAGGCCACTGGAAGACCCCGCCACGAAGAGCTCCCAGGCGATCTGGTCTGCTGCCCGGAAGGCTCGAAGGGAAATGTCGTCAACCTCGTGGCTGAACCAGCGTCCTCCGCCGTCCAGGCCGATGCTGAACTTGGGATGAAGATCGGCGAGGAGCGCGTCTTTCAGGAGCTGCTGATCGAGCAAGCGGAGGAGCGATTCGGTGTCGAACAACTCGTCCGGGTCGCGCCCGGCGAGGGGACTGCTGACGATATTGCGAACCCTGTCATGCGCCGGCGAGGGAAGCAGGCCAGCCGCTGTGAGGCGAGTGGTCAACTCTGGCAAGCTGTCATCCGCGATCCCGCGCAGCTGCAGGTTCGCGCGCGAAGTGATGTCCATGTATGAACTGGCGTGGGATCTCGAAGCCGCTGCAACGGCCGCGAGCTGACAGGGCTGGAGCAGACCGCCGGGGACGCGGATGCGGACCAGCAGGCCGTCCTTCGCCGGAACCGCGTTCAGGATGCCGGGGCAGAAATTGTCACCAGCTCTCATCGTGCATCCTTCGCGGGTTCAGCAACGGCTGTGAGACCAAGCCGCTTGATTTGCGAGAGAGAGTATTAGGAAGAGATCGAAGGCATCTGGTGGAGCGAAGCGCTGGTTCGCGACTCGCCCGAAGCCACTGCAAACGAATACCCGACCCCTCCCCTCGGAGTGTCTGATAGCTGTCCGTCTCCGGACAGGGCTCTTCGGCAGGTCTTCGGACTTGCAGGCTGCCTACTGGCTCCAGCTTCCCGGTTCGTCGCGAACCAGTGCTTTTGGGGAGCGTTCGTTCCTGCTTACCGCTGCGGGGCAGTTCCGGATTCTCACCGGATTCCCTTTTCGGCCTGATTCGCGGAGAAATCAGGCACCGGGGAGCCACCTCAGTATAGGGCAGAAGCGGGATCGTGGGAAATTGAGGCCAGGAAGCCGCCCCGGGGGTTGGGCTCAGGAAGAGCGCCGAGCGAGTACACGGCGGAGAGCCGCAACGAGACGTTCGTTGTCAGCCGATCGTCGGACCGAGACCCGCAGGTGCGGGGGAGAAAGCCCTTCAAAGTTGGCGCAGGTGCGGGCGAGTACGCCTTCGAAGTTGATCAGATCGGCCCCGATGGTCTCTGGACGCACACTGGGAGGAAATTTCAGGAGCAGAAAATTCGCTGCCGAGGGATAGGTGTCGATGCCAGCGTCTCGGAGCAGCGATCGAAGGTGGTTTCGCCTGGCTGCATTTCTCACACGGAATTTTTGCTCAAAGGCAGGGTCTGCGAGTGCGGCTGAGATCCCTTCTGCAGCCAAGGTGCCCCCGTTCCAGCAGAAGGCCCGAATCTGGTTGATCACCGCTGTACGCCGGGACACCTACCGGTCCCGAACGCGATGGATCGCCTGCAGGTCCAGCTGGTCGTCGGTTTTGATCGGAACAAAGCGCATGTTCTTGCGTTCAACCGCCTCAGCGATGGCCTCGGCATCCACGAAGTCGTTCTTGTTCGACTTCACAAAGGGCTTCACGAACTGGGCTGCGATCAGCCGAACATCGTGGCCCTGCTTGCGCAGTGCCCGACCCAGGAAATGAGCCCCGGAGCAAGCCTCCAGGCCGATCAGCGAAGTCTGCAGTGGGCGGTGTAGACTAGTAGCTGCTTCTGCGTGAACTTCTTCTTAACCAACACCTTGCCGGCTGCTCCAAGCGCCACCGGGTTCTATGATCCATCCGGACGGAACTGGGCCAGATACGTCTGCCAGAATTCCACATTGAGAGGATGTCAAGGAGGCACTCAGCTCTACGGGTATGAAAGTGGCTACGGAGGATCACGGATTACCCAAGGTTCAGATCCTATCCAAGGAACTAATGCATCTTTTGGGTATGACGAGTTCAATAGACTGACGTCAGCTCACTACAACGATAAGCAGCAGGCTCAGCTATGCGTATGATCGCTATGGCAATCGTTGGTCTCAGATAGTGATCCAGGGGACCGGGCCGTCTCCATCGCTTTCTTCAATGCATCCAACAATCAGGTGAGTGGCTATTTAATGCGACGCCGCCGGAAACCTTTTAGCCGATGGGAGCCATAACTACCCTATGATCCCGAAGGCAACGTCACTGCAGTAGACGGGGGGAATACGGCCTACTACGTTACGACGCGTTCAACCGGCGAGTGCAGTCGAAGGTAGGCGGAGTTATCAGGCAGTTTGGGTACGACGCCTTCGGCCACCTTACGTCGATGTGGAATGGAGCAGCAGGTTCGCCGACCCTGATCAGCGCGAACACCTCCTGGGAGGAACGGCCTGTCTGGACCTTCAACCTTCAGACCTACACGTTCTTTCATCATCAAGACCCTCTTGGTACAGAACGGCTCAGGACTTACTATGATGGGTCGATAGCTGGGACGTACCAGACCTTACCGTTCGGAGACGGCTTTATCTCGAACTGTACCGATGCTGATCCGTACCACTTTGCCCAACTGCTACACGACGCCGAGTCAGGAACAGAACATGCCCAGATGCGACAGTACTCCTCAGCACAAGGTCATTGAATGAGTCCCGATCCGTACGAGGGCAGTTTTGATGTGAGTAATTTGCAGAGCTTTATCGCTACAACTATGTGGGAAGCAATCCACTTGGCGCAGTTGATTCCACCGGGCAAGACTTTATTATCTGCCGGACCTTTACTTTCAATGTTGACGGAGAAATAACGGGAGTCAAACAGAATGTTTTCAGTCGTACAGCGGCGGTGCTGAGGTTAGTTCTCTTCCGTGGTTCATCTCCGAAGACGGAACACCTCATGCAGCGGAGCGAATGGCAGCAGTTGGCCGTGCGCGTACAAGTACGGCAATGCTCGACCTGCCGCTCCCGTTGTTGGCCCAAGTAAAAATCACCGAGTTGGCCACAGTAAAGGCCACTGTCCTCTTTTCGGTCCCTGTTATCTCGGCAATGAATTGCCACCATCGTGCTTGTCGCAAGCGGTAAACAAAATGCGCTTTCATTCGGTGCTGATGCTCTCGGCGCATTTCCCTGGGAAGGACAGCTTCTAGCTGGAGCGCAGCTTGCAGCTGCTGGCGTGGGTTTTGCGAACGGGTTAGCAACGAAGGATGGTGCAGGGGCCGCAGGCAGCGTAGTCGGCGGGCAATTCGCACTGGTGAGTGGTTCCGCAGAAGCGCTCGGGATCAAGGCCTTTAAGGCCGCTCCGGTCGCCGGGAATCTTCTCAGCGCCTTCTTTGCTATACGTGATGTGGCAAACAGCATCGGCGACTTACAAGCATGTCTGGCTGGGCACTGATGATGCCTATTAATAATGGCGAAGGACCGCAGGAGTTGACTTCAGAGTCGGCTTACCTTGCACTGCTTTACTCCTCACCTATATTTGCTCATATTTGCATGGTTGGGAGATTGGCACAGAGGCATAGGGGCAGCGATCTGTTGTGGATTAATAATCCTAGTCGTTATAGCCCGTTGGGACTTGAGCGATCAATGGTGGTGTTGGATGGTCATATCCTTGGATTGTTACCTCAGCTTCCTATCGTGCTCTTCGTTCCTTGGGCGATCGGGGCTTGACGGGAATCAGTCTTCTTCCTCTTGGAGTGTTAGATTATGGGATCGTATACGGCTTCGTTAAGCCAGCCGAGAAGACTGCAAAGAGAGCATGATTGATATCACGGTTACGGTATGCGTACGAAGGCCTATGACTTTTGTTGCCCCAAGTAAACCGGGACAAGCGCCCCAGAAAGGTCAAATCCATATCTCACGGGAATCGGCCGCTGGCGTTTGTCATACCAGGATTTCTGGTAGCTTATGGGTGCATGTATTGCCGATAAGCTCTTCGGAATTAGACTAGCCCCAAGTAACGGGGCTAAGCAGACCGTTCAGCAATGTGCCACCGATATTGCGAATCATTGGAGTCTTGCTGGCCTACTCCCAGGGCACCAGGCACAGGTGATTCGTTCGGCGGAAGTGTTGTGAGCGGCTTCCTGGGCAACAATGTCACCAACATGACTGTAATTTACAATTCCATGTTCCATGGCGGAAGTCCTGCGAGTGCTGCAGGAGCTACAGTCGGAGCGGGTCCGGGATTGAGTGTTGTAGGGTCTAGGGAAGCTCTGAACAAGTAGCCACATCCCCACCGTTAGTAAGTAGAGTGGCAAGCGGGGGTATTGATGAAGCAGCAGAGTCTGGCGGCACAGGCAGTCTTTGAGAAGTACGTCCGGAAGTCTCG